>Ga0247783_1000571_pt1 | contig 11602 bp, 10 predicted proteins | sample UWRJL064202C5_FD_179911 | JGI IMG/M metagenome (GOLD analysis project Ga0247783, IMG submission 179911) | Plant litter microbial communities from Arlington Agricultural Research Station in Wisconsin, United States - UWRJ-L064-202C-5 | ecosystem: Environmental > Terrestrial > Plant litter >...
GGGCGGTTGGAGGCTGGTTCGGAGCTCGGGGGCGCGGAGCTGAGGCGGGATGAGCTGGCTGGCTTCGCCGGGGGCGCCGAAGGTGTTGGCGAGAGCAGTCACGCCGAAGCCGAACAGCACTTCGGGGTCGGGGCCCTCGCTGATGAGCTCAGGGATCAGCAGGCCGTAAGCGATGCCTTGGTCGTGCAGTGGTGCGAGGGCAGCCGCGATACGCGCGGCCAGCGCGGCCACGCGCGGGATGGTCCAGGCGTTGACAGGCAGCTCGGCGATGCTGCCCGAGGCCGGCGCTGCGAACGCGACGTAGCCCGAGCCCGCGTCGATGCCCGACCAAAGTGGGCGTGCCAAGCCAGAGACGCCGAGCCCAAATCGGCCCTGGCGCTCGAGCGCTTCACTCACCTCCCGCGCGCTGCCGGTCAGTGCGATCTGGATCAGCCAACACGGTTGGCCGCTCGTTAGGTCCTGAGCAAGGGCGATCCCGTTTGCGGCGGGAGCGAAATTTCGAAGCACCCGGAACCGACCGTCAACCATTGAGCCGCTCGCCAGCATCTTTGTCAGTTTGACACGGCCCAGAGCCGTTCAGACAGCTTGGCGCATCGTCTGTCGCGGTCGGCGGCATTTGACCCGACTTTTGACGGGGAATTGCAGTGTGGCACGCCCTGTGCTCAAAGGAACCCGCGAGAATGTTCAACCTGCGCAGCCTGTTCGCGTTCTGGGCCTTGATGGTCGTGTTCCTGGGTTCGGCGGAGCGAGCGCAAGCTCAAACGACCGGCGGCGGCGTCACAGTCACCGTTCCCAATACGGGGGTGAGACGCGATCACCAGGACTACGCGGGCAAAGTCCTGGTCACCCAGATCAACTACAAGGACTGCTTCAGCGAGGACTTCTTCACGTTCACCGTGAACTTGGGCACGGGTTACGCCAACTACGGCCTGGAGGTCTGGGCCGGCACTGGCTGTGAAACCCAGACCAATCGCAACCCCGCCACGGCGACTTGCTGGCGTGTGGCCGACCCAGTGGCGCCTACCTCGATCATTGTCAACAACCTGAAGGTTCCCGTGCGCGCGTTGCTCTCAGGTCGCACTGGCGGCAGCAACGTCGGCACTGGGGGCAGCGGGGGTACTGACGCAACAGGCGGCACGGGCGGCGTGGACGCGAGCGTGGGCGGCGGAGGCGGAACGGATGTCAGCAGTGGAGGGACTGGCGGAGGCGGGAGCGCCAGTGTGCCTCCCGATGCGCCGAGTGAGTGCACGCCCACCTCAGCCGCCGTGCTGCCCGCAACGCTGAGTCTGTACTTCTTGATGCTCGACTCGAACTCCATGGTTGGAGGGCAATTCGTGTACAAGGTCACGTACAAGCTCAATGCGCCCGCCCCACCCAGCGGTGTGACCTCGGGCTCGGGCGAAAACATCGCACCCGTGTATTGGACCACGCCCTCGACCGGCGACAACACGATCGACGGCTACCAGTTCTATTGTGACCCCGGGCCAGGTGAGGCGGGGCTGGCCGAGTCGAACGTCGAATGGGATCCCAATATCTTACCGGTGGACTGTCCCGAATCGAGCATCCTGACGCCTGGTACGCGGCCAGCGGACAAGTACAAGTGCGGGAGCGCGAACAAGGGCTCTACGAGCGGCACGGCGACCAACTTGGTGAACATGGTGCCGTACCGCGTGGCGGTGGCTGCGACAGACACCTATCGAAATGTGGGCGTGATTTCCGACGCCGCGTGCGCCATCCCTCAGCCGGTCACGGGCTTCTTCGAGGCCTACCGGGGCGCTGGGGGTGAAGGCGGCGGCGGCTTCTGCAGCTTCTCGCGCCATGCGCGGCCGGTGCTGTTGTTGACTGTACTTGGGCTCGGCTTGTGCTTGGTGCTGCGACGGAGACGCGCGACGTGAAACGATTCGTACTCGGACTGATCCTCGGTTTGTCGCCCGTTGCTTCGGCGCAAGCCCAAGGTGTGGATGAATTCGGCGCCTATGGCCGCATCGCTAACCACGGGGAATCGGCGCAAATCGGGCTGGTCGAGGCCCGTTTCGGCCCGTACAATCCCAACGTCGACAAATCGGTCGACGGCTCACCGTACCAAGACACCTTCGGCGACAGCACGCGCTACATGCTGGGCCTGGAGGGTGACTGGCAGCTGCTGCGCATCCCGCACCTCGGCACGCTCGGCCCGGGCCTCGGTTGGGGCTACACGCGCTCCAGCGGCTACGCTCGCCTGACCTCGGATCTGGACAAGCTCTCCAGCGAGAAAACCGCGCTCACGATCATGCCCGTCTATCTGGTGGCCGTGCTGCGCGCGGATGTGTTGCCACGCGAGTTCGGTATTCCGATCGTGCCCTACGCGAAGCTCGGTTTAGGCACCGCATTTTGGTGGTCCAGCGACGGCGGGGAAACGGCGTATGCAGGCAGCGTCAAAGGCACGGGCATTTCATACGGCCCCCAATTCGCCCTCGGTGGCATGTTCCTGCTCGATGTCCTCGATCAATCCACCGCACGCGATGCCGACGTCAGCCTCGGCATCAACAACAGCTACCTGTTCGCCGAGTGGTACGGCAGCGAGCTCGACGCGTTCGGCTCCAACAAACGTCTCAACGCCGGCGCAAACACCTGGGTCGTCGGCCTAGCCATCGAATTCTAAGCTCCCCGCGCGCCGCTCCCCAGCTGCGGTCACTCGTGACCCACGCGCCGCTGCCCGGCTGCGGTCACTCGTGACCCATGCGGGTCGAATGCTCCTGCTTGCTGCCTGGTGGGTCGCGCGCGGTTCGACTGGATCCGCATGTTAGGCATCGCGCGCGCATGCTTGCTGGTTCCGCCCCTCTGCTTGCTCGGCTGTTCGGCGGCTAGTTCTGCAGAAGACGACGCGGGCGGCGCTGGAGTTGGCAGCGGCGCAAACAATGGCGGCGCTCGAGCCAGCGGTGGCAATGGCTCAATCGCCGCTGCAGGCAGCGAGGTCTCGAGCAGCGGCGGAAACCCCGCGGCTGCGGCTGGCAGCGCAAACGGCGCGGGAACCGCTGGTTTGGCCGGGTCACTCGGCGCGGCCGGGTCACTCGGCGCGGCCGGGTCACTCGGCGCGGCCGGGTCGCTCAACGCGGCCGGGTCGCTCAACGCGGGCGGGTCGCTCAACACGGGCGGGTCGCTCAGCGCGGGCGGCGCAGCGGCGAGTGGCGGCTCGGGCGGCAGCGTGGCGGGCACGAGCAGCGGCGGGGCCGGAACGACCAGCGGAGGCGCCGCGGGCGCCGGCGCGTGCGACTGGTCCGCGCCCCCCGCGAACGTCTCGAACTGGGTCAACGAGAGCTGGAGCTCCGAGCTTGGCACCAACATCAAGACACGAACGGCCTGGAACCTCGACAACGTGATGTTGAACAAAGGCTCGCTCAACCTATGCGTGCGCTGGGGCGCGACCTCCGCGGTACCAGCCGCAGTGAGCATGAATCTCGCGCCCACGATCGCACGCTGGTTCAATGACTGGTTCAAGGCACTCGGCAGCTACGGTTGCTTCCCCTACGGCAACGGGATCAGCGTGAAGGTGACCGGCTGGGCCGTAAAACCCGGCAAGCAGGCACTGCTCGCAGGCGTCGATGCCAGCATCCCCGTGTACACGGAGACCGACGGAGACGGCGAACCCAAGTGCCCGGACTCCTGCTCGTCATTCGTGCATTGGGACCACAAGTTCAGCAGTTGTCCGGGCGGCGACGCCAACCACAGCGACTACTGGCTCTGGTTCGACGACGCCCTGCCCGGCGGAGGCGGCGCGGCTGCGGTTGGTGGAGACTGGGGTTTGCGCATGCCCGTCAGCACTTTCGTCAGTCACTTCGACGACCCGAGCTTTCTGATCGTCGAGCACGAGATGGGCCACGGCTTCGGTTTTCAGGACTACTACTCATGGACCGGCTCGACTCCCACGGCCGGCTCGTTGATGATCGTCGGCTCGACTGCAGGCAAGCAGTCGCCCACGGCTGGCGACACCTGGCTGCTGCGCCGCACCTGGAAAGAAATGGTCGCACTCCGCGGCTGGTAGCCACAACTCCGTTCAGCGCTTGAGGCGGCCGCCCGGCATAGGCCCAGCGACTCGAAAACCGAATTCGAACTCTAGTTCAGCGCTCGAGCCCCCTCTCCTCTCGGCGGGCGCGCGCAGCGCCGCACGACCTACGAGAACGAGACTCTCCCACCGCGCCGCAGGCGCCGCGCGTCCACCTCTCTCACGCTGACGCGTGGGACCGCGCCCCCGCCTCAGCGTGCGCGCAGCAGCCGATCAATGTGCTTGTGCTCCCAGGCCAACGCGCGCTCATGGTAGCGAAACTCACGTTCCCGGCTGGCAAACTCTGGCGGATGGATCAGCGTGCGGCCGCCGACGCGGACCTCAGGCATCACGTGGTGCAAGAGCTCGTGGAACACGATGTAGGAGACGAAGTAGCGCGGGACCCATTCGGCATCCAAAACGGGGTGCACGCGGATCAGGCGCTCAGAAGCGCTGTAGCTGCCGAGCTTGATGGTGCGGCGCTGCTTGGCTTCACCGGCGGGCCGGGTACGGCGCCCCCAAGTGATCAGCACGTCCCCGATGCTGCCACCGAAGTAGGTCTCATTGAGCTGAGCGAGGATCTCGCCGAGGTCATGCACATGGCCCTCGGCCTGGAGCTTGACCGTGGCGCGGCGCGAGGCGCGGATCCGGTGGGTGTTGGTCGCGATGAAGTCACCGATGACCTGCGAGGCGTCGCGGTCACCGTGGACGACGTAGGCCACCAGGGCATCCAGGATGCGGGGCTCGGCCCCCAAAAACATCATGTTCACCCGCACCCGCAGGCGACCACGCGCCCGCGTCTGCGTCACCATGCGACGGCGGTTATCCGTAACACCGAGCTGAACGGGACCACCGAAAGCCGCTTCCAGGCGGCGCTCCAGCCGCTGCCGCGCGCCTTCGTGAATGAAGATCTGCGGCCCTGACGGGAGGAAGTAGAGCGGGACCTGCGCTTGCCCGTCCGGAATGCGTACGGCAGCCGTCGCCATGCGGGGCGCCATGCGAGGCACTGATGCACGCGCAGCGCCCCGCCGACCGACACGGCCAACGGAAGCGGGGAGCCAGGGGAAACGCAGTTGAGGAGCCATGGGACAGAACGCGGCGAGATGCCTGGAATTGGGACTAAGGGACGAGATCGGTAGCGTCAAGGAAACGAAAATAGTTGTGTCATTTTCAACACTTGACTACGAAACCGCGGACAGCCGCTGCGGCGCCCCTAACCCCGCGAACCGCCACGACTTCCCGAGCCCTGACAGGAGTTTTGCGCCCACAAATGGCCCGCGAAGGCCCGCGGGCCAAGAGCACGAAATATCCCAACAATCCGAACAAGTTATCCCCAGAACCGACATCCGCTCACCCCGCCAATCCCGCGAACGCGCGAACCCACCGACGTGCACTCACACGCGACTTTCGCATCACTCGAGACCGCTGCGCAAACGCAGGGGCGCAAACGCCTCGGCGCAGAAGCAAACACACCCGCGCAACGAGTAGAGCGTCACATTTCCGAGCTTGCACGGATGCATGACGACTCCGCTCGCCGCGCGGCTGCTAGGAGTTTCTTCGCTCAGCTTGGGCGAACGTTGCCACGTTTGGCGTTGGGACTGTTCGGCCCCGACCCAGGACTGAGGCTATTGGCACCGGCATTGTTGCCCGGCCCACGAGCGTCTGGGGTGGCGGCAGCGCTCCCCGCTGCCTCACCTTTTCCCGCTGGCTTCGCTGCCGCCTCAGAGCCCGGCGCGTTCACATTCGGCGTGGCGCTCGTACCCGCCGTGCCGATGCCATGGTGGAGTAGAAGCTTCTGCTCGATACGCTGCATCAGCTCCGGGTGCTGCTCCAGGTACGTGCGGGCGTTATCCCGGCCCTGGCCGATCCGTTCACCGTCCACGGAAAACCAAGCGCCGCTCTTCTGAATGATGTTCAGGTCGGAGGCGAGATCGATGATCTCCCCTGAGCGGCTAATGCCCTGACCGTAGAGGATGTCGAATTCTACCTCACGGAAGGGCGCGGCAAGCTTGTTCTTGACCACCTTCACCCGGGTGCGATTACCGACAGCTACCGGGTCTTTTCCGGCCGCAATGCTCTCTTTGATGGCGCCAATGCGGCGAATGTCCAAGCGCTGGGAGGCGTAGAACTTGAGCGCGTTGCCACCAGTCGTGGTTTCGGGGCTGCCGAACATGACGCCGATCTTCATGCGGATCTGGTTGGTGAACATGATGATGCAGTGCGAGCGATTCACGGAGCCCGTGACTTTGCGCAATGCTTGACTCATCAAGCGGGCTTGTAGACCCACGTGCGAATCACCCATGTCCCCTTCGATTTCGGCCTTGGGCACGAGCGCGGCCACGGAGTCGATGACGATCAGATCGACCGCGCCGGAGCGCACCAGCATGTCGGTGATTTCCAGCGCTTGCTCGCCGTAGTCAGGTTGGCTGATGAGCAATTCGTCCGTCTTCACACCGAGCTTTTTGGCATAGGTGATGTCGAGCGCGTGCTCGGCGTCGATGAAGGCGGCCACGCCGCCTTGACGTTGCACGTTGGCGATGGCGTGCAGGGTGAGCGTGGTCTTACCGCTCGATTCCGGACCGTAGATCTCTACGATGCGGCCGCGCGGGTAGCCGCCGATGCCAAGCGCGATATCCAGCCCCATGGAACCAGTGGGGACGACTTGAACGTCTCCACCGATCTTCTCGCCGTCTTTCAGGCGCATGATGGCGCCGTCGCCGAACTCCTTCTGGACGCTGGCAATTGCGAGTTCGAGCGCTTTGGTTTTCGGCTTTTCGTCCATGATGGTGCGACCTTCTTCGGGGTTTGAACCTCGACCCGTGCGAGAGCTTGTACTGCTCGGCTGTTCAGATGTCAACGCTGAGTGCCTACCTCGGACATAGCCTGGCAGCGCTCTGTCTTACCGCTGTCGTTACCCCCTGGGTCACTCAGGGGGCGGCCTCGGCCTTCGGGTCGGCCGGTTGCTTCATGGGGTTCCGTCGCTCCAATCACAGGCCATGGTGCAATTGCGACCGCCGGTATCGTGGGCGCCCTGAGCCAGCCAATCGAGCAGGGTGTCTCGTTGCTGGTCAGTCAGCGGCTTGACCGGGGGAACGACGGACGTGAGGCTGGTCTCCGGCATGGAGCCGCTGCTGACTGCGGTCTGCATCCTCTGCCAGACATGGGTCGAGGAAGTGGGCGGGAAAAGCTCCTGCGTGTCTTCGTAGGTCATCAGCGACATCGCGGCGCCATTCCGGGTCGGATTCTGATGGCACTGCTGACACACGCAATTGATGATTTTGTACGCGTCGCACCACGGCACGAGCCCGCCGCTGTGCGCACCCGCGGCCCCAGCTTCGGCGGCCGAACCGCTGCCAGCGCTGAGATCAGGGATGTCACCGCCTTTGTGCTCGGTGCTCTGATCGCTACACCCCGTGTAGAGCGCGAGCAGCGCGCTGACGCAGGTCACTCCAATCAATGCGCGAGTGGATCGGGCGAGTGCGGTCAGCATGGGCAAAGACCACAAAGCATAGACCAAGCTCGAGCGATTCGGCAGCGCCGGATCGCGATCCTCGCCTGAAAAAACGCGCGCCCGCAGCCAGGCCAGCCAAGCTAGGCTTGCCTCGACAGATTTATCCGCCGTGACTCTCGACGGGAGCGGTTAGCCAGAGATACCGCGTCGCTCTGCCCGCACAGGAGGAGCGACGCGGTATCTCGGCCTTTCTGTTCGCCCACGCTTTTGCCGTTTGCGTTAGGCGTTGACGCGCCAGCGCGCGGTGGAGCCGAACTCAGCCGGTTGAACCACCCTCACCAGCGGCGCCTGGGTCACCGTCACTCGCGCCACCGGCGCCAGCGCCGCCAACGACAGGGCCCTCACCGGCAGCGCCCGCTTCCGAGCCGACGGCACCAGCGGTACCCGCCTCCGAAGAGGCGCCAGCAGCAGACTCACTTGCACCTGCCGCACCCGAAGCCCCGGCTTCGCTACCGGTCTTATCACCGGAAGAAGAATCGTCGCTGCAACCCTGAACCCCGGAAAGAGCCAGCAAAACGAGCGAAGAGACACCAAAGACAAGTCGCATATTCTTAGCCATGAGCGGGACTCTTGCGCGAACTGTGGCGCAAACGCAACGGGTCGCGATCGACTCGTTGACGCTCGCGTATTCGAACACCGGACCGAAACATTCGGGTCTGGTTTCCGTGGCCGGCAGAGTGCCCGAAAATTCCGAGTTTAGTCGATTCCAACCGGTCGGATGAGCATGAAACCGTGTCGAGCGCGCCATCGGCGCAGCTCGCGCTCAGGCGCGTACGCGGTCGGATTTCGCCGGTGTTACGATGCGCCGCACTTCGATGCGTTCGGCGCGGCGCGCGCTGGCACGAGCGACCGAGAATTGAAAGCCGTGGAACTCCACGACGTCCCCGCTGCGCGGCACGCGCCCCACCAGGTCGGCGACGAAGCCTCCGACGGTCACGGTTTCTGCGTCTTCGTCGATGCCCAGGATCTCGAACAGCTTGCGGGTCTCGGCCGACGCACGGCACACGAACACGCCGTCGTTGCGCCGAAAAATACGCTGATCGACGCGGTCGCTCTCGTCTTCGATTTCGCCCACGATCTCTTCGAGCACGTCTTCGAGCGTGATCAGTCCCTGGGTTCCGCCGTATTCGTCGACCACGATCGCGATGTGTCGGCGCTCTTCCTGGAAGGTACGCAGAACCTTCTCCAACGGAGCGCTCGCCGGCACCACCAGCAGCGGGGTCTGCAGCTTATCGAAGTCGATGTCCACGCCGTTGGCCAGCGCACCATCGCGGAACAGCAGGTCCTTCACCAGGATCACGCCCTTGGCGTGGTCGAGATCCGCGTCGGTCGTGTATGGGAAGCGGCTGTGCTGTGAACGCCGAATCAGATCGAGGTTTTCCTGAATCGTACGCTCACCCGACAGGAATATGACCTGTGCGCGCGGCACCATGACCTCGTAAGCAGTGAGCTCACGCAGCGCCGTCGCGCCCTCGATCATGTCTGCCACGCGACCGGCGAGCGCGCCTTCGGTGCGACCGAGCGCGACCAACAGCCGAATCTCTTCCAGCGACGTAACTGGGCTCTCGTGATTGCCGCGCAATACCTTCGCGACCACGCTGGTCAGAAACAAGAGCGGCTTGAGGACGATCGTGAGCCCCGTCACCGAGTAAGCGACGGGCGCGGCGAGCTGCGCCACGTAGGTCACGCCGATGGTCTTGGGGATGATCTCGGAGAACAGCAGCACGGCGATGGTGAACGTGAGCGAAAATGCCCAAAGCGTGGACTCGCCCATGGAGCGTACGTACATCGCGCCGCACAGCGAGGCGCCCACGGTATGGGCCACGGTGTGAAAGGAGACGATGGCCGCAATCGGGATGTCGATCTCGCGTTTGAATTCACGCAAGATCTCGGCAGCCCGAGACTTCCCGAGAGCCTCGATCTGCGCGTGCTGCACGCTCAAAATGACCGCTTCCGCGATCGAGCAGAAGAACGAGATCGCGAGCGAACCGAGGACGGTGAGAACGAGGATCAGCATCGGCGCAGCGCCAGGTCACTCGAGCGCGAGCCGAGCGTAGCCGAGTGGCTCGTCTCGCGCGAGCGCGAGCCCATTCTCGGCCCTGAAACCGGCGAACTTTCGCTAAATCAGGCGCGCGGCGCGCCGGCGACCAGCTGCTGTTGCTGTTGTTGCAAGAACTGGGCGACCGCGCGAGAGCGCTCGATCGCGAACTGCTTGACCTCGCGATTGGACGACCCTGCGAGCGCGTTGAGCAGCTTGGTCACGCGGTCCAGCTGGCGCTTCTGGAACAGGGCCTCGAAATAGTTGTTCGCCAGGCGCACGTCGTTGGCCATCTTGGCCTCGTGCTTTTGTAGCAGCGCGATGACCGAATCGAGATCGCCATTTTGGCCGTACAGCGCGGACAAGCAGATCAGCGCGAGCGGATCATTGTCGTTTCGCTCGACGGCTTTCTTGGCCCAAACCAGCGCCTGATCGCGCGTGGATTCGTCAGCGGAATAGAGGCCCTGCAAGGCGATGAAGGGCGCGGCCGTCTTCTTGTTGCCTTCGGCCTCCGAAAGCGCGTTGATGGCCTTGGTGGCCGCTTCTTCGCTCTCGGTCTCCTTGATGTGCGTGAACAGGTAGGCCCAAGCGTCGACCGAGTTCGGATCGATCTTGATCGCCTGCTCGATCATGGCCCGCTCGTTCACGGCGTCTTTCTTGCCTTGAAACACCTTGGCCAAGTGCAGCACTGGCAACGGACTGTCGGGCAAGAGGTTCTGCGCGCCCTTGAGCGTGCCCTCCGCCTTGTCGAACTTGCCCTGCTGAAGCTGCGTGATGCCCAGGCCGAGCCAATCCTCACCGCCGCCACCGAGGGCGACGACTTTGCTCATCACCTTTTCAGCGCGCTCGAATTTCCCATACTTCATCAGCTCTTGCACGAACATGCGGGCGCGGTTCAGATCGTTCGCGTCCTCGTTCCAATGCTTCTCGAGACCGGACAGCAGGTCGTCGAGGCCGATCGCGATCGGACGGCCGTCGGCGTCTTGCACTTGGACTGCGGGGCCATTGAAGCCGAGCAGCTCCCACATTTTGTCGATCTCGAGGGCAAGCGGGCCCTTCTTGAGCTGCTCGTTGAGCTCGTCACTGGGCTTGCTCAAGGGCAACACGATCAGCGCGTTGCCCGGCACACCGCCGGGGAAAGCGCTCACCGGGGCGACAATCGCCGCACCGCCTTGCAGATTGAGGTTGGCGGCAGGGCCGTTCGGAGCTCCGGGCGGGGTCGGTTGGGTCATCGCGGGGGGATTGTCTAGCAGTGAGCCTAGAGCTGGGCAATAGTGGCGCGCCCATGGCGAGTTCCAAGTCGACCCCAGTTCGAATTTTCACGCTATTCCTAGCGGCGTTCGCGTTCTCGGTGACGATTCGCGCACACGCCGACACGATGATCATCAAAAACCCTGGGGATCACTCCCGCTACGTCTTCGAGCCCGAGCCCCACCTGCTCCTGGGCTACGCGGATGCACCGGGCATCGCCAGCGGGGCCGGCATCGGCGTCGGCTTTCGCGGCACCGTGGTCTTGGTGAACAACGGCTTCATACGCACGATCAACAATTCCATCGGTATCGGCTTCGGCATCGATTGGGTTCACTACAGCCACTACAACAACTACTGCACCGGCGGTCCGGGCGGGGGTTGCTACTCGGGCAGCCAAAGCGTGAACAACCTTTGGTTCCCCATAGTGATGCAGTGGAACTTCTTCCTGAGCCGAGGCTGGTCGGTTTTCGGCGAGCCAGGCCTGGCCGTCCGCTACAGCGGCTATCAGAACGGCCACGACACGCAGCTCGAACCCGCATTCTACGCGGGCGGCCGCTGGCATTTCTCGGACTCGATGACCCTGACCATGCGCCTCGGTTACCCGCTGATCTCGGTCGGCCTCTCGTTCATGTAACGGCACCGAGCTCCCCGTAAACGTGCCCGTGCCCGTGCCCGTGCCCGTGCCCGACTCTCGGAAGAGCGTGAGAGGGGCGATCGCGATCCAGCATCGCACCTCGCAGCACGCCCGATTCTCCGCGCGCCACGCCGTCAGCGCAGCAAG
>Ga0247783_1000573_pt1 | contig 11585 bp, 7 predicted proteins | sample UWRJL064202C5_FD_179911 | JGI IMG/M metagenome (GOLD analysis project Ga0247783, IMG submission 179911) | Plant litter microbial communities from Arlington Agricultural Research Station in Wisconsin, United States - UWRJ-L064-202C-5 | ecosystem: Environmental > Terrestrial > Plant litter >...
TCCAGAGGCCGTCCAGATTGCTGCCGAGCACTTCGAGACGCGGCGCGTGAACGATGCAGGCGACATCAGTTGGCACAAGAGCCGTGTCTTCATCAGCGAGGTATTTCGCGGTGAAGACATTGGACTGGAGAAGAGCGAAGAGAACTTCTACCACGTCTACTTCTCCACGATGCAACTCGGAGAGTTCGATGTCAGTGACCTGCGATTCCGACCGGGGCTTCGTTCGTGAACCTTGGCGGCGGGATGGAGGGCCTGAAGAGTAGCTTGGCATCCCGCCTCCTCTTCAAAGAGGCGCAGTTCGCCTACATATCCAGACTCCTGAGGAGCAAATGGGCGGAGCTACCGACCCACTCGTTTCCAGATTCCTTGAAAACGAGCGTTTAGCCCACCGCAAGCTTGGTTGTCCTCGGCGAGGATGTAGCGACCAAGTAAGGTCAGGTCGATGGTGCAGCTCCCTGGACCGCTTTCGACGAAGTGGAGGTGGTTGGCGGTTGGTGTGGCTATGCCTTTCGTGCCTCCCAAGTGTGACGTATGCCCACCTTGCCACACCGCACTCCCTGTCAGGTGCAATGCTCCTGGTTTGTCAGCTAAACGAATGGTGACATGATCCTCCCCGCCCACCCACAATCCTGTCCACGCAGAGAGCGATGGATGGTCACTGTAGTGAACGATAGAGAGTGCGTCAGTACGAATCCAGGCCGGGCCAGCTCCGTCGTGCCCAGAAACATAGCCACAAGTCCACGCTCCCTGTTGTTGGTAGATCTGAACCGGTGTTCCCTGAACAACGGGAGCCTCAACACAACCCTTCAGCGAACCACACACTTCCAGCTGGGTTGTGGATTGGCCCCTCACCTCTGCAATCTGCACCTCTTGGCCAGGAGAAATGGCAAAGCCGTTATAGGCAAACTTGCAGTCTTCTGTCGGTGTACCTTGAGCACTGCAGACTGCTACTGCGAGTACGACGCACGAGAGCCAAAGAGAAACACCGATTGCAGGGGTTCCCAGGAGTTTTGTCCACATGTGCTCACCTTGCCTCAAGAACTTCAACTTTATCCAGCTTGCTACCAGAGAACGCGATTTTCAAGCCCCAGAAAAAGCCGTTTCGTTCGTTGGCCATACTCTGGATTGATTTCGACGTGGCAGTTGCAAGCGTTGGAAATGAAGAGGAGTGGAAATCCCGTTGGGATTCCCACATTCCCAACGCTTCGGCAACGGGAGATATCCTTATTACAGACCGGGCTTGGCCAGCCTTTAACCCGAACCAGAGCCACTTTCCCCGCAAGGGGCTTGTAAAGCCTCTCCCCAGTACGAAACCTAAATTATCTGTCGGTACACTCACCCCAGGGAGGCTTGTCTGCCTTATATGCACGCAGGAGGCGTGCGGACTTTCAAGGTCGCATTGCGGTAGGAATAGGCCGCTGTGGAGGGTGGCGGAAGACGTGCAGCGGCTGCAGACAGGGATAAGCGCAGCTTCTGCCCGCAATCACTTTCAGCGCCCTCGTTCGTATTGACATCATGGTTTTGTGGCCCAACATTTTCTTGTCTTTCCGCAGAAACTCCTCATGAAGCAAGACGATCAGGTGCAGCTTCAGGCTTCCGCGCCTTTCCATCCTCGAGGCCTTCCAACTCAGGCCGATATACGGGAACACCTGAACGAAATCGAAGTGAAAGAAAGCGTCTTTAAGGAATCGTTATGCGTCTGAATCTGCACGCAAGCATATGATTTGCACGGTTCTGGGTCAGCGCCGTTTTTCTCCGGAAACGCTCGTTGTCGAAAGTGAGTACGGCCAGCTCTGCTTTGTGCGAATTCGTAACTCCGACGTTGAGTACCAAGAGGAGAAGCCTTCGCCATGTATCGACCTGCCGACAACGCTGAAATCATTGAGCGCGTGGAGCATATTCGCGGACTACTCAGACAGGTACGTCCGGCCGATGAACGCGAGCAACGCGTCCGCGAGCGGCGCGAGCAATGGATCAAGGATCTCATCACGAATCTGCGACATACGAGTGGCCGCCCCATGGTCCCGATGCTGGAGGATTTGGAGACACTCTGCCTGCTCACGAAAGATGGGGGCTATCGGCTCTTTGGCTATTCGCTTGATGCCATCCGAGAGTACGACCTCTATCTCAACGGTGGACGTACTCACATTGAATGTGCCCATCAAGGTTTGTGCCCCGGAAAAGTCCATCGTTCCCTGGGCATGGGCGACGCTTGTTAAGGACAATGCGACAAGTGTGGGGGCGATGAGGCACAATCCACGAATCGCGCGCCGAAGTGAAAGGTCTGCCAGTTCCCTGTTATGGCGACTGACTTTACGTGAGAGAAAAAGCGAACTTCGGAGAGACATCGACACCTCCATCGACTGAACTCAGTCGCGTCATGTCGAGATCTTCCAACGGTCTCTTGCGCTCGTCCAATACTTCCTATTTATCGGCTGATAACTGTCAGCTATCGCCCCACGCTAACCAGAGTTAGATGTGTAAGTTCTACTGCAGAAGCCGGAGTTGAACCGGTGCATCTTTAACGATGCCCAGTGTGTCCTCACCTTCAACAGTCGGGTTCCTCGTCGTAACTGATGGCTTCTTCGGCAGGGGTTCAAATCCATCGGTTCCGTGAAGTTTCTTGAATTTCCGAACGAGAAGCGGGATGCTCTTGGGCCTGCGCTGTTTGTGATAGATCATGGCTGTATCGACGGTCCAATCAACACCTGTAATGGGCCGCGTCGTCAAACCCTCATCTAGACGCGTCCCCTCGCGAACAGTGCAAAGCCATAGCCTTCCTTCACAAGCGTTTGCATCTCGGATGGGTGAGACGCACGAGAGTATTCCTGGACGGAGATATGGGCTTCCGCAAGTAGTTCAAGCAAACGTAGATGTGCAGCGGGATGACGTTGTGGGTGGTAGAGAATAGCCAGATTGTCCTGCAAATCCGCAGGTCTCAATCCGGCCTTTGACGCAAGTGGACTGTCTTTGCGCATACAAACGACAATGTATGGTCCGCCGCGGGACTGCAAGGGGGGAAGTTTGGTCGAGAAGACAAGTCTGCGCAAATGTATTCGGCCTTTTTGTGGAGATCGTTTCTCCTGGCCATGATGAGTTGCGCGCGTATCCATCCTTATAAGCCGATCGGACGTTGAAGCCCATTGTCGGAACCAGGCTGTGGATACACCGTTGTGACTGTTCTTTCGTCCTTGCTGACCCTGTGCAGACTTCGGGGGAGAGCTTGTTCGTCGTCATGGTGCGGGAAAGTAGGAGCGCATAGCGCTTCCAGTCCGAAGGCGTCTTTTCCGCGCCCGTTATGCTGGCACAGTTGCTGGCCTGTATTCGTTACCGCTCGACAGCACCGCCCAGGCGATCCGAGCAATCTTGTTCGCCATGGCCACGATGACGATGTTCTTGTGAGCCCTGGCATCGAGCCCATCGAGCCATGCACCGATGGGTGCTCTATCGCGCTTGATCCGGAGTACGGCTGCTCGGGTGCCGTGAATGAGTATCTTGCGGAGGTACACGTTACCTCGCTTGCTGATACCCAGCAGCCTGGCGTTGCCTCCGGTTGAGTACTGCCGTGGCACGATGCCGAGCCATGCAGCGAACTCCCGGCCTTTACGAAAAGCGGCCCCGTTGCCGATCGCCGCAACGATCGCAGTAGCTACAACCGGTCCGATGCCTGGGATCTTCCGGATGCGCGTGCAGCCGGCATCCGCAGCGGAGATCCGTTCCAACTCATCGCCAAGCTCCTCAATCTGCCTATCGACGATCTTCCACTCGTCCCACAGAACGTTGATGAGGTTGCGCATCATGGGGGTGAGGTCAGCTTCTGCGTTCTCCAGGACGTCTGCCATCGCGGCCTTGAGTTGGGCTGGTCTCTTCGCGAATACCAGGCCGCGTTCCAACAGAAATGCACGGATCTGGTTGATCACGGCTGTACGCCGGGACACCAGCCGGTCACGAACGCGATGGATCGCTTGCAGATCCAACTGGTCATCGGTCTTGATTGGTACGAAACGCATGTTCTTGCGCTCAACAGCTTCAGCAATCGCCTCGGCATCGATGAAGTCGTTCTTGTTCGACTTCACAAAAGGCTTCACGAACTGGGCTGCGATAAGCCGCACCTCATGGCCCTGCTTGCGCAGTGCCCGGCCGAGGAAGTGAGCGCCGGAGCAAGCTTCGAGGCCGATCAGTGAAGTCTGCAGGTTGGCGGTGTAAGCGAGCAACTGCTTCTGAGTAAACTTCTTCTTCACCAGCACCTTGCCCGAAGCTCCCAACGCCACAAGGTGAAACGTCGTCTTGCCCAGGTCGATGCCAATCGAATGTATCTGCATAGCGATGATCCTCCTGTCACAGCTTGCTCCCAGCAATCACCTGCTGGGAAGGAAAAGCAAGCGGCGGACCATCTCATTAGCCGATCACGGCGCAGTTCTTCGATATGCAGATCCGGTGCTTTGAGCGGGAGCGTGACCACAGCCGCATCGACTGTCCCTGCCAGGATCTCTTCGGCAAGTTGCAGGGTATCGCCGTGAGTAGGCCGCACTACAGCTGTGGGCAAGATGGTCTTATGTGTGGAAGAAAAGGAGCGAAACACTTCCTGATCCACCAAGGGGCTGGATCCAAGACGAACCTGTGATACCTCTCCTCGTTCGATCGCAATGAGTACGTCGATGATTTCATCGCGCATCTCGAGAAGAGACCGAGCCAACTCGATGAAGGCGATGCCCGTCTCAGTCGGCCGGATGCGGCCATCTTTAAGCTTGCGATAAAGCTTGACGGAAGAGTTTTCCCGGAACTGTCGCGCCTGCACGGTGAGGTTAGGTTGCGACGTGTGAAGATGTTCAGCTGCGCTGCGAAAACCCTGCTTCTCCAGGATCGCGAGTAGATAGCGGAAATGGCGAAATTCAGCCCAATCATGCACTGTTCAAGTCCCGTAAAAACCAGCACCTCGCACAAATCGGGACCCTCGATCGCCCCCTGCGGAAATCTTTACAGCAGGAGTCGTTAACCGCAACGGAAACTTGCACCGTTGGCCAAATTTACTTTCGAGCGGAGCCCCTCCATGGAAACGTCCCCATCCACCCCGATAACTCCCAGTTATCACCCGATAAATGAAAAGTATTGGACAGCGCTCTGTTCTCGCGAGAACCTAGCCACATTTCCTCGTGAGCTTTCGATGCCGGGTTCCGACGGGATATGGCTTACGACGAAACGCGACAGTGGAAGAAGGTTAAGACCGACCTCTTTCCCGAGACCTCTTGCGAGTATGAATAGGAGAAGATCATGGCAATTTCAGAGACAAGACTTACGGCACCTCGACAGATTGAAACTCAAATCCTGCTTTACCCGAGACGAGAGGCGGCCAGAAGCCTTGGTATTTCTTCGCGGACACTCGACTACCTCATATCCAACAAGAAAATAGCGACGCGACGGATTGGAAGCCGAGTACTCATACCCTTTGCAGAACTCAAGCGTTTTGCCGCGAACGATCACCCTTTCACCGTGACTCAACCCTGATCACAGAAGCACAACAGCATCTGAGAGGGCTGTGTCTGTTGCCTTTGCATAGCGCGCCGTCATGGCAATCGTCTTGTGCCCGGCCAGCTTTTGAATCACCTTGAGTGCCACTCCCTTTTCACTCAAAACAGTACAGAAGGCGTGACGATTGCAATGCCAAACGTAATCTTCAATCTCCGCTTTCTTTCGTACATCGTCCCACCAGTCCCCCGGCGCCTTGTAGTTGAAAACGGCGTCTCCATTCCTGGCTTTCTAAAGGGCTTCAAAACAAGTCCTCACATCTTTCGCCATCGGAATCGAACGCGAAGTTCCGTTCTTTGTATCACTAAGATGAATCTGACCCTGCCCTCTGAAATCGATGTCTTTCCACTTCAGTCCATACTGCTCTGAAAGGCGCATCCCAGATCCTAGAGAAATGATGAGTTCTGGTAGATGCTCTGGGTAATGCTTTCCAACCACGCGGAGAAGACGGGCACGTTCGTCGTGCTGGAGCCACCGGATCCGCTCATTTCGTTCTCTGGCCGGAGAAACTAAACGAGCAGGGTTGAAGCTGACCTTGCGATTTCGAATTGCTTCGCGAAAGATGAGAGAAAAAACTGCTTTGTACCGATTGGACGTTGCTGGCGAAGATGTGTTCTTCGCAAGCCAAGCCGTTATATCTTCCGGCAGCATCTTTGACGCTTCCATGGATCCGAAGTGCTCACAGATGCGTTTCACACGAGAAATGACGTTCCTCTTGTCCTTGTAGTCCTTGTGCTCAACGTGAACAAGGATGGCGTCTGCCAAATCTTGAAAGATCACGCCTTTATGTTTGAGATTTTCGGGCATCTTTACGCCCAGCCGGGCTTCGGTTTTCCGCTTCTGGTAAAGCTTGATCGCGTCCGACCATCTACCGACTTTTTCGCGCTTGTATCGTCCGGTGCTGTCCGTGTAACGGATCCACCAGATATCCGAGCCAGCTTCCTTCTCGAAAACCCCACGGACCTCGGCACGCGCGGTAACCTTTTTGCGACCGGCCATGGCTGCCTCCGTGGCCATCCATAACCTGCGGATTCGCAGAAAAAATCCGCAACAAATGACGGCTCAATAGCACCACAATAGCACCAGAGCCTTTTCGTCGCCTATTCAGGCCACCCAAAAATAGACTTATCTTATTGATTCTATGGTGCCCAGAGGGGGACTTGAACCCCCACGACCGTTTAAGGTCTGCGGATTTTAAGTCCGCTGTGTCTGCCGATTTCACCATCTGGGCCCGCCTCTATCCTATCCACTCCGAAGCAATCTATGAAGTGGAACCGGAGGTTCGCAAGTTGCGTATCTGTCTCTGAGAAAAATCATGCCCCTCTTCGAGATCTTTCGGCAGACCATCCAGGCGCTATGGCAGACCAAGCTGCGCAGCTTTCTCACCATGTTTGGCATTGTCTGGGGCATTAGCTCCGTCATCCTTCTCGTTGGTCTTGGCATAGGTTTTCAAAAAGACCAGCAGGAACGGATGAAGAACCTCGGCACAAACATCGCGATCATCTTCGGCGGACGTACTGGCGCGCAGGCTGGCGGTTATGCCGCAGGCCGCGAAATTCGTCTCACCATCGACGACGCCCGCGCCATCCGCGACCAGGCTGTCCTCGTGAAAAATGTCAGCCCGGAGATCCGCCGCTCCGTTCAGGAGGTCTCGCAGTACAACGCGGCGAACCGTGCCGTGCGTGGCATCTGGCCGGCTTATCAAGACTTCCGCTCCCTGCGGCTCTCCGCTGGCCGCCGCATCTCCGAGCAGGACGAGCAAAATGGGGAACGCGTGGCTGTTCTCGGCGATGAGAGCGCCACCCAGCTCTTCCGGAACTTCTCGCCCCTCGGCGAAACCCTGATGATGGGCGGATATCCCTACAAGGTCATCGGCGTTCTCAAAAAGAAGCAGCAAAACGGCAGCTATGGCTCGGGGCCGGATAGCTCACAGCTCTTCGTTCCGTACTCCGCTATGGCGCGCGACTTCCCTCCCCTCGACAAGAAGATGACGAGTACGCGCAATCTGATCAACAACCTCGTCATCCAGCCCATCAGCGCCGATGCCAGCCCCGCAGCGATCCTCGAAGTTCGCCGCATCCTCGCGTCGCGCCATCACTACGATCCCGCCGACCAGGAAGCCCTCTGGATCTGGGACACGCTCGAAGGTGCGAAGTTCACCGCAAGAATCTTCGGCGTGATGACCATCTTCTTCGGTGCCGTCGCTGTGCTCACTCTCGCGCTCGGCGGAATCGGAGTCATGAACATCATGCTCGTGGCCGTCACCGAACGGACACGCGAGATCGGCATTCGCAAGGCACTCGGCGCGCGCCCCTCAGATATCCGGCGTCAGTTCCTCATCGAATCCGGCATCATCACCGTTCTGTCAGGAACAACGGGATTCGTCCTCGCCGTGGGCCTGTGCCTTCTTCTCAACTATCTCCCTTTGCCGGAGTTTCTTCCGCATCCGGCCATCTCCGGCGCAGCGATCGTCGCTTCGCTCGTCACCCTCGCAGGCATCACGCTCTTTGCTGGAACGTATCCCGCGCGCCGCGCCGCGGGATTGAACCCCATTGAATGCCTGAGGGCGGAGTAACCATGCGCCTCGTAGAAACAGTCCGCGAAAGCATCGCCTCCCTTCTCCGCAACCGCATGAGATCGGGGCTCACCATGCTCGGTATCGCCTGGGGTCTCGTCACCGTCGTTTTGTTGATCAGCTACGGCGACAACCTCGGTCGCACCGTTCTCAACGGCTTCCTCGGCATCGGCAACAACGTCGTCATGGTCTTCGGTGGCCAAACCAGCATGCAGAGCGGTGGCGAACGTGCAGGCAAAAAGATCAAGCTGCAGCTCGAAGATCTCGAAGCCGTCAAAGAATCCATGCCGCTCATCAAGGCAGTCTCTGCGGAGTACGACAACACCTACGCCTTCAAGTGGGAGGCCAAGTCAGTCAACATCAACACCAAGGCCATCGAGCTACCTTACGGCGCCATGCGCAAACTGGACGTCGAAGAGGGCCGCTTCTTTCAGCAGGACGACTTCACGGAGCATCGCAAGGTCTGCATCTTCGGGCCGCGCGCCGCCGAAAAACTCTTCAACGGATTCCCCGCCGTTGGCCAGACTGTACTCATCGCAGGCCACTCGTTCGACGTCATCGGAGTTCTGCGCAACAAAATTCAGGACTCTTCAAACAACGGCCCCGACAATCAAAATGTCTTTCTGCCTTTCGACACCATGCGCGAGGTCGACAGCATTCGCGACCCCGGCATGATCGTCTTCCAGCCACTCTCCGCCGACCTGCACACCAAGGCGCTCAAGTCCGTCCGCGCCATCATTGCCGGCCGCCATCACTTCGATCCGAACGATAAGAAAGCCGTCAACAGTTGGGACACCGTCGAAGACTCAGGCGAACTCATGCAGTTCACCCTCGCACTCAAAATCATGCTCGGCATCATCGGCGTCATGACCCTGATGGTCGGAGGGGTAGGCGTGATGAACATCATGCTCGTATCCGTTACCGAACGCACGCGAGAGATCGGCCTGATGAAGGCTCTTGGTGCGCGACGAAGGGATGTACTCCTGCAGTTTCTCGTCGAAGGATTGACTCTTACTTTTCTTGCTGGACTCGCAGGACTTGTCGTGGCACTCATCCTGCCGCATCTCGTGCCGCCGATGCCGCTTTACTCGGATATCTACAAGACCGCGAACCACGAGGGCGATATCGTGCTCACGCCCTCGTTCCTCATCATCGGCGTGTCCTTCGTGATTCTTGCCTTCGTCGGCCTCATCTCCGGGTTCCTTCCAGCACTACGCGCCTCAAAGCTCGACCCCGTCGTCGCCCTGCACCACGAGTAGCTACTTCGCCCCGCTATAGAGCTGCCGATACATCTCACGGTTCCGCATGATCGCCTGCACATACTCTCGCGTCTCGGTGTACGGGATCGACTCCACGAACTCCGGCATGTCCTTGTAATCGTTCAGCGCCATCCAGTTGCGTACTGGCACATCACCCGCGTTGTAGGCCGCAAGCGCATACTCAGGCTGCCCTCCAAATCGGTCCATCACCTGCTTCAGGTTGGCAACCCCTAGCGTAATGTTGGTCGAAGGATTCAGCAGCATGTTCGTGTTAAATCCCTTAATACCCTGCCGCTTCGCCTGCGCCTTTCCAACGGCTGGCAAAAGCTGCATCAACCCATAGGCGTTCATCCGCGAAACGGCTACTGGATTGAACTCCGTCTCCTGGCGAATCAGCGACGCCACGAGATAAGGATCTAGGCTGTTCCTTTGCGCCTGCTCTGTAATGTCATTCCAATATGGTTTTGGAAAGAGCAGATGCCAGTACTCCGCAGGCACCTCATCGACCGGCAGAGCGAAGAACGACAAGCCACTGTGCTTCATCGACTGCAGGGCGCGCACGTTCTCTCCATACGAGGCATAGATCTCTGCCTGCGCCAGGGCTCCCCACTGCGCACTCGTCGGGCTCATCTGGATCTCGGGCGCAATGTACTCGTTTAGCGCTGCATTGGCCAACAGACGTGCCTTGATCAGATGAGGATCGTTCTCCGGCAACTCGGCAATCAAGGTAGGAGTCGCCGGTGTCTTCACACTGGCAAGGGCCGGCGCGGGCGCGACCACGGGCTGCTGCCCCAGCGCACGAAGACGCGCACGCGCCATCACGCCGTAGTAATAGTTACGGTAAACCTCTGACAGAACCTGATAAAAGTTCACCGCCTGCGAAAAATTCTTCTCTGGATCCTCATAGAGCCGGGCACGCCAGAACAGTGCCGCAGATGCCTCCGTGCTCTGCGGATAACGGGTGACCTGCTCTTCCATCAGCCTCGCAGCCTCCGGATATCGCCGCAAACGATAGTTCATCCACGCCGTGCGCCAGTGGGCGCTTGGGGCGTAGACGCTGTTCGGAAAATTTGTGTACAGCTGCGAATAATGCCAGATCGCGTTGGTCGCATCATGCTTCAGCAGGTGCATGTTGCCGCCGGAGTAAAGCGCCTCCTCCGTCCATCGGCTATGCGGAAACTGCTCGATCATCGCCTGCATTGCATTGCGCTGTGCCTGGATGTCTTTTTCATTCCGGCTGATCTCTGCCGTCAGATACAGCTTGAGCGCCGCGCTGTCGTCACTCGTATTCGGCAACCGCTCCACATCGCGCCGCGAAAGCCGCTTCAGCTTCAGGTCGCAGACGGCGGCATAGATCTCCAGGGCGTCTTTATCTGCCTGCGAGAGTGAGGAATCGTCGCGCTTCAGGGCTTGATACTCGGCACTCGCGTCGGTGTACCTCTTAGCGTTAAAAAGCTGGTCGGCGTGGATCTTTCGCTCTGCGGCTGTGAGATGCGCCCCAAGCGCGATCAACTGCGTGCGCGCCTGTCCCGCCTCAGGGGTGAGCGGCTGCCGCAGGTAGATCTCACGAAAAACTGCAATCGCCTGCGGATTCTGTCCGCTCAACTGTAGCGCCCGCCCCTTTGCATACAGAAAATCAGAGTGCGTGGCCTGCTGGCTGGTTGCGTTGGCCTGGAGTGTCTGCAGGGCCATGGAAGCATTGTTTTGCTGCAGATACGCGTTCGCCAGCAAGACCGGTGCGCTGGCGGAAAAGATGCTCTCCGGGTATTTCTGGGAGAAGCCGCTCAAAAGCGAAAAGGCCATACTTCCGTTCCCGGATTGGAGTGCCGCCTGCGCCCCCAGGTAATCCGCATAATCATTCAGAGCATCGCCCTGGGCCGCCGCCTGCCGAAACGCAGAGCTCGCGTCGCCGAACCTGCGTTCCAACATGTACGCATGCCCCAGGGACAGGTAAGCGGCGGAAGCCGCTTCCCCAGGATGCTGACGCGCATACTCCGTAACTCCAGCAAACGCAGCCGGGCTCCGGTTCGCCGCCAGCTGTTGCGCCATGGGTCTCAACTGTGTGCTGGCCGCAAAAGCTCGCGTTAGATGGAGACTCCGCTCGGTAGGTGCGGAGTGAACAGAGACAATTCTTGCCTTCGCGCCTTTACCCTTTACGCCTCGTGCCTTTGTCCTCTTTGTACTCTTTGTACCCTTTACCCCTGTCCCCTTGGCGGCAGCCTTCC
>Ga0247783_1000574_pt1 | contig 11552 bp, 13 predicted proteins | sample UWRJL064202C5_FD_179911 | JGI IMG/M metagenome (GOLD analysis project Ga0247783, IMG submission 179911) | Plant litter microbial communities from Arlington Agricultural Research Station in Wisconsin, United States - UWRJ-L064-202C-5 | ecosystem: Environmental > Terrestrial > Plant litter >...
TTCCTCATAGGTTGAGGCCCAGTCCAGAATGCACGTTTGGCCAATATCTTCCAATAAATCTTTAACAAGCAAGAAATCATCTTCATCGTCATCAATGATTAATAATTTTATATGCTGCATATAATCTATACCGCCCTATTGATTAGGGTAATTCAACAAATTCCACCCAATACTTACCAAGAGTACGCATCAACTCAACTAACGCATCAAACGTCACTGGCTTGGTAATATAAGAAACAGCACCAAGATCATAACCTTTGACCATATCCTCTTCCGCTTTCGAGGTTGTTAAAATAACCACCGGAATTCGGCGCAACCTCGAGTCAGCTTTAATTTCTGCCAGCGCCTCGCGGCCATCCATCTTGGGCATATTCAAATCTAACAAAATCAGCCCAGGCATCGGATACAAAATACGATCACTAAAATCGTTGGCACCGCGCAAATAACTTAATAATTGCACACCGTCCTCAACAAAATGCAATTCATTGAGCACACGGCTTTCATGCATAGCCTCTTGCGCCAATAAACGATCATCAGCATCGTCTTCTGCCATTAGAATGATCAACGTTTTTTTGGGCATATTCATAGGTAGATCCTTAATTTGCCAAAATAACAACCTAAAAGCGCTATGGCGCATCCGCTAGTAAATCGGCCAAAGGCTCTATTACTGTGTGCGTCATAGGTAGAAAAATTGTAAATACTGCCCCTTCACCGGGCTCGCTCTGCGCGGCAATTGTACCGCCATGGCGTTCAATAATTTTTCGGCACAAGGCCAAGCCTATACCAGTACCGGAATATTCATCGCGCCCATGCAAACGCTGGAACAAACTAAATATTCGCTCCGCATACTGCGCCTCAAAACCAATACCCTGATCTGAAAAACGCAAGCAACACCACGTTCGACTATCGTCCGCTATGGGTGACGCCACATTAATTGCGCTAGTGACGGTTATTATCGGGCGCACATCGAGTGGATGAAACTTCAAACTATTGGCAATCAGATTCATAAACACTTGCGCAATCTGGGGTGCATCTGCATCAATTATCGGTAAGGGATCAATATGTAACTGGGCACCAGTTTCCTCAATAGAATAATCAAGGTCATCCATCACCCTATGCATTACTTCATTTAAATTGACACTGACAAACGGCCGCTGTTTAGTGGTCACGCGAGAAAAACTTAATAAATCATCAATCAATACCGACATGCGCTCCGATGCCGATTGCATACGCGACACATAATCAGAACCCGTATCACCTAATTGTGCCGAATACTTTTGTTGTAACCGGTCACCAAAAGCACGGATTTTACGCAGCGGCTCTTGCAAGTCATGGGAAGCCACAAATGCAAATTCTTCCAACTCCCTGTTACTGCGCTGCAACTCTTCCGAATATTGCAATAGTGCCTGGGTGCGCACCCCAACCTTTTCCTCCAATTCAGCATTAGCAAGTGCAAGGGCAGAATTCAATTCCGCGACCTTATTTGAGTTGCGATACAAGGTATAAAAAACTCCCAAAGACAACAGTAAGCCAATACCATTGGCCAGCAATAACGCCATCAGAATAAATTCCCTATTCTCTGCGGCAACTGCTTTGTTTTTTTCAAGCAAAGTAAATTCATCACTCTCCATTTCGGCCAACAATTGTGAAATGGCGCGCATCAATTCAATACCTACGTCGGTTTTGACCTGCCTTATTGCTGCACGTATTTCATCCCGGTCGGTTAATGCCACTATTCGTTGCATTTCATTAATTTTTTTACGCACGTAGGTATGGAGTAACTCAAAGCGTTTTTTTTGCTGAGGCAATTCCGTTGTAGATTCACCCAGCAGCCTCAATAAATCGTCAACAACGACCAGCGTCTGGTGGTAAGGCTGTAAATAATCAGGATCAGCAGTAAGCAGGTAACCGCGCTGGCTGGATTCAGCTGCTGCAAGCTCCCTATTCAGATCCTTGATAAAATTAATTGTCTGCAGGGTATTATTAATACTGATATTGTTTTTGGTAATAACATCAATGGAGCGATAAGCAAGCACCGCACTAACAGTAAAAAAGGTAATCGCTGCGGAAAGCGCCATTACCCATACTGAGCTTGGTAATTTGTTAATAATATATTTATTAAATGGATTGTTATGGATTAATGACTCACTACTCACCGCTTTTCACTCTCACTGTCACCATTGTTGCCGCGAGTGAATTGGGTATCCTGCAATGTTTCAAGCACATGACTACACTGCTGACACTCCGCCAATATCGTATCGAAGATACTGATTGCCTTGCGAATATCACCGGTACGCTCAAGTGTTAATTTACCCAACTCCGCGTTAATAGAAATGGTATTTAACGGATTGCGTAGGTCATGTACAAATCGGTTTTTTTCGCCATCCATATCTAACTCCTATAACTCCACATTGCCATAACTGTTCAACCGGTTATAGAGTGTTTTTAAACTAATGCCAAGAATGTCTGCAGCTTGTTTTTTATCGCCATCAAAATGTTCCAGCGTAGACTCTATAAGCTCACGCTCAACTTCTTCAACAGTTTTTCCGACGCGAATTCCCGCCTGAGGTTGAGGCGTGACTTTTGAAAAAGGCGATGTAAGATTTTCAGGCAAAACCAATAGTTTTTGTTGTTGGTCAGCCATAATATAAGCGCGATGAATGGCGTGGCGAAGTTCGCGCACATTGCCTGGCCAATCGTAATCCATCAATCGTTTCAGCGAGGCATCATTAATTCCTATATCCCCACCATACTCTTGGTTAAACGCCGCCAAAAAATATTGGACCAATAAGGGGATATCCTCTTTGCGCGAACGCAATGGTGGAATATAAATTGGAAATACGGCCAGACGAAAATATAAATCCTCACGCAAACAACCCGACACTGCGATATCTTGTTCAGTACGATTGGTTGCTGAGACAACCCGGCACTCAATATCAACATTTGTCGTGGCTCCTAAGCGGGTCACCTTCTGCGTCTCTAGCGCCCGCAATAAATTAGGCTGAAGATCCACGGGCATTTCCGTAATCTCATCCAAAAATAAGGTTCCTTTATTTGCCTGCTCAAATACTCCCGTCTTGCGATGAGTTGCACCGGTAAAAGCACCCTTTTCATGACCAAATAATTCACTATTAATGAGTTCGCGTGAAAATGCGCCGCAATTAGCAGCGACATAGCGCCCTTCTGCCTGACTAGCGTAGTGGATCGCTTCTGCCACCATTTCTTTCCCCACACCGCTCTCACCCAACAACAACACATTGGCTTTAGTCGCGGCCACCCGCTCAATCATTTCATACAGGTATTGCATGGGTGCCGATTCACCAACCAAATAATTGAAATGTAATTTAATCAATGAATCGGGTTTTGTATTAGCCGCTGTATTTACCTCAAATAATGATTCCAACTGCTGTAGATCAATTGGTTTAATGAGGTAACTTATATTGGAACCGTATAATTTTTTTACAATAAACTTAATAGAGGGATGCCCAGTGATAAACGTGATTTTCGTTTTGTTTTGGGCGGGTAAGGCTTCTAGCAGATGTAGGCCGCTGCCATCAGGAAGGATTAAATCCAAAATCAGGTGGGTATATACATTTTTACCGATCAAGTCGCGTGCTTGGGCAACTGAATCAGCAGCAGTCACATTGTGACCTAATAAACTCAACAGTTGCACTGTTGCATCCAAAAATCGCTTGTCATCGTCAACTAACAATACATCAGCCACGGTCAAAATCCTCCTGTTAGCTAGCTAGCATCAAGGCTCATTCTAGCATCAGTCAGATATAAGAAAGCAGCTGCAATAAACAACTTAGCGATGCAATTCGCTTTTTTACGCGCCAGATCAAAAAAGTGACCAAAACTGCCAACCTGGCAAAATAGCACGATACAGTCGATGCGACGCAGAACTTTTGGAGCCAACCGCTCTCTGGGCAATGGCGCCGACAATCAATGGCGCAACAACAAACGTAAGCAGAAAAGATCTAATTTGAGGAGCGTTAACTCTCGCACATAAATGTTGTTGCAATATGGAATTTTGCATCAATAACTGATCATTCTTTTGTCTGATTTCCGCCTTTAAATCCATCCTGAGTACTCCGCACAAAATTAATAATTTGCGCGCGCGTATAAGGTAAGGTCATACGAGTGCGATATTTTACATACAGCCAACGACAGATTAATAACAATACAACTTGTTGCAAAAAAAACGTCAGCATACCCAAGCCAACCTCCTCACTTGCTGCAAATACGAACCAAGCCAGCAATGCAGAAAATGCGCACCAGGTTAATAATATAATGGGCATTATCAGTAACCACAGCATCAACAATTTGGGTAAGGTACGCACAGCTAGCAATGCCTCTGCGCGAGCCAAATCAACAATACCGCCGAAAGTGCCTACAAATTGCTCCCCAAGCTGTAAAGTTTGCTCAATATCCGTTAACCAACTTGCAGCGGGATTAGGCGACACATCATTTTCAGATGTGTCCTCCCCGAGCAATTCATCGTGATAAAAACTCCCCTGAGGATTAGCAACCCCCAGGGGATTTTTTGTTTGATCATGAGCATTCATGATCCGATTACTCAATTGCGCCGCTGCAATAAATAAGATACCAGCCAGCCTGCTGCAAAGGCGACACCTACCGTTACCAATGGTCTTGCTTTAAATACTTCTTCGGCTTTTTCTTCCAACTCTATTGCGCGCGCCTTGCCTTCATTGAGACGAACCTTTGCATTAGCAGCAGTCGCACTGCCAATTGAACCAACAGCATCATAAATGCTGGAAGTTGCTTCTTTAAATTGCGCAATTGCCTCAGACACCGTAATGTCGTCCAACTTTCCATTTTCTTTACTTGTCACTGGAGCTTGAGTAGCCATGGGTATTACCTCTCAGGTTGTTGAATAAACATATTGAAGATAGTGTAAACGGCTAAAAAATCCATTCAGAAAATGATATTTTTGATCACTCAAAGACGACGTCGACCAAAAATAAGCGCTAAGACAAACAACACCAAAAATACAAAAAATAATATTTGCGCTATTCCTGATGCCGCACCAGCGATACCACCAAAGCCTAAGAGACCTGCAATAATGGCAATAATAAAAAATACTAATGAATAATAAAGCATAGGATTCTCCTTTTTAAGCATTCAGTTTTATTCCCTTCAATGAACGTGCCAATTAACTTTATATTGATAAAAATCAACAAACAGTTATGTCCAGAAATCCAGTAAGAGAAAAAGGAGATAATGCCAATAAACTTATAACTCTATAAATTAAGCGATATTCCGCATCATTCACTCTTCACAACAGGCTCAAAACCCTCATCAACAAAGGATTCATATCAAAGCGCCGGGCGCTTTTCTTGATGATCAAATTTGACTTCAGTCAAGTTTACATAGAAGACCAGCAGAATTAATAAGCACCAACAACACCCAACACTTCATAAAATCCTAAAAAAAAACCCTTATAAAGTTACAATTTTTGTATTTATTGCAAAAAATAATCTTTATTTTTCCCTATGGTAAGGAAAATGGATGATGCACTTTTCTTGGAGACCCCCGCGAAATATGGGTTTTAAGATAATTTAAAACGACTGGCACAAAATCAGCATTATTTCCCGAGAACGCTCTTTTAACTTGAACGCAGTTTTCTACTTTTTAAATTTACTGTTTTGATATTTAGCTTTTGAAAAAACAGTTGTCAGAAAGGAGAACACCATGAAAACCACATTATTGCAGTCGATTGTTGTACCACTGAGTGCACTTGCATTAACTGTGTCCAACTCAGCAGTGGCTGACGATGCAGCGGCTGGTGCAGGTAGTTTCACCTACACCGAGAAAAAACCTGCTGCCGAATTTTGGGCCGAATTTAAACAAGACGGCGAACAAACTTGGCAAGACAGTAAATCTGCCTTTAAAGACGGTTGGATCGAAAGCAAGCTGGAGACAGCGCTAATGCTCAACAAGCATCTCAACCCGTTTGAAATTGATATTCGAGTCGATAACAATAAGGCCACACTTGAAGGTGGAGTCTATTCCGAGATCGACAAAGAACTTGCCGAAAATATTGCACTGGGCGTTGAGGGTATAGACTCAGTGACAAACAAAATAAATGTCATTGAAAAGCCAACCAATGCAGCTGAATCCACGGCTCCCAAGGGCCGTAATTTTGCGCAGTATGTAGAGGATGTATCGACCACCGCCGCCATTAAAACCGAGCTGCTGGCCTCCAAAAATATTGAGGGGCTTAACATTGATGTGGACACATTCAATGACAAAGTGACGCTGTCAGGTAAGGTTAACTCTGTGGAGCAGAAATCACTGGCGCAGGCGATAGCCGCCAAACACGATGATGTGAAAGGCGTGGTAAACAATCTGCAAGTGAAATCTTAATCTTAGCCAAGCCGGAATTTGGGGGGCATTAGTGCCCCCGCTTTTCATGTAGGTTAAAGCAATAAAATTATAATAAATACAATTACTTAATAAAAATGAAGAGACAGATTCTCCTCTGGCAGACGTATTCAGCACCTATTCAGCTGCAATTTAGGCTTTATCCCTCCCGCCGAATGGTTTAGTCTTACTTTTCCTTAAGCAAAAAGAGCTTACCAAACACTTTGAACACCCAGGTCATAGTCCCCCCGGAAATCGTCACCCAGCCGTTAACGCTGGAGCCTAGTGATAGTCGTCGCCTTGCCAATCTCTGCGGCCTTCTCGGCCAGCACCTGCGCCAGATTGAAGAACGCCTTGAGATAGAAATCCGCCATCGCGGCAGCGAATTTGAGCTTACCGGCCCCGCAACCAAAATTCGCGCCGGTGCCGAACTGCTACGCAATCTCTATTTAACGACCGAACAAAACGAACTCACTCCCGATGAAGTTCACTTAGCACTGCAAACCTCTGGTATAGAACAACTTATGGAACAACTGGATAACGCCGAAGCCCAAGCGCTGGCTGGCGATTCGCCCGCAACTGACACTTCGGATAAAAGTAGCGATGAAGGTGGTATTACTCTTATCCGCACCAAAAAATGCACCATCAAACCCCGTGGATTGAATCAGCAGCGCTATGTACGCGCGGTACAAAAACACGACATCAACTTCGGCATTGGCCCAGCCGGTACCGGTAAAACCTATCTGGCAGTCGCCTGTGCGGTTGAAGCGCTACTAAAGAATGAAATTGAACGCATCCTGCTGGTACGCCCAGCAGTTGAAGCAGGTGAAAAGCTCGGTTTCCTGCCTGGCGATCTTGCACAAAAGGTGGACCCCTATCTGCGCCCGCTGTATGACGCCCTATTTGAAATGTTGGGTTTTGATACCGTCGGCAAACTGATGGAGCGCGGTGTGATCGAGGTTGCGCCCCTCGCGTTTATGCGCGGCCGCACCCTGAACAATTCCTTTGTCATCCTCGATGAAAGCCAGAACACTACCCGCGAACAGATGAAAATGTTCCTCACCCGTATCGGTTTTGGCACTACGGCGGTGATCACCGGTGACCCAACCCAAATCGACTTGCCGCGCGGTATGGCCTCTGGTCTGCGCCACGCGATTGAAGTGTTGGATAACGTCAACGGTATCAGCTTCACCCACTTCACCTCCAAAGACGTGGTGCGCCATCCTATTGTCCAACGCATCGTGGAGGCCTATGAAGCCTTTGAACAACAGTCGCCGAAGCAAGATCAGTAATCATGGCCTATCAAATCGATATCGAGAGCAATAGCCAAAGCCAGCTAATCCCTACTTTGGCTGAGCTGGAAGGCTGGATTAGCGCTGCCTTGCAAAGCCAGGAATTTGAAGACGCCGAAGTCAGCGTTTATATCGTTGATGAAGACGAAGGAGAGGAATTAAACGCGCAGTATCGCGGCAAAGACTATCCTACTAATGTGCTCTCCTTCCCTGCCGACATCGCCGAGGAGGTTGGAGTGCCACTGCTCGGGGATCTGGTGGTGTGCGCCCCCGTTGTAGAGCGCGAAGCACAGGAGCAAGGCAAAACCCTGCAGGCACATTGGGCACATATGTTGGTACACGGAACCCTGCATTTGCTGGGCTTCGACCATATTGAGGACGATGAAGCAGACGCTATGGAAGCCCTGGAAACCCAAATCGTCACAGGTTTAGGGTATCCTGCCCCCTATCAAGACATCACTGAAGAATAAAAACTCTTGGGAACTTACATCATGTCGGACGACCATCCGAGTAGCGCAACTACTGAAAAACACGAGCGATCCTGGCTCGACAAACTGCTCCATGCCTTCAGCGCGGAACCCAGATCTCGCGATGAACTGCTGGAAATTATTAAGGATGCCGCCGACAACCAATTGCTGGACCAGGAAGCCCTCAGCATCATCGAAGGTGCCTTGGACGTTTCCTCTCTGCAAGCGCGCGAAATCATGGTACCGCGCTCCCACATAGTGGCGATTCGCCTTGAAGACTCGCCGCAAGAGTACTTGCCACAACTGATTGAATCCGGCCATTCGCGTTTCCCGGTCATCGGCGAAAATATTGACGATATCAAAGGCATTTTGCTGGCCAAGGATTTGTTGCCGCTCGCGTTAAAAGGCACGGATAATTTTAATCTCGAAACCATTTTGCGCCCTGCCACTATTATTCCGGAAAGTAAACGCGTGAATGTTTTACTGCGTGAATTCCGCGAGAACCGCTACCATATGGCATTGGTGATGGATGAATACGGCGGCATTACCGGCCTGCTCACCATTGAAGATATTCTTGAAGAAATTGTCGGTGAAATTGAAGACGAAACCGACGAGCAGGAAGAAGCTACCGATTTTATTAAACGCGTCAGCGAAAATGATTACATTATCAAAGCGCTTACACCTATTGAAAACTTCAACGATTTCTTTAACAAACAATTCAGCGATGAAGATTTCGATACTATCGGCGGAATACTCATGCAGGAATTTGGTCATCTACCCAAGCGCAACGAAGTGGTACAAATGAATAATATGCAATTCCGTGTACTCTACGCTGATAACCGTCAAATTCATTTACTGCGGCTAACGATATTAAGCGAATAACTTGCTGCGGAATGCACTTAATAACAATCCCGCCAATCGGCGGGATTTTTTTAACCGGACACTTAATAGACAATATCTATGCCCGATAAAATCCTGAATTTCCCCCAGCCAATAGCGCTGTTAATTGCTCTGCTTAGCGGTAGTCTGATCACCTTCAGTTTTGCGCCTTTCAACATCTGGCCAATTACAATTATTAGCTTGACCGCCTTTGCACTCCTGATAAAAGAGCAATCACTCAAAACAATTTTCTGGCGCAGCTTTGCATTTGGGGTTGGGTTTTACAGCGCAGGCATCCATTGGATTTATGTGAGTATCCATAACTTTGGCGGTGCATCACCACTCTTTGCTGGCTTTCTGGTATTTCTCTTCGCGTGCCTTATGGCCGCGATTTTTGTAGTGCCTTTTTATATTTTCGGACGCTGGTTGAATCGTCACTCACTCAATTTAATTATCGCCCTACCCGCCTGCTGGCTGCTGGGGGAATGGATGCGCACCTGGTTTTTAACCGGATTCCCCTGGCTCTTTTTAGGTTACGCACACTTAACAACACCGCTCTCGGGTTGGGCGCCGGTTGCAGGAGTGATGAGCATTGGATTTATTCTTGTGCTAAGCGCAGGAGTAATTGCGGAATGGATTTGGCGCTTCAAAAGTGAGCGCTCTAAAAACATAATCTTGATTGCAGCCACTAGCTGCTGTGTACTCTTGTGGATTGCGGGTGCAGCTTTAAAAAATATCATCTGGGCGCAACCTGATCCGACACCCATAAAAATTGGAATGGTGCAACCCAATATCGATCAAAGCACCAAGCTCAGCTTTAATCAGGAATCCACTATCGCCGCACTCAATCAACTGCGCGATCTCAGTACTGATTTATGGACGAATGATTGGGTAATTTGGCCGGAAGCAGCAATCCCGACCTCACTCACCTATCACACTGCACTACCATTTCTGGAAGAAATGAATACCAAAGCCGCTGAACATGATACGGCGTTATTTACCGGCGTTATTTATGCAGATCGCGACAAGCAAAAATATTACAACTCCATTGCAGGACTCGGCCAGGGTTATGGTTTTTATCACAAGCGCCGTTTGGTGCCTTTTGGTGAGTATGTCCCGCTGGAAGAACATGTGCGTGGCTTGATCGAATTTTTTAATTTACCTACGTCATTTATAAATTTGGGGCCGCAAGACCAACACGGATTGATTGCCAAAGGTGTGCGCATTACTCCGGCAATCTGCTATGAAATTGTCTATCCGGATTTAATCGCGCAGGCCGCCAAAGAAACCCAAGTATTGTTGAGCGTGAATAATCTCGGTTGGTTCCTTGATTCAATCCAGTCAAAACAATTTATGCAAATGGCTCAAATGCGCGCACTTGAAACGGGCCGCTATCTGGTTTACAGCACCAACAATGGCCCCAGCGCTATTATCGACAACCAGGGTAAAATCCTCAGCCACAGCGATTCCTTCAAGGCGCAAACCTTTACTGGCGTTATCCATGCGGTAAAGGACTGGACGCCATTTATGGCATATGGCAGCGGGCCCTTGGTGATTCTCGCCACACTGCTATTGCTGTGCCTCAGCCTGCCGCAATTGCTTAAGCGCGACGCTGTGCCCGAAGAAGGGCAATAATTATTTCGGATGTAATAGCAATATTGGGGGTGTAGGACACCGGTTTTATCGTTAGAGTAAACCCAACGCCATCACCCCTTTATTGCTATGACCACAATAAACTCCGACATAATGATTGATCCTCGCTGGCCGCTACTAGGCGATACCAGTGCTGATGGCCAATTTGTCTATGCTGTTATCACCACTGGTATCTACTGTCGCCCTGGCTGCCCGTCCCGCCGCCCTAATTCCGATAATGTGCGTTTCTTTAACCATCACACCCAAGCAGAAGCAGCTGGCTTTCGTGCTTGTAAACGCTGCCATCCGCAACACTTGAGTAGCGATGCATTACAAATAGATCGCATCACCAATTTATGTCGCTTTATTGAAAACTCTGTGCAAGAACCCAGCTTGGCTGAGCTTGCGGAATATTCGGATATCAGCCCCTATCATTTACAACGCTTGTTTAAAGCGGCGACAGGCTTAACACCCAAAGCCTACGCCAAAGCCCATCGCCAACAATACGAAAAACAATTCGACTCCCCTACTCTGAGGAAACCGCTTGCAATGACAATTTATTTTGCGCTGGATAAATGCTCACTCGGTACTATTTTGGTGGCGCAAAGTGAAAAAGGTATCTGCGCTATTTTGCTGGGTAATGAACAACAATATTTACTCGATGATTTACTGCAGCGCTTCCCTAAAGCAACACTTATCGCGGGCGATAGTAGTTTCCAAAAAACAGTGACGCAGATTATTGCCGTGATTGAACAACCGCAACTCACCTTGGCATTACCGCTAGATATTCGCGGCACCTTGTTTCAACAGCGAGTTTGGCAAGCGCTACAACAAATCCCTGTTGGTGAAACACGCAGCTATACCGAAATTGCAGAAGCAATTGGATCGCCCAAAG
>Ga0247783_1000575_pt1 | contig 11548 bp, 7 predicted proteins | sample UWRJL064202C5_FD_179911 | JGI IMG/M metagenome (GOLD analysis project Ga0247783, IMG submission 179911) | Plant litter microbial communities from Arlington Agricultural Research Station in Wisconsin, United States - UWRJ-L064-202C-5 | ecosystem: Environmental > Terrestrial > Plant litter >...
AGTTCGCTAGGGGGCGCGAGCGAAGCCGACGCCGGCAGTTCGCCAGGGGGGGCGGGCGGAGCCGACGGGGGCAGCGCAGGGAGTGCCGGCGACGATCAGTGAACGAGCTGAGGACTCCGTTTGCCCGCTGCCGCTATCTCGTGTGCGTCGTTGCTCTCGGCTTCGGCTGTAGTAGTCGCAGCGAGGCCTGTCCGGGGCCTGGTCCTCGCTGTCCAGTCTACGTGACGCTGATTGTCACGAGCGCGGCCGGGGGTGAGCTGATCGGCGTGCAGGCCACGGTTTCGGATTGGCTCCTGACCTGTCGTGGAACCCCGACTGGAGCACTCTGCGATGGCGGGGGCGATGGGCCGCTCCATGTCGAGGCGCCGGGCTTTCAAGCTGTGGATGTAGATTCGAAAGTGATAGAAACGCCTGGGCCCGAATGCGGCTGTCCAGGCTTCGAGCGTACCCCAGCCACCGTCACTCTCGTTCCGAACTGATCCGGGAGAAGTGCGGCGCGCTGATCGCGGTCCGACTTGCCGGCGGCTCGGCTTGACCCGCGCGGCAGCGCCTGCCTAGCGTCCCCGCGATGCAGCTCGACGCCGCCTCCCGCATGCGCGCGGGGATCTCGCAGGGGCTCGCGTGGGCGCGTGATCACTGGCTCGCCGCACTGGTTGCCGTGAGCGCGTCGATCTTGATGACCTGGCCGCTGGCTCTGAGCGCTGGTCATCAGCTGCTACGTGCGAAATATTTTTGGGATGGCTACACCAACGCGATGATCATGGGCAGCCGCGTGGATGCGGTGTTGGGGCGCGGCGCGCTATCGCTGTACGATTGCTACTACTTCGCGCCGCTGCCGAACTCGATCGTGTTCAACGAGAACCTGTTCGGGCTGTCGCTGCTGTTCGCCCCGTTCTACTTGCTCAGCGATAACCCGCTTTGGGCGTACAACCTGACGCTGCTTTCGTCGTTGGCACTCTCGGTGTTCTTCACCTACCTGCTCGTGTTGCGCCTGACGCGGAGCGGGCACGCGGGGCTGATCGCTGGCGTTGCGTTCGCGTTCTGCCCCTACGTGTTGTTCGAGATTGGGCGCATTCAGTTGGTGGCCACGCAGTGGATCCCGGCCTCTTTCCTGTTCCTGCATCGCGCGCTGGAGGGACAGCGACGGCGAGACATGGTCGGGTTTTGGGTGTGCACGCTGCTCCAGATCGGAACGTGCCTGTACTACGCGATGTTCATGTTGCCGCTCTTGGCCTTGGCGGGCGGCGCGCTGCTGATCAGGGAGCGCCCGCCGCGGCGTTTCTACTACTGGTTTGGGGGCTGCGCGGCAGTGGCTGGATTCGTGGCGTTCGCGATGGTGGAGCCGTACTTCGCGGCGCGCCACGCGTTCAATCTTCAGCGCACTGCCTCATTCGCCTCCAGCTACGACGGTCAGTTCGGATTCTTCGCCAACGTGCCCGAAACCAACCTCACGTTGCCGAGCATGCATTTTCAGGACACGCAGGGTGGCGCGCACGAGGAGGTGGCGTTTCCCGGCTTCTCGGTCGCGTTCTTGGCGCTCGTGGCGCTCGCAGCGCCTGCCTTCCGCGCGCTCCGCCGGCTGGGCGCGAAGCGGGCGCTGGTCACGAGCTTGTTGTGGACGGCGCTCGCGATCCTCGCCACCTGCATCACCCGGTTCGAGCGCAGCATGCTGCCGGGCGCGCTCGTCTTCGCTGCCGGCGCGCTCGGCTGGCTGCTGCTTGGCCGCCGGCTGCCGCAGCCATTCGCTGGGCAAAGGGGCCTGTATTTCGCGCTGCTCTTGCTGGCGGTGCTGCTGTTTTTGGGGCTGAGCCCCAGGCCCTTCACGGGCGCCGCGGTGCGCGGGCTGTACTACTACTTGTACACCTACGTGCCCGGGTTCGATGGCATCCGCAAGGTCAGCCGGCAAGCGGTGATGACCACGTTCGTGCTGTGCATCCTGGCCGGGTTTGGCGGCAGTTGGCTGTTCTCGAAGCTGCGCCGTCCACGCACGCGTCTGCTCACCGCGACCTTCCTGCTCGTCCTAATTTGCTACGAGCTGCGCTCTTTCCCACATCCCGTCGAGCCGGTGTGGGGCGGAGATGCGGTGCCGGAGGTGCTACGTTTCGCGGCGAAGCTGCCAGCATCCGACTTGATCGCTTCCATTCCTCAAAACGAGGGCTCGCGGCGCTTCGGGGGGGACGCGGGGATGGCGCTCCACAACTACCTCGCGCTCTATCACCAGCATCGCTTCGTGAACGGGCAATCCAGCTGGCTGCCACCGGTTACCGAGCTTGCTCGCCGCGCGCTCGAGCTGCTTCCCGATGACGGCGCACGACGCACGCTGCTGTCGATTGGCACACGCCACATCATCGTCTTCGGCGAAGAGCTCGAGCCGGGGCGTCGAGAGCTTGCGGCGCAGCTTGCGGCGCGACCGTCTGAATATCGCCCTATCTTCCAACTCGGATCGCACAGCCTTTTTTCCCTGGTCGAGCCGCAGGATCCGACGGTTCAGTTGCTACAAACCCCGGTCCTGCCTGCTTCCGCAACGCGCGTTCCGGCGACCGAGCTGCGCGCTCGGTCTGCGCTTCAATCCGAACATGCGCAGCTCGCCGTGGACGGCAAAGAGGTCAGCTTTTGGTCGAGCGGGCGCCCTCAGGAGCACGGGCAATACCTCGAGGTCGAGCTGCGCGAGCCCCGCTCGATCGTCGCGCTCGAGATCGAAGACCCGGGGCGAGTGATGGACGTTCCGGTTTCGTATCGGCTCAGCGCGGCCCGCGGCGCGCAGGATTTGGGCGTGGTCGCCGAGCAGCCCGTGCTGCGCTTCTATCGCGCACAGATTTTCGAGCCCGAAAGATTCGTCTTTCGCCTGGTCTTCCCGCGCCCGATCTTCGCCGATCGCCTTCGCCTCAGCGTGCTGCAGCCGGTCCCGGGATCCTACTTCAGCGTGCACGAGCTTCGGCTCTACGAGGCGCGCGCCGCTCCTTGAGCACGGCAGTCCGTCAGCCGAGGACTCGCCCGGGGTGAAAGCGGGTTCGGCCGGCCCGTGCGGTCCAGTTCTAGCCACGACAGCCGACGCAGCCACGCTGCCAAGTTGTGCCACTTCGAACGGCGTTCGCTCTAGATTCGTAGCGATTTGCGAGGTAAATCGGCTGGATCAGATCTTGCTGAAGGGCTGGCAGCGCGATGAAGGTGTGGGCTCGTTCGTTGGTTTCGACCTATTTGACCGTGGACCCGCGGAGCTTGGGCTTGTTTCGCGTGCTATTCGGCTCGGTTCTGCTTTCGGACCTCTGCCGGCGCTGGGTCGAGCTCGGGGTTTGGTACACCAACAGCGGACTGTTGCCCAATCACACCGTGCTCTGGCGCCCTCCAGCGCAGAGCATGTTCTCGCTCTTCTTCACGGTCTCCAGCGCGAACGAAGCCCAGCTGGGGTTCGTGCTGTGCGCGGTCGTGTATGCGCTGTTCATCGTCGGCTACCGGACGCGCTGGCTTCAGGTGCTGACGCTGCTCGCGCGCGTCAGCCTGAACAGCCGCCTCGCGCCGCTCGAGAACGGCGGCGACATGGTGATGGACTTGCTTTGCTTATTGACGCTGCCGCTGCCGCTGGGAGCGCGCTTTTCGCTAGATGCGCTAGCCTTGCGCGTGCAGCGCCCCGCTGTCACAGGCGATGCGGGCGCCCCCCCCGAGCCGACCACTACGCCGGTGGTGTCGATCGCCGTGCTGGCGCTGCTTCTGCAGTTTGCTGCCATTTATTTGTTCAATGCCTCGAGCAAGGTGGGGCCTGCTTGGCACGATGGCAGCGCCGTCTACTACGCTTTGCACCAGGACAAACTGGTGACCTGGGTCGGCGTGTGGATGCGTGAGCATCTGTCGATTTCGACGCTTCGTATGCTCACTTGGTCGACGCTCGCAACTGAGTGGCTCGGGTTCGCGCTAATCATCACACCGGTGTTCGTGCGCGAGGCGCGGCTGCTCGCGGTCTGCATCATGCCCAGTTTGCACCTGGGGTTCGCGCTGGGCATCAACGTGGGTGGCTTCAGCCCGGCCATGATCTCGTTCTTTCCGCTCTTGCTCCGGGCCGAGCATTGGCAGTGGTTGTCGCGTCGGTTCGCTGCTCGCGTGCAGCCGTTGACGGCGGCGCTCGAGCGCCGGACGCGACCCTGGCTCCGCCCGAGCCCTGCGCCATCGGCGTGGGTCTCTTTCTACGCCCGCTGGCTGGGGGAGGGGGCGGTCTTGGTCGTGCTCGTCGCGATCGCCAGCGAAGCGCTGAATGACAATACGCCGGTGCCCCAAGCGTTGCGCGTCCCGCAACCGAGGTGGGCGAAGGCCGTCATCGAATACCCGCGCATTCTCCAGGGGTGGCGCATGTTCGCGAGCGAGCCGTCGCGCGTTGATTCGATGATCTACGTGGACGCGCTCACGGCCAACGGCGCGCACGTGGACCCGTACAATGCGATCGCCAGCGACCAACCCGAGCCGGCGGGTGACGTCGTGCCGAGGCACATGGGTCAGAGTCAGTTCTTCGTCATGTACTCGGAGCGCATCCCGAACGACGGCTACGCGGCCTATCGCCAGGCCTTCTCGGAGTGGCTCATCGCTTATCCGGAACGCACGGGGCGCGCTGAAGATTGCCTGCTGAGCTACGATGTCTATTTGGTCACGGACCATACCCCGGAGCCCGACAGCGGCGCTCGGCCGACCCCACTCAATCGCCAACGCTTCATGTCCTACAGCGCCCCGTTCGACAGCCCTTGTCGGCTCGAGAAAGCCAAAAAAGTCGCCCGTTCGAGCAACGCGAGCGACGGCTGAGAAGTCGCCCCGCTCAGCCAAGGAAAGTCGGTCCGCGCGGGTCTGAGCTAGGCATGAAGCTGTCGCGACCGCTGACAACGTTGCTGGTCGCGTGTCTCGTCGGATGCTCACAGGCAACGCCCGTGCGCGAACAAGCCGCCGTGCGGGGCAACGTCGCGGCTTCGCCCAGCGGCCCGCCGTCAGCGCCCAAACCAATTCGGGACCCGTTCGAGTTCGATCCGACGTTCTTCCGCAAGAAGAGTGCGCCGCAGCCTGGAGAGTGGCTCGCTCAGCACCGCGAACATGGCCAGTCGCTGCTGGCATTCGAGCGTGAGAGCACACTGCGTCCAAGCGCGGAACGCCGCACGATCGTGCTTCAGCCGCTGGGTGAATTTTCAGCAGAGCGGCGCGCTGTGCTGGTCACATTGGAGCGAGCGACCGCGCTCTTTTTCGGGTTGCCGGTCGAGATCGCCGAGGCCCTACCACTGCCGACCCAGGGGCGGCGCTTCCGGCAACGAAGCGCCGGCTCTTCGGCACAGTACCTCACCAGTGAGATCTTGGATTTTCTCGCCCGCCACACGCCGGAGCACGCGATCGCTTACCTGGGCGTCACATTCCAGGATTTGTACCCAGAGCCCAGTTGGAACTTCGTCTTTGGCGAAGCGAGGCTATCAGCCCGAGTCGGCGTCTATTCACTGGCTCGCTTCACGCCAGAGTTCAACTACGAGGCCAAAAGCGTGGCTGCGCGACAGCGTTTCACGCGCCGCGCCGTTCAGCTGCTCGCCCACGAAACCGGCCATATTTTCGGCCTCGAGCACTGCACCGCGTTCGAGTGCGTGATGAACGGCTCGAACTCCCTCGACGAATCCGATCGGCTACCGCTCGAACCTTGCCACGAGTGCCTGCACAAGCTCGCCTTTGCTCTCCACCTCCACCCGCTGCCGCGCTACCTGGAGCTCGCGCGGTTTTATGAAGAGCAGGGCCTTTCCGCTGACGCGCACTGGATCCGCGAGCGCAGCGCGAGCCTTACGCCGCAATGACCGCGGGAGTGTCGCCACACCTAGCTCAGAGCTCGACGCGAAATTGTTCCCAGTCTTGGCGAAAGCCGACGGGCAGCGCGAGCGCCCACACCGCTTCAGTCAAGCACGATTCGACCAACGGATTGCGCGCGGAGCGCTGCGCACTCGCGTCGACGCGTACGACCTCGGCCAGGGTCGTCTCGATATCCAGCGTGTAGACGTGAGCGGCGGCGCCGCAGCGGCGATACTCGCCGGCCAGCGCATCCTCCAAGTAGGCTTGGCGATCGAGCGCCGGCGCGTTCCAGCCAGCGCTGCACGACGTCCCCCCGAGACTTCCCCAGCCTTCACCATAGCCAGTGAGCGTCTGGATGTGGTCGAGGCCCTCGGTCGAAGGGCGCACACCTGGTTCGATGGCCAAATAGCTGGTTACCGGGGAGACCGCGTGGCCAAGCAAAGCGAGCGGCATCATCTCGGATTCGTCGAGCTCGTCGAGCACGGGTGAGCCGAACGAAAGACCCGCCCAGAGCGCCTGGCTCGCCACGCTCGGGCTAGCCAGCACGCGCACGGGTTCGAGCCACAACTCACCGCTCACGCTCAGATTTCGAGTCGCGCGTCGATCGAGGTACAGGCCTTCGACGCCACTGCCCTCGGCGAGTGACGTGGTCAGACCTTTTTCCTGCATATGTTCCAGCACGCCCTGGTTATCCGAGAACGTGCTGAGGTTGTCGATCCGTGTTGGGCGTGCCCACTCTTCGAACACGCGCCGGGTGTTCTCAGCTTGTTCGGGGTCGGCGATCGACGGTGCGCTAGCATTCCAAACCACGGCCTGGCGGTCGCGCAACGCGTGCGCCCAGGGATGCTCGTCCCAGCGCGACAGCGCCGCCTCGCTCCCGCCCAGCGCACCGAGCAGACCGATGTGCACGAGCGCGTTGCTCTGCGAGAGCGCGCCACGCAGACGTTCGCCCGTCAACGAGCCGCGCGCCAGCCCATCGGTGACCAGCAGGATTCGTCGCGGGCGCGAGGGCGGTGTACTCGCGAGCAGCTGATCGGCTTGAAAAAGCGCCTGATCGACGTCGCTGCCGTTCTTGCGCGCGAGCGCGAGGCTGGACAGCGCGCGCCGGGCCGACTGCACGTCCACGAAGCGGCCGAGCACCCGTCTCGGCTGACGATCGAAGGTCATCAGTTCCACCTGGGCGTCCGAAAAATGCGACAAGTAAGCATCGATGGCCACCTTGGCCGCGCCTTCGAACTCGCTGTCCAGCGAACGCGAGGCGTCGATCACCACCACCAGATAGGCGCGCTCGGGCACCCGAGAGAGCCGAGGCCCTGCCCGGACCGCGAAGCGCGTGAGCACGCGCTCGGACGCAAATGGCACTGATACCAGATCGACTTCCAGGGCAGCTGCGGCGGGCACCAATGCCAAGTCGATGTTCTCGGTTCGGTCGAGCCTGACGTTGCCGTCGGGCCGCACGGGGGAGCCGTTCAAGAGCAGCCGATCTTCCGAGTGCACAGCTGCGACGTGCAGCCCAGTGAGTTGCTCCTCCGTGCTCATGGCAGGCAGGCTGACGTGGTACGCCCCTTCGCGGTACTCGGTCGGCATGCTGAGCGTGTACTCCACCATTTTCTCGGCGTGCGCCGGACACGGGAACACCTGCAATGCCAGCAGCGACTGAGAGCGCCACGAGAGCAACGCAGGATCCTTCGGGTAGTAGCCGCCGACCCCGGTCAGCTCGCGGTAGCGTTCGGCGGCCGTTTCAGCCTCCAGGAGCTCGCCATTGAACCAGCGTGGCGCGCCCGACCCCACGCTGCGGGTGCGCAGTGCAGTTGCCACCGCGCCCGCGGGCAAGTCGATCCACCATGTCGCTTGGTCGCTCAGGCCTGCCGAGTTGAAAACGCTGCGCTGCACTACCAAATCGACGTGGTCGTGAGCAAAGCTGAGCGCGATTCGAGAGCTGCGCTCACGGATCCCGCTCGTGCGCAGGCCGTCGAGCGTATCGGCCGCAGCCTGCTGTGCCAGGAGCCACACCGCCGCCGCCAGGGTGAATCTGAAACGAGACGCGGACATCTCCCGTGCAGACAGATCCTGCCCGGCAAAGTTCCGAAAAAAACCAGGCTCTGCTCAGGGAGGGGTGGGAATGACCAAAGTGGTCACCGAATTGGCCGGCATCGTGGCCGTAAAGCCGTAGCTTGCGATAGGAATCGCGCTGAGCGGCGCCAAATTCTCGCTGCTCGAGGTGCGATGCACGTCTACCGCGGCGCCCACCTTGGCGAGCGCGGTGAGATCGAAGGTGAAGCTCTTCGAGGCAGCGTCCGCGTTGCGGACGACCAGCGTCACTTGTGAGCCATCGCCAGCGATCGCAGCAACGATGTCGGCGGTGTCGACCTTGATGAACGTCGAGCCGGGCCGAATGTAGCGGCTGAAGCCAGCGTGCATGTAGAAGCGCTTGAGCAACGTGAACGATTGTTGGCTGTTGTTCACCGCGAAGCTCGCCCAGTTCCGGGCTGGATCGGCGACCTGCCAGTCGATCCACGCCTCCGGCTGCAGTTCCTTCAAATCAGTGATGATCCTGCCGGCCATGAACAGAGCCGCATCGGTGTCGTTGTCGAGCGTGACGCTGAGCGGGCCTGATTCGGATTGCCAGAGGCGCTTGCCCTTGCTGGTCGCCAGTGTGCGAAGCTCTGCCCGTTTCGAGCCGGCGTAGCTGTGCGCGTTGATCTGGCCCATTGCCTCCAGGGACTTGGCATCGAACGCGCGAATGTTGTTGTACGCGTCGTCCATGCTGTTTTCGTCAGAGGCGCTGACTTGCACGCCGGTCACGCCGCTTGCTTGCAGCGCAGCGCTGACCGCTTTGATGATCGTTTGTTGGTTCGTGGGGCTGAAGTGGCAGCCCTCCTGACCGCCGTCGGCCTTCCACCACGAAGCGTTGGGCTCGTTCAGTGGTTCGAGCGTGCGAAAGCTGATCCCGAACGAGTCTCGGTAGTGCTTGACGACCTGAACCAGATAGTCCGCAAAAGCGTCGTAAGAAGTGGCCTTCAGGTTGTTGGAACCGTCGGTGTTGCCGGAAGCGCAGCCGCTGGTAGTCATCCAATAGGGGGGTGAATTGGAGAAGGCTTCGAAGATCATACCCGTGCCGCGTTCGGCAAGCCGCAGCAGCACAGCGCGTTGATCCGCGTCGGCGTTCCAGTCGAACGTGCCGTCTGCTTTTTGGAACCCGGGCATGTCGCGGAAGGTGTCCATGTGCGTGTGGGCTGGGTTTTCGCCGCCGCCAATGTTGTACCGGAAGACGTTGTAACCGAGCCCGTTCACGGGATCGCTGACCAGATCGACCAGCGCGTTGCGTTTGTCCACTGCCCAACCGCCGACGTTACGAGCCCACCAGCACAGGCTCGTACCCCAGCCCTCGAACTTCTGCTGACGGAGCGCGGGATCCAGCTTCACGAGCTTGGCGCCGGGCGCGGCACTGACTGGCGGCCGCGGCGCGGAACCGCCCGCGCCTGCATTTCCTGCGACGGCTCCGCTCGCACCGCCGTTCGCGCCCGCACCCGCACCCGCAGCCGCACCCGCGCCGTTGCCTCCACCGCTCGCGCCTCCCGAGCTCGAGCTGGGCTGTCCGGCAGACGCGCCGCCCGCGCTGATGCCAGCGCTGGCCATTGACCCGCCGCTCGCTGGCTGACCGCCGGAGCTAGCGCCGCCCGCTTGGCTCGACGCGCCGCCCTGGCCGTGATTCGGAGCTGAGCTCGACGATTGCCCACAAGCTACGAGTGCCGAAGCGCTGACGCCACAACCTACCAGCAGAGCAAAGCGCATGATGCTGAGTAATGGCACGCTGCCCGAGAAAATTGTCGGCAATTGACGCCGCTGCTCGCTGGCGACCCGCCCTTGCTGAAATTTTCATCCAGAACGCAACCCAGCGACGCGCCGGGCTCGTGACCATCAATCAGTCTCTATCAAAAAAGCACTGGGGCATGTCGATCGCGACGCGCTTCGTTCGTCGCGTTGTCGAACCCGAGCTAGGAGCCCCTGATGCAGTTCCTGATGTTAATCAAAATTGCCAACGATACCGACTACGAGGCCGGCAAGCCGCCACCCGCTGAGCTCGAAGCGGTGATGGGCGAGTTGATCGGCGAATGGTCGAAGACCGGCGCGTTCGTGTCTGCGTCGGGCCTCAAACCGACTTCGCAGGGCGCACGCGTGCGTCTGACGGGCGAAGGGGTCCGCGTTTCGGACGGGCCATTCACGGAGGCGAAGGAGGTCATTGGCGGCTTCTTCATGCTGGAGGCCAAGGACAAAGCGACCGCGCTGGAAATGACTCGCCGGTTCGTCGAGCTGCACAAGATCCTGGGCAAGGATTTCGTGCTCGAGTGTGAAGTGCGACAACTGGACGGCTGACGAGTCGCCGTCGAAGCTTGCTAGATAGGACCTACTAGCAAGCACCTGCCGGAGAGGCAGACCACGTCCCAGTTGGCTGGCAGCGGGGACGTGCAATCGTCACACTCTGCCGGCGCGCCGCCGCACAGATCGGCGTTCTTATTGACGGGAACCCAGCCGCTGCCGTCGCATTCGGCGCAGCAGCCCGCGCCGTCGCGCAGCACGCAATCGCTGGTTTTTTGACACTCGGTGAGCGGGCTTTCGCGAATGTCCAGCACCGTGCAGCGCGCGTTCTCGCACACTGCTTTCAAGAACTTCGAGGTCTGCTCGTTTTCAGGGACAGGGATGCAAGGCTCGCAGCTGGTACCCGGACCGGGGCAGCGCAGCTCGCGGTACTGCTGCTCATGTGCGAGGTTCACGGCAACCAGCTGTTCGATGGCTGGATCGCACGCGACACAGCAGCTCGGCCCGGCTAGGACGCAGTCGTTGTCATGCGCGCATCCGCCCCAATCATCCCTGGTGGCGGCGCAGGCTTGCATGCAGGCGTCGCGCGAAGGGTAGCGGTTTTCGTTGCCGCTGCAGCCTCCGTACACGAAGGGCTCGCACAGGCCCGTCTGCGGGTCGTGCCAAAACGCTGGAAAAAAACCTTCGCACGGACCGGCATCCTGCGGCGCGGTGCAGGCCGCACCGGCCGATCCTCCCGCGGGAGCACCGGCGCTGCTACTCGTGCCAGCGCTGTGGCTCGCGCCGGCGCCATTGCTGGCACCTGCGCTGCTATTCATGCCAGCATGACCGCTGGAATCGTCGACCGCCGCGTTGCCGCCGCAGGCGACGAACCAGCTGAGCGCCGCCAAGCAACCGAGTGGGCCAGCGCGACGTCGAGCCCCGACGGCTCCCTGAATCCCAAGCATGTCCATTGTGTAGCACCGCCCCGGGCCACCGGTGCTGTCTAGCAGGGGAGGGCCAGCGCTTTCGTGCGCGTTTTTCGGTGGCCGCGCGGCCCGGGCAGCGCTAGTCCGCGGCTCGATGTCCGAAAACCTCATCATCGCCGATGGCCTAGTGGTCGTCTTGAACTACACGCTCCGCACCGACGAAGGAGAAGTGATTGACTCGTCCACGAAGGACGATCCCATGGCGTACTTGCATGGCGCGGACAACATCGTCCCCGGGCTCGAGCAAGCGCTGACCGGTAAGACCGTGGGCTTCACTGGCAAAGTGCGGGTCGAGCCAGAGGATGGTTACGGTGAGCGTGATGATCTGCCGCCGCAGCCCGTGCCTCGCTCGGCGTTTCCTTCCAACATGAAGCTCGCCGCCGGCATGCAGTTCATGACCGAAGGCCCGGACGGCGAGCACGCGCCGATTTGGATCGCCGGCGTCGAAGGCGATCAGGTGTTGG
>Ga0247783_1000576_pt1 | contig 11537 bp, 11 predicted proteins | sample UWRJL064202C5_FD_179911 | JGI IMG/M metagenome (GOLD analysis project Ga0247783, IMG submission 179911) | Plant litter microbial communities from Arlington Agricultural Research Station in Wisconsin, United States - UWRJ-L064-202C-5 | ecosystem: Environmental > Terrestrial > Plant litter >...
TACGCCGTAGCCCGCGTCACCTACCCGGCCGAGTGCATCGCCTGCGGGCGTGAGCTCGGCGAGGATGCCCTCGATCCCGCCTCCGTCGCCTGCGACGGCTGCTACCAGGAGTCCGAAACCAAGGCCGCCTGGGCCCGCGAGCAAGAGCGCAACGACTGCTTCCGCTCCCTGGCGCACGAGTGGTTCCGCGGGGCCGAGTACGAGCGCAAGCCGTACATCGTCGGCGCCTGGAAGCCGGGGGTGTACTGATGCCTCGGGACGCCTCACACGCGGATGGGGCGGGCCTCGCCCAGGCCCAGCCGACGGCCGCCGAGCTCCGCGCCGCCGTCGAGCAGCTTCTCCATCGCGCCCGAATCCAAGTCGGCAGCTGCACCTATTGGGCCCAGGAGTCCGATTGCCGCCCCGAGCTATTCGCGTGCCTGGAAGTGCTCGCTGCTCAAATCGAGACCGCACGCCGCGCGCTCTTCGATGCCGAGCACGCGCACTGAACACTGACACCTTGTAAAACAATTGTTTGATACTATAGTGAGGTCAACATGTCCGAGTTGATGCCCTGGGATGAGTACCGCGATGGCACTGACGACGAGCTGGCGGCTGAGCTGGCCGAGCTCGTAGCCGAGGAGCAAGAGTGCATGGCGTGGGTTGATTCGCTGGCTGACGAAGAGAGCGAGCGGGAGGTTGGGCTAGCTGTTCTCGTGACTCGGCCGGGCTTGGCGAAAGCCCACTGCCGCCATGGCGCCTACGGGTTTGCGCTCGACGGAGAGACCCGCCGCGCCGTCTGCCGCACGTGCGCCCACTCGTGGCTGATTGCCCTCGGCGAGGGCGATACCGATTACCTGCCGGCCGACCTCCCTGGGATCGCGCTGCGCTGAAAGAAGGAGAACCCCATGACCCAAAATAACGACACGTACCTCGAACGACAACTAGCCGCCAGCGTGCAAGAGCGGTCGCAGACCCGTACCCTGGCGGTCGTGCCGCAACGCTCCGAGCTCGCCGCTGCCAATGACTCGGGCCCGCTCCGGTTCACGGCCGAGCAGGAGCGCATGATTCGCGACACCTGCGCGAACGGCGCAAGCCCCGACGAGTTCGCCGTGCTGATGGAGATTGCGCGCGTCCGTCGCCTAAACCCGCTGCTCCGGCAGATCCATTTCGTGAAGCGCTGGGACAACAAGAAGAGCCGTCACGTCTGGTCGGCGCAGATTTCGATCGATGGTATGCGCGCGGTCGCGCAGCGCACCGGCCGCTACAACGGGCAGGATGAGCCCGAGTACGGCCCGTGCAATGCCAAGGGCTTCCCCGAATGGGCCAAGGTCAAAGTCTATCGCAAGGACTGGGATCGCCCGGCGGTCGGCTTGGTCTTCTGGAACGAGTACGTGCAGACCACGCAAGGGGGGCAGCCGACCAGCTTCTGGAACGACATGCCCATGAACCAGCTGGCGAAGTGCGCCGAAGCGCATGCGTTCCGGAAGGCGTTCCCCGAGGACTGCGGGGGCTTGTACACGGACGTCGAGATGGAGCAAGCCACGCATCCGATCGCGCTCGAAGCGCGCGAGGAGGACCCGCGTCGCAAGGCCATCACGGTCCACGCCAGCGACAGCGAAGAGCCGCCGCCCGCTGACCTGGAGCGTAGCCTCGAATTGTTCGAGGGCTATTTGCAGCAGATCACCACGATCGAAAATTCAATCCCCGGCTGCCGCGACTACAGCGGAGTCCTCACTCTACGAAGCCTCCTCGGCGGGGGCGGGATTCAAAATGAGCTGACGCGCGGCATCGGGGCCGCGTATCAGGATGGCAGTCTGAGCCCGAGCCAGCGCGCCGTGCTCTCGAAGAGCTGGCAGCGCTGCAACCGACAAATCGCGAAGCTCGAAAAGACGATCGCGCCGCCCGACGCCGCCGACTCCTTCCGCGACGATGACGATTGGAGCGAGGTGACGCCCGTCAGTCACGGTCCCCACCCGGAGCGGTAGCGGTAGCGGTTGCACGTGCAACGCGCTAGGGGGGCGCGCCCGCTTCGCCCATAGCGGCATCGCGGCCCGCACAATCGACCGAGACTGCGGCGACTGTACAGCCGACGAATAGGCGCAGGGCAAGCCAGAGCAGCAGCAGGCATGTGATGCTCAAGGCGTAGTCGGAGGCGGTCATACTGCGATTGCGCCGGGGCCGTAGCCGCCGGGGGAATTTAGCGCGGCATCGATTGCCTGGTATTGGGCATCGGTCAACCGTGGCCCCACGGCAGCCATCAATAGTTTCATGGTCGCCGGCAAAGTTCCCCCGGCACCGCCTGCCCCGATTTCCAAGGTGGTTCCATTCGTCATGTTTCCAGCGCTTGCACCAGTGGCGAGCGCGCTTGCGCCAGCCTTTGTCCGGTCTGTTACAGACGCCGAAAAGTCAGCGAGAACCCTGCTCAGCAGCCCCGGGGTGAGGGGCGAGCTATTTGCGACCGAACCGCAATATTGCTGAACAATCGCGCCTGCTCCTGCGGGATCGTAAATGGTGGATGATCCGTTAACGCCCATGTAGTTCTGCTGACCGCCAGATGCGCCCGTGGCTATCACGATATACATCGTGAACGGGGTAGTGGCGGGCGCCGGCTGGACGATGGGCGTAGCAAAATAGGTCACGAGCGACGTGACAAACGAGATCGACGGCTTGCCGTTCGGGCCGGCGTCGATAAACGGCTGCCGTGTGCTCGCTGCTTGAGTTGCATTCTTGCCGTTCGCGCTTTGATCGAGGAGCCCGGCACAAGTCGCCTTCCACGCATTGCCCGCAACGCTATTAGCAGCCGTCCAGGTTAAGCCGAGCCCGGCACCCGCACCCGTAAGCGCGATCGTTGCGCCACCCGTAGGGGTGAGCCCGGCCATCGCTGGCGTAACGCCGAGGCCATCATAGTAGACGTCGAAAGTCGCGCCGGCTCCGACCGCTAGGCTATTGGTCGCGACTACCCAAATAGGCACCGGTACGCCCACGATCGCGCCCGAGACTGCGATCGTGGTCGCGGCAGCATTGCCAGCGTTCGGACGAAGGAGGGAGCCATAACTAAGCCCACGATCGGATTGCCAAACGGCAAACGTCGAGGGGAACAGGTCGGCAAAGTTGATAGGGGGCGGAGGCCCACTACCGCCGCCAGGCCAATTGACGCCGGTCGGCCAATTCACCCCCGTGGGCCAATTGACGCCAGTCGGCCAGTTCGTTGCGGTGGGCCAGCTCAGCATCAGTGGTATCCTCGTGCGGGGCTCGAACCATGCGCAGAAAATCCATCGCGGAATTTTGGCTGAGTGTCGACAGGCGCGGACCCGACGAGTGTTGGGAGTGGCAAGGCTACCGAGGCCCGTGTGGGTATGGGCGCCTCACTTGGCAGAATCAACCAGGGAAGCTCGCGCATCGAGTCGCCTTCAGCCTTGCCGGCGGCGACTGCTCGCGTGTTGTGCGCCACAGGTGCGACAATCGAGCGTGTTGCAATCCGGCGCACCTTCAGCCCGGAACGCAGGCGGACAACATCCGTGATGCCGTCGCGAGGGGGCGCCAGCATCACCCAACCGGAGAGAAGAACGGGCGCGCAGTGCTCACTGAAGCTCACGTGACGCGCATCAAGGCTGTGGCTCGACATGGAAACTGCTCCGCTCTCGGTAGGGAATACGGCGTGTCGCCTTCGGCCGTTTGGCGAATTGCCAAGGGCATCGGCTGGGCCTAGTTGCTCTTCACCCTCTCACCCGTGAGAGCGATATTTGGGAACCACGTGGCGGATTGAGCTGTCCCGCCATTTACGAATTCCAAGCGGAAATCATCGTACTCTTCCACGAGCAAGTCGAGAATGTTCGAGCTCGTGGTGATGGCTGGCACGGCGAAGGTGGCGATCTGCACCCATGCGACCTTGGTCGTGTCGCGCGTGGTGGCGAGCGCAGGGTTCGTGACGCGGGTCGAGCTCTTGTACAGGTTGAAGGTGCCGGCGGCATTGTTGGCAATGTCTACGACCAGACGCTTCATGCGGTGCATGCCGACGTAGCGCGCGCCAGGGAAGGCCGTCACCGTGTCGAAGAACGGGTAGACCAGGGCATCTGCCCCAGGCGTGGCACCTGTGTAACGGATGATGGTGGTTTCTGCGCTCATGGGTGTGATCCTATCATGGCTGATTCAGGTAGTTTTCGATGATGCGTTGCTGCTCGGGGTCGATGGTTCCGGTGGCTCGTTCGCTGTTGGTGCGGGAGTCCATGGCGGCCCCTGTGCGCACGCCGAGCGCGCCGCGCCCCATGGCGAGGAGACCCGAGCTTGGGAGCAAGGAGCGCCCGAGCGGTTCGTTGGTGCGTCGTGCGGCTTCTGGGTTGAGCCCCTTGACGTTGGCCAGTACTTCGCCGTTCGGGCCGCGCGCTACGTCGCGCGCAAACGCGTCGGCGCGCAGTCCGGTGGCAGCGAGCATGCTGCGGACCAACCCTCTGCGGCTGCCGAGGTTGAGCTGTGGGGCGGCTGAGTCCTTGAGCGAGATGTAGGCCCGTGTGCCGCTCATGTTTTCTAGGGCGGGGCGTGCTCCTGCGCGGTCGGCTAGGCCGGCGACGGCGACGTTTGCGTGCATCCTGTCTTGGTCTAGGCGGCCGTAGTTTGTGATGGCGCTGGTTGCGGCATTTCGTGACGGCACCGACATGTGCTGGAAGAGTTCGTCTTCGGTGATTCCTGCGTGTCCCCGGTCTTGCTCTAGGCGGGTGAGCAGGTCGTGGTGCTTCTCTTTGAGAGCGCTCCATTCGGCGTTGGAAAACTGATCGCGGTCTTTCCGAACCGCCGCGATCAGCTCTTTCCAAATTCTGTCTGGATCGCCCAAACGACTCGCGGCTTTGCCCGTCGCGTCGATAGAGTCTTTCAGGCTCTCCATCGTCTGCGCGTCGTAGGGCCGCGCAGTGAGCATCACCATGTACTCGCTTTCGGGTACGCCTTTCTGAAGGGTGATCGGCGGCGGCGGCACGGATGGGAAAGGAAGGTTTCCCGCGAAGGACGGGAGCGGGCGCCCTTTCTGCTCTGCGGCCTTCGTAACCGGGGGCCCTTCCGGCGGACCCAACACGCGCTTCACGATTGATGGCAGGTCGTCTTTAGGCGTAGTGAAGGCGTTGGACGGCGGCGGCGGATTACGCAATAGCGGGTGCGCCGGCAGCGGCGGGCCGATCAGGTCGCTATCCTCCACCTGCGTGTAGGCGCTTTTGGTCGGCGGCGGAATGTCCGAGTCGAATCTTGGAACGCCGGGATCCGGAGGTATTGTAGGCGAGCGGGGGGCCGGCACTACTGAAATGCCCGGGGTGCTCACCTCATAGCCGAGGGCCCGAGCCTCGGGGACGCTGACGAGTCTCCCACCATTGCGAGCGGCTTCGGCGGCTGCATCTACAGCGAGCACCGGCTTCGCCTCCGTAATGCTCAGCACTAGCTTCCTGAGCTTCTCGTTCTCGTACGTGCCCAGGGCGTCGATCTTTCCTGGGGCGTACTTTTCGGCCGCCTCTGGCTGGCTTCGACGAAGGAGTTCTCCACGAGCTGTGTCGAGCACCTCGTTCACCTTCTGCCCGTTCATGAGGTTCGTGTCGGACGCGAGCGCTGCCGCCGTCTCCGCCTTAATGCGCGCAGTTGCCTCGGCTTGCTCTTTGACGGCTTGGTTGACGACGTGCGGCACCACGTCGGTTGCGGCGTACTCGACGGGATTACCCATGAGAGGCGGTATGCCCTTTTCCGGATCGCCAGAACGAAAGCGTTCGAGGATTTCGCGCACCTGACTCGATGGCTCGATGCCCGACCCGTAGCTGGTCGTCATGCCAGCGGCTTCGAGCTGCGGCAGCTCTTTGCCTAGCGGGTTCGTTGGCGCGCGGAGGTAGTTTCTATAGGCCAGCGCGGCGTCGGAAAGGCCCTCGCCAACAACGCCGCCTACCCCGCCTACTAGCGCGCCGCCAAGCAATCGGCCCGGCAGTTGATTGATGGCTTCCGGATTCACGTCATGCCCGCCGATGGCGTCAGCACCAATTTCGCCCATCGTGTTGGCGAGCATCTCGGTATCGGCGGCGACTGCCCCGGAGGCTGCTGCGGTCCCATAGCGACCGAGTGCGCCAGGCAAGAGGCGACTGATGCCAGGACCTAAGACCTTGGCTGCTTTGCCGGCTGCCCTTGCAGGCAGCGATCCAGGAAGCATTGACCCGATGACATTTCCCGCAGTGCCGGCCCCTGGCGAGCGCTCATAGCGCTCACGTGTTTGGGCTACCTCGTCCTGTCCGAGCAGTCGATCGGTGACGGCTTGCCCCAGCTCCATTGTTGGCCCAGCGTAGCCTCTAGCCACCCCTTCTGCGAAGGCGGCTGCGGTATCAGCAGATTGCATTAGATAGTTCTGCACCCCCTTCCAGCCGCTCTCCTGAGTGTAACTCGCGCGGGTGATTGACCGGTCTTCCGCTACCGCGCTTTCGTAGGCTCTCTTCCACTGCGCATCCTGATATATCTCGTAGGCGCGGTCGTAGGCCTTTGACCCTCGGAGCCAGTTCTGGGCTTTCAGCAAAGGGCCTATCTCAGCCTCGAACTGCTCCTGTGACGGCTCGAAGTACATCGAAGCAGAGCCGCCAGCGAGCGGGTCCTTGGCCATGTTCTTCGCGAGCACGGCGAGCGGGTTCTGCGACTTTGATGTGTACTCGGTCGGGATGGTGAACTTCTTCAGCTTGGAGGCGTTCGGCAGCGAGAAGTCGACGTTCTTGTCCTCATCCAAAAACGCTGGTGGCGTGGTGAAGCTTGGCGTCGGCTCGATAAGGGGCGGCGCCAGCAGCCGCGTCTCGTCTTCCCCCGACAATCCTTCGCCTGGCTCGGGAGGCAAGTACGTACGTGGCGCCCGCGGCGTTTGCGTCGCGGGCGCTTGGCTCGGCGGCTTTGGCGCCTGCGTCTCGATGAACTGACCGAGCTTGGAGTCTCCGCTGAGGGATGCGCCGGTCCCCGTCGACTCCGATTGCGCAATGGCTTCAGCGGGCGAAGCGGGGCGCTGCGCGTCTTCGTACTCCTGCATGCGAGTACGAACCGTTTCCCGGTGCTCTGGTGGGATTTGATCCCAGGAGCTTTTTGCGAGGTTGTACTCCTCCTCGGTGTACTTCATTAGCCGCCCCACAATTTAGACAGGCCCGGCTTTGGCGCGGCGCCTGCTGGTGGGGCTGCCGGCTTCGGAGCAGGCGCCGCTTTGGGAGGCGCTGGAGCAGCCGCCTTCGGAGCAGGAGCCGGAGCCTCGGCCTTCGGGGCCGGGGCCCTGGGCGCTGCCGCGGCGCGAGGGGGTGGAGCCGCCTGCGGCTGGTCTTCGTCGGGTACGTATTTCCCGCCGGTGGGGAACTCGAACATCCGTCTGTAAACGTAGTCACCAGCCTTTTTCTGCACGTCTGACCCGAAGTGTTCCGTCGCCATCTGGGCTGCGCTTGCGGCTTCGATGGCGAGGGACTTCCTATGCTTCAAGATGTTCGCGCGCTCGGTCCGGATGTACTGCATGAACTGGCGCTTGTAGTTTTCGGTAAGCTTTCCCCCGTTCGTCCACAGGTTGATTTTGTTCGCCATCTCGTCCCACTTGCCGGCGGACGCGGTGATGCCTTCTTGCTCAGACTCGCGGGACGCTTTGCCGGTCAGCGCGAGCAGCTCCAACATTTGAGTGACGCGCTCACCCGTTGGATTTCCCTCACTGAGCAGTCTCTCCATCCGGCCGAACGTCGTATCGAGTTCATTGAGCGCTGGCAACTTGTGGCCCTTGCGCTCCGACTCGATGATTTTGTCCGCGTGTTCGAGCCACTTGTCGTTGCGGGCATCGTCGTATTTTACCTGAGCGGGCACACGGCCTCCCATGTTCGCCCGTGCCGCTGCGATCCGATCTTTTCCAAGGTCGCGCTTCACCACGTTGCCGACGTTGTGGTCCCAGATGTCGCTCATCCTCTTTTCGATCTCTTCGATCGGCTTCTGCCCGATTACCGAGCGCCCCCATTCCTCTACAGCACGAGCCACGGCCTGTTCCTGGGGTGTAGCAGCCATCATCGACAGCGACTGCCCGAGCTGTTTCACGATGGCCTCGTCGCGCGGGTTGCGCGATACCATCGGTATGACGCTGCCATCCGGCAAGACGAACTCAGCATCCTCGTCGACACTGAGCGTTTTCCTCTCGGCCTGGCGGGGACTGATGCCAGGCAGCAAATGGCGCACACCCGGCCTCATGCCGTAGGGTGCGTTCACCTTGGGCGGAGCAGGTGGTAGCGGACCGAGCGGGCCCTTGGCGAGCGGCTCCGCCGCTGCTGATGGGCGCATGCCTGACTTCGGCGGGATGAAGGTGTCACCCTGCCAAGTGCCGCCATCACCAGGACCCTTCGAGTACTGGCTTTCGCCGCTGAACGTCTCGTGGCCGTGCTGCTTGAACGTGTCGGGGAAGTGCCCCTCGGCACCGGGCTCGCGACCGATACCAGCCTTGAACGCGCCTCGGTAGTCGTAGTGCGAGCGCGGATCGTCGATATCGTGGACGTTGTTCTGCTTGAGCCATGCCTCGAATGCGGCCTGCTCTTCGGGCGCAAGCTGAGTCGTCTCGGGCGTCGAAGCGGTGGCTAGCGGAGCGAACGACGCGACCGAGCTTGGCGCCACGGGCCGGCGCAGGCTCGGCGCGAGCGCGCTACCAGGAATGAGCCCTCGGGGTCCTGCGTCGGTCATTGTGCCCTCAGGCTCTTGCCGGGCAGCAGCGGCCTCGTGGGCACAGGGGGCGCCACGGTCGGCGGAGCCGCGAGCGCGCCCGATTCACGTTGCACCGCCTCGGCGATGGCGCGGTCCAAGAGCTCCTTCTCGGTCGGCGGGTGCCAGTCCATGTCTCGGTAGAACTGCTCATCGTCGCTGGCCATGGGACGCGCAGGCGCGGGCGGGCGCGCGGGCGCCGCGAGGGGTGGCTGCTTGCCCTCGATCCAGTCCATGTTCTGGGTCTTGTTGATGAAGGGAATACCCTCGGTGGGCGACGTGACGGTGCCGGGGCGTGGGCCCGTAGGCGGCGGAGCGGGAGCTGCCCCAGGCGGGGGCGCTCCGTTGGTGGGCGGGAAGCTCGCGGTCGAGCGAGGCATTGGGCCCGCTGGCGCTGCCCTCATGGGCGGCGCTGCCTCTGCCTCAGCGACAGGCGGGAAGCCCGCGGTAGGGGGCGGCGAGCGCGGGGGCACCGGCGAACGGTCTACTGGCGGCGCGGCTGGCGGAGCAGCTGGCGGAGCGGACGGCGCAATCCGGCTGCCCTGCTTCTCGAAGTCTTCGACCGAATTCTGCTTGGAGCGCACGGTGACACCGCGCTTTTCGAGCTCACTGTTCAGGAAGTCGTAGGCGACTTGGTCTTTGCCCTCCTTGGCTCGGTGCGCCGCTTCGATGAGGTCGCGCGTGTCGGCTGACTTGAGTCGGTCTTGGCTGAATTCCTGGCCGGCCCGCAGGCGCTGTTCACCCGCTTCGCCCACTGCCGTGTTGCGCTTGCTGATGTCTTCGTGGCTGCGGTTGCTCCGCTCGGTCTCGGTTTGCGAGCGCGCCTTGAAGGCGTTGTCTTCGTCCGACTCGCGCCTCCGGTCCGTCGCCTGCGCGCGGTCCCGCATGGCTTGGGTGAGCATCTGCGCGTACTGCGGGTTCGCCTTGCTGGCCTTCGGATCGAGCGCGACGGTCGGCATGCCAGCGAAGAAGCTGGGGTTGACTCCTTTGATGGCCATCAGTTTGCCTTTGGTTTGTTGGCTGCTTCTCTGGCGTCTTCGGCCGTCCTAAAGTTACCGTAGTTGGTGGCGCCCTGGTTCAGGGCGTCCTTGAACGAACCCATGTCTTCGTTGGCCTGATTTGCGTCAGCGTTGGCGTGGCTTACCTGATCGTTTGCGTTGCCCGCGAGCACGTTGTTCGCAGCGTCGGTCGCATCACCCACACCCTCGATGGCCTTGCCGGTGCTGTCCGTCCAGTTGCCAGCCTTGGCGGCGGCGACGCGGAAGTTGTCGTCGAACAGCTGCTGGGTGCGTCCTTCGCCTGCGTCCTGATTCCTGAAGGCGATGTCGGACAAGCCCTTCGCCCAAGAGAATTCGAGTGCGTTCTTGCGCGCGTCGCTAGCGTCGGAAGAGCCCGCGAGATTGCCCTCCTGCGCGTAGCGGTCGAGCCCGTACTGCGCGTTCGCCTTGGCCTCGTCGGCGCGGAGTGCCATCTCGGCCGCGCCAATCTGGCCGGTCGCATTGCTCGAACCGTACGAGCCGCGCGCCGACATGGCGTTGTCGATTTTGGCCGACGTGAGCTTGCTGGCGTAGTCGTAGTAGGGCGACAGGTCTTGCGGCTGCGACGAGCGGAACTTGTCGAGCGTGACCTTCGCCTCGTTGCTGGCAGTGGGGATGCCGTGCTCGTTGTAGTAGGCGTTAATGGAGTCGGCGACGCTCTCGCCCTTGCCCTCCTTGGTCAGGTCGATGCCGCTCGATGCGAAGGGCGTGGCGGGAGCTGCGGGAGCTGCGGCGGGCTGCTCCTTGCGCTGGTCCTTGTGCGCCTCCTGCCAGGCTTTCTTGGCTGCGGCATTCCGCTTGGCCATGTCGTTTCGAGCGCGCCACGTGTCCCACTCATGCGTCCCGTAAGCGTACGGGTTGTCGCTGTCTGGGCTGCCATAGCCCCAGCGCGGATCGTACGCATACGAACCAGCGGGCGCGTTGCCGCTGGAAAATCCCGAATACGCCGCATCCATCTGCGCTTGCGTAGGGATCGGATACCCCTCTTCGTCGTAGTGGACGACCTGTTTATTGTCCGGGTGGTCCTTCTCCCACTTCTTCCCCGCCTCCGTGTTGAGGTTGTAGGGGTTCATCATCGTGGTGTACGGCTTGTCTGAAAGCGACTTCGGCGCCTCGGGCGGACGGAAGTCTAGCGGCGCTTCGACGGCGCCCGTGCGCGGCAGGTTCGTGCTGGGGTCTTGCGCCATTACGAGCTCTTCTTGGGGATGTAGCTGACGGTGCTCGGTGCGTTCTGGCTGGGCATCGGCGTGCCCGGCGCGAAGGTGGGTGATGTGCTCGGGATGCTCACTTTCTTCATGCCTTCGGCTTGGATGGGCGACTCGTACACGCCGCCTGCGATGTCGGGCGCTCCCTGGCCACCGTTCATCGAGTTGAGCATGTTGCTGTTCACGTCGTAGAAGCTGTTGGCGCCAGCGGCCTGCTTCATGTACGCCTCGTTCACGGTGTCCCTGTAGCTGAGGTACCGGTCGGCGATCTTCTTGGCGAGCGCTTCCTTTTCAGCCCGCGCCTTCTCCACGTCCTCATCGTCGCCACTGCCGAAGTAGCCAGCGAGCCCGCCCAGCACGCCGCCGATCGCCGTGCCAACGCCAGGATAGATAGCGGTTCCAGCGGCTGCTCCCGATGCTGCTCCAGATAGTGTGCCGCTCGCCCTTTTGTTCATTGCTTCCTCAGCTCTTCAAGATGTCGAACTCTTCGGTCACCTTCACGAGCTCCAGCGGCTCGGTGCCTGAAAACTCGAAACGCCACTGCCGGCGCCGATAGGAGCCGAGCGAGCGCAATTCTACCACGGGGTGCGTGTCGCCCTGTGCGCCCAGG
>Ga0247783_1000577_pt1 | contig 11526 bp, 6 predicted proteins | sample UWRJL064202C5_FD_179911 | JGI IMG/M metagenome (GOLD analysis project Ga0247783, IMG submission 179911) | Plant litter microbial communities from Arlington Agricultural Research Station in Wisconsin, United States - UWRJ-L064-202C-5 | ecosystem: Environmental > Terrestrial > Plant litter >...
CGAAGTTCCCTTGCACTGCGAGCAAGGAGGATTCGTCATAGCCGGTGAGCAGAGCGCGTAGGCAAAGGTACGTCAGCTGATCGCGGCACGGGCTCACCTCGAGCGATACGCCGCGAGCCGACAGCGCATTCAACGCCGGCATCACGCGCGCATCATGTGCCACACGCACGCTCAGCGAATCGACGAACACGATCGTCAGTTGGCGCTGCGCGCTCGGCGCCACGCCGGGCACGTCCCGGGTGCCCGATGGGCGCCCAGACTCGGCGCGCGCGAGCAGCACGAACACCAAGGCCGCCAGCAGCTGCGCGCACAGGAGCAACCCATACTTGGCAAACCCACCCGTTCTCGTCGGCACGCAGAGGCCCATCGCAAGCCGCGTGCCGCACCGCGCTCGACGACAAATCCCAGCCCCGGCCGCGTGTGGACCCGGTGGCGCGCGTTTTCGGCGCAAGCGACGCACAGCGCGTGTGGCTCTCGCGATACAGCGACGCAATACTCGCGCACCCAGGCAGCAGCGAACCGCTCCCAGAACGGGACGGAATGGAGATTGTTTCACACCGGCGAAACCCGGCCACGGAACTGATAGCGCCCGAGGAAACGCAAAGGGAGCTAGCGCTAGCGTAAGACGATGATACCGTCCGCCCGTGCACCCACTTCACGACATCTTGGTACCCGAGAGCCTCGAAGAGTTCATCCCTGCCGTGATCGAGATCCCGCAGGGCTCGAAGCTCAAGTACGAACTCGACAAGCGGACCGGTCTATTGATGCTCGACCGCGTGCTCTACTCGTCGGTTCACTACCCCGCCAACTACGGCTTCGTGCCGCAGTCGCACGCGGACGACGGCGACCCGCTCGATATTTTGGTCCTGATGCAGGAACCCGTGGTCCCGTTGACGATCGTCCGGGCTCGCCCGATTGGCGGCTTCTCGATGACCGACGACAAAGGCATCGACGACAAGATCATCGCCGTCGCCATGGACGACCCGGCCTTTTCGCACTTGCACGACGTCCACGAGTTGCCGTCACACATCACCATGGAGATCCAGCGCTTTTTCGAGGACTACAAAGCCCTGGAGAACAAAATGAGCGTGGTCGAGGGCATGTACGGCCGAGGTCGTGCGCTGGAGGTGGTGCGTGAAGCATTGGCCGCCTACCGCTCTGCCAGCGCCTGGAGCAAGGGCTGAACCGGAACTGACCGTGCCCGTGCCGTGAAAACGGCCCGCTTGCGCGGGCCGCTGCGCTCGCATTTCTGCTAAGTTCCCGCCCCCCATGTCAGGCGAGAAGAGCGACGAAAAGCAGGACGAGAAGCAGGACGAGAAGGCAGAACTCGGCAAAGGCTACGAGCCTTTCGAGGTCGAGCCCAAGTGGTACGCGTTTTGGCTCGAGCACGGGGTGTTCAACGCCAGCGTCGACCCCGCGGATCAGCGCAAGCCGTACACCATCACACTCCCGCCCCCCAACGTCACTGGCTCGCTCCACATGGGCCACGCCCTGGGCGATACGATTGAAGACGTGCTCATCCGCCACAAGCGGATGCAGGGTTACAATACGCTCTGGCAACCGGGCATCGACCACGCGGGCATCGCCACGCAACTCGTGGTCGAGCGCCAGCTGGCGCGCGAGGGCAAGACGCGGCACGATCTCGGACGCGCCAAGTTCGTGGAGCGCGTTTGGGAGTGGAAAGCGCAAAGCGGCGGGCGCATCGCCGAGCAAATGAAGGTGCTCGGCTGCTCGGCTGATTGGCCACGCTCCAAATTCACCATGGACCCCGAGCTGCAGCGCGCGGTGCGCGAGGCGTTCGTGCGTTTGCACGGCGAAGGCCTGATTTACCGCGCTACGCGCCTGATCAATTGGTGCACCAGCTGCAGGACGGCGCTGAGCGACGTCGAGGTCGAGAGCGAAGAAGCCAACGGCGAGCTGTACGAGTTCGCCTACCCCGTGATCGACGCCGATCCGTCCGCCGGTGCGACGGAACTGGTGGTCGCCACCACCCGCCCCGAAACCATGCTCGGCGACACGGCCGTGGCGGTCCATCCGGATGATCCACGCTACAAGCACTTGCACGGCAAGAAGCTGAAGCATCCCTTCGTGGATCGCGAAGTGCCGATCATCACCGACGCCATCTTGGTCGACATGGCGTTCGGCACGGGCGCGGTGAAAGTGACCCCTGGTCATGACTTCAACGACTTTGCCACCGGCAAGCGCCAGCAACTGGAGGAGATCAACATCCTCAACTTGGACGGCACGCTCAACGAGCGCACGGCGCAGTTCCAGGGCCTGAACGTGAAGCAGGCGCGCACCGCGGTGAAGAAAGCGATCGCCGAGGCGGGCCTCGAACGCGGCGCGAAAGCCCACAAATTGCAGCTGCCGCGCTGCACGCGCTCGAACACCGTGGTCGAGCCGATCATCTCCACGCAATGGTTCGTGGACATGAAGCCGCTTGCCGAGCCCGCGCTCGCGGCGGTGCGCGACAAGCGCACCGAGATCATCCCCGCCGAATGGGAGAAGACCTACGAGCACTTCCTGAACAACATTCAGGACTGGTGCATCTCGCGCCAGCTCTGGTGGGGCCACCAGATCCCGGCCTTCCACTGCGCTGATTGCGGACACATCACCGTCACACGTGAGGACCGACCGAGCGCCTGCGAGAAGTGCGGGAAGTCGAACCTCAGCCAAGATCCGGACGTGCTCGACACCTGGTTCTCCAGCGCGCTGTGGCCGTTCTCGACCTTGGGCTGGCCAGACAAGACCCCCGCCCTGGAGCGCTTCTACCCGACCAGTGACATGGAGACGGGCTACGACATCCTGTTCTTCTGGGTCGCGCGCATGATGATGATGGGCCTGCACTTCATGGGCGAAGTGCCGTTTCGGCGCGTGCTTTTGCACGGCATGGTGGTCGACGAGACCGGCGACAAGATGGGCAAGCTGAAGGGCAACACGCTCGATCCGCTGGACCTGATCTACGGCGCTGAGTTCTCCGCCATCGTGCAAAAGACGATGCCGGACGCGCCGGTCGACGAGGCCTTGGCCAAATTTCGCAAGGCGTACCCGTCGTCGGCGCAAATGGGCAAGGGCTTCTCGCCGAGCGGCGCGGACGCCCTGCGCTTCACTTTGTGCAGCTATTCGCCGCAAGCCAAGCGCATCGCCCTGTCACCGGCGCGCGTCGACGGCTATCGCAAGTTCTGCAACAAGATCTACAACGCCACTCGCTTCTCGCTCACCTACCTCGAGGGTCAGAGCGTCGCTGCACAAGGCGAGACGCCCGCGCCGAAGCTGCTCGTCAATCGCTGGATCCTGTCGCGGCTGAGCGCCGCGGTCGAAGCCAGCAGCGAAGGCATCGAGTCATATCGGCTCGACGACGGCTCGAGCGCGCTCTACCACTTCTTCTGGGACGAGTTTTGCGCCTGGTTCGTGGAGATGACGAAGCCCATATTCCTGCACGGAAGCGAGCAGGAAAAGGCAGAAACGCGCCAGGTGTTGGCACACACTTTGGAAGCCGCGCTACGCGGGCTGCACCCCTACGCGCCGTTCATCACCGAAGATTTGTGGCAGCGCATTCCACGGCCTGCCTCGCGTCCGGTTTCGATCGCGCTCGCGCCCTACCCCACCGCCGCGGACGGCCGCAGCGATGCCAGCGCAGAGCGAGACATGAACGCGGTGATGGCGGTGATTGGCGCCGCGCGCGCAGTGCGCAGCGAACACGACATCAGGCCGGGCGACGCGGTCAAGGTCGAGTTCCGCTCGCGTGACGCGGCGTTGCGTGCCTTGCTCGAAGAGCAGAGCCGCTTCATCGCGTTCTTGGTTCGTACCGACGGCGCGCCGATCGTGGTCGACGCGGGCGGCGAGCGGCCCAAGGGCGCCGTGCTCACCGTCGCCGGTGAGGTCGACGTGCTCGTGCACCTGCGCGGTCTGGTCGATCCCGAGCACGAAAAAGAACGCGTCGAGCGCAAGCTGAAGAAGATCCAAAAGGATCTGGAAGTGATGGGCAAGCGCCTGACCAACGAAAAGTTCCTCAAAAATGCGCCGCCCGAGGTGGTGGTCGAAGCCAACCAGCAGAAGCAAGCGCTCGAGCGCGAGCAAGTGAATTTGACCGACAGCCTGAAGTGGGTCGATGAACTGAAGCCGTGACGGCCGTCACTCTGCCGAAAATTTCGGCAGCCCAATCAGAAGCGCACTGGGGTCGAAAATGATCAGCGGCTCCAAACCCTTTTCCAGGGTGAAGCGGAAACCCGCGTCGAAGGAGCCGCTGGGCAGCGCGCCGCGCATCAGCACGCGGCTAGCCTGCGCTCCTAGCCGCGCGTCGAGGCCGCGCCGCGCGTTGCGCCGCAGGGCCTGCGCTGCGGTGCAAACTTTGAGCTTCTTGGTCGCGCATGCCGCATCTCGCTCGAGCGCTTCGAATTCGCGCTTCCAAAGCTCGAACCAAACCGCCGCGGCTTCCCCCTGCACGGAGGCGGCGAGCGCAGCGAAGCCCGCGCGCAAGCGGGGCAACGTCGAAGCCGGAGCGCCGCGGGCATCCAGCACCATTTCGTAGCCGCGGATCAGCGAAAGTAGATCGCGCGCACGGCTCAGTTCCTCGGGCAATTGCGCGGTCGATGCGCCGGACAAGATCTTCGACGCTTGCTCGAAGCGCTGGCCGTGAGCGAGCGCCCCCGAGGCATCGAGCACCGCGCGCATGGCCAGGTCAGGCGGGATGTTGTCGCTGAGGAGCTGCCCGGAAACACGGGATAGCAACTGATAGGCGCGTTCGGACGCATCGAGCAGCGCGCCCACTTCACTGACGAACAACACCAGCCGGGCGCGCTCCAAAGGGCCACCCAAGCCTTCAGCCATGATCGTGCCGAGCTCGCTCCGGACGACCTGCAGGCGTTCCTGCGAGCCAGTGCTCGCGGTCAGCCAGACCTCGAGCGCAGCTCGCGGCAGACGCAGGCTGGGCACGGTGCGCTCGGCCGGCAGCGCGTCGACCAGAGTCGAGACGTCGCGTTGATGCGCGAGCACGGCGGCCGCGGCCAGTACGCCCGCTTGCGCGAAGGGACTGCTGTCCGTGCTAGCCAAGCTGAGCGCACGCTTGGCCAGGGCGTCCATTTCCGCATCGCTGCGCGGGCCCGAAGCCCGCAGCGACGGCGCCTGCACGGTTTCCAGAAACAGGATGAGGCCGGCCATTTTCGGGGCCGCCACGGCGATTCGGGCGAGCTTGTCGTGAAGCAGCGCGACGCGCGCGGCGCTGGCCTCGGAGCGCGGCGCGCCCGCCGTTGGGTCGGACGCGGCCTCGTGCATCCACGGGATCACGTGCACGAGCGCGGTGTACACCTCGACCGCTTCGTCGTCGCGACCCGCGCCCGACTGCCAGGCCGTCTCGAGCAGCGCACGCGCGCGCTCGACACTGGCGCTGCCGTGGAAAGCAGCTGCGCACAGCGCGGCGCCGCCGACGTCCGGCGGAAGATCCGGGCACGAGGGCGTGTCGATCAGCGTCTCCGCCAGCGCAGCGGCGAGATCCAGGCGCCCCTGCGCGGCCGCCGTCTCGCGCTCGAGCAACTCGCGCGCTCGGTCGACCCGACCCAAGCGCAACCAAGCGCGCGCGCGCACCAGCTCGAGCGCGACGCCCATCGGCGCTTCGGGCGCCGTTGCAACGCGCGCGCTCTCGATCAGCAGCTGCGTGGCGGCCAAAGCCGCCGCCGATGGCGGCCGACGCGTTTCGGCCTGGGCCGTGGCGAGCACCTGCGAGGCGCGCGGGGCGTCGCCCGAACGCGCCAATTCAGCGGCAAATTCCAGGCGATTTTCCGCGTTCGGCTCGGCGCTCACCAGCAACTCGCGCGAACCGAGCACGAGATCCCGACGATTCACGGCCAGCGCCGCGCGCGCCACCAAGCGGGAGGCCAGGGCCGTGCCCTTACCCGGCAGCGCGACGTCGGCGGCGCGATCCCGCAGAAAATCCAACGCGGCACGCGTCGCCAGCTCACGCACGATCGCCACGCGCGCCGAGTCCGGCGTACTGGACGCGGCGTCGTGCTCGATGCCCAAAATCCCGGCCAGCTCTTGGCTACCCGCCGAGGTCGTGGAAAGCGCATAGAGCGCGCGCGGTGACGTCCCACCCGCAGCCAGGTGCAAGAGCGGCAAGCTCTCGACCAAGGGCCCGTCTTCAGCCTGCACGGCGAGCTTGCGCTCGGCGTCCAAACCGGCCAAGCGTGCTTTCAAGCGTGACAGCGCTTCGGGCGGTAGCGCAGCCAGCACCGGTGCGGGTCGCGGGATCGAGCGTAACGCCTGCGCCAAGCGCTCACCGGGGCCAGCTGGGGCTTTCGCCGCTGCCGGCTTGGGTGCGCTGGCAGGCAGCGGTGCTTTAGCGGGCGCGCAACCGAGTAGCAGCGACAGGAGCAGCAGGGAGCGGCGCATCAGAACCGGAACTGGCCCAGGAAGCTCAGCTCACGCTGGTCGAGCTTGTTGCCAACCGGCTCACCGGGGAGGACGGGGGCGACGCTCCCGGCGTGTCTGCCGAGCGCGTTCGGAAAACGGAACATGCCGCCGATGTGAATGCCGTGCGCCACCGTGAACAGCACGCCAGCTTCCAGTGGGATCGTGAAATAGTCGCCGAAATTCTTGAGCGGACCACGCAGCCCCGTGCCGACGAAGGGCGCGATGACGTGCGTGGGTTGGAAATAGAACCAGATCGGCACGTCTAGCTCGTCGCCATTGCCGCCGTCCCGCTGGTTCAGCGCGACATAGAAGCTCGGGTCGTAAACCAACGCCACCTTTTCCGCGAAGTTGGCGCGACCGAGGACGCCGAATTGCACACCAGCGAACAGCTCCGGGCTAAACCGGCGAAACGGCACGCCGACGTGCAAATCGACTTCGAAATTGCGGCCACCGCCCAGGAAAATCACCGAGCCGAAACCAACGTCGTTGTACGTGTCGCTGAATTTCGGATCCGTTGCGCCGCTGTTCAAGCGCAGACCCCGCTCGTGCGTGACGCCGATCATCACGCGCCGACTGACGCCCCAGTAGAAGTGGATCGGGAACTCCACCGGCTGGAAAACAGCGTTCTTGGACATGTTGAAGCGGATCAGCTCGGGGCGCGCCGGGCTGCCCGTCAGCTCGAAGCCGCCTTCCGGCAACAAGAAGCTTTGACGGGTCCATGCCTGAGCACGGGCTGCACGCGGCGCGATACCGAATGCCAGCAGCAGCGCTAGAGCGGCTATCTTGAATTTGTTCACGACGCGAGCAGGCTAGCACTAGACCCCGCGCGCCTGGCAAGCCTCAACCGGGGCTGAACATGATCGGGTAACTCACGGTGACGATGCCAGCCTCGGGCGTCGGAAAAGACAAGGCATAGAAGGCCGACATCACGCACGTCACGACGCCGCTATCCGGCAGATCACTGCCGCCATTTTGCACATTGGTCACACTGCCTTCGCGCCCGATCACGAAACGCGCGGTCACCCGGCCCGTGAGGTTCGGATTGGCGTGTAGTCCGCTCTCGTAGCATTGGCGAAAGCGCCCGTAATTTTGGCGCACGATGCGCTGCACGACCTCGGGCGGCAGGTGTCCACTCACGGTGCTGCTCGGGGAGCGCACGCTGGGCACCTTGATCTTGTGCTCACCTCCCACGCGACCCACACCACGACCGAAGCCATCGCCGCAATTGCTGCCCGTGCAATTACCCAAGCCGGGTAAGCCGATGGCGTCACCGATGCCGCCGATGCCCACGCCCACGCCGTGTCCGCCGCCACCGTTTTCCGCGCCGCTCAAGTTCAGACCGCCGAAGCCGCGGGACTCGCCGGGCTCGCCGAACATGCCGCCTTCTGCGTCGAAGCCATCATGGCCGAGCGCCGGGTCACGCAGGAAGAGCGAGCCGCTATTTTCGCCCGTGGACAGCGAGCCGAGCAGCTCGATCATGCCGAACGTGCGCGCGGCTTCCTTCAACTGCGCGTGGGAGAGTTGCACTTCGGGGTGGTCGCCGCGCACCGCTGCACGGTGATTGCTGACGGGTGCGTTCAGCTTTCCCATTGCGCCTTCGCGCCCGGCCGCGGCCTCGGCGGGTTTGCCGGCGGCGCTCTCCTTGCTGCCGGCTTGGTCAGCGTTCGACTCTTGCGCGTCGAATTCGCGCTGCGCACTCGCGTTCAGGTACTGCGTCATCAGCACCAGCCGCTCCTGGTCGAGGCCTTCGTCGTCGGTCAGGCCCATGGCCGGCATCCAAAACGCGAAGCTGCCGATCAGCGCCGCGGCCACGGCGAAGCTGACTCCGAACGCCGAGAGCAGCGGGCGATCCGCGCTGGCCAGACCGGCGCGCGGCGTGGTCTTGCCGGCCGGCACGTTGGCGACGCGAAATTTCAGCCTTCCGAGTTCGAGCTCCACGACCGTCCCGGAGAGCAAGGGCACGCTCGTGGCCTGACTCGGCAGCGCATAGGGATCGCTCGCTCGCTTGACGCTGACCTCGGCCGCTCGAGGAACGATCACGTGCGGCGTGCCGTTTTGCACCTCCACCAAACGCGCGCGGAGGGCGCCGAGCTCTTCTGCCGCCAGCTCGAAGTCCACCTGCTGCGCGACCGAGCTCTCACCGATGGTGAAGGTCTCGCCCGTAGCCAAGTGGCGCGCGAACAAGATCGTCGACCCCCAAAATCCCATCACTTCGACGGCTTCCAGCTCGCCCTGCTCGAATTCGCCCGGCTCGAGCGAGCTCTGTTTCAGCAGGCGGTGCGTCGGCGCATCCAGCGCTCTTTCGTGCTCTCTTTGCTGATGATGTTCTTCAGCGCTCACGAAGGCGAACGAAGACGCGGAATGGGTGTGAAATGAACGCAACTCGGGCTGCACGTGTGCCATGAATGGATCCTCCTGGTTCACGCGAACGAAGCGTGCATGAGCAAAGCCGAGGGGCTCGGCTGAGGTAGGCCCCCTACTCACTCCCAGGCGAACTCTGAATAGCGGTCGCCCTTGGCAGCGTGTCGTTCGGTGTCGCCTAGACCGACAACCCTTGCCCCGCGGAAGTTCCCGAAAAATCGCGCGTCCGCGGAGCCGAACGGCCAGTTCAGCTACCGCGCAAAAAAGCGAACGAAGCGAACACCCCGTTCGAAATCATCCGTCATTGCATCCCGCAAGCCACTGCCTGCGCTGACACACCTACACGCTTTCGCCCGCGCGGCTCGAAAATGCGCGAGAACGAGCGGGCCGAGCCGAACGGGCGAAGGTTGCGCGAGACTAAGTGTCGCGCGCTCGCTCGGAGAACCGTCCATCGCTCGGAAATCGTGTTACGCTTGAGGCGAGGATCGAGAGTTTGTCCGAGGAAGAGCCGCCTGATTACCTGCTTGCCGAGGACCCGGACGACCGCACCGCCATCGTCAGTCTGTCGGAGCTGCGCAGCGCACCGCGCAGGCAATCGAAGGACCGGCACCTCCTGGTTCGGGTGAAGGGCGCAGAGCTGGGGCGCGTGTCGCGCTTGCCGCCGGAGCAGTTCCGCATCGGCCGCAGCCAAGATTGCGAGCTGTGGCTCGGTGACGACGGCGTGAGCCGTAAACACGCCCGCATTTTCCGTGAAGCCACGACCTACCTGATCGAAGACACCGAGTCGGCCAATGGCACGTTCGTGCAAGGTCAACGCGTGTCACGCCAGGTGCTGCGCGATGGTGACGTGATTCAGTTCGGGCCGACGGCAGTCTTCCGCTACACGATCACCGACGAGAGTCAGGAGGCGCTGCTCCAACAACTGTACGACGCCAGCGTGACCGACGCGCTGACCAGCGCCCACAACCGCGAACACTTCGACACGCAGCTGCGTTCGGAGCTGTCTTACGCGCGGCGCCACAAGGTGGACGTGTCACTCGCCTTCTTCGACGTCGACCATTTCAAGAAAGTGAACGACACGTATGGCCATCAAGCCGGCGATGCGGTGCTCGTGGGACTGGCCAATACCATCCGCGGCATGATCCGCAACGAGGACGTGTTCGCGCGCTACGGTGGCGAAGAGTTCGCGTTGATCTTGCGCGGCATCGACAGCACGGGAGCGCACAGCGTGGGTGAGCGCCTGCGTGAGCGGGTCGCGGCGATGCGCGTCGAGTACGAGGGCAGGCTGCTCTCGGTCACCGTCAGCGTCGGTTGTTCGTCCTTCACCGAACTCGAAGAAAAGACACCCGAAGCGCTGGTGAGCAGCGCCGATAGGCGGCTGTATGTCGCCAAGCACGCGGGCCGAAATCGCGTCGTGTCGCGCGGCTGAACGCCGTCCGCGTTTGCTACTTTCGGCCCGAAGCACTACCACTCTGCGCCGCGCATGCGGACAGACGAAGAAGCCCCCGCCCTGGCCTCATCGGGAGCCCAAACCACGCTGGCAGCCGTAGAGCGGGCGTTGGACTCGAGCGACGACGAACACGGGCTCGAGCGCTTGATCCCGAACGGCAATCCTGCTCGCCCGAAGCGGCTGTGGTGGGCGCTGGCCGCGCTCGTACCGGTGTTCCTGGTGATGGCTTCCGATGGCCACTTCGGCCTGAGCGTGCCGGTGTGTGCGGTCGGACTCTTGATCGCGACCGTTGCGCTGCTCGACGCGCTGGGCTCTTTCGACGATGCGGCGAGCGCTTCCGAAGCGCGGGCGTCCGAAGCTCCCGCGGGAGGAGGCGTCCCGACCCTGCGCAGCGTCGCGCCTCGCCTCGCCGAACTGGGCGGCGCGCTGGGCGCGACCATCATCGCCCTGCGGCTGGCAGTGGCCGGCGTCTTGCCGCGACCAGCGCTGAGCGCGGGCCTGCTCGTCACCCTCGGCTTGATCGCGATCGTGATCGCGCTTTGCCGTGTGGCCGAGGTCCTGCGCATCTTTGGTGCTGGAGGCGAGCCTTGGTTCGCTCGGCGCGGCTTCTGGCTCGTACTGCTCAACCTGCTCCTGTACGTGCCCCTACTCGGGAGCTACTCGCTGAGCGATCCCTGGGAAGTGCATTACGGGGAGGTGGCCCGCGAAATGCTCGCGCGGGACGACTGGATCTCGTTGTGGTGGGCGCAAGATGGCTGGTTTTGGTCGAAACCGGTCTTGGATTTCTGGCTGCAGGGCGTGAGCTTTTCAGTCACGGGCGTGCACTTCATGCCCGACCAAATGCTGGCCGCGGCAGGCTCCGGGCTCTCGCCCGCGCCGGAGTGGCCCGCGCGCCTGCCCGTCGTTCTGCTCACGATCGTCGCCGCCTACCTTCTGTACAAGGCCGTCGCGAAAGCCTTCGGCGGGCGTGCCGGCTTCCTTTCGGGTTTGGTGCTCACGACCGCACCGTATTGGTACCTGATTGCACATCAAAGCATGACCGACATGCCGTACGTGGCGCCGCTCACCGCCGCGCTCGCGCTCGTAGTGCTCGGGCTGTGTACGGATGCCGAAGCGCGGGTGCAGAGCTTCGAGCTGCGCGTCGGCACGCGCAGCCTGCGCTTGTCCGCCTTCCATCTGCTGTTCGCTTGCATTCTGCTCTCGGTGCTGCCGCAGCTCGTGTACCTCTTGACGCGCAACGTGACGTTCCAGCTGCATGCGCCGCATTTCGGCTTTCGCTGGCACTTGGACGAATTCATGGCGGGCTC
>Ga0247783_1000578_pt1 | contig 11521 bp, 10 predicted proteins | sample UWRJL064202C5_FD_179911 | JGI IMG/M metagenome (GOLD analysis project Ga0247783, IMG submission 179911) | Plant litter microbial communities from Arlington Agricultural Research Station in Wisconsin, United States - UWRJ-L064-202C-5 | ecosystem: Environmental > Terrestrial > Plant litter >...
GACGACCATTCCGGAGCGCTGCATCCTGATTGAGGATGGCGAAGTTCTGGAACTCGACGCGAACTCTGCCACCAAGACCGGAAAGGTCACCTCGGGACGCGTTCTGATCGACTCCGGTTCGACCTCGGACGTCATCGAGGACATCATTATCCGCGATCGCAAGCATCTCTCGGAAGCGGGCCTCGTCCTGGCGATCATCTCGATCGACAAGATGACCGGCAAGCAGGAAGGCACGGCCGAGATCGTAACGCGCGGCTTTGCAGTCAACGAAGAAGGTATGCACGCCGAGGCGCGGAAGATCATTCAGCGCACGCTGGAGACCTCCTCCGACGAAGAGAAGCGCGACTGGATGCTGATCAAGGAAAAGATCCGCGCCGACCTGAAGCGCTACATCCAGAAGAACACTGGCCGCCGCCCCATGGTGATGCCCGTCATTCTGGAGATCTGATCACTCCAAGCCTCAAGGCAAGGATGAAGAGCGAGCCGAGACCGGTTCGCTCTTCATTCTTGGCTTCGCGGGGATCGCCCACCGCAAATGGTTCTTGGACATCCACTGGATCTTCTGCCCAGGCTGTACTCTGATTCGCAGGGGGAACACCGCTCACGTGCTGCGCCGCATCATCCGAAGAAGGTCTACCCCTCGTGAACTCGGCGTGGCCGCAACTGCGGAAACGATCCGGGCATCGCGCGCAGAGATCTCTTCTCCTCCACGGAGATGGGTGGTAGAGGGCTTGCTGCTTCTGCTCTTTGCTTTCGTCGTGGCAGCATCGTGGCGCAGCGTATGTGCACACCTACAGGCGCTTGCCCTGCTAAAGATGGTCAGCGGTGAAAAGCTGTCTGTTCCCCTCGCGCGTGTCACCACGGAACCTGTCACCGTTACCGACCTGACGCTGGAGACCACGGCCGGTCCCGTACGTGCCCGGCTTTACACGCCCTCGCTTCATCCCCACGCTCCCGGCATGGTGGTCTTCCACGGTGTGCATTATCTCGGGATGGATGAGCCGCGCCTGATGGCCTTCGCCCGGGCCATGTCCGCGTGCGGCCTGACCGTGCTCACGCCAGAGCTTCCCGATATCAAGGACTATCGCGTGAGTGAAGGCTCAGTGAAAGTTATCGGTGCCTCTACCGCATGGTTCTCCCAGCACATGCATCAGCCCGTCAGCGTGATGGGCCTGAGTTTTTCCGGAGGCCTGGCGCTGGTGGCTGCCGCCGATCCGCTCTTTCGACCGAGCATGAAGATGATCCTCGCCATCGGTTCGCAGGGCGCGATGGAGCGCGTGGCCGCCTACTACCGCACGAGCGAAGACACGCGGCCCGATGGCACACGAGAGATCCTTCCCGCGCACGAATACGGCCCGTTGGTCATGGAGTATGAGCATCTTGAAGAGTTCGTGCCCAAGCGCGACGTCGTGCCTATCCGAGCGCTATTGCGATCCCATCTCTACGAAGACAAGGATGCCGAGGCGAGGGCCATGGCGGCACTCAATAGCACGCAAAGAGTGGAAGCCCTGCAACTTATGGATACCAGCTCCAACGGGACGCGCTCTATGCTGCGGGCAGCGGAGTTGCGCCATGCAGAGGAAATGGGTGGGCTCTCCCCGGAGAAGCGTCTGAACAGTCTGACTGTACCGGTCTTTCTGTTGCACGGCGAAGCTGACAACATCATTCCCGCAGCTGAGACACTATGGATGGCGAGTGAACTGCGCGCTGCAACGCTTCGCGCGGCGCTTATCAGCCCGGTGCTGTCGCACTTGGATATGGCCCGGTCGCCAAGCCTGTGGGACGAGTGGAAGCTGGTGCATTTCATGGCGCTGGTCTTGCGTGAGGCGAAGAGTTGAGCAAGGAGAGAGACACGATGGAAGAGTTCGTCACCCTCGATGAGATTCGCGAGGCGCAGAAACGTATTGAGGGCGTCGTGGTGCGTTCCGGCCTCTATGAGCTGGATGAGAAGCGTATGTTGGCAGCGGGTTTCACCGTCGACGAAGGCGCTCCGAAGATCTGGTTGAAAGCCGAGAGCGAACAGCCTATAGGTAGCTTCAAACTGCGTGGAGCGTACAACAAGATCGCGTCGCTCGACGAGCAGACGGTGGCGCGCGGCGTCATCACCTACTCCAGCGGAAATCACGCGCAGGGCGTGGCCTATGCCGCGCGGGAGCGAAAGACCAAGGCAGTGATCGTGATGCCGATCACCTCGCCGGTCATCAAGCAGGAGGCGACGAAGAAGCTCGGCGGCGAAGTCGTCATCGTTGGCCCGGCAAGCAAAGACCGCAAGCACAAAGCCGAGGAACTGGAGGCCGCGCACGGCTACACGATGGTTCCACCGTACGACGACCGCCTGGTGATCGCAGGCGCGGCGACCATCGGCGTGGAGATCCTGGAACAGGCGCCAGCGGTGGATCTGATTTTGTCCCCTGTGAGCGGAGGCGGTCTCCTCAGCGGAATCTCCACAGCAGTCAAGGCTCTCTCTGACAAGGTGAAGGTCTTCGGCGTCGAGCCAGCGCTCGCAGGTGATGCCAAAGAGAGCTTTGATAGCAAGACGCTCGTGGAGTGGAGCGCCGAGCAGACCACGCGCACCATCGCCGACGGTCTGCGGACGCAAAGCCTGGGAGCCCTGAACTTTGCGCATATCCTGAAGCACGTGGATGGAGTCGTCACCGTGACGGAAGACGAGATCTATGCCGCGATGCGCGTTCTGCTTCTGGCCAGCGATCTTGTCCCCGAGCCGAGTGGCGCGGTTTCTCTTGCGGCGGCACTCTTCCATTGGAAAGATCTGCCCGCTTCCAAACAAATTGCAGTGGTCATCAGCGGCGGAAATCTTGATCCTGCCTTACGGGACAAGTTGCTCGCAGAAGGCGTCTAAATTTCTATGCGAAGACTTCTGTATGTATCTCTCCTGCCTTTCGTTCTTTGTGGAGTGGTTTCGACGGCCCAGAAGCAGCGTCCCCAGGATCAGGCGGGCTATGACCGTGCCTCGCGGGCGACGCTGATTCACCCGGCCAACGTCTACGTGGCGGCGGACGATCAGTCGCAGAGAATCACGCTCGTAACGCCGGGGCATGAGGTCGTATCGAACCAGATCTCCAGCGGATGGGTGCGCGTCTTCGCCAATACGGACGTGGAAGAGCAGAGGGATGAGGAGACACCCGAGTTTCTGGGCGATGACGCCGTCACGCCGAAGAGCGGTTGGATCCGCGACAAGGGAGTTGTCAGCGCAAAAACACCCAATGGCGACCGTATTCTTTACGGGGCCGCTGCTACCTACGAAGCCGCGGCCATGGAGCCGCATGCTCCGAAGATGGCTGCGGGTGCAGCGTACCTGCTTTACCGCCGGGTCGCCGAATATTTTCCTGACTCACCGCTTGCAGCGGAGAGCGCATGGCGTTCGGCGGACATTCGCTGGCAGATTGAAAAGGCCGATCTCAGTTCCCTGCCGAGCGCAAAAGAGGCCGATCCCAATGCCCGACCACGCATGTACGACGCCGGCTTGCGCAAGGTAGAGAAGAACTATCCCGGAACAAAGTACGTTGCTCTAGCCGCCTTCAATCTTCTGGATCAAAAGCTCTGCGGCGACTGGCAGGGGCTTCCGAAGTGCCCTCAGGATGAGAGTGCGGTCTATGAGAAGTACGCCGCACAGTTCCCCGATGGCCCGAAGACAGCCCAGGCGCTCTGGAATGCGCTGTATCGCCAGGGCGTCCTTGTGAGCATGTACACGGCGGAGGAGAACAAGAAGCGTGCCGATGCTGCGGCCCAGCATGCCCACGATCTTGCCAACCAGATTCTGCAGAAGTTTGGCACCACCGACTTCGCACCGCGCGCGGCTGCGATGATATACAGGATCGAACAAGGTATTCCTGTGTATGGAAATGACCGCGACTGATTCTGGTCTCGTATTGGAGAGAGCTTGAACGTTTATTTGGTTTCAGTAATTCTTGGCATCGTCGAAGGTCTGACGGAGTTTTTGCCTGTTAGCTCTACAGCCCATCTGCGCTTGGCAGAGGCGGCTCTGCATATTAACCTGGCCGATCCGTACTGGAAGATGTACACGATCGTGATCCAGTTGGGCGCAATTCTGGCGCTCCTTTTGCTCTTCCTGAGCAAGATTATTGGGTTTTTCCGGACCTTCCCGACCGGTGAGCGGGGCGAAAAGACGTGGCTCACACACCCGATCACGCTGACCTTTATTGCATTTGTCTGCACGGCAGTTCCGGCGAAGATCCTGTCAAAAAAAGTTGGCGAGAACCTTGAGAATCTGACGGTAATGGCCCTGGCGCTGCTAGTTGGCGGCGTCATTATGTGGATTGTGGATGCCTGGGCGGCCCGCCGCGAGGCTTCGACGACGCACGTCGAAGACATCAACATCTTTCAGGCGGTCTGGATCGGTTTGGCACAAGTTCTAAGTGCTGTGGTTCCAGGCACTTCGCGCTCCATGGCAACGATTGCAGCAGGGCAGGTTTCGGGCATGGACCGTCCCACGGCGCTTGAGTTCAGCTTCCTTCTGTCCATTCCTACGATGATCGCGGCGACGGGTTACAGCCTGCTCAAAGCATTGCATCCAAAGGTCGCAGAATCAGCGGATACGCTTACGCCGCTGGTGATCGACGCGCAGGGCTGGATGGTCCTCATCATCGGGCTTGCTGTGTCGTTTGTCGTTGCTTACGTGGTCGTAGCATGGTTCCTGGGTTGGGTTCGGAAGCGCGGATTTACGATCTTTGCGATTTACCGGATCCTGCTGGGTGCGGGGCTTCTCGTCTGGCTCCATCTGCATAAGTAGACCCGGCGTAAATTAAAGCCCATGCAATCAGCACCGGCTGGAAGGCAAGGCGCGCCCACAAGACCCACACGGGGATCGTGGGGTAAAGATCGGCCTGGTGGACGAGCATATGGATATGCACGGTGAAATAGCCGAGCAGCATGGCAGCAAGTCCCCAGGCGCTCAGACGGCGTGCCCGGGGTAGCAAAAGGCCAAGGCCTCCCGCGATCTCGCAGTAGCCGGTAAAGGCGACCCAGAAGGCTGGCGCGGAGAAGTAAGGCGGCATGATGCCGAGGTAGGGCTGGGGATGCCAGAGATGGTTGATCCCGGCGAAGATGTAGAACAGAGCCTGCATGTAGAGCCCGGCGATTTTCAGTCTGGACATGTGTGTGGGATTGTAACGAGAAAGCCCCGCGTTGAACGCGGGGCTTTTCTGTGCTGCTTAGTCATTGCGGTCTACTTGCGAGAGTCGCGTGCGGCCTTCACATAGTCGTGTGAGGTCTGGATGTGCGCGGCCTGTTCGCTGAGGAGCTGGTGCACGGGGAGCGGAAGATCCTTCTTCAGTGCCTCTGCGTAGGTTTTCTTAGCGGTATCCTCTCCGCCCTCGGCCGTTGCGAGAAGGGTGTGATCGTCGCCGCCAAAGGCCTGCTTAATCTCGCCCCAGGTGCGATGAATGGAACCGGCTACAGTGCCCTTTTCCTTGAAGGCGTCATGTACGCCGGCCTTGATGAGGACATCTTCCAGATCGCCCTTGAAGCTGGCGCGCTTGAGAGATTCGGCGAGGAAGTAGCGCTTCAGCGTTTCATCCTTCAGGTCGTGACCGATCTTCTGAAAGCCTTCTTCGCCATCAATGAGGACGCCGATGACTTCCTTGAGCGTGCTTTCCACTTCTGAATTCTTGTTGTTTTCGCTGGACATTGTCGCTAGTTCCTTTCGGTCGTTGTTTCGTCTATTTCGTTTCTGAAAAGGGTGCAGAAGAGCAGCGGTCCACCGGTTGCAGTGCGATTCTCCTTGGCCGGTGACAAAGGGAGGAAATCGCGAAAACCCCCGCCCGCTGCCCTGTGTTCTGCATTTTGGGTACAACAAACAACTCAAACTAAGGACCGTTTCGGGCATGTCCCGGAACGGTTATCTAGGTGCTTTGTACATGGAGTAGCTTGGCGTCGGAATCGTTGCTTGGTGGCGAGGTTTGTCGCTTGTGCAAAAAATCTCTTCGCTTCGTGGGGATAAATACGGCATTGGAGCCGAGATATGGCTCATTTTGGGGAGTATTGGAGTGGATGCGGGGTGTCGATTGTGTGCGGATTTGAGACCCCGTTTGGCGATACTTATGATGTTCTGCGCATAGTGTTTGTGCGCGGGCGGAGGTCTGTTGCCGATGAAGCCATTGAAGATCGAAATGACGCCGACCAAAAGCCGCAGGCTGAATGAAGTTCTGGGCCTGACGTTGCTGGTTGCGGCGGCGATGTTGCTGCTTGCCCTGGTGAGCTACACACCGGGGGATCCTTCTCTGAACTCCGTCGGCGGCTACATGACGGGGCGTCCGGCGAAGAACTGGACGGGGCTGATGGGCGCGTGGGTGAGCGACCTGTTGCTCCAGATCTTTGGCATTGCCGTGGTGGCGCTTCCGCTGATGCTGGGACGTCTGGGTGTCTGCTGGATGCGTTCGCGCGGTGCCGGGTCTCCGTTGGCGAAGAGCCTGGGACTCGGGCTGTGGATGGTCTTTGCGCCTGTGATGTTCGGTCTTATGCCGGGAGGCCTGCTCTGGCGGCATGCTCTGCCCATCGAGGGAGTGATCGGAAAGCTAGGCGCGGATGCACTGGTGGCTCTTCTGAACTTCCCAGGGGCCTGCATTATCGTGGCTCTGGCGGTCGCTCTGAGTCTTTACCTTTCGACGACGTTCACCTTCAACACGTGGCGCGAGTGGTTCGAGGCTCGGCTTGGATTTATTGAGCGCTGGAGAGAAGCGCGTGCGATGCGGAAACTGGAGAAGTCTCAGGCCGCGGACCGTACGGTGGAGGAGTTCGAAAGCAAAAGGGCCGCAGAGTTGCGGGAGACCGCGGCGCTGCAGCAGTCGATCCAAAATGTCGGCGAGAGCAACTCTCTGATCGCGACCCTATGGGCGAAGCTCAGCCTCTGGCGGCGTGGTGTCCGCGCGGACAAGGCAGTCGTCGCCGAAGACGAGGAGCTTGCGCCACGGGGAAGCATGTGGTCTGCGATGCCGCGCACAGTCGTTGACGCTCCCAACGTGCCTGAGCCGGAGTTCAAGCCCGTACCGAGTGATCTGGAAGCGATGGCGGAAGCCATGCTAGAGCGCGAAGTCTCCGAGGCGCAGCAGGATGAGTTTGCCGATTGGGTTGCGCCGGTGGAGGAGCCTCGCTGGGAGGAAGAGCGTCCGGCTGCACGGGCCAAGATCGTCGACTTCCCTGTTGCTGCTCCCAGGGCCGCCTCCGGGATTACCTTTGGCAAGCGCGCGGACGAGGAACTGAAGACAGTCACGCTGGTGGCAAAGAGTGTGCGCGGCTATGAGTTGCCGCCTTCGAGCCTGCTGTACCGCAGTGAGGAGCATGCCAATGTGCGCGAGGAAGCTCTGCGCGAAGAGGCGAAGGTTCTGGTCGAAAAATGCGGTGAGTTTGGTGTGGACGGACAGGTGACCCAGATCAATCCTGGGCCGGTGGTGACAACCTTCGAGTTCCGTCCCGACGCGGGTGTGAAGTACTCGCGCGTGACTGGACTGGCGGACGATCTTTGCCTGGCGATGGCGGCGGAGTCCATCCTGATCGAGCGCATGGCGGGCAAGAGCACAGTGGGCATCCAGGTGCCGAACCATGAGCGCGAGACGATCTGGCTGCGCGACATCGTGGAGAGCGAGCACTTTGCGACGAGTAAGAGCAAGCTGGCGATTGCGATGGGCAAGGACATCAACGGGCGCATTGTGACGGCCGATCTCTCAGCGATGCCGCATGTGTTGATTGCAGGCTCAACGGGTTCGGGTAAGTCAGTCGCGATCAACGCGATGATCATGTCCGTCCTCTTCAAGGCGACGCCCGAGCAGGTGCGCATGATTCTTGTGGATCCGAAGCGCGTTGAGCTTGGCATGTACGAAGGCATACCGCATCTCTTTACGCCGATCATCACGGAGCCGAAGCTCGCGGCCAATGCTCTTCGCAACGCGGTGCGTGAGATGGAGCGCCGGCTGAAGCTGCTGGCGAGCCGCCATGTGCGCAATCTCGATCAGTACAACAAGCTGTTTGAGAGCGGACAGCTCTTCAACGAGGATGGCGAGGAGCAGGAGCCTCTGCCGTACATCATGATCATCATCGACGAGCTCGCCGATCTGATGATGCTGGACAAGGCCAACGTGGAAGAGAGCATCACGCGTCTGGCGCAGATGGCACGCGCCGTGGGTATTCATCTTGTGCTGGCGACGCAGCGGCCATCGGTGGATGTCATTACCGGCCTGATCAAAGCGAACGTGCCGACACGTATGAGCTTCCGCCTGGCGACGAAGGTAGACTCGCGCACGATCATCGATTCGAACGGAGCGGAGAGCCTGCTGGGACGCGGCGACATGTTGTTTCTGCCGCCGGGGACTTCACGTCTCCAGCGCGTGCATGCGCCGTTCGTTACGGAGAAGGAGATCTCTGCGGTCGTTGAGTTCTGGAAGGCGCAGGGAGAGGCGGAGTATGTGCCCGGCTTCCTCGAAGGTCCGAAGGACGAGAAGGCTCAGCGCGAAGGTGCTGCTGAGGGCGACGACGATAACGATGAGTTGTTCAATGATGCAGTGCGGCTGGTCTTCGAGTTTGGGAAGGCGAGTACTTCCCTGCTGCAGCGGCGTTTGCGTGTTGGCTATGGACGCGCGGCGCATCTGATCGACATGATGGAGAGGGATGGGCTCGTGGGGCCTGCGGATGGCTCGAAGCCGCGGGAGATTTTGAAGAGTCCTAGCTGGTTGAGTGAGATGGATGAGGCTCTGAGATAGTTTTTGGTTGTTAGTTGTTAGAAAGAAGCCCCGCTAGTTTGGCGGGGCTTCTTTTGTTCTGCGTATTAGTTGTTGCGGCGGTTGAAGACGGTTGCGTTGCCTTGGTCTGTGGGCATCATCAGGATGGTCTGGATATTGACGTGAGTTGGACGCGTGACGGCGTAGCGGATCGCGTCTGCTACGTCTTCAGGCGTAAGCGGTGTGAGACCTGCGTAGACCTTGGCGGCCTTTTCTTCGTCGCCGCTGAAGCGTACGGCGGAGAAGTTTGTTTCCACCATGCCGGGATCGACCGTCGTAACGCGAACGGGTGTTCCTGTGAGGTCGATCTTCATGCCTTCGTTGATGGCGCGCTCTGCGGCTTTGGAGGCGCAGTAGACAGCACCGTTAGCGTAGGTCCAATGGCCAGCGGTGGAGCCGATGTTGACGACGTGACCGCGACCGCGCTGCACCATGCCGGGGATGAAAGCGCGTGAAACGTGCAGGAGACCTTTTACGTTGGTGTCGATCATCTCGTCCCAGTGGTCGGGGTCGTCTTCGTAGATCTTGGCGAGGCCGCGCGCCTTGCCTGCGTTGTTCACGAGGATATCGACCTTCTTCCATTCTTCGGGGAGCGCAGCGACGGCGGTTTCGATGGCTGCGCGGCTGGAGACGTCCATGGCGAAGAGATGAACTGCTTCAGCACCGGCGGCGAGGAGTTCGGATTCAGACGGGAGCTTTTCCGCGTTGCGCGCGCAGAGGAGAAGGCGGACGCCTTCTGCGGCGAGAGCAAATGCTGTGGCGCGACCGATGCCGGAGCTGGCGCCTGTGATGAAGACGATCTGGCTGCGAAGAGAGAGGGACATTGGGTGCTCCTTGTTCTTCTGGTTATAGCTGATTGGGGTGAGTCGGCGCGTCGGGCGGTTGTCCCATGAAGCATAAAAGAACAGGCCGCCCTTTTAGGGGCGGCCTCTGGTGATACGTTGCGTGTTGCTTTAGTTGGTGGGTTCGGCCTGGGTGGCGATGCCGATGGACGGGCCGGAGATGACCAGTTCCACGCGGCGGTTCTGCGCACGACCGGCTGCGGTGGTGTTGTCCGCTACGGGGTGCGATTTGCCATAGCCGAGCGAGGTGATGTTCCCGGGGTTCACGCTGTTGGCGATTAGGAAAGCCTTGACGGAGTCGGCTCGATTTTCGCTGAGCTTCTGGTTCAGATCATCGGAGCCGACGGAATCGGTATAGCCCTCGACCTGAAGTTTGAGGTCAGGATGCGAGGCAACGATGACCGCAACCTTGGCCAGAGAGATCTTCGTGTCGCCCTTGAGCGTGTACTTGCCGGAGTCGAAGAGGACGTCGGAGAGACTGACGACGAGACCGCGTTCCGTCTCCTTGGTGGCAAGGATAGAGTTCAACTGATCGCGCATCTGCTGACGCAGCTTCACGACTGCGTCGCGTGCGGCATCGGCATTTGCGTTTGCGGAAGCGGCGGCGGCTTCTGCCTGCGCACGCTGTGCATCTGCTTGTGCCTTCGCTGCGGCGGCGCGTTCGGCTTCCAATTGCGACTGCTGGGCTGCAAGAGCGGACTGCTGGGCCTGAGCTTCTGCTGTTTGACGGGCATCTACTTCGGCCTGACGCTCTTCTGCGATACGCTTGCGCACGCTGGAGATGCGGGCGTCTTCTGCACGCTGCACAGCCTCACGCGCGTAGGTGATCTCCATCTTTTCGTCGCGCTTCTTGGAACCGTCCATGTCGTCCGCGTTCTTCAGGTTCGTGCGGACCTGGGCCATGATGCCCGGCTCATAGTGATCGGCACCGGCGAGGCGGGCGATGTTGTATGCGTTGTGTGCTTCGTAGAGCTCGAGCGGAGAGTGCTCGTTGCGTGTGATCGGGTCGAGAACCGTCTTCGAACCGGCGGTCTGCGCCGTGTAGAGTCCTTTAGGCAGCAGGGTGTACTTCGCGTTCACCTTTTCCAGAACGCCCGAGGTCTTGTCCTGGAGGATGACGTTCTGCAGAACGACCACATCCGAAGGGACCTTCACAGCGAAGTAAGGCTCTGCGGTGACGATCAGACCGAAGGACTGAAGATTGGTGGTGACTTCGATGTTGTTCTTCGTGCCTGCGGGAAGGACTTCACCGAGGTTGGAAGGTGTTCCATCGGGTGTGATGGCCCAGAGGACATAGGTCAGATACTCAGGGCCGAAGCCGCTGGCGGGCGTAAGGCCCTGAAACTTGGCATCGACATGAATGGTGCCGCGCTGGCTCTCGACCTTGGCTTCACCCTTGGCACCGGGCAGAAGTACAGTGCCCTGGAAGCCGATTCGCGTGGAGCCGGAGCGGTGCAGGTAGTTCACTGCATCCAGGTCACGCTGCACAACATTCACACGATAAAGCGGAACACCGTTGATCTCGCTGACAGGACGGCCACCGTTCTGGATACCGTTCGACTGTGCGGTGTGCGCGTCATTCGTGGGGTTTGGTTCCTGTGCCGAGGCAGAGAGGGAAATACCTGCTGAAAGCAGAGTAAGAAATGCGTACCGAGCAATTTTCATGGTTCGTGCTTCTCCTTCGTGGACGCAGACTAGCTGCGCATACCCTCTGTCGGATGCGAAGAAGATGGCGTGGGTAGGATAAGTTTATTTCTTGTCTTCTGAGCATCCTTGCCCGGCCAATGGGCATCACGCAGGCGTCACGTTCGACGTCAGTCAGAGACCACGAGTTTGTGACTGATCGCGAAGAGCGCGAGTTCCAGACGGGTGGAGACACCGGTCTTGTCAAAGATGTTCGAGAGATGGCGCTTGACCGTTTCTTCCGAG
>Ga0247783_1000579_pt1 | contig 11514 bp, 8 predicted proteins | sample UWRJL064202C5_FD_179911 | JGI IMG/M metagenome (GOLD analysis project Ga0247783, IMG submission 179911) | Plant litter microbial communities from Arlington Agricultural Research Station in Wisconsin, United States - UWRJ-L064-202C-5 | ecosystem: Environmental > Terrestrial > Plant litter >...
TGCGAGCCTGACGCGTTTTGTTATGGCAGCGACGGTTTGAACTATTAGAAACTACGGTTCTGCAAAAAGCCAACCGAAGCTACCGGTTAAAAATACAGTTGTGATTATTCACCGCAAACCAACTTAGTGGCAACCCACAATGCAAAGTGCGTTTTCACCACACTTTCTATTAGCACCGGAACGACACTGCGCACTTTGAAAATAACGATAACGCTAAAAAGTAATTGCTTGGCACGGCCTTTCTATGAAGCACGTTTCAAAACAATTCGCACGCTATAACGTTGAGCGCAGGGGCGCGTTGTAAGTTGCGCATGTGCGAAAAACTTCGCGCAGCGATTCGCTAAATGCGCGACTTACAATGCGTCCAGCAAACGAAGTTTGCGAGCCTGGCGCGATTTGTTAAGTATTTGATGGTTTGAGAAACAAAAGAACACGTTCTTGAACCAACAACTACTTGCGATTGATAAAAAGTAACATGTTCAAGATTACTGCATTTTTGCTTATTGGCAATAGTTCAAAAAGAACGCGGACTAAGCGCCGCAGCATACTTATAGAAACTACCTGCCAATGTATTTCACCGAAACTTCAGCAGATGAAAAACCCAACAGACTCGTTTGTGCTGTGGTGGGCAGTTCGCTGAGCTTTCTGTGAACGAATAACAATTTCGTTTGGAATGCAGACCCGGACGAGCAAAAGGCCGCAATTACAAACTTTCCAAATGCAACCCTTGCTTAGAGTAAGCGCAACTCAAAAGGTACCAAGGCCAACACGGTTACGAAAAAACTAAAATAAATTCGAATATTTAACGTTAAACACAACGGCAGTTTGTAAGTTGCGCGTTGTGGAATACTTTTGCGCAGCAAAACCACATAAGCGCGGCTTACAAACTGTCCAGCCACGCAGTGGCGTGTTGCTGTGCCTTGTTATGGCAGCGATGGTTTGGACTTTTAGAAACTACGTTTCTGCGAAAAGCCAACCGAAGCTGCCGGTTAAAAATACGTTCGCGATTATTCACCGCAAACCAACTTAGTGGCAACCCACAATGCAAAGTGCGTTTTCACCACACTTTCTATTAGCACCGGAACGACACTGCGCACTTTGAAAATAACGATAACGCTAAAAAGTAATTGCTTGGCACGGCCTTTCTATGAAACACGTTCAAAAACAATTCGCACGCTATAACGTTAAGCACAACGGCAGTTTGTAAGTTGTGCGTTGTGGAATACTTTTGCGAAGCAAAACCACATAAGCGCGACTTACAAACTGTCCAGCCGCGCAGCGGCGTGTTGCTGCGCCTTGTTATGCATGGAGCGGCCAAAGCAACATAAGAACCAAATCACCATAGCCCCAAATAATGGTTCCACTGATGAGCAAGATGGCTTCCATGATTCTAAATTTTTTAGAAACATACGCAGAAAAACCTCTATTTTTCCTATTGATTTCCTCTGCTTCTTTTGCATGTTTGATAAGTTCCGTGAGCTCATGATTTTCCATTTGGAAAACACTTGCGTTTTCTAAAATTTCTGACATTTTAAAATGGTCGTTATTAGCACGGCTATAGATAGCTCCCGACAGATCTTCAAATGCGATATAGATTCCAACGACTATGATTAATGACCCCGCGCGCGAAAAGTGCGCCCAGCTTGATTCGTGAATACTCAATAAAATCGATACCGTCAGAATACAAAATGGCATTATCCAAGCAAGCCTGAAAAACCTCTTTATATATGGAGACTCATTATACTTCTTTCGATTTTCCATCGACTCCTATTCTCTCCTATTAAGGCATAACAGTTTATTAGACGGCTGAAGCCGTATATCACCTCGCCGCATATCAGATCAGCATAGGTTTTTATTTTGGGGAAAAACCCTTTTGGAATCACTTAGTTATCTTGATTGATTTTATATATCACAGTGGGTAAATCCGGCTGGTTATTAAGGTTTGTTGCCGTTTATCACTTTATACGTGATTTTATTATCAAGATAAACCCTTGTTTTTATTGGCCTTAGTGAAATGCAAAACAAAGTAAGTAGGTGATATACGGCTACAGCCTCATATCAGTGGTGGCGACTTCACATGCAGCGGGTCATAAAAAGATAGGGATTAACAGAGAAGAGAGGAACTGTATGGTGATTGGCACGAAGATACCAGCCCAAGCAGGGCTGGTACCGAGGGGATCGCGCCAACCGGTATCGACTAAGGTTTACTTAGTTGTAGCAACGGGTTTTGGTGCAGGCTTTTGAATCTTGGTAACTGCTTTGCCGCCTTGTTGCTCATAGTTTTCTGAACCAGCAGCACCGACAACTTTATAGCCTTTGCTGGTCAACAAATCACCGGCAGCAAATGCGCGATTGGCATGGTTGGATACGGTGATGATGCTGCGGTCTTTAGGAATGTAGGCAACCAGTTTTTCCAAATCGGCAAACTGCACACTTAAAAATACTGGAAAGCTACCGAAACTGATTAGCTCATCAGGACGACGAATATCAATCACCAACACTTGATCTGCTTTCGCCAACCATTGATCAACTTGCGCAACGGTCAGTTCAGGGGTTTTGTATTTCACTGCAGGTTTTTTGGCTGCATCTGCTTGAGCAAAAGTGAAGGATGCAGAAAATGCAGTGATGAGAGTGATTAATGTTAAAAACTTTTTCATTGGAAGTACCTTAATCAATAAATGAAGATGAATTTACGGGAATAAAATTATTGGGCAATGGAACCTATTGAGAGCACAACCGCACCACAAATCTATTATAGCAATGGACGTACCAAATCAATAACCCACAAAAAATCGCACAAATCTTGTCCAAAACAATGGATTTATTACCAATTAAATTTGAAATGGGTAAATGTTTTGGAAATATTCAGGCCGGGAATAATGCAGCGATCCAAAACTGTTTGTTTTTGAGCAAGGAAATTGTTTACTTATCAACAATTCCCCTACTCCCCTTTATTCATTATCCCTACCTGCGGGAAATAACCCGGAGTAGGGATAACATGATGAGAACAATAAAATTACACCGTGATTTTGGTTCCATCAAAGCGGGTGAAGGTATAACCCTCAAAGCTTTCATTGTAGGTAGGTGTTTGATCGCGCAGGATACTGATCGCCAATGCCTCCCCCAACGCATGCGACGCAGAAGTATCAGCACGCGTATGGAAGCCATTAAAGTTCCGGCCAAACCCGATGTTATTGACCAACTTATTTAATTCCCCACCGATGGTGAGTGGCTCCCCTTCCCAAGGAATTAATTTAGTGGGGTCAGCTGGATCTACCTGTACCGGATTTGGAATGACATAATTTTCATCAAAAAATGCTTTAAGTAATGTCACCGGTGTAGCGGCCGAAATAGTTGCACCACTCGGATAACCCGGATGCGTTGGTGCACCGGTGTTATTCGCCAAGGGCAGTAAATAACTACCATTGGCAGCAAAGGTGCGAGCTACAGCATCCGATTCAAGCACACTGCGATGAAGCGGATAACTCGCACCTTTGGCCAATACTTTATGAACCAAACCGCCAAAATCCTCAGGGCGCAAACGTCTGTCTACATACCAGTTTTGATAGTAGGAGGTTTTAGTTCCTAGGGAACCTGCAAGCCCGATTAGACTTTGCAGAAAGCCGGTTGAAAATGAGGAGCCGCTGGATTGGGTTTTGGAATTAACATAAGGGTTAGCGGGATTTAATGGCGCACCTATACCACCCGCAAGCGGATTACCTGCGACCGCTGCCGTTGATAAAATTTGCAACGCATGTAAATAAGTAGGGCCCGAGCTGCGGGCAAGCCAAGCGAGGTCGCGGCCATTGATAATATAGCGGCGCCCTGTCTCGGCAGTAATACTCCTGCCAGTGCTAATACCATTGCGAATGTTTAACCATTCATCAAATGTGGTGCCAAAACTTTCTCCGGCTTTTTGAAACGGACGCAACTGCGGTTGTGCGGCGAAAGTTCCCCATGCTGGAATCGGGCGCAATAAGAATTGCGAAACATAAGGACCTTTTAAGGTTTCGGGCGGCACCACATATTTGCCTTTTTTGCCGCTGTGATCTGCCGCGTAATCGACATAGAGTGCGGTACTGCGAAACAGGGTTTCCGGTGTTACCTTGCCATTCACTTTGGGGCCACGGTATTCCGGCAGCCGATTTAATTCATCCACTGCTGCTAATACCAAAGCGTTGCTGGTGTTATTGGTATATTCAGTAAAAGGTACATCGCGCAGCAAGGCGAGCCAATAATTTTCAATATGTTCTGCCGCTAATGCAGCGCTCTCCAACCGTTGGGCTGCCGGAATCGCCAACTGCGAATTATTAACCCCCTCCAGTGCTGTGGTTAAAGGCCCTTGTGGATCAGCCAGTTTTGCAGCTCCACCTAAAATAATTTTTTCAAAATCTTCATGTTTCCGGCTTTGCAAAGCCTTTAAAAAGGACGCATAAGATTCTGGATCAACATGGCCATTTGCATCATGTTTTAATCCCTTGGTAGCTGTTCCAATTTTATTCGCATAACGCGCTTCATCACCATTATTCGGGTGTGGTGGTGTATCTACATCATGTTCAAGCTCAGCCGCTTTAAGCCTGGCTTTATAGGCCTTTTTCCGCAGCGCTTTGGTGTGCAGCGTCCCGTAGTTATCATCGCGATAGAATTCGGAAAAATCCTGCGCCTTCGATATTTTTTCATCATTCTGATGAGCATGAGCAGCGCTAGCCAATAACGGTGCTGCAACAGTGGCTGTGGTTAAAATTCCCGCCTTACCCAATAGCGAACGCCGACTAACGCCTGGCGCTTGTACTTTTAACGAACTAACTTCCTGTGCTGTTACGTTATCTTTTTTGTTTTCAATAATTGCGTGTGAATCTGAAGCTGGGATAACCGACATAGATTTTCTCCAATGATTTCAACAGTTGAATTACGAATAAAATGCATTACTCAATTATCTACCAGTAACAACTGGCACAAGCTTACCAACGCAAAGCCTGTACCAACTAATTAAGTTCATGAAATTTAAGGGCTTCAACAAAAAACTAATAATTAATAGAAAACACCACCGGAAGTTAGTGCTCTAAACGCATCAACAAGTGTTGGAATTCTCTTAAATGCCTGCTTTTAACATGACACCTGATCTCATCCATATAAAAAAATACGTTACCGTGAAACTTTAATTATTTATAACCCATTACCGACAAACTATTTTTCTTCGACTAACTAGTGAAAAAATAGCATCAGAAAAACATTTATTTGTTGATAATCAACAGAGGAAACACTTATAGAAACACTTTGTTTTATAAATGCTGCATTTAACCCAAATTAAGAGCGGGGGTCTGATCAGCAGCAATATCCACAATAAATGCATCGCCAATTCATGGCACACCAATTGCCTTGTCGCTTACTTCATCACCAACATGGCATTGAGACTAGCAATGAAAAATAATGACTCTATATATGTAGACCGACAAAATATCCCGGTTCGATTCAAAAAAATCTGATCGCCAAAACTGTTGCATTTGGGTTAACGCTGTTATCTTCCGGCCAATTATTTGCGGCAGATGATGATGGTAAAACAGTTGCGGATAACAATGCAGAAAAAACCTCAGCAAACAAAGGCGATGCAGTTTTGCTGGAAGCGGTAAGGGTTAATGGAAAAAAACAGCAAGATAAACCAGTGTCAGTTTCCGCCATCACCGGTGAAGAACTGAAAAAATTTCACGTCAATAATTTCAGGGATATAGTAAACAGGCTTGGCAACGTCAGGACGTCCTGGCAAAACCCGAACACTACTTCCATTTTCGTGCGCGGAGTGGGCTGGGCTGCAGGTGCTGGCGTGCTTGATCCAAGTGTCGGTGTGACTGTTGATGGAGTCAGCTACGGCATAAGCGCCTTGGCAACGCTCGCCAATTTTGATGATATTGAATCCGTTGATGTAGTGCGCGGGCCAAACGGTGTAAACGGCGGCAAGAGTTTCAGCGTGGGCGTGGTTAATGTTAATACGCGCGCGCCCAGTTTTACCTCGGAAGCAAGCGCATCCCTTACCTTTGGTGAACTCAATACTGTCTCATCAACCGCAACATTTGGCGGTGCTGTTATCGACGATTTATTGGCTGCCCGAATTTCGCTGCATCGCGAAACAGTCGATGGCCCTTGGGACAATGCAAATGACACCCACTACACCTGGCGCAATACCGATCGCACCAATGCGCGCATCCAATTTTTGTTAACGCCCTCCGATCAGATCACCGCTAAACTTTCCGTTGATTACACACCAACCGGCCGGGAAATTTGCGAAAACTGCTTTACCTTCCGGGATAAAATTCCCGCCTATTACGACAGTATTGATCCCAAAACTGGACAACCGATTCCAGTGGTTTACGCAGAGGATGCATTTGGCAAAATCCAACGCCGTTGGTTCGTGCAAAAAACCGATTACAACGTTGACGATTATTATAACCACGGCATTAATACCGCCAGTGAGTACCCTAACACTTACGCAACACGTGGGGCATCGTTTAATCTAAAAGCTGATTTTGACACAGGTATTTTAACGTCCATTACCGGCTACCGGGATTATAAATTTTCACAGGGAGCCGGCACTCATACGCCGTTTGAATGGTTGCGTGCACCGCGCGGAACCCAAACCGAATACGAGCAATTCAGCCAGGAATTTAGATGGAATGCAGCGCTGGGCGATTCAGTGAAATATGAAACCGGAGTGCTTTATTTTGAAGGTAATTTCCCTAATACCGGACAGACCGAGCGCTATGGTTCGGATGGCGGCGCCTGGTATGCAAACAAAGACCAATATGGTCTTTTGGATGTGAATGCCGAAGGCCGCCAATTGTTACTCAACTCGGTTGACGGTTTGATTGTGCAACAAAAAAATGAATTGGAAAACACTACCGAAGCTGCTTATGCAAATCTGTTATGGGAAGCCACTGAGGCTTTTAATATCCATGCAGGTATCCGCTTTTCACATGAAGAGCGCACAACGGAATCGCGCAGTTTTATCCAAACCGATGGTTTTGCTGCAGAGCTAAATCCCGCATCAGTGAATGATGTGATCCTAAATGGATTTATCCATGACTCCGTTAGTGGATCAATTACAGTTGACGCTAAAGGCCAACCTATTGTTAATACTGTGGAGCAAATTGCTCTGGCAAACAGCGTTGCGCAAAAATATTTTAATACAGCAACTTATAACGCATTAAACAGCGCTCAACAAAAACAAGTCGCGCAAGCTAAAGGCATACGCGCAGGCAGAATTGGCGCGCTTTATCTACCGGTTGAAGCAGAACCCTATGATGAAGTGCTCCCCACCAGCAACCTGGGTGCGAGCTATGAGTTAAGTGATTTTGATACGGTCTTTATATCCTGGAAACACGGAGAAAAAGCCGGTGTTTCACAGATTGTCGGAGCGTCCAAATACGGTGGAAAATCCTTCCCAGCGGGAACCGAAAAAAGCGATTCCTATGAAATTGGCTCCAAATCACTCTTCCTTGATCGCGACCTATCTTTGAATGCAACGCTTTATTTACAAAACATTAAAGATTACCTGCAACCTATTTTTGTTTACGACGAAGTACAAACTGAAATAAACAATAATGGGAACAATGTATACATCTCCGCCATAGGTAACGTACCCGAAGTGCAAACCAAAGGCTTGGAAATCGATCTATCCTATTCAGGAATTGATTACACCAACATTCGCTTCTCCGGTGCCTATACCGATGCAACCTATGAAGATTTTAAATATTTAGCAAAACCGGGCGAATTAGGTGGAACCTCCACACCTTATTATGATGCAAGCGGAAAAACACTTCCCGGCGCGCCAAAATACAGCGGCAATCTCTTCGTTGATTTCTCTTATCCATTAAGCCAGGGGAAATTATTCCACGCCAACCTCAACTATAACTATGTATCCGAATTCAATAACGATCCATCTCTCTCACGTTTTGCAACCGCAGGTGATTATGGGATTACGGATCTTTCGATTGGGTTGGGGCGTCAGGATCGAAAATTTGATGTCAGCTTGGTGGTTAAAAATGCGTTCGATGAAGACACCGGATTTAGTACAACCTGGTCGTCCTATAAACCCGGCATTCCACGCTGGGTTGGTATCACCTTTGACGCAGCAATATAAAGAAAGATTCGTCATTCTTTAATTCGGACACCCCTTGTGAGCGATTCTTGCAAGGGGTATTTGCGTTAAACACAATTGGAATATTTATTACCCCCGACTGGAGAGAACCTTTGAATTACCCTGTAAAGAAAACACCCTGGCGATCCGGATTAACCATCATTGGACTGACATTTTTATCACTGGTGGTATCAGGTACAGCCATTGCCGCCGAAAAAATTCCACGACTCAGCAATGGAAAACCGGATTTTTCCGGTATCTGGCAAAGCACAAGTGCAGCGGATTATGGTTTGGAACCCCACAATAGCCGTGTGGATGCACCTCCGGACGCAGGCGTCATTGATGGGGATGCCATTCCCTATTTACCTGCAGCGCTTGAACAGCGAAACAAAAATTTTGCTGCCAGAAATGAACTGGACCCGCGTTTAAAAGGTTGGACGCTCGGTGTGCCGCGCGGCATTTATTATCCTGAACCCTTCCAGATTTTTCAGCGCGCACGTGACATCCATATTATTTTTCAATTTGGTCACTCCATTCGCACTATCCACACCAACAAAACGGAGCACCCGGATGATGGCTATGATCTGTTGCTGGGAGATTCCCGCGCGAAATGGGAAAAAGATACGCTGGTGGTAGACACTATCAACTTTACCGACAGCACCTGGCTTGATCGTGCAGGCAACTTCCATAGTCCCTCGCTACATCTCGTTGAGCAGTGGAAATTCCTCGATGCGAATACCATTGCCTATCACGCAACATTAGAAGACCCCGAGGTTTATAGTCGCCCTTGGAGCATCGATATTATCTTGCATCGACATCGTGAAAAGAATTTTCAATTGATTGAAGATTATCGCTTCACGCTCGACTTTGATGATATCTATCCACCCAAGCGCGACAGCAAGTAGGAGGAATTTATGAAGCTTTTATTTACGAACCCGTTATTTACGAAACTTTTATTTACTAACTTGGCATCTACCAAAAAAGTTTTTGCGCGAAATATGAAGCTCTTCAGCCTTGCAGTACTCGTGCTGACTACTTGCGTGCAATATACACACGCGCAAACATCATCAGCTGCGGCATCCACATCATCCGCGCCAGCAGCAAAGGTAGATAAATCCACACCCAAAATTGCATCAGGAAAATGGACTGGCCCAAAACTGGAGGATGGCCAACCAGACATTGGCGGGAACTGGAGCCCAACCTTTGGTAGCTATTTAAACTTTACTGATCCGGAAGGAATATCAACCGGTGAACGCCCACGCACTTTGCCCCCACGCGAAGAGCGCGCGCCTAGCCGCGTCAGCGATCCCGCCGATGGCAAGGTTCCATTTCAGCCTTGGGCACTCGCTAAAGTAAAAGAGTATCAAGATTTTTACGCAAATCCGATCAAGCCCGAATTTATCGACCCGCTCGCACGCTGTGCACCGCAGGGCATTCCACAATCCCTGTATATGCATGGCCATGAAATTTTGCAGTATCCCGGCTACATCGTATTTTTGTTTGATCAGGGCAATCGCATTATTCATCTGGATAACAAACCGCATCTTCCATCCAACATTAAATTATGGAATGGTGATTCACGCGGTCACTGGGAAGGCAATACACTGATAGTGGATGTCAGTAACTACAACGGTAAATCCAAATATGGCAGAACCGGCGAATTTGCGAGCGAAAATGTGCAGATTAAAGAGCGCTATGTTTTTGACAATGACGGCAAGCGCTACAACTATATTGCGGAGATTTCCGACCCCAGTGTTTATACTCGCCCCTTCACGGTAACGGTTGCCGAACGCAAATGGACAGAAGCTGACGAGCCCCGCGCAGTGGTTTATGCGGTTCGCAAAGCAAAACACGCAGGCTCCGAGACAATTATCGAAAACGATGAAGAGCGTGCCTGTATTGAATATAACAATCCCCATGCACATCTATCAGTTGATAGGCCTTAACCGGAATAACCTTAGTTGTGAATTGATAATCACGCAGCATTTCGTTACGTTAACGACATAACGCGAGAAATCATGACCATTAATCGGCAAACAATAATTACCTTAAACATTTACTGTTCTATGGAGACAATATGCAAGTTAGAAAGGCATTACTGATGTTAGTAGCTGGAGCCACTATTTCAATCAACGTATTTTCACAAACCCTGACCTACGGAGCACCTATTACGCTGGATGCCGCAAAAAAAATTGCAACTGCCGCTGCTGCTGAAGCCAAAAAGCAGAATTTACCGGTAGTGATCAGTATTGTAGATTCCAGCGGCACCCTCACCTATCTGGAAAAACTGGATGGAACACAAATTGCCAGTGTGGAGGTTGCGATTGGCAAAGCGCGCACCGCTAACAACTTCAAACGTCCAACCAAAGTGTTTGAAGACGGTGTAGCCGGTGGCCGTAATGTATTGTTAAGTTTGCCAGAAGGTACACTACTCATTGAAGGCGGCTCACCCATTATTGTGGACAATAAAATTATCGGCGCAATCGGTGTGAGTGGTGCAACATCACAGCAGGATGGTCAGGTTGCGGAAGCGGGTTTGGCGAGTATAAAAGCAAAATAACTGTGATAACTGGTTGGGATTCCAACCAGTTATTTATTCAATGACGCTATTTTCAAAGATTAGAGCTTTTGTGCAGGATCCCAATGCTCAACCACTTTTCCATTTTCAATTCGAAACATATCGAACCAGGAGGTCGTGTAGGTTTTGGATGTGTCTTTGGGATCCTTGTACTCACGCACAAACGTCAACACCACTATGTCACCCTCAGCCACAACATTGACCAATGGTGAAGTCACTTTATCTTCGATTGGTTTTGATTTTTTGATAGCACTGAAAAATTTCACAAAAGCATCTCGCCCCGTCGCGACATTCGGATTGTGTTGAATGTAACCCTCGGCCATATATTTTGGCGCCAATTCCAAATGCCCCGCCTCAAATACTTCACGCCAAAAGTCATAGACCAATTTTTTATTGGCAGCCAACCTGGGATCAGAACTGGCCAATAAGGTTTGATGGTCAACACTGGCCGTGACAGGCACTTGTGCTAAGGAAGGAAAACTGACAACCATTATCAGTAAACAAGACAACTTCATGATTTTATTTAACATAGAGTTTCTCAACTTTTAACACGGTTTTTAGAGGTTAGCCTGAATTTCTTTTAAAGCTTGGGCTACATTTTCTGCAGGCTTTAATCCTCCGATGGTAGCTATAACTTTGCCGTCCTGCCCCACAATGAAGGTAGTGCGATCAATAGAGCCGTGATTCACCGTCACCCCACGAATATCTTTTCTACCTTTGGTAGCTTCATTGACTTTTAACCCATAAGCGTTGGCAATTTTGCCATCGGTATCCGATGCGACGGGGAATTTACTTGCACAAAATT
>Ga0247783_1000580_pt1 | contig 11510 bp, 14 predicted proteins | sample UWRJL064202C5_FD_179911 | JGI IMG/M metagenome (GOLD analysis project Ga0247783, IMG submission 179911) | Plant litter microbial communities from Arlington Agricultural Research Station in Wisconsin, United States - UWRJ-L064-202C-5 | ecosystem: Environmental > Terrestrial > Plant litter >...
GACCGAAAGGTCCGCAGTGTCCACCCCCTCAAGACTGTTGGGGATGACCACTGCGCGCCCTTCGGTGTGGTCGCAGTTCGATGCGCCGCGTGTCGCTGACTGCTTCACGTTCTCTCTGGCAACGATGCCGTGCCGGAGGACACGGAACATGCAGGTGCAGCCTTGAGACCGAGCGTTGGTCTGAAGCCCCCGCTCGGTCTCTGACTGGTACGCGGCAAGTGGGTCGTATCGGTCTTCTGTTTCGATTTCAACATCGGTCATGGAGGTATGTTGCCATACCCTTCCGGGACCGTCAACCGTGCAACCAGTAGTCGAGAAGCTCAGGGAAGAGCTTCCCAACGTAATCACCGGACACTGTGGTCAAAGGATCGTTCTCGTCCCAGTAAGCGCTAATCATCTTCGCGTCACTCGGCCGAAGGTGAGCGATCCCGTCTTCCCGCATCGCGCAGAGTTCCGCGATGCGGGCTTCCATGTCGTCGGTGACTCTCATTCTGGCTCGATACCTTCCTCGCCTTCATCGGCGTCCTGTGCTTGGCAATCCTCACAGTTGCAGATCATCGGCGGACGAAGCGTGGCGATAAACGCGTCGGCTTCGTTGATGCTGTGGAAGGACCGAGACAAGTCCTCGGTCCGCGTCCAGCCGCTTCCTTCGGGGAAGCGATGGATGACCGTGACTCCCCAAAGCGGATCGCCCATGAAGTCACCGCGGGCGAGTTCCCAAGCGACACTGAATCCATTCTCATCTTCCAGACCAGCCCGGTTCAGGACGTCTGGCGTCATGAAGTTCGGGGAGCCCTGGAAGACACGGAGGAAGCCGTGGTTCGCATCTGCCCTTGACAATGGTGTGTATTGCATTCTTGTTCTCCTGACTGTCGGGTTAGTGCGGTTTGAAGGCACTGGATCGGGCAGGAATCCCTTCCTGCCGTCACCACTACTGTCAAGCCTTCTGTGCGGCGAGACTCGCTTGCAGCATCGCCAGAATGTCGTCGCTGCTTGCCGGGACGACGGCCACGGCAGTCGGCGTGACTCCCGTTGCCTTGGTGTTGACGTACTCCTGGACCTTCGCAGCCGTGTCGTTGAAGATCGGCACCGGAGAGGTACCGACCGAAGCGATCAGTTGCTTGGCGAGGTCGCGCTCCTGATCGGAGAGAGTCACCACGTCGAGTGGCAACCTTGCCCTGATCTGGTCCGAGGTCTTCACGGAGATGAGGTCACCGTTGTAGGTGAGCAAGCCGTAGCGGACCCCGGTGCGACCGGCGTACTTGATGAGGGCTGACACGTCCTCTTCCAGCATCGCGGACAGGAGAAGGCTGAACGCCTTGACCTGAGCCGGATTCTGCTTGCCCTTCGTGGCTGGCGGTCGAACTTGCAGGACATCTTCCGGCAGGTATTCGAAGAGCCATTCACGCTTGACGAACGTGATGATCTCTGCGACACCCTTGGGCATCGAGCAGGCTGCGATTTCGTCGTCGGTGAGGACGACCCAAGCGCCGGTGTCTGCTTCCGCCATGCGGATGACGTGGCTGGGGTCGATAGCGGTGTCGGCATTCTTGTCCGACACGATGCGACCGACCGGACGCGTGGGATCGCCGTCCACGAACTCCTTGCGGACGACGCGGACGTCCTCGCTTCCACTGAAGGTGGAGAGAGGAATCGTGATCAAGCCCCACGAAAGGGTGAAGCTTCCGTTGGAACGCGAAGGCGCGCCAGCGGTTGCGTTGAGTGCGTACATGATGATGTTCTCCTTGTTGTTGTCGGGGTGGTGCTGTGCCTATAAGCGCACCGGATGGTGCAGGAGCCTCCTTGCTCCTGCACGCACCGCTGTACTTCAGGCGGGCACGATCCTCAAGCACTCGCACCCAACGGATTGGGGCTTCGTGCGAGAGGGGAACTTGACCCAGACGCGTTCGACGCGGCTGAAGCCAATGACCTGACCCTTGCCCATCCACTGTTCGGCACCGCGGCCACGGTCGACGTAGAGGACGGATACGAAGTCGCCCTCCTTGATCGACGTGCCACGGTCGTCGGTGTGTGTGGTCACTGCTGTCTCCCTTCCATCGTTTGACCTGCCAGCTTCCATAGTTCCGATGGACGAATCTCGAAGGCGTCCCCGATCTGCCGGAGCGTCTTGAGTGACGCCTCTCGCTGGCCCTTCTCCAGGTTGGAGAGGTAGGGGATACTTACGCCGGACTCATGACTGAGCCTGGCGAGTGTCCACTTCCTCTTCTTCCGTAGAGCCTTGATGACTCGACCGAGGTCGGCTGTCGTCGGCTCCGGCTTGATGTCAGGCACGTCCACCTTGGACGGTAGAACTCTTGCGTCTGACCGCTCTCGGCGCTTCCGAGCGATATACCTGATCCGCTCTTCCGCGTGCCGTCCGGAAAGCTCCATGTCTTCCTGCATCTGCTGGAAGATCATGCGCCGGTACTCCGGGTCTTCCTCCAACTGCTTACACCAGAGGTTCTGCTCTGGATCGTAAGCCGTGTGGGTGAAGGTGATGGAGTACTTCTTGTCGCTGACGCTGCCGTCCTTGTTCTCGATCGGGTACCTCATCGGTCTTCGTTCCGATCGTAGTCGGGCTCCGGAGGGTTGAACTTGGCGACCTCGGCGCGGAGGAAGTCCGCAACGATGTCGGTCAGGTTGTCACCGAAGTCCTTCCAGGATAGGTCGAACACTTCCTTCCAGTCCTTGTCGCTCAGCCACTCATGCTGACGCATGAAGTCGTCGCCGAGAATGACCTCGGCTTCCTCCAGCGTTGTCGGCCAGTCGACCAGTTCATCTTCCTCGACGGGTTCCGTCAGCTTGAGGGCTGCTGGCAATCCCTCCAAGTCCCAGAGGACTTGGAAGTCTTCCCAGTGTTGAGGGCAATAGAACTTCTTGCCGTAGCCGATCGGGCCGTGCTTGATGCAGTCAGGCACGTCGCACTTCAGGAACTCTTCCGGATGATCGTGGGAGTGAGTCCCGCCGCAGATGTAGCAAGCGGCGAGCCCTTCCTCGGTGATCCCGAGATTTCCTGGCTCGACGTCATCGTCCCCTTCAATGAGGGAAGGATCATCGAACCGTTGAACGCGGATCGAGAAGGTCGAGGCAAGCTCTTCGGCTCCGAGGAGGAGGAAGTAAAGCTCTTCCTCGTCGGGGCCGTTGCCTTCTCCATCCAGTGTAAGGATGAATTGCTTCATGGTGTCTTGTCTCCTTGTTGTCGGGGTGCTCTGCCTTGAATGCACCGTGTAGGGCAGGAAGCATCGCACCGCTTCCTGCCCTGCCCGCTGTCTTCAGACGGTCAGCATGTTGAAGTAGAGGCCGTCCTTGACGTCCTCCCTCCAGCATCCCTTCTCGCTGCGCTTGATTGTCCGGCGCTCCCGATCGTTCACTTTCTTCGATCGGCTTGTGCCGGATGACTGGTTCTTGATCCCCAGTCCGATCATCTGCTCTTGCGGTGAAGTGTTCATCAGACCTTCACTCCGTTCATGAGGTGAATGTGCTTTGCTTCCCAGCAATCCGGCCCCACGCCCCTTGTCTGGCTCAGCGGATCGGTCAAGGACCGACCGCAGTAGCCACACGCCTTCATGAGCAAGCCGTAGAGGCTGATCGCCTTCACCGGATCGTCCACGATGAGCTTGACTGCCTCTTCGTGTTCGCCGTGGTAGACGTTCGCCAGCTTGTTCTGCTCGCCCACGAGTTCCTTCGTGTCGCCTCGCTGGATGCGAAGCTCCATGCGCCCTTGCTCGATGTACTCGGCTCGCCGGGTCGCCTGGCCCCAGAGGTACCTTCCGTGTCGAGTGTACGGCCGCTTGACCGTGCGCTTGATGATGAAGGTTGCCTCTGTCTTGCCAGGCTCGTAGACGGCGTACCGTCCGTCCGGAATCATCCGAAGGTCGAGCCCGTACTTGGGCACGAACATCGGCGGAGGCGGAGCTTGCGGCTGGAAGCCACCGGCGCGATGCGTCGGTTGCCCCGGCCTTGGGCCTGCGTTGCCGTGAGCCACTCGCTTGTGGTCGAGTACCTCCAGCATCGTATGGAAGGGCATCTGACAAGTGAAGCACTTGTAGGCGCCCGCCGAAGCTGGTGGCGGCGGAGGCGTGGCTTGAACCGGCGCTGGCGATGCCGCGCCCGAAGGCGGAGCGAAAGCCGGAGCCGGGCTCGACGGTGCGACCGGGCTTCCCGGACGCTTCGGCGAGTAGTGCGACACCTCGTCACGAAGGAAGGCGCGGAAGCAGTTGCAAGCGCCCCGGAGTTGACGGTCGGACAAGACACGTCCTTGTCCGGCCTGCTTCGCCAGGGAGTTCATGAAGCCGTTTCCGCCCCGGTACAAGCCGATCGCCGCGATGATCTGCGCTTCACCCAAGATTGGCTTGAGTGCTCCGAAGGTCGTGTCGGTGAGCGGTGACGGGAGCTGCCCCAAGAGGGAAGCCATGTGCGGTGGAAGAATCTCTTCCACGTTGCCCTTTTCGTTGATTGACATGATTGGTTCCTTGTCTCTAAGTGCTGTCGGTTGAGGCTCTCCTTGCTGTGCTGAGTGCCCCGGAAGGCGCAGCGACCACTGGAGGAATCGCTGCGCCTTCCGGGACACTCAACCCCGAAGGGCTGAGTGTCACCGGCTGCGCTTGGTGTCAACCGTTCACGAGAGGTGGTCGGCGAGCCCCTTGATGAGGGCTGGCAGATCGCCAAGGTGGTCGTAGCGGATGCAATCAAGCCCGTACTGCTTGGGCGAGGTTGTCCCGACTCCCACTCCAACGACCGTAACCCCTTGGCGCTGGCACTTGCGGAGGTTCTCCATGAGGACGTCCTTCTCCTCATCGAAGTTCCAAGCAGGCATGTCACCATCGGTGAAGTACATGATGAGCTTGCTCTCCGCCCGCTGCTGAAGGCAGAGGCGGCGATGCCATTCCAAGGTGTGACCATCGAGGTTGGCCCCGAAGCCAGTGAGACCCATGCAACGCAGCTTGGCGTCAGCATCCCACTGATCTTCCGGACGCTTGACTTCGATCAGCACCATCTCCTTGGGGTCGTCGTTGTATCCCGAGTACCCCTTGGGAATCTGTCCCGAGTGACCGTGGATGGCGAACTTGATCCCCAAAGCCTTGAGGAGGTCCGCCATCGCATGAGCACCCTTGGCGATGGTCTTGTCGATGCCGTTCTCGGTCGACCCGCTCACGTCGCAAGCGATGGAGACGAACCAATCCCGCTTCTTCGGTACTGACCGATTGGCGAAGATTCGTGGGTCACCAGTGACCAAGCGACTGAGATGGGCTCCGTCCAGCTTCTTGCCCCGCTTCAGGTTGCGCTCAATTCCAAGCTTTCGATTGTTGCTGAACGCAAGCCGAGCGGAGTTCAAGGAAGGCATCACGTCGGACGTCGTTGGCGCACCGTTCAAGGTGACGTACTGCAACTCCGCCTTCGTGGGCCGCCGAACGGTGACCTTACGAACGATCGGGGACACGTTGTCGAAGAAGTCCTTCTGTTCGAAGACCAGCTTCGCCAACTCCCGAGCCTCCTCCTCTTGCGGAGTAGCAGGCTCGGCGTCCTTGTCCGGGTCGTGATCCATGAACTTGGAGAGAAGCGCTTCCGCTCCCGCGGCTGCGATCTGCTCGTCCTCCTTGGACTCGTAGGCATCGTCAATGCCCTCAAGGTCTTGGCTTTCGGGATCGTCGTCCATGTCCGGACGATTCTTCCCGTCTGCCCCGACCCCTTGGGGATCGTCGTCGGATGAGTCGGCTTCGTCGTCGCCGTCGAGGTCGTCGTCGTCGCTTCCGTCACCGTCGCCGGTGCCGTCTTCGTCGTCTTCGCCCTCGGCGTCGTCGTCGTCAGCTTCGTCGCCACCGTTGCCGGTCGCTTCGTCGCTGTCGTCGTCGGCTTCGTCATCGTCACCGTCGTCCGAGTCTTGGCTCGATGCACCGTTCCCGGTACTCCCAGCTTCGTCCTCGTCGTCGGCGTCCTTGTCTCCGCCTTCGCCCTCGCCGTCCTCATCGTCCTCTTCGGAATCCTGCTCGGCTGTCAAGCCGCCAGCGTGGCCGGAAGGCTCATCCTTGGACTCGTCAGTCGAGTCGGCGTCTTCATCCGGGGCAGCAGCGCCGCCCTTCGTGTCGTCGTCGTCCTCTTCCGTGTCGTCTTCGGAAGCCTCGCCTCCGTCGCCCTCGCCTTCGCCCTCGGACTCGTCACCTTCCGACTCCTGCTCTTCCTCGGTCTCTTCATCCTCCGACTTGCTGCCACAAGGGCGGCCGGGCGGAGGTGGTGGGAGAACAAGGATCGAGCCGGAGTCGATGCAGAAGTTGTGCTTCCGCAGCAGTTCCAAGACCCTCATGCCAAGGAGAAAGCGATCTTCGGCGGTCGAGCACCCTGGAATCTCTGCAAGCAGAGAAGCCAGGTCCGGGTCTGCACCAAGCTCTTGCACTTCCTCGCCCAGTGAAGGGACGATGAAGTCGAGCTTCATGCCAAGCGCATAGACGACCATCGTGGCGCGAGCGTTGACTTCCTGCTCTGCCCAAACGATCTGCTTGCCGGTCTTCGTGTCGATCCAGCCCTTCGTCAGCGCCCTACGCTTGTGAGCGTACATGGGAGCCTCCGTGCCGGGCCTTGCAGCCACGGTCCTCGCATCGACGAAGATGTCTTCGACGATGTTGACCACCCTCGGAAGCCAGCAGTCCACCATCCCGGCAAGCTCCATCGCTGTCTGGCTTCCGTTCACTGCGCGATGCAGTTTGGCGGAGGCCTTGGCGAGAAGCTCTGGGGTCGGTGCCACGATCTTCTCCCGGAGGAGCTTCTCGTATGCTTCGGCCTTCGTTCCGTCGGTGATCGGCGAGAAGCTGTCATGTGCCATGTGACCGACTTCGTGAAAAGTCACGGCGTCGATGTCATCAAGGACCCAGCAAGCTGGGCACAACATTTCGAGCGTCTCGGAGTCCCGCTTGTCGCAGTATTCCTTCTCGTGTTCGGTGTCTTCACCAAGCTCCAGGGGAATCCGCAGATGAATCGTCTTGTTGTCCGTGAAGGACATGGACGGATGCGGAAGCACTTGAACGTTCCTCCGCCCAGTCAAGACTTGAGCGAACGGAGTCACGAAGCGTGACAGTCGATCCCGGAACTTGATGTCAGCCTTGATGATCTTGGCTTCCAGTTCCCGGTCGATTGTAGTGGTCGAAGTGATTTGCACTTTGATCTCCCTTGTTGCCTGATGGTGTCGGTAGGTCGGATCACTCTTGCGAGTGACCCTCACTGCCACTTCCCGGAGGAAGGAGCAGTGAGAGTCACTCGGAGCTTGCGCCCCGAGTGAATCTCTCTCAAGTCAGTCGACCCCGAAGGGGATCATCGTCTTGATGGTTCCCAAGGCGACCTCCGCGATCTGCGGGTCGATGTAGTCGAAGTAGGTCGCCTTGTAGGCGTCCAACAACGGCAAGTGCAGCGACAGAATCGCCACCTTGAGGTCTTGGCTCAGCGGCCAGTGGTGGGGGAGCTTCCCCTGCTTGACCATCTCCTTGAGGTCATCGCTGATCTTCAGGATCGTGTCCAAGGTGGCCCCGCTGATCGCCGCCGAGTGAATGCGCTTGAGCGCCTCGTTGATGATCACCTTCTGGGTCGCCTTGTCCACCACCGGCATGAAGTGGAACGAGAGCCGCCGAACGTCGGCGGAAGCCAACTCCTTCGCCCCGATGTTCAAGGGATCATGCGAAGGGTTGATTGCCGCAATGTGGAAGCAATCGGTATGGCGGTTGTAGTGCTGATCGTAGAAGGTGATCACCTTGGAGGCGTCATTCATGCTGCGATAGCCTTGCTGGATTCCGTCCATGCCAAGGTTCCACTCGTCCGAAAGGATCAGTCCGGGCTTCACCCATGCCTTCGGAAGGATGCCGGGAGCCTTGTAGGTGCTCCCTGCCTGCGCTTCCATCTGGCCGAAGATCGCTTCCGGGTCCGTAAACTCGGTGAACTTCAGGTGGGTGAAGGGGACGTTCATCAGCCACGCCAAGTGGCGTGAGCCCTCGGTCTTGCCGGAACCCGGCTCACCGATGAGCGTCAAGGTCATGTCCGCGGTGTAGGACACGATCATGAACTTGACCTTCAAGTTGGAGTAGTCGACGTACAGCGAAGGGTCGCCAGCGTCCCCCGTTGTAGTCGGGATCTTCTCGCGGTCCTCCGGGTCGAAGTAGTCGGTGTCGTAGATGGGCATGAAGTAGTCCATCTTCGGTCCCGGCACCTTCATGTACGCTCGGATCTTGCCGATGTCTTCCGGCGAGACTGGCGCATCACTATCTCGCGTCCTTGGGTCCGTCGTAATGAACGTCGGAGCCGTGGTCCGCACCTTGGCAGGGCGGGGCTTGATGGTGACAGCCTGTCCGAAGGGAGGCATCAGCTTCGCTCCAGTGACTTCGGGCACGATCCCGCCGCGGCGATTGTCTGCCCAAGAGCAGCCCGTCGCCAGCTTCGTCGTGTGACCCGTCCAGATGACCAAGGACTGAGCCTTGCATCCGAACACGTCCCGGTCCTTGTCCCAGAAGATGTTCTTGCACTGCGAGCAGTCGGACACCGAAGTGTCGTTGACGATCGTCTGCAAGGCCACCACGTCGGGCTCGTAAATGCAGGGTCGGAAGGACGCTGCAATCGGAGCCAACGGAGCGGCTTGGCCGAAGTGCTTGCAGGACGAAGCGTAGTATTCGCAAACCGCCTCTTCCTGCTCGACCTCGGCCATACCCTTCTGGGGCTGGGCCAAGAGATGCCCCAAGCGGGCGCACATGGGCGTCCGGATCGAGGTATCCCCGAAGAATGTTCTCGCACTGGCCGTGTCCAAGAAGGACGGGCAGTCAGTGCAAGACTGAGTGTTGAGTGACATAAGTGTTGTCTCCTTGTGTGTCGGGCTTGACAGGGTTGGATTGCTCTCGCTTGTTGGGCTTGAACGCACCGGGAGTGGCAGGAAAGTGTAACCCTTCCTGCCCTACCCGCTGGAGTCAAGATTTCCAGGCTCGATACTACTTATCAGGTACTAAGACCTTGATGATCTGGTTGTAAGCCCAGTTCGCTGGATGCTTGATGAGTGGCAAGATTCGCAGCGCCCCCACCACAAGAAGCAGCGGGAGGCTGAGAAGCACCACGGTCAAGCGGACCAGCGAGCAGGCGAGAAGGTAGAGCGAGAACCAGAAGTGATGGTCTCGCTTTGATGTGTCCTTCTCGACCATCAGCGTGGGAGTCCGTCGTCTTCATCGAGAAACATGAATCCGCCTTGCTCCCACGTCTTTCTGTTCTGCTCTGCAACTTCCCGGTACTTCCGGATGTTGTAGTACAAGGGCTCCGGCTCGTCGGCCATCCACTTCTGGAGGGCTTCGTAGTCGACGTCCTCGTTCTTGCTTGGCCGCCGGTCCCGGTTCTTGAACGTGCAAGCTCCGAGGTAAACGGCCGTGATGACGAACAGAGCCCACGGGTAAAGCGGGCTGATAAGTGCTGTCATGGTGATGCTCCTAAGTGTCGGGGTGTTGCTGGGCCTGAAGGCACCGGGAGTGGCATCCGGGCTTGATAGCCCGGATGCCCTACCCGCTGTTGTCAAGCTGCTACAAGCTCCATCACGTCCATCGACGGGATGCAGTAAGCGCCATTGGGCGTGTCGATCGTCAAGATCGGCAAGCCCTCCAGGCCGGGAATGGTCAAGCGCTGACCAGTGATTGTCTCAAGGTTCCACTCGCCGGTGGCTTCGTCCTCGTAGATGAACGTGACCTTGATCATGGCTTGACCTTTCGGACGAGCCGTTCTCCCGTTGGCCGCCCGCAAGTTGGACGCGGGCATCGCAGGACAAGGTAGGTCAAGCCGTATGTGTCAACATACGTCTCGGCTTCGATCGGCGTGTCGGCGTGGGCAGTACAAGCTCGCTCGCTCATGACTGGACCTTCACGCCGACACCAAGAACGATATGACCCTCGCTGATCCACGACCAAGCCGATTCGATCGGCAGGTCGTTCTCGATCGCAAGACCGATCACGTCCATCCAAGACGGACGGCAATCGTCCGTCGAGCTTGTGGTGATTTGCATGGTTGTTGCTCCTTGTGTGTCGGGATGGGTGATGCTTCGCCGAGGCTAGGCACCGAGCAAGGCTCCGGACTCCGGAGGCTTGCTCGCTACTTAGTCTCGACGTGCTCGACTCGACGTCGAGTGGCTCGACGGCTCGACTCGACGTGCTCGACGTCGAGAGCCGTGCTCCGGAGCCACTCGACGTCGAAACGTCGAGTGGCTCCCAAGCAGGTATTACCCTATCCGACTTAGAGACACCATATGTCGGCAACCGATTGCAAGCACTAGCACCAAGGCGCAGAGGGAAGATACCCGCAGGCTCTCCCCTTGGCTCCCGCTGGACGGGAGCCGCAATGTCCAAGGTGGTCATGCAGTGTCAGTAATCTTGATGGTCACGCTTTTGTCGACCCCAGGCCCTTAGGCACTCCGCGATCTGTCGCTCAAGTCTCACGGCCGTCGACCACCGTGGTCGAAGGCTTCATCGTCGTGTCCGTCCCGTTTGCGACGCCGCCAGACTCCTAAGTCTGGGAGGTTGTTCGTCGCGGAGTCTGCCGGAAGGGTATGTTCCAGTGTCCTCACAAGTGGTCGTCCGATGCTGCAAGTCTGTTGCTGTCGGCGGATGCGGTTCGCTCTCAAGGTTCGGTTGGATGCACCGGGTTTCGCCCGGTACCCGATGCCCTAAGAGGAGTAGTCCATCTCCAGTACCAACGCCGGAAGGGTTGCGCCTTCCTACGCTGCAATCGGTGTAATCTTCGGTTCTCAAGGATCATCGCTCGTCGAGAAGATTCGCCATTCCTTGATACCTCCAAGGTCCGGTCTGCGCTACGTTCGCCCGTAACGTAAGTCTGTCAGTAGGGACTGGCTTGCCAGAGTGCCACCAATCATATCGTCACCTCAAGGCCTAGTGCCTTCCCTGATTAAGGGTGACGGTGCGTCCCTACCCGTTCTTCATTGCAAGTCCGCGTCGAGCGGTAGTCCGACGTGAGGTTAGGAACCCACGAACTTGTGCTCTAAGCAGCGACGTGCAACGTCGGCCCTTTCGGGCCGATCCGTTCGTCTTCTCGATTCTCAAGGAACTGGGCCAGTCGCCAGGCTTGCGCCCCGCTGTCGGCGGCTCTTCATCGCACTACCCCCATATGGTACCATACGGTGCGAAGCCAGTCAATACGGTAGAAGCGGTGCGGCTCGGCTTCGATCCTGGCTCGACGGCCATCGTCGGCTTGCTTGGATTTCCAGCTCGACGGCCTTGGTGCGATACATGTGTAGTCTTAGGTTCACGAAGCCCAATCGGCTTGGCCGAATCTAAGCCGCCGCTTCCGCAGAGACTAAGCCGCCGCCTTGGACTGCCGGCCAAGCTAACTAGCCTTGGGCTCGCCAAGCCGTCGAGTCGAGCCGTCGAGCCGTCGAGTCGAGCCGTCGAGCACGTCGAGTCGAGCCGTCGAGCACGTCGAGCACTGGCAGTCGAGCCACTCGACGTCGAGAGAGGACGTCGAGCACGTCGAGTCGAGCCGTCGAGCCACTC
>Ga0247783_1000581_pt1 | contig 11499 bp, 7 predicted proteins | sample UWRJL064202C5_FD_179911 | JGI IMG/M metagenome (GOLD analysis project Ga0247783, IMG submission 179911) | Plant litter microbial communities from Arlington Agricultural Research Station in Wisconsin, United States - UWRJ-L064-202C-5 | ecosystem: Environmental > Terrestrial > Plant litter >...
TCCCCGGAGCGGGATGGACGTTTCTCTCCTCACGCAAGATTTCGCTTAGCGGTATGGAAGGCGATGTCGGAGAATATGTCATCACCGACGGAACCGCGAAACAGCTTGTCCTTTACTGGTACCGTTCCCATGGAAGAAGCATTGCGAACGACTACGCTGCGAAGGCCTATATGATGGCAGACGCCATCCGCTATAACCGTACGGATGGTGCTTTGATCCGCGTCATTACACCGATGCGGGAGCAGGAGTCGATGGAAACGGCGCACGACCGGGCGACGAAGTTCGCCTCGCAACTGGCCACCCTGCTGCCCGAGTATGTCCCAAATTAGATCGCCAGAATGCGCTCACCAACGAAGCGCGAAACGTTTATATTGACTGACTTGGAAGGAAACACTCGATGTCGAAGCCAACGAATCGCCTCAATGTTCAGACCTCGGGCCTGATTGCACTCTGCCTCGTGACCGCCAGCATGGCCGGATGTTCGCGCGATCCCAACGTGCAGAAGGTCAAGTATCTCGAAAGCGGAAAGCGCTACGAAAAGAGCGGCAAGTACAAAGAGGCAGCCATTCAGTTTGCTAACGCGCTGAAGGCGGATAAGAACTACGGCGACGCTCACTATGAGCTGGCCAAGAGCTACATCCAGATGGGCATGATGCAGGCCGGGTACAACGAGCTGGTCAAGACCGTCGAGCTGAGCCCCAACAATATCCAGGCGCGTATGGATACCGGCAATCTCGCTCTTGCAGGCGGACAGCCGGATGCCGCCGCAGTGCAGGCCAACGCCGTGCTGGCCGCGCAGCCCAACAACGCCGATGCCTATGCCATGCTTGCGAACGTGGCGATCCGCAAGGGCGATTCCGCCACAGCGCTCACGCAGATCGGCAAGGCCCTCGCCATCGATCCTAACCGCGCTGCCTTCCACGCAACCCTCGGCATGCTGCAGACCCTGAACCCCGCTACGCTTGCACAGTCGCAGGACGAACTTACCAAGGCCGTTCAGCTCGATCCGGCCAACGCCGCCGCGCATCTCGGCCTTGCCGCCATCATGGAAAAGAAGGGCGACATCGCTGGCGCGGTGCAGCAGTTGAACGCCGCCGTCGCGGCCGATCCCAAGAATTTGCCAGCGCGCACCAGCCTGGCTGCGCTGTACATACGCTCCAAAGATCTGCCGAAGGCGGAAGAGGTCCTCCGCAAAGCGACGGAGGATCTCTCGGAGACGACCCAGGGCGCCGATCTTCTGCGTAGCTACTACGCGCAGCAGAACCAGATGGACAAGGCGGAGACCGCCTATGCCGATCTGTCCTCGAAGCACCCCGACAGCACACAGCTGAAGCTCGTCTATGCCCACATCCTCGTGGCCCGGGGTAAGGTCGCACAGGCGACCGAAGTCTCGAAGGAACTGACGAAGTCCAAGCCGAAAGATCCCCAGGTAGTCGTGCTCAACGCCATGCTCCTGCTCAACGCGGGCAAGGTGGATGAGGCCAACACGGCCCTGCAGGACGCGCTGAAGGACTCCCCGGACAATGCGTCCGTCCGTCTCTGGGCTGGTATGACCGCTCGGGCCAGGGGCGATATTCCAACGGCGCAGCAGAACTTCCAGCAGGTGTTGCAGGTCGAACCAGGAAACTTCGGCGCGCAGAAGGGCCTGGCTGAGATCGCCAGCAGCAAGGGCGACTTTACCCTGCTCCGTCAGATCGCCGCGTCCGCGATCGCCCGCTTTGGCAATCTTCCCGACGGCTATCTCTGGCGCGGCACGGCAGAGGCCAATGAGCACAATCTGGATAAGGCGGCTGCCGACTTCCAATTGGCTTTGACGAAGGACCCCAACAACTCCGCCGGTCTGCTCGAACTCGCGCAGGTTCGCATCGCGCAGCATCGCGTGGATGAGGGCCGGAAGCTTCTTGAGCAGTCAGTGGCCAGCAGCGGCAACGCCCAGGCACTTCATCTTCTGACTGCGCTGGACATGCAGGCGAAGCAGCCGGAGAAGGCGACCGCTCGTATTCAACAACTCATCAGCCGGTTTCCCCAGAGCGGAGCGCTCTACGATGAACTAGCCGCAGTGCAGTTGAACCAGCGCAACGGTGCGGGCGCACTGGCCAGCGCGCAAAAGGCGATGGAGCTCAATCCCTCCGACTCTCTTGCGGTGAAGACCTATACCCAGGCTCAGATCCTTACCGGCAACGTTGGACCGGCCATTACCAAGTGGGAGCAGTGGATCGCCTCGCATCCCAAGGATCCGCAGGGATATGCCGTTCTTGGACTTCTTGAAGAATCTGCGGGCGATCCTACGAAGGCGATGGAGTACTACAGGAAGACCCTCGAACTGCAGCCGCAACAGCCCGCAGCCTCGAACAACCTTGCGTACCTGATGGCGGAGCACGGCCAGAACCTGGACGTAGCCCTGACCCTCGCACAGACGGCCCGCCGTGGCCTTCCCAACTCCGCCAGCACGGACGACACGCTGGGCTGGGTCTACTTCCGCAAAGGTCAATACGACTCCGCGCGCTCCTACCTCGAAGACGCTGCCAAGCTGGACCCGAATAACGCGTCCATTCACTATCATCTGGGGATGACCTACAGCCGTCTCAATAGAAAGCCGGATGCCCAGGTCCATCTGAACAAGGCGATCACGCTCGCTCCCAACACGCAGACGATGAAGGATGCCACGCAGGAACTACAGCGGCTGGGATAAGTTTCTCCCCAAGCAAAAAGGAGTGGCCAGCGACAAAGCTGGCCACTCCTTTTTGCGTGCGCTCCCATGATCTACCTTCCAGCGCAACGCTCCCACGTCAGCGCCCTTCTGACCGCCACTCCATTGAGACTTTATCGTTCTACCGCACCCTCTGTCTTTCTGTAGCGGGGCGCAGGAGGAATCTGCTTGAGCACTCTGTAAGCGCGCCCGCTTCATCTGCTTATGCGAGTTCTCTCAAGAATCAACAGATCATAGCTTGCAAACGCGCATCGCCGCGCTCCGAACCACGTCCTCAAAGGAGAACAGCGCAAAGACCGGAGGAACTGGCCATCGCGTGGAGTCCCAAACCTCAAGGCAGGTACACGGAGATTCAGTGCATGGGGCGATCGTATTTGAGAGGAGGACACGGCTGTTTCACGGAAATGGGAAGTTCGATGCCTCTTTTCCCCAATTACAGGCAAAAAAATAGGCCCGTTTGAGAACGCCGAATTCGGCTCTCAAACGGGCGACTACTTTTAGGAACTAAGCAGTGACAGTGCGGCGACGACGGAAGAACGCGCCCGCAGATCCAACCAGGCCAGTGCCAAGAAGGAAGAGCGTGCTGGGTTCAGGCGTCGGTGCGAGTGCTGATGCCGAGAAGGTTACGTTCTTCTCTGCGCCGCCCTGGGTGCTGAGCTGGAAGGTAGCATCCGTGCTCACGCCGTTGAGGGTGAGAGTCGCAATGCCATCCAGCGTGAGCGAGTTGAAGGCCGTGGACGTGCCCGTCAACGTGATGAAGTCAACCGTGAGTGTATTTCCGCCCTGAACCACAGTGAAGATCGTGCCGGGTGTGAAGGGGTTGTAGGTGAAGTTAGTTGCGGTAACGGTGGCAGAGGGATCGAAGACGGTGAAAGAACCGGTCTGCGTGGCCTCGCCAACGTGCGGTGTCCCAACGAATGAAATCGTTGAAGAGTTGTAATTGCTGGTGCCTGTGAAAGAAATGTCGCCGTTGATGGTGTCAGCGGAGGCATAGCTAGAGGAACCAAGCAGAACGGCAAGAGCGACGAACAATTTAACTACGAATGATGCTTTCATGAGCACTCCATATAACCGCTATCGCGGGAAGTTGTCTTGCAGAGCATCCCGCAACCAGTGACCTCTCTGCCGTGCGAGAAGCAACTTAATGGAGATAGCTCGATATAACATCTAGCAACTGATGTTCCAAAGTGGGCGTGTCGAACGTTCTTTTATTGCCGAAGAAAAGCAGTAAAACAAAGTAGAAAACGTGCAAAGTAATGCTCAATCGATCGGCAGATAGGTGCCATCTTCTGTCTTAGCTGAGAAATTGTGCTGTACGAGTCTTGCTATCTGCGCTTGCGGTAAACCATGCGAGCGAGTCCAGCAACTCCACTGGCGACCATCAGCAAGGTGTTCGGCTCCGGTACTGCGGGCGGAGTCGGTGGGATCACCGGAGGTCCGATCGGAGGGATTCCCGGTCCCGTCGGAAAGGACGGAGCCAGAGGAGTTTCCGGCGTGACGGGCGAAACCGGAGGCGCGATCGTGGGTGGAGGAGTATCCACGGGAATCGTGTTCTCCACGCCTGGTGTAAAGGGGCGCGCAAGTGCAAACGTGGGAGGCAGTTGCGGCGGAAGAGCAGTTGCCGTCTCATCGTTCGGAAGGTCGCCGCAGACGATATTAAAACGCTTCATCATCTCCGCTGGCGTCAGATGCGGACGGCGTGGACGGGGATGAGATGCCGTTACCACGCGGGGCTTTGGCTTCACATAGCCTGCAACCTTCCGCCTGGCGTAAGCGCGAGCGCGACGCTGTGCCACGACCGCGCGACGGACACGCTGGTCGTTCTCCAGCTTCTGTCGATACTCAGCCACCCATTTCGAACAGTCGGGTGAAGCCGCGACTGTTCTGGCTGTTCCTACAGACACAGTCAGCAAAAGAAGGGTAAGGATAAGGCGACGACGCATTTAGAGGCTCCCGGGGCGGCATCAGTCAAGCTGTGCACTACACGTGTGTAAGCAGATGGGATGCCAAACACGACGGAAGGAAGTGGTCAACCCTCGATTGGGAATTAAAAGGAAAAGCAATTCCACTTTTAGGGGACACTTTCCCTGATAGCGGTTTTCCCTATCTTTCCAAATGAAAGACCTTCAGATCGCCATAATAGGGATCGACGATCTCTCCCACCAGCTTGCTCCGGGCTTCAAGCGCTCCCATGTCCTGATTCAGCTTGAGGTAGAACCAGTCATCCGATCCGGTCTGGGTCATCATGCGGTCGCCCACAATGAAATACCGCGCTCCGTACGTCTCTGCGGCCATAAGCGGCGTGGTTCTTTCGTAGGAGATAAAGGGCTGGTTATGAAAGGCCAGCCAGAAGGTGATCGTCCCGAAAACTGTCGCATTTTCGGGCACAAAAGCACGAAGCTTCGTACCCAGCTCCGAATAGTTCGCCTTGCTGGCGTTATGCAGCAGAACGAAATTCGCGGCGCTTTGCAGCAGGCATATCGTCACGACGCCGTAGGTCAGCCACCTTGAAAGGCGCACGCGGCTCTCCGTGGCATGGATCGCCGCTCCGATCGCCAGGGCAAAAAGCGGACCCAGGATCGCGACGTAGCGGGAGGACTTGTTCACGGTATAGATAAGCCAGAAGATGGAAGGGACGAGAAGGACCAACTCCAGGTAGAACCAGCTCCGCCTATATCTCCAAAGCAGGTAGGAAGCGAAGAGAAAAAAGAGGGGGATCGGTAGCCGCACCGGGAGCGAGCCCAGGTGTCCTGAGAGCATGTGGAAACCGAGAACGTCTGAGTATCTCTTCCCTTCATGCAAAAACTTTTCCAATAGTGGTATTTTTATAGCCCTGTTGAGGAACTCAGCGTGGAAGCCCTCTTTTCCCATAGGAGCTGTGAGAATCCATAGGGCGAACGGCGCAAGGCCTATGACAAATCCTATCGAATAGCTCAAAACGCCGCGAAATGTGAAATCTCCTTGTCTTTTGTCGAGAAAGAGAAAGAGTAAGCCGAACGAGATGAGATAGCCGAGCAGCGTAATGTGGAACATCGTTCCCGCCGCCATCACGAGTCCGCAGGCAAAGGCATACGCTGGCTTTCGCAAGTTCGCATATTTTTGCAGTGCCAGCAGGCCAGCAAAGATGCACATCGTCGTGAGCGCCTCTGGCCTGGCCGCCCGAGAGGTCAGGATCAGCAGATTGTCCGTAGCCATGACGAAGGTCGCGCAGAGGGCTCCCGTTACGCCAAACATCTCCAGCGATAGCCGGTAGACCAGAACGACCACCAACAAACCGGCGAGCACGGACCCGGCGCGCGCCGCAATCTGTCCCGTGCCGAAGAGTTTGAAGCCGGCAGCGATCACAAGGGCTGTGCCCGGTGGCCGCGCGTCAAAGTGGTTCTCAAGCTCGTTCGGCCCCAGCGCCGGATCGCGCATCCCCTCGCCATGCACCAGGGAGTAGGCCGGTGCCGCATACCAGCTCTCGTCCGTCACCCATCGATACGAGAGGAACGGAAGCGTCTGCAGAAGAAAAAGAGCGATTGCTGCCAGAAGCCAGAGGTGCGTCCGCAGATTTTTGGCGGGGAGCGTCGGTGAAGCGGACGGGTTGGGACGAGACAAGGCGACCTCCGGAGACAGAGCCATCTTACGATGTCCCATCCAGCGACAGACCGTCGGCCTCTCTCAGGATACGGTACTCGCTGCTAAGTGACTGCAATAAAGGTAGTTATGGATAAATCTCGAGAAATGAGGAGCAGTTCTTTGTGAAATAATCATGCAAAAAATTGCGCAAAGTGGCATAAATATATCCAAATTGAGTAAATAAAAGGATAAATACTTACCACTTGAGAGTACTTTGAAGGAACTCGCTACTACGAGCGGGCCCTTTTACAGGGAATTGGAGCTTGATCATGAAGCCATTTCTTTCTGCCACGGTTCTCACGCTTGCACTTGCTACGTCTCAGTTCGTCTCCGCCGAAAATCGTTTCTGCCTTGGTGGCGAAACGGCACATCTCGACGCCGCCGGAAAACAGGCCTGCGCCGCACAGATCAAGTCAGCGCAGAGGTTGGTCTCGCAGCATCCCGGTGTCGATAACTGGCACTTCGTTGTGGTCTGCGGTGAGAGCGGATGGAGCGAGTACTCCCTCTTCGCGCATGACAGCGCCAGTTCGCTGCGCGAAGCATCGCTCGATATCAGCTACACCGACCGCACCATCTATCTGCGCGGCGATCGTCTTTCGGTGGAGCCGACCAAGGCCGATCCCAAGCTGACCATGGCGCTCGTTGCGCTCTCCTCGGCACCCCGTTCCACGACAACCCAGGGTGCAGAGTAATCTCTTCTGCTACTCTCTCTGCTGCTTCCAACCCGGCGTAAGCGGGCTTATACTGGGCAAGTCGCGGGAGTAGCTCAATGGTAGAGTAGCGGCTTCCCAAGCCGTTGGTTGCGGGTTCGATCCCCGTCTCCCGCTCCAGACATAAAGAAGCCCGGCCAATGGCCGGGCTTCTCTTTTGCCATAACCCTGGAGCTTACTGCCGAAGACCTGCGGTCTTCGCTACCTGGGGCTTCGCCGTCTGTGTATGCTCTTCGAGCGCCTGCGCCTCGGGGAGATAGGTCAGAGCCTTGCTGATTGTGGGATCCCAGTCTGCAACAACCTTTAGGCCTTCGAGTTGTCCAAACTGCGAGGTCATCAGGTCCTTCTTTACCCGCATCTTCACCCAATCCATGTTCGCCGCCAGATCCTGATCGGTGTACTCGATCTTCTGGTCCTTCAGGAAGGTCTTGAACTCCTGCAACATGGCGTCATCAACCTGGAAGTCCTTTCCTAACGTGCGGTTAGAGAGGTAGTGTTTGGAAAAGTTGAAGAAGGCATAGTGCTGTTCCAGACCGTTCTGGAACGGATTCGACTTCGGTGCTTCGATCTTCTCGTCCGGTGTGATGCCGCCGCCGCCGTAGACCGTCCGTCCACTGTCCGTGAGCTTTACCTCGCGGTTGGCGTTATCTGCCTTGGTCTTCCCATCGCGGACATAGTAATAGTCATAGAGCGACACATTGTTATAGTTGCGCTGGATCAGGCGTCCGCTCGGCGTGTAGTAGTGGAAGGTGGTCAGGGCCAGACCGGTGTTGTCCGCCACCTGGAAAACCGTCTGTACCAGGCCCTTGCCAAAGGTCGTCTCACCCACGATCAGGGCGCGGTCATGGTCCTGCAGGGCTCCGGAGACGATCTCCGCCGCCGATGCCGTGTTCCGGTTCACAAGGACGACGATCGGATAAGGCTTGCTGTCGGTGCCGCGGTTCGCGCGATAGACCTGGTCGGGGTACGAGCGGCCCTTCTGCGAAACGACGACCTGTCCACGCTGCAGGAACTTGTCTGCCATGGCCACAGCCTCGTTCACCAGGCCGCCCGGATTGCTGCGCATGTCAATCAGCAGGCCGTTCAGAGGTCCAAAGCGGTCCAGAGCCTCGCCGACCTCGTGGCTGGTGGTCTCCATGAACTGACTCACGTGGATATAGCCCACGCCCGGTTTGATCAGGAAGGCAAGATCGACCGAAGGACGTGGGATCGAGTCCCGGACCAGGGAGTAGACCAGCGGCTTAGGAGCGCCCTCGCGCACCATCGTCACCTGAACCGGCGTTCCTTTGGGTCCTTTTAGGGCCGAAGAGACGGCAACGGAGTCCATACCGTCCGTGGATTTGCCGTCCACGGCAGAGATAATGTCACCCGGGCGGATGCCAGCCTTATAGGAAGGTGTTCCTTCAAAGGGAGCCACAACGACGATCCGCTGCACACCGGCGATCAACTGGGGCTGAATGCTCATACCGACGCCGTAATACTGCCCGTGCTGATCCTCGCGCATCTGCGCGTAGGCCTTCGGGTCGTAAAAGCTGGAGTGCGGATCCAGAGTGTGCAGCATGTTCGGGATCGCGCCGTCGTAGATGATCTTGTCGACCTTCTCATTATTAAGAGGATCGGCGTAGTTCTGCTCGATCACGCTGTAGACGTCGGTGAACTGATGCAGGCTGTCGCGCAGGGTGGACTCTTCGGTCGCCGCCTGTGCGCTTACCTTCTGGTTCATCAGGGACCCAACAACCGCACAGGTCGAAAGAAACAACGTCAGAGAGAGTACAGCGCGGGGTGTGCGGGAAGCCATCAGTCGTTTACCTCTGGGGGCGCTGCCGTAGGGGACTCGCTCGGCAGCGGCTACCTTGGGATGGGGAGTCTTGGTGAGTTCCTCCACCCCTCGTGGGTAGGACGAAGTATAGCACCGGAAGGTTATCGCTTTCCCGCGCAACAGCTCCCCAACGGGACACCCGCCACACCAGTTTGCGCAGTAGAATAGGAGCTAACCCGATTACCGTCCGCCGTCACCGCCAGTCCAAGCAGCAGGCACACCGGTGAAGCATAAAACGGCGTCACGGGAAAGATTCTCTTTGCAGGTATGAATGACCGTCCGAATCTCGCAGATCCGCTCCACCGCAGCCATTGCTCTTAGCGCGCTTCTGGCCCTGTCTCTTACGGCATCCGCGCAGCTCAAATCGCCGCGTTATCAAAGCCCGGGAACGCTTCCGGTAGAGCCGCAGAGCACCACGCTGCCATCGACTCCGGCCATTACGCCCGACGGTGTTGTGGTGGAAGATGTTGTTGTTCGCGTGAATGACCAGATCATTTCGCGCTCGGATGTGGAGCGCCAGCAACAGCAGCTCCAGCAGGAGCTGCGCCAGGGTGGACCTCAGGCGGGCGATCCGGCGGAGCGCGAGAAGAACATGCTGCGCGATCTGATCGATCAGCAGCTCCTCCTCTCGCGCGGTAAAGAACTTGGCATCACCGGCGACAATGAGCTCATCCGCCGCCTCGACGACATCCGCAAGCAGAATCACCTGGACAGCATGGAGGACCTGGAGAAGGCCGCGCGCGCGCAGGGCGTCTCCTTTGAGGACTTCAAGGCCCAGATCCGGAACAGCATTATTACCTCCAGCGTCGTCCGCGACGAGGTCAGCCGTCATCTCCAGATGTCGCAGACCGAAGAGCGCAAGTATTATGAGGCGCATAAAGATCAGTTCGCCCAGCCGGAGCAGGTTCGTCTCTCGGAGATCCTGATCCCTCTGCCCGCGGACGCGAATGACGCGGCCATCGCTCAGGCACAGGCCAAAGCGGAAGAGACTGCCGCCAAGATCCGCGCCGGCGCTACTTTCGCTGACGTCGCCAAGACCACCTCCGGCGGACCCACTGCGGCGCAGGGAGGCGATCTCGGCTTCTTCAAGCGCGGCGCTCTGGCTGCGGTACTGGAAGAGAAGACCTTCCCTCTGAAGCCGGGAGACTTTACCGCGCCGATTCGCACACGCCAGGGTTTTGTCATCCTTCAGGCCACGGAGCACCAGCAGGCTGGCGTTCCTCCCCTGGACCAGATAGAGCAGCAGGTGCAGGAGGCAATGTATCAGGAGCAGATGCAGCCCGCTCTGCGTGCGTACCTTACCCATCTGCGTGAAGATGCCTACATCGATATCAAACCCGGCTTTGTAGACTCCGGTGCATCCCCCCTTCAGACCAAGCCTCTCTTCAGCGCCTACAGCGCGCCCGCGCCGAAGAAGAAGGTCGCTCCTGCAAAGGCTCGCTTCGATCGCCACAACAGCACCGTCGCTGCCACAGCAGCGGCCCCGGCCGCTTCGCTGGCGACCGTGCAGCTCGACAAGAAGGGCCGTCCCAAGAAGATCAAGAAGGAAAAGATCCGCTACGGACAGGCACCTCGCCTTGCTCTTCCCGCTGCTCCTGATGACGGCACCAACACTGCCGCAGGTGGAACCCCGGTTACCGCCGCACCGGGCACGGCGATTGCACCTACGACCAGTGACAACACCGTCTCGGCGATGAACGCCAGCGACGATCCGCTCGCGCCACAGGCCGCTCCCACAAAGAAGACGCGCTTCAGCTCGCGCGCCGTGGAAGTCAAGAAGGCAAAGGTCGAGAAGCTTGAGAAGAAGCAGGCCGACAAGATCGCGGCGACACCTAACGGTCCCAGTGCCGACGAGGTGAACTCCAAGAAGTTGCAGGCCTCTCCGCTTGGCCTGAACGGAGACACTGCGACCAAGAAAAAGAAGAAGCGCAAGAAGGGTGACGCCAAAGAACGATACGCGGATAAACCGATAGAAAAGGCCGCACCTCTGATCGACAACACGCAGCCACGTCTGCCGAAGTCGACGGACACGACTGCACCGAAGCCTACGTCCGACACGACCACGCTTCCACCAGCCAATCAGCCTGCGCCGGGCAGCACGGCACCGCCTACCGCAACTCCGGGAAGCCCTACTCCCACCAGCAACACGACCCTGCCTCCGCAGTAAGTCCTTCACCGTAAGAAACCCTGTGCCCCATCCTTTCGCCAAAGGATGGGGCACACTCTATTGGGGCGAACGCGATATCCTTGCCTTGCATGAAAGACTTTTACATCGCAGACGCGGCGAAGCACGAAAACGCCTACATTACCTCTTACTTTGCCCTTGCCAGCATCAGCGCACGCGACAAAAAAGGCGGCGGCGGACAGTACCTCGCTCTCACGCTCGCGGACAAGACAGGCAGCTTCGAAGCCCGTATGTGGGAAGACTTCGCCGACGCTCTCAACACCTGTTCCTCCGGCTGCTACGTCAAGGTGCAGGGCCGTATCGACAAGTATCAGGGCCGTTTCCAGATCACACTTTCCAAGATGCGTTCCGCTACCGAGAGTGAGATCGACACCGCTGACTTCCAGCCCACGACGCAGTACGATATCGCCGCTCTCTCTGAAGAGCTGGACACCTTCGTCGCCAGCTTCACCAA
>Ga0247783_1000582_pt1 | contig 11489 bp, 10 predicted proteins | sample UWRJL064202C5_FD_179911 | JGI IMG/M metagenome (GOLD analysis project Ga0247783, IMG submission 179911) | Plant litter microbial communities from Arlington Agricultural Research Station in Wisconsin, United States - UWRJ-L064-202C-5 | ecosystem: Environmental > Terrestrial > Plant litter >...
GCGCAAAGTCACTGAAGGTTCCAGCAGGCTGGCCCGCCGTCCAGGTATGGCAATCGCAAGTAGAGCGGGCACTGCGAGCAAGAAAGAAGATGCTATCAGGACTGGAGCAGAGGTCGCGCCGGAGTGATAAAACTCCGCTCGAAGCACAAAGCCGACCACTGAGGCTGCGAACAGTCCAGAGATAATGCCTCCCGCTATCCATCGCGATTCCTGACGTAAGAGCAAAGTCACGATTGAAGCGCGGGTGGAGCCGAGCGCGAGACGAATGCCAACTTCGCGTTCTCGAAGGGAGACCTCATAGGCGAGCAGGCCATAGGTACCGAAGACTGCAAGTGCGAATGCAAGTGCGCCGAATGCGATGGCCACCTGCATCGAGAATCGGCGCAGAGCGACCTGGTGTCCCATCAGCGCGGGCATGCTTTGAACATAGTTCGTGGTGATCTGATTGTTGCTGCGCAGGAGGCGGCGGATGGTCTCCTGCATAGTTTCCGGATCGCCGGATGTGCGCATAATGATGGTCATGTGAACGTCTGGTCCGTCGGACACGGGAAGATAAAGGTTAGGCACGGGGGCGCGTTCCAGCGAGTAGCTGTGGACGTCGCCAACCTCGCCTATGACCGTGGCCCAGCTATTGAGTTGGCCGGAAAAGATACGGTGGCCGATAGGGTTCTCTCCCGGCCACTCCTGATTTGCAAGCGCCCGGTTCACGATAGCAACGTGGTTGCGCCCGTCGTCGGCAGTATTGAAGTCCCGGCCCCGATAGAGGATCTGGCTTACGGTGTGAAAGTAGCCAGGAACGACTTGAAAAACATCCGGGGTCGTCAGGTGCGGTCGGTTGCAATCTTCGGGATGGAGTTCGCTGCAGAAGTCGTAGCGGTTGAGGCGGCCGCCGAGGGGCTTGTCGTTTGCGGCAGCAACTTCCTCAACTCCCGGGACGGCTCGGAGGTCGGCCATGGTTTTGTTGAGTACGGCAAGCGTGCGAGGAGGATTTGAAGCAGGATCTCGCAACGTACCGTCGAGGTTGGTACTGGCAAAGAGTAAGTGGTCTGGGTCGAAGCCAAGCGGTTGGTGTAAGAGGATGAAGACCGATGAAACCATCCAACCAGCGCTTGCGACGAGAACCAGCGCGAGAGCTATTTGCGAGGCAACCAGGAGTCGCCCGGCGCGGCGCAGACCTCGAGAGCCAGAGGTTCGGGTAGAGCCATTGTTTAGATCGGTCAGAAGAGCAGGCCGCAGAGTGCGCATCGCGGGCAGGACGGTCAGCATGACGACGACGGAAAGAGTAACAACAGCGACGAAAGCCAGCGCGGAAAAGTTGAGGCTGGCTTGACCGAGCTGCGCAAGATGCACGACCTTGATTGTCTGTGCAGCCCGGACCAGGATGTCCGAGAGTAGCAAGCCGATGCCGGCGGCGATGATGGCGAGGGCACAGTTTTCGGCCAGGAGCTGCAACAGCAGATGGCGCGGCGTGGCTCCGAGAGTGGCGCGGATGGCGAACTCGGCGCGGCGGCGGGTATTGCGAGCAAGCAGCAGATTAACGAGATTCGCACAGGAGATCAGTAGCAGCGTGCCGCAGGCAGAGAGTGTAGCGAAGAGTGCAGAGCGAGTGCCGGTACCGACCTCGTGCTCCGCAAACGGCATCAGCACAGGAGTGAAGGCGACTGGGTAAATCTTTGGGTATTCGTGACGAATCTGAGCCTGCGCGGCGGCAAGCTCGGCCGCGGCATTCGCGAGCGTGACACCAGGCCGCAGCCGACCGATCCCATGAAACGCTGATTCGCCGCGATCCGTAACGGCTTTTGCATGATCGCAGCTGATCGGCGCAAGAACCTTGGATCCATCGAGATTGCCCCCGGTTTCGATCGGCGCGAGAACGCCGACCACGGCATAGGTCTTGTGGTCCAACTGGAGAGTGCGTCCAGCGATAGAGTCGCCGCCGCCCATGCGACGCCAGTAGGCGTCGGTCACGATGGCCTCATCGAGGCAATCGGCCTCATTCCCCGTCTGCCTAAAGTCACGACCAAGAGCGAGGCTGGCGCCCAGTGTGCCGAGAAAATTCCTGGAAACGAGTACGGCGTCCGCATGCCCCACTCCGGCGCTGGACTCAATACGTGGTGACCAACCGCCATAGGCAGCCATGGACTGGAAAGCTTGCGTGCGACTCTGCCAATCCTGCAGGGTGGGAAAGGAGAAATTGTCCCATGGCCGGGCCGTGACGGCGACAAGCCGATCGGGCTCGGGGAAAGGCAACGGTTGCAGAACGACCGCGTACAGGACGCTGTACATCGCCGTCGTGACGCCGATGCCCAACGCAAGGATGATGATCACAGTGAAGGCAAATCCAGTGGATCGTCGTAACTGGCAAAAAGCGGCTTTCGCTGTGATTCCCATCCTGAACTCCTACATACGCGCAAGCGCTTCATGCATTTCGCGCTCCATTCTCGTAATGAGATTTCATGCAGTCTTTATTTGAGATACTCACGCCTGGGTGTTCATCCGTGAACACCGCTGTTCAAAATCGAACTCTGAAAGAAATATATTAGGTATCCAGGTTGATGACGCGCATTCCACTCCGTCCGACAGAACATGGCCGATGCTAGGCTGGGTGCATGCTTTGTAAGCTGGCGGTGCGTCAGATCGTCCATTCGGAAAGCGGTCCTAATGGTTATATCCTCCGCGTGACAGCGGCCAATACGTTGGGGAATGCTCGAGTCCTGGGCAGCGACGAGAGGACATTTTCTAATCGTGATCAGGTGATTGCGTGCCTTCGTTCCTTAGGGCTTAGTGACGATACCGTGGTGCAATTCGAGGCGATCGCCACGCAGCCGGTAAGCGCTACTAAATTCGTTACCTTCGCTGACAGTGAGCAAATCGCTTTTGAGCGATTTGCCGAGAGCGATTTCGACATCTTCGACGACTGATTGCTCGGCTGAAAGTGTTATAAGTAATTGATTCAGCGGCACTTATGTCCGATAGCGAAGGTTCTGTCACCTGGAGTTGTAGAGGCTCTTTAGAAATGTCATGTTTCCGCCCATTAGAAATGTCAGGTTCTAAGGATGGGCTTGATTTCTATGAGCGAACGCGATCCTCAACGGATCGAAGTGTTGACCGATGTATTGGCAGGTAAACGAACCGTGGCGGCTGCGGGAGCTGTGCTGGCTCTGAGTGAGCGGCAGATGTATCGCCTGCTGGCGAAATATGAAGCTGGAGGCGGTGGCGCCTTGATCCATAAGGCCCGACGCCGTGAGTCGAACACAGATCGATCGAAATCCGCTTCATCAGTCGATCCGCGTTTTGATCGGTGAGGAACTTCGTTTTCAGAGTGGTCAAACACGCGATCCACACGCTGTGATGGAAGGAGTCTTTGGGTTGATCGACTGCAACAATTTTTATGTTTCGTGCGAGCCTCTTCAGACCGCCTTGAACCGCTCTGTTGCAACGTATAGTCCGCCGTCTGAGTGCAAGCGGAAGTTGAGGGATTAGAAACGTCTGCATCAATGTATCCGGCTAGTGTTGCTAGCACAAAGTCGAGAGAAAGCCTCATGTACCATCTCGTACATGCAACAATTTCCAGTCGCAAACGTACTTTCGGGAACTCTGGGGATCCTCGTAGAGAAGGATTTCGACCGGTTTGACGCTATTAGAGGGAAGGCGAAAAACTCCTTCTCATTTGTGAAAACTCTTGAAGCGTTCGCATTGCAAGGGTTCACCAATCCGAGTTCAATCGTCCGCGGAGACTTCGTGGCGATGGATATGCTCATCGAGGCAATCCTCAAGTATGCTTCTTTTGCCAAATATAGATTGTATTCATATCCCGAATCACTTCCGCAGATCACATATAGACTCCAGCAGCAATGGGCCAGTTCGACGGGTGCAGCGGAGGCGGTACCAAGGAGCGAGATTACGGCTGCTGGAGACCTCTTGGCAATTCTGGCACCCTCGCTAATGCCAGATGCTTTTCGCCTTAGAAACATACCCGAAGGCCGTGTGATCCCTGTTATCGCTCTGAGTCACGGCTTCAGCAAGGCAAGCCTGTTGTGGGATTGCTTTCTCAAGCTATGTCTCTATCCAACGTACGCATGTGACGCAATTATTTGCACGAGCCACGCGAGTCGAGCAGCTATGCTGTCCCTCCTAGAGAGACTAGAGCGAGAATGCCGAGAGAAGTTCCATATGAAAGATGCCGTGTTTCAAGGAAGTGTGCATGTTGTTCCGCTAAGCGTGGACACTGACATCTACTGTCCCGGTCACAAAAACAAAGCGCGTCGTGCGTTAGGGCTTCCGCAGGATGCATTCGTTGCATTGTCTCTAGGACGGATATCGCCAATGAAAGCCGATCTCTTTCCACTCTTACATGTATTCGAACGGTTGATCGCAGCTAACCCCAAGCAAGAGTTGATACTCGTCATCAGTGGAACCAAGGAACAACGTTATGCGGACATTTTGGAGAGGTACATAAGCGAGCACTCGCTCACAAAGCGTGTGCGCTTTTTATGCAACGTCTCAGATGCGGACAAGGTGCTTCTCTATTCGGCGGCAGACGTCTTCGTGGCCATTGCGGACAGTGTGCAGGAGAGCTTCGGTCTGGCACCCGTCGAGGCTATGTCTTGTGGTCTTCCACAGATTGTCTCCAATTGGGACGGCTATAGAGATACCGTTGTACACGGGGAGACAGGCTTCCTTGTGCCCACATACTGGACCCAGTGCGACACAGATCTTGGACAGACGGATATCATTTTCAGCCCAGAGACTGACCATCTAGCGGTGGGCCAATCAATCGCGACGGATCTGAGGGAATTCCAGTGGCGACTGCAGATGCTTATCGACAACGAAGAGCTTCGGAACCGAATGGGACGGAATGCGCGAAGACGCGCCGAGGACAACTACTCATTCGAAATCATGACGAGCCAATACATGGATCTTATTAAGGTCAAAATCGCTGAGGCTAACGATGTGATCCCTCGTGATCCCTTCCTCCAAACCGGGTTTTTCTCCACCTTCCAAGGTCATGCTAGCCATATCATCTCAGATGACACGCGACTCAAAGCCGCATTTGATATCGACGAGGCGACTGTCAGGCGTACTGGCATGCTTGCGCGCGCGGCCCAATCTAGTCCTCTCAGCGTGGACGAACTGATAGTGGTGGCTGTTCTGAATGTGCTTCGCAGGAATGTTGATAATAGCATCGCAGGCACCGCGAAGGAGGGGCTAGAGTTCACGATTGAACAGATGACTAGTAGCCTGAGGAAAGAGACCGGGTTCAGCATTGATCGCATCACACGGACCATCATGTGGCTTATAAAGCAAGGTGTCGTGGCTGTTCACGATGACTACAAATATCGTGCCTTCCTCCAGGCATAGAGCTAGTTCTCGCGCTATCACGCATAGCGAATCGGGACCTGTTACAGAGTTGAGACTTCGTCTAAATGATTACTCGGCGAGGGAAGCGCAGGCTGCCCTCGTGATTTCAGAAAAAGCGCGATAACCGTAGCGTAGATCATCCCCACGATCACATCTATGATGTAGTGTTCGCCTGTCGTAAGTGTTGAGACCAATGTAATAAGCACGAACCCGACAAGAGCCAATTGCCAATAGGGCGAAAGTGGGCTCTTCCAGAAGAGCAACACAAAGATCCAAGCTGCATGAAGCGAAGGCATGCAGTTGCGAGGTGCTAGATGGTCGTTCAAATGAGCGGGGCCAACTGCCGGAAAGACGAAGTAGCACGGCAATGCAAACAAACCGATGGTGATCAGCGCTCTCGAGAGACGTTGGATCTCGGCGCTGCTCTGCCTCAGAGTCACTGCGATCACCGCGCAAGGCAGTAGATCGTAAACGAAACGCATGGCTAGAAAGAATGTACGATGTGCCAGGGACCAAGCGAAAATTTGGCTGCTTCCATCGAAGAACCATTGCTGATCGAGCACGAGGAATGAGTGATCCAGTGTTCGAGGAGTCAATTGGGCTATGGCAAAATGTGCGAAACCAAGTGCTCCGATGAACAACGCTATCAGAAACGGCAAAATAGCTGTTTTGCGTTCTCCAGTCGCGACGATATAAAAGGTGCTCACAGCCAGGCTACCGGCGCCGAGCGCGATTGGCAGTGTGCGAAAGCCCGTTGAGCACGCGACAAGAATTCCCAGAGCAATCCCCAAAAAGATCCTCGCTATGTATTTTCGGCTAAACCTCTGGGTGTATGTTCCCATCGCGATCGACAGCGTCACAGAATTTACGCCTGGTATAAGTGTCAGCAATGAGATAAGAGAAAAGAGGACGACGGACGCGCATAGAACTGCGTAGAATCGTCTTTCAATAGTGATAGCGATCCATGATCGTCTCTAAGTCCTAAGTGAATTCCTTTAGCTAAGTCTAGGAAAGCTACTTCGTTTCCCAAGCTTTGAATGCCTGAAGGTCGCTGCCAACGTATGGCCGGCTATCCGGCCAGTGGCGAACGATGCGATCTGAAGGCGGCTGAAACAGGGATGGTGCGGGCGATCTGTCAAGCCGAATCAACCCTGCGATCGTTTCCTCTCCAGCAGGATCGCCGTCGATCATAGCTATCACAAGATGTAGCTCACTCGAATACCACACCTCATGGATCTGGTGTTTCGGTGGTAATCCATCTCCGGCGCGGGTCGTCGTTGTGATCCGGTAGCCCTTAGCATGGACACCTTCAATATCGCGTTGTCCAAGATCTTCCAGCTTCATATCGGGATCGGCATGGATCTCCGAAAACGGTTTGACACCAATTAAAGAAGTGAGACGTTCCACCTCAAGCCTTTCGCTCGGTTGCATATCCATTTGTGTTATTTGCGTTCGATCAGCGACAGAGCCGCTGCTCCAATGCCACATCGTGTTCTTATCGGGCTGGAACAAGGATGTTTCCCAGTATGAGCATAAGGGCAGGTCTCCAAGGCCCGGAAGATCGCACGATTCCCCAATCTGGTCGGCACCTGAAATGACGAGTGCGCCACCATCATTCCGAGCAAGCATGAGTCGATGGATTTCGCCTTTGAGCACAGGTCTACCACCGGGAACATTCTTGAATGTAGCCGAATACTTTATTGCTGAAAAAGGCTGACCACGGACGATCATCGGCGTAGCCAGTGCCTTGGTGTCATCGAGCTTCTGTGCGAAGAGGTGAGCAACACCTAGAATTCCTGGTAAGCAGATCACACATAATCGACTGAATCTAAAATATGTCATAATCGGTGGCTTCAGAAAGACGTGCTGATTTCATACAAAGAATGTAATTCCCAGTTTGGGAAAATGAAGATGCCCGGTGTTGAAACCCTCTACCAAATCCCACCGTGTCGGAATATGATGCCCCCAAGAAGTACAAAATAACCACCAAGGAGGCTTCACATGGAGAATGTTGTATCACGTAATAAGAAGTTTGTTCTGACGCTGGCAATGTGCATGGCAGCACTGTTCGCAATTGCGTCAACCAAATTGCATGCTCTTGGACTACACGCAGCGGATTGCTGCGGTGCCGGCATATGTGTGGGTCAGGGCCAATGCTATGCCGGGCAAGGCGGCACGGGCAGCGTCTGCGGAGGCGATGGATATTGGTCTGTTGGTTGCGAGTAAACCTTTTAGGGCGATGTTCCAAGTCGTCACTTCGCGATTGTCGCATCGCCTTTGAATACAAGATGGAGAAAGTATGAATTCGCCCGCACGTCAAGAACTCAAATTGTCAGACGCATTCTTGATGCTCGCATTAGGCATCTCGCTTGTACTGAATGTGTACCAATATCGGCAAGGATCCAGTGTCAACAGTACGGCTCCTGCAGGTGCCGTGACGCCTAAACTAGGTCTGCAGCTCGATAAGCTTCACCTTAAATCCGCAGACGGGATGATTGAAACATTGTCGCTCAAAGGGGAACAAGCGCCGACCGTAGTGTATGTCATGTCGCCTGAATGTAAGTGGTGCAAAGCAAATCTCGATAAAGTGAATGCTCTAGCAAGCAATTTGTCGGGCCGCTACCGGATCGTGGGTGTGTCATCGCACCTCAATCCGTCAGATGGCTCAATGGGCTATAAATTTCCTTTGTTCTACGCTGATAATGCGTTTCCCGAGCCGCGGATTCCGCTCAGCATAACCCCCCAGACCTTGCTGTTTTCCAAGGATGGAGAACTGATTAAAAAATGGGACGGAGCCTATTCGAGCGAGATGGAGAAAGATATAAAAAGCTACTTCCAACTTCCGTCACGCGCGAGCTTCTAGTTTGAAAGTACCCTTGCGATGATCTTCGCTAATCCAAGACTTCGGAGAAGACATGCATTTCGTTTCGACGGTTAGAGTCTTTGTCGTAATGATCATTTGCGTCTTTGCTAATTCCAGAGCTGGCGCGATTGCTTCGAACAACCAGAGGGCCGTTCCTGTCAGCTTCGATGTGGCGTCAATCCATATCCATGCTAAAGCGGATGGGCGATGGCGCTCCACCTTCACCAATGATGGCTACTCTGCAACGGGAGTGACCCTGAAGCAGTTGCTGCAGGATGCGTTCGATTCATACGAGAGCTATCAGCTAACTGGGCTCCCGCCCTGGGCGGAGAGTCAGCATTTCGACATCGAAGCAAAAGTGTCCCCAGACGATGCAATGGCATTTTCCGAGTTGCCATCAGCTCAGAAGCGAGAGATGCTAATCGTCCTTCTTGAGCATCGTTTTCAATTGAGGTTTCATAAAGAAGACGGCCTCAAGCGTGGGTACCATCTGGTCATTGGTAGGAGAGGGCTGTCTGCAGCGGTGGTCCATGCAAAGTCGTCGACAGGCCAAGCACTCTGGACCAGATTGCGCCCGGGAACCTGGGCGGTCCAAGAATGTTCCGCCGCAGATCTCGCTCACATGCTTGCGCTCAACCTTAAAGCCCCCGTCGATGATGCGACCGGTCTAGTTGGTCGATTCGACTTGCATCTGGACTGGGATCCCACTCAAAATACCCCTTCGTACACTGCTCAAAGCACCGTGAATTCGAACGAAACACCAGGTGACGGGATATCCATCTTTACTGCTTTAAAGGAACAACTTGGGCTGGAGTTACGTCCAACCCAATTAGCGATAAGAGTTCAGAAAATCGACGCGGTTTTTCCGCCGTCAGAAAATTAGTTTCTCGAGCGCATCGAGCCCACTCGCATTAGCGGAGCAAGAGCCCATGTCTCGACAGGCGAAAAAATAGCAGCCAATCACGATGTTCTGTTTTTCACTCATTCGAGTGATGTTACTGTAGGGCACACGCGGTAGCTGTAAACTGCCTGCTTGGCGGTGCTGTATCACGATCTAAAGTACACTGCCGCTGTCGGCGACTTCCGCAAGAAGCGCTACTGTCGCTTTTCCCATTACGTGGGTTTTGGTTCACTTTTGGTGAAGCGGTTATGTGAGTTTGCGTTCGTGTTTTCGTCCCGCGATTTCAGACCGGGTTGAGGACGCGGAGCCTGAGCAGATCTAGGAGGACAGGCAGGACACTCAGAACACTAGTCCGCCTCACGCGGGGAACGCGGCGGCGGCGCGTCAGCGGAAAACACTTGCGGTTGCCCGATTCACATAAGTAGGGTTTACACCCGGATGCCGGTTATTCGGCACCAGAGAGACAATGACCGTTTGGCGCTCCAGAGAGCCCTCGGTCGCTGAATAGATATCGATCGCGAGAATATCAATATTTCCCGATGCCCCTGTCGATTGGGCAGCCGGAATAGACAGATCGGAGGGTCGAGCCAGGCTCCAAGAGACTCAATTGTTCTGACAATCGGTCCCTTAAGCACGCTTCGGTTCGCTTAGGTTCGCTCATGCGGGATCATTCCACTGCGGATATAAGGCTTAGAACTTATGGATTCTTAACACGATTCAAGAGTGCTGTTCTTTGTGCCAAACCTTCAACACGGTCAACCACGCTATGCATATTTTTGAGCACATCAGCCATTAGCTCGCTAAGCATCAGTGGCGTGAGCTGGATATTTTCGCCGGGATCTCCCATCCAACTCAGGTCAAGCGACACATCATGCTGATCCAAAATCTCCTGATGAGTAAACGCCCTCCAACGACCTGTAGGCTCTTCCGAAGACCAAGTAGCCGTCCTGCCCTGCCGGTTGGTTGGTAAATAAAGTGTTTCAAACTCATTCAGATCTGAACGTTGTATCGGGTTACCAGCGAGGCTGAAATGTTTGCCCGCCCGGAGGTCATAGACCCACAGTTTGCTATCCGCGGCCGCCGGCTGAGTACGTCTTTCGAAGAAAATGGGTTCTGGCTCACTTTTGGTGAAGGAGCGTCTTCAGGTGTAGATCTGTATGGATGAACCGCGGCACGTTGATTCCGAACAGTGCGGAAGTGAAGCTGATCTGTCTTCGCCAGAAGGCGGGAACGGTTGAGATAGAACTCCACGCCTGCCAGCCTTCTTCTCTATGCCCAGGCTGCAACCGGCGCTCCACCAGGGTACATAGCCGGTACCGGCGGATTAGTTACAACGTCGATGCGGATAAGCGAAGCATCATGGAGGCCATTACTCTTTTGAAGAGCTCTCCTTTCAGCCCGCTCAGCGTAGACGAAAGATTGGCACACGCAACTATTGCTGAAATTCTCTCTCTAGAGACCTTGTCTGTGTCCAACGTCATTGATGATTCATGCCATCTTACAATCACCAATTTAGCAATACGTGTAGCTAAGAAATTGACCGTTGATGTGGCTAGAGCAAAGCGATGCATCATGTGGCTTATCAAGAATGGATTGGTCTTCGCCAGTAAGCGAGCTTCGAGCGTGAACCCAATACAATGAGCTAAAATGGACGGCTCGTTTCTTCGATCTATTGAGGGCTGATAAGAGTAGATTGGGGTGAGGGTCGCCGAGGTGACAGTTGAAATGATAGCGGCCTCTGGCACCATTAGTGCAGACAAATGCTTGCAGGCGTGCGCTAAAGCGGAACATGCAGCACTTCTAAGTTGGACGTCCTCTATCGTTCGGGGGATATGGTTCAAGTTTGATCTGACAATGTCTAGACGCTTAGGTCTGGATTTGGTCGATCCAGACACTTTTTCTCGCGGGAGCCTAAGTCGAGATTCTTTCTGTTCTTGAGGATTAATATATTGCACAGGGCGGCGCGGGGGTCCCACTCTCTTCTTAAGCGCGCCAAACTCTGTAAGCATTCAATCTTCCAACTTGGCTCGATCGTGGTTCCGTATAGATGAAGGTGCGATGGATGCTTTGGAGTCTCGGTTTAGCAAGTCTAAAAGCACCGTGCTACTGAAAGAAAGAGACTGACTTTTCCGATGTTACTCAAGTCTGGTATAAACATCGCGCCCGTGGCTGGGCCCATGATCGCGGACGAATATGGTTTTCCAGCGGTGTAGAGTCAGCTGGGGCCGGAAAATGCGGTTTCTCCTGATGTCGGCGTGATCCACAATGAGCTTATCGTAGCGATTCGGATCATGCTAAAGGCTACGCCGATCGATCGGGGGCTCCTTAGCGCGTGAGAGTCTGTCTACGTGATCGGCCCCTCCT
>Ga0247783_1000585_pt1 | contig 11476 bp, 7 predicted proteins | sample UWRJL064202C5_FD_179911 | JGI IMG/M metagenome (GOLD analysis project Ga0247783, IMG submission 179911) | Plant litter microbial communities from Arlington Agricultural Research Station in Wisconsin, United States - UWRJ-L064-202C-5 | ecosystem: Environmental > Terrestrial > Plant litter >...
GTCGACTTGCGGGAATGCGATCGCAATTTGCTGCTCCTTGAAGGCGGCCCAGATCGCCTCCCGCAATTTGGAGCCGGCGATGCGATGGTTCCAGGGATCGCGCATCCAAACCGAGGCCTCGAACTCCAGCGCCGATGCACCGAAACCGAGCAAGAGCACACGCGGCTCGAAGCCCTTCTCTCGATAGTCCATGGACCGCGCGCAGCTCTCGAGCACCGCCTTCACCTTGGGCACGTCCGAGTTGTACGAGACGCCGACGAGCACGCGCACGCGGTAGATGTTGTCCTCGAGCGTGAAGTTTTTGACGTTCGATTGCACCAGCGAAGAATTCGGCACAATCACGTCTTCTTCGTCCAAGGTGCGCACGATGGTGGCGCGGATGCTCATCTGCTGCACCTTGACGATCTGCCCGCCGACCTCGATCACGTCGCCCGGCTTGATCGTGCGCTCGAACAGCAAAATCACCCCGGACACGAAGTTCTGGGCAATGTTCTGCATCGCGAAACCGAAGCCAACGGCGAACACGGCGCCTGCAGCGAACAGCGCGTCGAGCCGGATCCCCGTCGTACGTAGCGCCACCAGGATGCCGATCAGTACGATGCCGTAGTGGACGAGCCGCTCCACCGCTCCGGCTTCCCCGGTCAGTGCCAGGCCCGTGCGCTGGAAGAAGCGGCGCATGCCGGCGCGAACGATGCCCGAGAAGAAAAAAGCCAAGAGCACGATCACCGCGGCGATCACCAGCGTCGTCGGGGTCACGGTCGTGCTCCCGACCTTGAACAGCTCTACCCGGATGAACGGTTCGGTGAACGACTGCTCCGCTGGCTTCATTGAGCTGTTCGAACGGCCACTTCAGCCCGAAGAATATTGGCAATTTCTGGACACCTACATGTGGTCGCTAGCGCAGTGCCTGCGCTCTGAAGTACTCTCGCGCGAGTGAGCCCGAGCGTTCGAGCGGCGTCGCTGTCGCAGGCGAGCGTGTGCCCGAAAGGCTGGGTCTGCGCGAGAACGCCGACGGCTCGGCGCTCGCGAACGCAACGGGCGAAGCAGGCGACGGTGCACATCGAACCCACCGAGCTTCAGCTCGGCGCGACGTGAGCTCGCCTAAGTCCTCGGGATTTGGCTACGGACGCGCCCAACCCTGCTTCGCCGCGGCTGGCAGCGAAGCAAGGATGGGCCGACGCTCAGAGCTTACCGTTCAGCGGATCGTAGGCGCTGCCGCCCGACTTGAAACCACCGCCCGAGCTCGCTACCTTGCCGCCACCGCCGCGGCGGGGAGCAGCCGTAGCAGCGCGCCCTTTGGCTTTCTTGGCCTTCTTGGAGTCGCGGGTCTTGTCCGAGGCGAGCAAGGCCTGCTTCATGTCCTCGCTGAGCTGACCTGGCTTGGACGCTTCGGTGGCCGGCGCAGCGGGGGCCGCAGCAGCCACGGGCTCCGGCGTGCTCGGCGCTGCCGGCACAGGCTCACTGGGCTTGGTCTGAATGTTAGCGAGCGTGAGCGAGGCTTGGCTGTGGCTGGCGGCCGCGTCGAGCGCTGCCTTGTCCGGAACGGCCGAGGCCAACGCGCTACCGCCACCATTGAGCGCAAACACGGTGCCGCCGCCCGCGAGCGCCAGAACAGCAGCCGCGGCGAGCACCAAGCCCCAACGGCGCTTGGGGCGCATCGCGAGCTCGTCGAAGTCGAGGCCCGAGTCGAGGTTCGAATAGTCGACGTTGCTCGTCACCGGCGCGAAGCTGTGTGAGGGGGTCGGCAGGCTCGGCGCAACGGGTGCGATGGACTGCGCGTGAAAACGCGCGGCGGGCTCCGTCGCCATCTCCGGCCGACGCTGCGGCATCTCAGGGCGCCGTTCCGGCATCGGCGGACGGCTCTGGGACGCGACCGAGGCTGCCACCGGCATCTCGGGGCGGCGTTCCGGCATGGGCGGGCGACGCTCGACCACTGGCGCGGGCTCTGCTTCGGCTTCGGCCTCGTCTTCCTCACCCAAACCGGCGACCTCGGCGAGCGTCAGCCATTCGCTTTCGCCTTCGCGACACACGAACGTGTTCGCGTGGATCTGTCCAGCTTCGAACGCGGCAGCCAGTTCGTCGAGCGTCATCAGCTCGACCTCGCGCGAATCGAATTGCGCGTAGAAGCGGTCTTCGGAGTCCTCGTGAGCGGATTCGTCGTGGGTCATCGTGCTTCAAAGTAACCTGACCACTCACCGTGAGCCACCACTCTCGACATGCAGATAAAATCTGATCCGCACTACGAGCGGATTAGTCCATGGACATCGAACGTCCGCACTGGAAAGTTCTGTAAGGCTGTAAATTGATACGTTTTCCCGCTGTGAAAGCGGTTCCCGTTCCGTGCCTCTCAGTACCTCGGTAGCTCGGCAAGCTCCGTTGTCCACGCGCTCACTGGCTCACTTACTGACTGGGCTCTGCGCGCGTTGGTGCCCTGGACCCGTGATCTTCGCCCATGAAGCCGTGACGCTCCAGTCTGCGTTGACGTGCGGCTCGTGGTGGCATTGCGCCGCGCACAAGCTCTGCTCGGGCAGCGCGATCAGTTTGTCGTCGAGTGGGGTGTCCACATGGCGCGAGCCTGGCCCGTGACAGACCTCGCACTGGACGTTGCTCAATTTTTCGACGTGTACCACCGTCGAACCACCCGGCTTGTCGTAGCCGGTGACATGACAGCTCACGCAGTCGAGATTGAACTCCTTGTGCGCCGACGAAAGCGTAGCGTACGCGCCCGAGTGCTGAGTGTGGTTCCAGAATTCGCGTTCGCTCTTGTGGCAGGTGCTGCACACCTCGACGCCTACATAGTGGCTCTGGCCAGCCGGCGCGGGCAACGGCAGCTTGTCTTTGAAGACATCTTGATTGTGCTGGTTGACGCGCTGGTAATAGCCATCCATCAAACCCTGCACCGTTTGCTCGCTGCCGAGCGCGGCGCGCACTTCGACCAAACGGTATTGAAAGAAGCTGCCCTGCACGGGAACCTCGGGCTGAGAGCTGGCCTTTTGCTGGGCTTTCAGCCGCTCCAGATCGGCGCGGCGCGCCGCCAAATCGGCGTCTGTCGTGTGGCCCGCGCTGCTCGCCGCCGAGATCCGCGCTTCGAGCTCGGCGATCCGCCTGACCAGACTCGCGCGCTCGGCGGCCTCCGCGGTGTTCGAACCATCGGCGAATTCGAACTTGTCGTCGCGCACGAACAGGTCGACCACAGCCAGCGCTTGTAGGTGGTTCGGCGCCTCCACGACCAAAGTCGTGCCCACGACTTCGGGGGGAGTCGGGCGATCGTTGTTCTCGCCTTGATCGAACGATTTTCCGATCACCAGCACTTGAAAGCCCGGCACCCGGTCGATCAAACGCAGCGCGTCGCCGCGCGGCATGGCGGCCAGCAGGACCTTGAGGCGCGCGCCTTGGCTATCGAGCGCCGCTTTGGCCTTCTCGAGCTCGCTCAGCGTATCCAGCGCGCTGATGCCGGTCGGCAAATTGGCCTGATAGAGCGGCAAGCTCACTCCCGCAACGCCCACCTTGTTCCCCGAAAGCTCGAACACGCGCACTGCTTGCAGCCCCGGCCCGCTCAAGTTCGAGGCGAGCGGGACCGCCTGGGCGGCCTTGGCGAGCGCATCGAACGTGGCCGCGCCGCCCGCCCAATCATTGGCACCGGGCGCCCATGCGCGCAGGCCGGCTGCTCCCAGCGCGCGCGCGAGTGCGTCCGCCTTCCACGTGTCTTGCGTCTCGCGCTCATTGGAAAGCGTCGTGTTCATGAAGAACAACGGGCCCGCGCCGAGCAATGCGCTGTGCGGCGCGTCCGCCGACTGGCTCTTCACGAACGCGGCCAAGTGCTCGACACCGCCCAGCATGTCCTTCACACAGCCGCAGGGCTCGAGCGCGCCCGCGGGTGACGACACCAGGTACAGCCGCACGGTCGGCGTCTTGGGCGGTAAGCTTGCCGCTTCGTGGCTGCACTTGCAGCTGCCCGCGAGCGACGCACAAATGACTACCAGCGCGAACCGGAGCAGGGAGCGGAACACGCACAGGCCGACCATTGCCGCCCTTTATCACTTCTCAGGCATAGAAGCCTCCTGACGAATCTCGACCCGCTGCGGGTCGCCAGACGCCGGGCCGGAAAAAGCGTTACCTACACGCGTCCCACAGGCCCTCGATGCTGAAGGCGAGCCAGAGTTGCCGGAAGCGTGTCGGTTTTGCCCAAGTTGCGGGGCGGGCGCGAACGGACGCGAGAGACGCGAGAGACGCGAGAGACGCGAGAAACGCGAGAGACCCACGGAAGCGCGCCCGGCCTCGGTTTTTCACTGTCCCGTTTGCCGGAAAGCCGCTCTAATGGAGGACTGTGGCAACCGACCGCAAAGGGGCCGGGGCCCAGCAACCATTCGGGCCATTCGTGCTGGAGCGGCGTATCGCCGTCGGCGGAAGCGCGGAGGTATTCCTGGCGCGCCCGAAGCTCGGCATCCAACCAGCCGCGCACTTGGTGGTGAAGAAGCTCCTGCGCGCCGTGCGCGAAGGCGGCGACTTCGACGCTCTCGAACGGGAGGCAGCGCTGCACCGAGCCGTCGTGCACCGCAACGTGGTGAACGTGTTTGGCGCAGGCATGGTGGGCGACGAGCCCTACCTGGCCATGGAATACGTGGAGGGCGTCGACTTGTACCGCCTGCTCAGGCGGGCCGACGCCGAGCAACGGAAATTCCCGCCCGGCCTCGCGGCCTTCATCGCCATGCGCGTGGCCAGCGCCCTGTCCGCCGTGCACACGGCGCACGACGCCGCGGGCAACGAGCTGCACATCGTGCACCGCGATGTCACGCCCTCGAACATCTATCTCTCGATCGACGGGCAGATCAAACTCGGTGATTTCGGCATTGCGCGCTTCGAGCAGCGCGTAAAGCCCGCCCAACCGAGCGTGGGCTTGAAGGGCAAGTTTGGCTACCTGGCTCCAGAACAGGTCGCGGGTGAGCCGTTCGACCACCGCGCGGATCTGTTCGCGTTGACCGCCGTGTTCGGCGAAATGCTGATCGGTGAGCGCGTGTTCCCGGGCAGCGGTCAGCTAGCGGTGCTGCTCGCGATCCGCGATGTGAACATCGGACCGCTGCGTCAGGCCGCGAGCAGCTTGCCCGATGGCATCCTGGAGTTGTGTGAGAAAGGCCTGTCGCGCGATCCGGACGCGCGCTTCCAAGACGCGGCCGAGCTCACCGCCGCGCTCAGCGTGTTCGAGCAGCCTTCGCCCGAAGAGCTGCAGGTCACGCTCGCGGAGTGGGTCAACTGGGCCAAGGATTCGAGCCAGCTCGCCCGTCAGATCGAAAGCCAAGTGCGCGACTCGGTGAAGCGCATGCGCGCCGCTCGCGCACGCAGCAGCGGCGGCATGGCGGCCGTGCGAGAAGCGGCGCCGATCAGCGAACCGCCCCCCGCTTTGGCCCTGTCCAACGTGCGACGCACCGACGGCCAAACCCTGGTCGGAGTAACCTTCCCCAAGCTGATCGAGATGATCGCCACCGGCGACCTCGGCGCCGACGACGAGGTGTCGCTCATGGGCCAGGGATACCGCTTCATTCGCGATATTCACGAGCTCGGGCGCCACCTCTTGCCCTCGACCACTGCCACCACCAGCCGCCTGTTCGAGCCCGGGGTCCCGGACTACCAGGTGCTGCTGAAGGACACGCCCATGCTGGACGTGCTCGCGTACATGCGTCAAAAGAGCGAAAGCGGTGCGCTATTCGTCGAGCGCGCCTCCAACACAGGCAACAGCAGCCGCAAAGAGATCTACCTCGACAAGGGGCGTTTGCTGCACGGGGCCTCGTCCGAACGCGAAGAGCTGCTCGGCGAGTACCTGGTCCGGCGCGGCCGCCTGACCCGTGAACAGCTCGAGACGGCACTCGGCTCACTCTCGAACTACGGCGGCCGCTTGGGCGACACCCTGATTGGCATTGGCATGGTCGACGCGGTGGACGTGTTTCGCGCCATCCGCGACCAAGGCCGCGATCGCGTCGCCACTCTGTGCGGCTGGTCCGAGGGCCTCGTGACCTTCTATCGCGGTACCGCTCCGCAACGAGTCGAGTTCCCTCTCGATCTAGACCTCGCTAGCCCAATGATGGCCGGCGCCATCGTGCGCGCCAAAGGCGAGCCGAAAGCACTGCTGCCCGAGGGCAAGAGACGCCTCATCCCCGGCCCGCGCGGGGAGGCGGTCCGCCACCCGCGTGAGCGCGGCTCCGCGCCCGCCTCCTTGATTTTCGTCTCCACGCTGATCCACGAACGTCTCACGATCGAGCAAGCCCTCGAGCGCCTGATGTCCTACCGCACCGGCCATGAAGCACGCGCCGTCGGCTCGAAAGAGGCCGCTGCCGCATTGCTGACCGCTGCGTTGCTCGGGTGGGTGATGTGGGGAGAGTGAGCGAAAAACGCGAGCCTTGCTCGACCCGGGCCAGGCGTTGAAGGCGGACGAGCTTCAGAGTACACCCCGGGCCATGTCGTTCGTCGTACGCGGGCTGCTCGGCGTGCTCAGCGTCGCCTGCCCCTCCCTAGCGCAGGCTCAAGCCGCGCCGCCAGCGCAAGCCGCGCCGCCAGCGCAAGCCGCGCCGCCAGCACAAGCCGCGCCGCCAGCTCAAGCCGCGCCGCCAGCGCAAGCCGCGCCGCCAGCTCAAGCCGCGCCAGCAGCTCAGCCCCCCACGGCCTCGCCGCTCCATGTGTACATGCGCAGCGAAGGCGGGCCGCTGACATTCTCGGCGCGCCCCGAGGCCAACCACGGCGCTTCCACCTGGTGCATCTCCCCCTGTGACCGTCATCTGTCACCAGGCGGTTACCAACTCGAGCTCAACGGCCGCGCGATCGACGGCACGGTGACCCTGCGACAACCGGGCACTCTACACGGCGAGTACCTGTCGCGAGCCGGCATGCGCTCGAGTGCGTGGCTGGCGCTGAACGTGGGCGGAATCATCGGTGGCGTGTTCATCACCGTGGGTATGGCCGGCGGCTCGAAGCCCGCCTTCGCCGTGGGCGGCGGGGTACTCGCCGGCGCCGGCGTGATCTTCGTGCTCACCTACCGCTCGGATCGGGCGAGCATCAGCTTCACGCCCGATCCGCCGTCAGACGTACGGGAGATGCCCGATCCCGCAACCCTGAGCGGGGCACGGCACGCTGCTCTCGAGCGCAACTCGCTAGGCTCGACGCCGCGGGGTCTGGGTTTTCGCATTGCCTTCTGAGCCATCGCCCCCGATCGCCCTATTTCGTCGATTCGCTTCGGAACGGCTGTTCCTAGCCGTGCTCAGCATCGCGCTGGCTTTGCCGCTCGCGCTCTCTCGCGCGCACGACGTGCCGTTCCTCGGCCTGCCACTCGTGACGAGCGGTGACGAGCCCCACTACCTGGTCATGCTGCACAGCCTGGTCAGTGACCACGACCTCGACCTTTCGAATAACTACGATCGCGCACGGCAGGGTTCGGTCGAGATCGGAGTGGGCCGCGCCGGGGCAGCCATCGATCATCAGGTCGCTTGGTACGGCGCGGATGGCAGCTTGCGCAACTGGGATTCTGTCTACTACTACGCGCGCGACGCTCGGGGAAAGGCCCTGCCTCCGCCGACGCTGCCCGAGCGCAAACCCGACGCTCCCAGCGAGTTCGAGGGCAAACCCCAGTACTCGCAGCATCCTCCCGGGTTGCCACTTTTGCTCGCGCCGCTGGTCTACCCAGCGCGAGGCACGGCCTGGGTCGAGCACTTGTCGATCGTGTGGTCGACTCTCGCGACCCTCGCTTGCGCGTTATTGTTGCGCGAATTGCTGCGTGGGCTCTCGAGCGATCGCGGTCTGGTGAACGCCACGACGCTGCTCGCGATCTTGGGCAGCCCCACTTGGCACTACGGGCGGACGTTGTTCACGGAGCCTTGGCTCGCGTTGTGCGCAGTCGGCGCGCTGATGCTGGCGACGCGCAAGAACGCATTCTTCCTTGCCGGCCTATTGCTGGCGCTCGGCATTCAGCTGAAGCCGCCCTTTGCGCTACTAGCCGGGCCCCTATTCATCGATCGAGTCCTTGCGCGCGACGCGAAGCGCGCGGCGTTGTTCGCGTTGCCCATCGCGCTCAGCGTCGCGCTCGTATTGTACGAAAATCAGCTATTTTTCGGCGCCCCACTGCGCGCGGGGCAGCCCTGGGAGAGCGGCAATTTCCTGACCGGGGCCGTGGGCGGCTTGTTCTCCCTCGAGCATGGGCTAATTCCATTCTGTCCGGCGTTGCTGGTGGCGCTGGCCGGCTTTCCGGCGCTGTTCCGCGATCACCGACGCGAGGCCTGGCTGGTCGTGGGCATGTCCGTGCCCCACTGCCTGCTGATGTGGTTTTATTATTGCTGGTGGGGCGGCTATTGCTACGGCCCACGCTATCTTGCCCCGATCATTCCGCTCTTGTTTCTGGGGGCGTTGAAAGTGCTCGAATCGTTCTCGCAGCTATCGCCTCGACTGCAGCGGCTGGTGGTTGCCACCTGCTCACTGTCGCTCTTGATCTCGGCGATGGGCGCAGTCGTGCATCTGGCCTTCTGGGGTAAGCACCCACTGATCGAGCCGTTCACCCAGCTAGCGAAGCACCTGTGATCGACGCAGGCACGTGGCCGGTCAATTCACGACCTTCGGCATGAACGGCAAAATGCTCTTCAGGTCTTCATCGTTGAAGCGCAGCTGGGCGCCGACGAAGTAATCGCGCCGCGCGCTGCTCAGGATGTCGTCGACGCCTCCCAGCAGCCAGATGCGATTGACGAATTGATAGGCGAGGGAGACGCGCCAGCGCGGCAGCACGACTTCACCGAAGCCAAACAAATCTTGCCGAATTTCGAAGCGATTATCGAGCAGCAGCGTGTCGAGACCAACGCCGCCGGTAGACTCTTTGATGCCGAAGCGACCGGTGAAAGGCCCGAAGCTTTGCGCGAACTGCAGCGAGAAGCGCAGCGAGTTGGTGGTGACCGTGCGCACTTCACGGTAGTGCGGCGGGTCATTGGTGTTGGTGGTGTCGACGTCGACCTGCTCGAAGTGGGTCAGGCCGCGCGGGTCATTTACCACCTCGATCAAGTAGTATTTGTCCTCGCGCGGTTGGATACGAAGCTCGACGTAGCTCTTCACGGTGCTGGTCAAGAACTGGTAGTCGGTGCGCATCGTGACAATCGTCTGAACGCGCGAGATACCGCCCACGAAGTCACCGATGTCCTCCGTCACCCCTTCTACTTGGTTGATCAAGTGGTCGTCTTTGCTCAGGCGGCCAAGCGTGCCCTCACCGCGATCGAGGCGACCGGTCACGCTGTCCAAGTTCTTGAGCGTTTGTTCCAAGTTGTCGCTGGCGCGGTTCACCTTGTCGATAATCTGGCGGATCTCACCCTCGGACTTGGGCTGACCCGCCTGGCCGGCGGCCATCAGCGTACGCACTTCGTTGGTCGTCACCCGGACGTTCTCCAGGATTTTCTCGACCTCGGGCGCACCATTGTTGGTGATACGCTCGACGTTGTTCAAAATATTTTTGATGCTCTCGCGGTTTTCACGCACGGTCTGGTTCAGCGCTTCGGTCACGTCCGCGAGGTTCTTCAGGGTGGCTTTGATGTCGTTGCGCCCCTCGTCCGAACCGATCGATAGCGCCAGCGCTTCGGTGACCTTCTTCACGTCCTTCGAGATGTCCGACACCTGACGCATGATGTCGTCGGTGGTCTGAGCCTCGACCACGTTGGTGATGCGGTCACCGTCTTTCAGCTCGATGCGACCCTCGGTGCCCGGCGTGATGGCTAGGTAATATTCACCGAGCAAGCTCGAGGCGACCTTGGCCACGGCTGCGTCTTGATACAGCTTGACGTCATCGTTCATGCCGATATCGACGCGAGCGCGGCCGTGCTCGAGTTTGACGCTCTTCACGCCGCCCACGACGATGCCGGCGATGCGCACCTGCGAGAGCTTGGCAATCCCGCTGGCGTCCGCCATCAAGGCATACACCACGTAGCCATTACCCTGCCGGGCGGACTTCGAGACGAAGCGGTAGATGAGGATGCCGGCCAGAAGCGTGACGAAGGCGAAAGCGCCAACCTTCGCTGCTGTGTTGAACCGGCCCATGGGGGCACTTGACCATAACCTGAACCGGAGAGCAGGGGAAGCGACGACCGAGCGCCGCTTTTGTCTCGCCATGCTGGGCGCGAGCCGCTACTCCGAATGGGGACTACAGGTGTTGGCTCGCCGGATAGCACGGATTCTGCTGGCGCTCGGCTGCCGGCCTGCGGTTGCGGCCGTGCTCGGCAGCGCTCTGGTCGCGTGCGCCGAGCCGAAAGCACAGCCGAGCTCGAGCCCCCCGAGCCAGAGCGCCTCAGCCGCCCGCGAGCAGGGCGAAAATAGCGAATTTGCCCCACTCACCGCGTCGCCACGAGCCATGGCCGAAGCGCTCGTCGCTAACGACGAACGCACGCTGAGCAACGCTTGCGGCGAGGCCGACGCGGCGTTGCTCGAGGTCGCGTCGCAACTCGCGCTGCAGCAAAGCGAGCGCGGCGCTGAGCTCGATAGCGACACCCTCACCTACGCCCTGCGCAGAGCAGGCGCGCCCTACGTCCGGCCTCGGGCTTGGCTGTTCGACGGCACGAGTGGCGAAGTCGAAACTGCGAAGGCTCATATGCAGCGCTGGCTGGGCAGCTTCTCGGACGGCCGGACGCGTCGCTGCGGCGTCGTCTTGCGTCGCAACGACGCCTCCAAAATCAGCGTCGCCGTGGTGGCGGTAGAGGTGCTCGCCGATCTCGATCCATTGCCCACGCGTGCGCGCATCGGGCAATGGATCGAAGTGCGCGCAACGCTACGCGTGCCCGCCGACGAAGCCAAGTTGGTCGTGCTCGGTCCGCGCGGCGCGCCGCGCCCGGTGCCCACGTCGCTCGCTTTCGGGCGCGTCCTCGCGCGTTTCAACGCGGACGCGCCGGGCGCCTGGCTCGTGCAGCTCCTCGGCTCGGTGGACGGCGGGCCGCGCCCGCTGCTCGAGGCCCTAGTGTTCGCCGGCACGGAGCCGCCGCGCACGGCTGCGATCAGCCAGGCACCCGGAGAAGACGCGCCCGGCGCAACCAGCGAAGCGCGCGCCGCACTGTACGCGATGGTCAACGCCGCGCGCACGAGCGAGCACGCCCCGCCGCTCGCGCGCGACGCACGACTCGAACGGCTTGCCACGGAGCACGCCGAAGCCATGCGCCGGGCGCGAAAAACTGCGCACGACAGCGGCGACGGCGACGTGAATCAGCGCCTGGAACGAGCCGGACTCGAGCTGGCCGCGGGTGAGAACGTCGCGCACGCCGGCAACGCGGCGCTCGCGCACAGAACACTGTGGGCAAGCCCCTCACACCGCGGAAATCTGCTGTCTCGGGGGTTCGATCTGGTCGGGATCGGAGTTGCGCCGGACGTCGATGGCACGCTTTGGGTTTGCCAGATCTTCGCCCCCAGCCGCTAGCAACGCACAAACGCCGGCGTCCGGCTAATCGGCCGACAAGGGTAAACAATCGAGACTGTTCAA
>Ga0247783_1000587_pt1 | contig 11468 bp, 10 predicted proteins | sample UWRJL064202C5_FD_179911 | JGI IMG/M metagenome (GOLD analysis project Ga0247783, IMG submission 179911) | Plant litter microbial communities from Arlington Agricultural Research Station in Wisconsin, United States - UWRJ-L064-202C-5 | ecosystem: Environmental > Terrestrial > Plant litter >...
AACACAAACCCGGTATAGGAATGCAGATGCGGTAAACATAACAGGCCCAACGCAAAACCCAATGCACCCAAGGGCAACAAACCTGTTTCAATATAATTGCGCGAGAAGCGCCCGGCGATAATTGAACCCAGTGCGATACCAATACCGCTGCAGGCAAGAATACCTTGCACGATCATGGCGTTATCCATGTGCAATTCTTCTTTAATAAACGCAGGGAAGGCGGCGAGCATTACCTGGCCAACGCCCCAGAAAATGGCAAGGCCGACTACAGATAAACGAATAACCCGGCGGCGCAGAACCGGGGCCATATCTTCAGCAAACAGTTTTCCGGTTAAATAGGCTTTGGTTGAAAAGCTCGCCGTGGTTTCCGGTGCGACTTGTTCGGGCAGGCGATAAATCATCACCACTTCGATCATTGCACTTAACACCAATAACCAGCCCAGCGGTGCAATTGCTTGCAGTACTTCTTTTTCTGAATCGGCGCCTGTGGGGTAGCTCATCTCAAAGAAAATCGAAAATACCGCTATGCCGGAAAGAATCGCGACCATGGAAAGCGCACCTACCACACCATTGGCGGGTGCCAGGCTTTCTTTACCAAATAATTCTTTGATGTAGCCAAATTTGGCGGGCGAATAAATCGCCGCTTGGGCGGCAAGCAACAGGGTCATGCCAAAGGCGGCCCAAAACCAGCCGAGGTAATAGAAGGCAGTAATCAACAGGGTCAGTATTAATGCGACCCAGGCCATAGCGCGCATCACTCGGGTTTTGCGCATCACATCCGCTAAAAAACCGGCGGGGCTGAGCAAAAGGATAAACGGCAGCAGCATCATGGCATTGACGATGGCGGTGAGTAAAATTTGCTCATTGCCATCGTAGAGTTTGAATACCGTATTTTGAATAACGATCTTATGCCCCAGATCGACAAAGGCATTAAGAAATACGGCAATAAAAAAGGGGATGGCCCCGGTGACTTGATGAACCTGCTTCATGAATTGCTTCCTTTACCCTGTTATTGGTGGGCGTCAGTCTGCCCGAACGCATTCTAAACGCAATCCGATCGGTAATGGTGGCCTCAGGCTGTACTTAAAGTCGTATTTTGTGCAACTTGTGGGCTGGTCGCGCGCCTTGTTATTTATAACCAAAAATCACATATTGACCTTCCAATAAAGCCTTTACAGGGAACAAGACGGGGAATATATTTGGCCTGCTGGTCTGTTCGCAGCATTATTTATGGTATGCACCTCGTTGTTCTAGCAGTACATCTATTAGCACCACGTTTTGTTCTACATAAGTAACATCTGAATACGCCAGCACCGCTCCACCTTGGAGTATTCATTTTTATTTACAAAGAACATCGAGGTTTATTATGGCTAGAAGTACTGGTACCGTTAAATGGTTCAACGAATCCAAAGGTTTTGGTTTTATCGCAAGTGAAGCAGGTCAAGACGTATTCGTTCACTACAGCGCTATCACGGGGGCAGGTTTCAAAACCCTGGCTGAAGGCCAAAAAGTAGAGTTCGATGTTAAGCCCGGCCAAAAAGGCCCACAGGCTGAAAACGTAATAGGTCTCTAATCTGGTTGCAGCAAGCACCCGATAGCGACAGAAAAACCGCCCAGGCAACTGCGGCGGTTTTTTATTTGTGTGCCGAGCATGGCGACAATCCAGGAGGTGAAAGTGCTCTGTGCACCTCGTCGAGGGGAAGCACTAGCCTATGCAAGGGTATTTTCCTTGGGCTGGAATCTGAAGGGGTTGTTGCGTATAGCGAAAGTGACCGAAGGGAGCGGTAACCAAATGGCAAAACAAGGTGATGACGAACAGAAAGCAGGTAGTTAGGCTGCTACAACGGGGAACTTGGCACTAGACAAATGTAAGCGTCCAATAATCTGTACTGGCTCAGACTTGGTCTAACACTTCTGCTTGAAAGAAGAGAGTTACCGGTTTCGCGCATTCCATTAGCTGGTAGGGTGGTCCCGTTAGGCTTTATCAAATTCTTCAGCCCATTCTGCAGCGTATCCTGCTTTTTCAAGATAACCGCCAATGGAGTTGTATAATTTTTCTGTCCAATACTCCGAGCTGCCTTCGCATGGCAGTGCCACGTTACCTTCGGCTGATTTTTCTATCATTCGCCAGAAAAATTGGCTTAGGCGGATTGCCTCTTCTTTAGAAATGCTTTCCTCGCATCTTTCTGGATCAACACTCTATCGACTATCCATTTTAACTTTCCTATTGATTCATAAATTGTCATTTTTTCAGTAACGGTTAGAAGATAGTGGCCGGGTTTCGCTTGGTCAGGTTCAAAGTGATTTATTTTTGGTTGCTCTTGGGTGTTTTTTCTTCAGGGGCTCTGCGTGCGAGCGCTTCTTCAATATCCCGCTCTTTTTGCGATTCCTCTTCCTGCTGGCGTTTTCGCTCCAGGGCTAGTTCGTTTTCCTCTTCGAGGTTGGTATCGCAGCGGTTGTAGATCTCCGTATTGCGGTCGTCGCAGTCTAAATTCTTGATGACTTGAGCTGTGCTCCATAGTTGGTGATTCGTACAGGCGGATAGGAGTCCTGCTGTTATTAATATAAAAATTGTTCTTATCATTGGTGTTGCTCCTTGTTGTGCAATAAATCTTGTCGGAAAAATGTTGTTCATGTAAATGTTGGGTGTTTATTCAATAGTGATTGTGAATGTTGGGGTTCGCAGCTCAGCCTGCACCAACCTACATCAAGCCCAACCTACGTGCTGTGGCAGGGTTAAATCCCTGCTCCATTAAATCAAATGTAAAGAAATTATAGCGCTCCAATATGCGATGTTTGGATGCCGCGATCCGGCCTGCAGAATCTTTAACGTCATAGCGAATAAAATAATCTGCTTGCAGATTACTTTTTATCATTTTATACCTTTGATAATGAGCTCTGGCGTTAATTGTTATTCGCTACAAATCAAAAATGGATATTATTCAGGGCTGCACAATTTTGCAGGGCGGAATCCTGATGCGGATTATAGTTCTATTCCAATGACCATTGAAACAAAGTGTTACAGTCGGGAAATCAAATAATTTTTACACTATGGTTATATCTGTTTTTGGGGCAGTAAGGATATTTTGATGGTCTGTAGAATACTATTTCTAATTATCTCGTTCTCAATACTATTGGCTGGTTGCCAATCGACTTATGAGTCCCTTAATAAAGAGATTCCCAAATATATTGAGGTAGTTCAGGATGATCCTGCTGTTGATGTCGAAGCAGTTCTTAAGGCTTCCGGTAAAGCTTATGTCTGCAAGGAGCTGTATTTTGGCCACAATTCATCTAAAAACCGGAGAGCATGCTTTATTAAGTTGCCCGAGGAAGACCAACTTAAGCGTTTGAGTATCAGAATGGAGAGGGCGCCAGAGGCAATGCTGCTGGATACGGGCAAAAATATTCTTGTTGTCGGTGAGATTTTTCTGCGGGCGCTCTTTTTTGGCTACGTTCCGTTGTAGTGTTTTTGGGTGGTAGATAACGTGGAGGTTGGACGCTACTGTCCAACCGCCATTCAGTGCCTGTAGAGGACTAGTTTGAGGATTTTCTTACAAAACGAATAACTATGGATACAAAGCCGAGGCCCAATAATATGAGTGTTGAAGGTTCTGGAACATTTCTTTCAATCAATTGCCATGATGTGATTAAAGGCAAGTTAATACCACTTGCATCGATATAGTTAATGCCATCTTTCGCAGATAGAACAATCGCATTTGTGTCAGTTGTTATTGAATGATTGACATCTGAAAGGATAAAACTATCCAGCGCTACACCTAGAGTTGCAGAACTTAGTTGAGAAAAATTTTGGGAATTTTCTGTCTCGGTAAAATTCAAAACAGTTAAGAAATTTTCTGAAAAATCTACTCCGTGAATTTCCTCCTGTATGCTGGCTGGGTTTGCGAAAAATTCTATAGTCTGCCCGCTAGACGGTGAGTGAATGATAATAGTAGGTTTTATCCCTGCGTCATCCCAATAACCTGCTTGAGAAAGGTTAGAGAAATCAATAACTGCAGCTTGGGAAATGCAAGGAAAAATCAAGGTAGAGAGAAGAAGTGCTTTGATATATTTCATGCGTATCATCCTTTATGATTTGAGAATTAATTTCCCACTATTCAAATGGGCGGCGAAGGATAGCATGTAATAACAATTTTTTGTCCTGCCAGCGCGCGATGATTTATCTGTAACCGAAAAAAATTATTTCTATTATTTATGCTGCAATAAAATGCTGGCCGCTTTTTTGATGAGTATGTCATTTGCCATAAATGCTTCCGGTTTCGCGGATTTCGTTAAGTTGTTCGGCGCGCACTTCGTCGAAGGCCAGTTTTTCGTTTAATACAAATACGTCGAATAAATCAGCCCGTACGTCTTTCGCCCAGAGGCGGCGGCCAGTGGTGATGACTTGAAATTGCATCACTGTAGATGCAGCGCGCAGGTCGAGTAAGTCTACCTCGTAACCGAGTTTGTCGGCCAATTGGTTGGCCATTTCAAATAGCTGCAATGGGTCGGCATAACCCGCAACTAATACTGCCAAATCCAAATCGCTCTGCGCATTGGCTGTGCCTTGTATGCGGCTGCCAAAAGCGTAAATGCCGAGTGCATTGAGAAAGGCTTTTTGCAGTTCGGTGCAGACTAGCGTTTCGGCTTCTGGTGTTAATGAATAATCGGTCATTGCAACTCCAAGGTTATGCTCGTCACCATAAACCAAATCGTCTTTTTCTGGCAAATGCACATTTGCATCTGGATGATAAAATCCGCCGCGCTTGCCTGTGCTGAAATCGTATTCGTCGCGCATAGCTTCTCTTTTAAATATCAATGTAGGTTGGGCAGCCATGCCCAACATGACTATGTTTACGGCCAAACCGAAAATTAAAAATATGATTCTGTGTTTTTAATTGGCATTGTTCCGGTTTTGTTGTTTGTGGTGTTGGGCATGGCTGCCAGCGTGGCCCGGCCCAACCTACGCGAACCGGTGAATGCTTGAATATGGCCAGTCTTGCGCGTTGCTTACGTAACCGTGTTTTACCGGGTTGTGGTGTATGTATTCAATGTGGTTGTAAAAATCCCGTTCGTCGCGGATGGTGTGTTCCCAAAAGCGGCGTTGCCAGATTCCGCGTTCACGTTTTCGCAATCGGGTCATTTTTATGTTTTCGGTTTTTGGCAGCGACATGGAAAAGTGGCGTTTTATTAACATCCAGCGCATTGAATAGTTATCGTCCCCTTGCGGCAATGTCCATAACGCATGAATGTGATCAGGTAATACCACCATTGCATCAATCGTAAAAGGATGGTTCGCCTTTACCGTTTTCACCGCCGCCCGCAACAGGTTGATGTTTGCCACCAATAAATCACTCTTGCGATCCGCGAGCGCCACCGTAAAAAAATAACACCCACCCTCAACCCGCACCCGTCGATATCGCATAATTCACTCCCTGTAGGTTGGGCCGCGCCGCGTAGGCAGTCATGCCCAACATGTCCATGTTTCCGGTTAAACCGACAATTAAAAATGTGATTCTGTATTTTTAAATGGCATTGTGCCGGTTTTGTTGATTATCGAAATAACGTGTTGGGCATTGCTGCCCAACCTACATTTAGCCCAACCTACGTGCTGAGTTCAATGCCCAACATGTTGTGAGTTAGGTTTCTTATTTCAACGTCAGGGCAGATAGCTTTAATCAAGTCCTTGTAAATTGATGGTGTTTCTAATCCTAAAATTATCTGTGAAATGCAATTTTCTATGTCAATAAACTCTGTTTCTTCCGCTTTTGAATAAGCTGCTATTCTGAATTCATCCTCGTCACCCCAGTCATTCGTTTTTGCAAAAATTGTTTCATACGGGAGTGTTTTCAAATATTGAAAAATCTTTTCCTGGTAATTTTCTTGATAATTTTTCTTGAAATCATCTTCTTCTAATGAAAAAGTTGGAATCGGAAGCTTCTCGTGATAAATAACATCTCCTGCGTGCAATAGTTTTTCCTGCTGATCCGCTTTCAATATTAATTTTTCTTTGTCAAATAAGATGCAAACGCCTTTATGATTTTGCGCATATTGAGCCCACATTCTCATTTTTTTGTAAATTTGCGCATTTGGTTTCTGCGTATTTTCAGCTGAGAAGCAGCAAACCTTTATGCAATTTGCAAGATTTTGATACTCTTGCTTTAGCGCTTCCCAGCAATGTTCTGGAGGTGCTTTCCAGCCTTGATAACTTATGTGATCGTATTTCCATCTGTTTTCTAAGGGGTCATTTAACTCTGTTAATTTGGAGAGCTTCAGTTTTTTACTTGGAAGAATATGTTCAATTAAAGTTTCTATTTTTGTGTAGTGCGCTAAAATTGGGGGCATTTTTATCCATTCCATAAAAAACCGCTACCAAGCCCCACCAGAAAAATCTCTGATTAACTCAATAGCGGTTCAGGTTTATTCACTCCGGAATATGTAATCCGTTCGTAATGGTTTGTTGGGTGCTGCTACCTAAGTTGGTGGTCTTTGAGTTACATAATTTAGGTTAAGAGTCTCCTCGGTAGTTATGCCGAGCGCATCAGTTACCGAAAATTTTATTGTATACCAACCTTCCGGTAAACCTTGAGGTGGCACAAGTTCGAGCTTGTGGGAGTCTGTTACAACTAAATTGAACACATGTATATTATCGGTTGCTGCAATCTGTTTTGCTTGTGAGGTGTCTACTGGGTTGTGTGTGTAAATGATCAATGGCTTATCCAGAAGCAGTACATTGTAACTTCCAATCGATCCTGGCATTCCGTAATTAAAAATGCCTCTGTATTCCATTGTTGCGTCACTAGGGTACATCCTTAGACCGATATCTAGGCCATTTCTATACGTGCGTTGACTTGTGTAATCCCACATGAATGCTAAGTTGGAAAAGTCTTTCCAGTTGCGATGGTCCGGCAATGTTTGGTAATTGTTTTGATTACCAAGATCGAACGATAGTTGATAAGTTAGATTTTCTTTATCAACTACAGGCGTGTATTTGAGGTTATTCGAGAAGCCTGTTTGTTTAATGGTTCCCTCGAATGGAGCGCGAGCCGTTTTGCCTTTCAATGGTTGCTCGGTATGAAGGTTAAATTCGTTACTAATCTGACTATCAAAGGCATTTAAATTTAGCTCGACTACGTAGTTTCCTTTCGCATAATCCGATTTGTGTGAAAGGGTTAGCGATTTGATCAAATCTTTAGCATTGTTTGCTATGAAAGAGATATCTGACGTGGCATTGACTGTTTTGGTCGCAAAACCTTCTCCGGTGGAATAGGCCAGTTCAAAATCACCGGAGATGATAGCCATTGGAATTAGATTGTAGACGTAACTTAATTGATTTATGTTGACTGAAGCGGTTCCGTCAATACCTACTGTTCTTTGCCAGTCTTTGACTTTTACGGTTATTTCACCTGTTAGCACTGCATTGTATTCCCAAAAGGCGCAAGTGTTGTAGGTTATCTTAACTTCTTGCGTTCCGTTAATAGGTCTTGTTGTAGAGGTCTTATAAGTACCTTGTCCATTGCTGCACTCTCCGATTCCATCTGGATTTCCCTTCTCCATTGTCTTAAGGAAATCAATTGATTCGTTGGCCAATAGTGAGATCGCATCACTGTACTGCAAAAATTTAACACTAGGCTTGGTTTGTTTTACCGGGTCAATCTCATTGAGATTGATCGCTATCGGGGCGGAATTTGATGAGCTCGATATGCTTGATGTAGATGAAAGAGCGGTAGAGGAGTTGGTTGTCCCGTTATTCGAGCCTCCGCCTGATCCACCACCGCATGCGGTTAAAGAAATAGCTGCTACAGAAATCGTGAAGAGTTTGAAAAAATTGTTGGTAAACATTGTTGTCCTTGTTAGAAGAACTGAGAAATTATCGGATGAGGTAAAAGAATTTTTCGAGTTAAGCGAGACTCTGAAAGTCTCGCTTGGGTTGGTAAAATCTGATTGAAGAATAAATGATGAAGTTTAATCGGGAAACCTAGTCCCAACTCAATGCCCCACCAGTTTGATACTCAATCACTCGCGTCTCAAAGAAATTCTTCTCCTTACGCAAATCCATAATCTCACTCATCCACGGGAATGGATTCTGTGCGCCGGGGAATTGTTCTTTCAAGCCTACTTGTGAGCAGCGGCGGTTGGCGATGAAGTGGAGGTATTCTTCCATCATCGCTGCATTCATACCGAGTACGCCGCGTGGCATAGAATCGCGTGCGTATTGGATTTCCAGTTCGGTGCCTTCCAGAATCATTTGGATAACTTCTTGTTGGAATTCTGCAGTCCACAAGTGCGGGTTTTCCAATTTGATTTGGTTGATTACATCGATACCAAAATTCAAATGCATGGATTCATCGCGCAGGATGTATTGGAACTGCTCGGCGACGCCGGTCATTTTATTGCGACGGCCCATGCTGAGGATTTGGCTGAATCCGCAGTAGAAGAAAATACCTTCAGTCACTACATAAAACGCGACGAGGTTGCGCAGCAATTCTTGGTCAGTTTCTGGTGTGCCGGTGGTGAAGGTTGGATCGCCCAGGGTTTGGGTGTGTTTCAAACTCCAGGATGCTTTGTTCGCAACCGATGGCAGTTCGCGGTACATGTTGAAGATTTCGCCTTCATCCATGCCCAGCGATTCAATGCAGTATTGATAGGCGTGGGTGTGGATCGCTTCTTCGAAGGATTGACGCAAAATGTATTGGCGGCATTCGGGGTTGGTGATCAAACGATAAATCGCAAGAACGAGGTTGTTCGCTACCAATGAGTCGGCGGTAGAGAAGTAACCGAGGCTTCGCATAACAATGCGGCGCTCGTCATCGGTCAGGCCGTCTTTGCTGCGCCAGGTGGCGATGTCGGCGGTCATGTTTACTTCTTGTGGCATCCAGTGGTTGGAGCAACCATCAAGGTATTTTTGCCATGCCCAGTCGTATTTGAACGGGACGAGTTGGTTCAGGTCGGCGCGGCAGTTGATCATGCGCTTTTCATCAACCTGGATGCGGGCAGCACCCATTTGCAATTCTTCCAAGCCGGGAGCGGGATCAAGTGCGGCGAGGCTGGCACGCGCTTTAGCGAGTTCAGGGCTGATGCCTTCTTCTTTAGCGGCTGCAGCAAAAGCGGTGTTAACGGCTTGGGCATCGGCGGCGGCAGAGGCTTGTTCTTTTGCCGTTTTAGCTTGTGCCTGCGCAACTTGCGCCTGGGTTTGTTGCACCACTGGCTCAGCAGCTTTGTTCAATGCGTTGCTAATCGCGTCCTGACGGGCGGTTTCTTTTACGGCTTCTTCGCTGTCGAATTCATCCCAACTTAGCATGTGATCCTCGTTCTCTCTGTTGGGCGCGGCAAGCGGCGCCCTTGTTCGGTATTGGTTCTTTGTAGGGGCGCTGCTTGCTGCGCCCTTGTCCGGGTAATGATTGTTTTTTGGGCGCGGCAAGCAGCGCCCCTACCTTATTGGCAGGCTTCACAATCCGGATTATCAATCGAACACGCCAATGGCACTGGCGCTGCTTCGGCGAAACTCGCGGCTTCCACTTCGGATACCGCAGGTTTTGCAGCGGCAGGTGCAGCCGACAAACCACTCGCACCACCAGAAGATACTGCGTTCAACGCACCGGTATTAATGGTGGATTTCTCAGTAGTAGTTGCAGCCAAAGCACGCAGGTAATAAGTGGTTTTCAAACCACTGAACCATGCCATGCGGTAGGTGATGTCCAACTTCTTGCCGTTAGCGCCAGCGATGTAGAGGTTCAAACTTTGCGCCTGGTCGATCCACTTTTGGCGACGGCTGGCGGCTTCTACGATCCACTTGGGTTCTACTTCAAACGCGGTGGCGTAGATGGCTTTGAGGTCGGCCGGGATACGGTCGATCTTTTGCAGTGAGCCTTCGTAGTATTTCAAATCGTTAACCATTACCGCATCCCACAGGCCACGGGCTTTTAAATCGTGAACGAGGTGCGGGTTTACTACGGTGAATTCGCCCGAGAGGTTGGATTTCACGTAGAGGTTTTGGTAAGTCGGTTCAATCGACTGGGTTACGCCGGTGATGTTGGAAATGGTTGCGGTTGGTGCAATCGCCATCACGTTGGAGTTGCGCATACCTTGGGCTTTTACTTGTGCACGCAATGTCGCCCAATCGAAGGTTTGGCTGCGATCCACTTTGATGTAATTCTCGCCACGGTTTTGCGCGAGCAATTCAATCGAGTCAATTGGCAGAATGCCTTGGCTCCATAAAGAACCATCAAAGGTCGAGTACTTGCCGCGCTCGGCTGCCAGTTCGCTTGACGCTTTGATCGCGTAGTAGCTTACGGCTTCCATGGAGGTATCGGCGAAATCTACCGCTTGTTGTGAGCTGTAGGCGATACGTTGTTCATAGAGTGCATCCTGGAAACCCATGATGCCGAGGCCGATAGGACGGTGACGCTGGTTGGACTGTTTGGAGGTCGCAACGGCGTAATAGTTAATGTCGATCACGTTATCGAGCATGCGGATCGCGGTTTTAATAGTGCGCTCAAGTTTTGCTTGATCGAGTTTGCCATCCACAATGTGCTGCGCAAGGTTGACGGAACCGAGGTTACACACCGCGATTTCATCGTTGGCTTTGGTGTTGAGCGTGATCTCGGTACACAGGTTGGACGAGTGCACTACACCCACATGCTGCTGCGGGCTGCGCAGGTTGCATGGGTCTTTGAAGGTGATCCATGGGTGGCCGGTTTCAAACAGCATGCCCAGCATTTTGCGCCACAGGTCTAATGCACGTACGGTTTTGAAGACTTTGATTTTGCCGGCAGCGGCTTGGGCTTCATAAAAAGCGTAACGCTCTTCAAAGGCTTTGCCGTACAGGTCGTGCAGATCAGGAACATCGTTCGGGGAGAACAGGGTCCACTCTTTATCATCAAATACGCGCTTCATGAATGCATCGGGCACCCAGTTGGCAGTGTTCATATCGTGGGTACGGCGACGGTCATCACCAGTGTTTTTGCGCAGCTCAAGGAATTCCTCGACATCCATATGCCAGGTTTCCAGGTACGCACAGACAGCACCTTTGCGCTTGCCGCCCTGGTTTACTGCTACGGCGGTGTCGTTGGCCACTTTCAGGAAGGGAACCACACCTTGTGATTTACCGTTGGTGCCTTTGATGTAAGCGCCGAGTGCACGTACTGGCGTCCAGTCATTACCCAAACCACCGGCGAATTTGCTGAGCATGGCGTTGTCTTGAATCGCGCCGTAAATGCCGTGCAGGTCGTCCGGTACGGTAGTCAGGTAGCAAGATGACAACTGCGGGCGCAAAGTTCCGGAGTTGAACAAGGTTGGGGTAGAGCTCATGTAATCGAAAGAGGACAGCAGGCGATAGAACTCAATCGCGCGGTCTTCGCGGTTTTCTTCCTGAATCGCCAAGCCCATCGCAACGCGCATAAAGAATATTTGCGGCAGTTCGATGCGGGTGTCGTTGCTGTGGATGAAGTAGCGGTCGTACAGGGTTTGCA
>Ga0247783_1000589_pt1 | contig 11429 bp, 8 predicted proteins | sample UWRJL064202C5_FD_179911 | JGI IMG/M metagenome (GOLD analysis project Ga0247783, IMG submission 179911) | Plant litter microbial communities from Arlington Agricultural Research Station in Wisconsin, United States - UWRJ-L064-202C-5 | ecosystem: Environmental > Terrestrial > Plant litter >...
CCGTGATCAAGTTGAAGCGCGTAACGCTGGACGCGGACTTTTACCATATTCGCTTTCAGAACAGCTACTCCTCCACCCTCGACTCCACTGGCGAGCCGGTTTACTTTCTGCAGCCGAGCTCAATCACCAAGGGCTTTGAGGCGGAGAGCAACATTTATATCACCCACGGAATCAGCGCCTACCTCAACGCTTCTGTCGGGCGCGCGACATACACCGGCAACCTCAACGTAAGCTGCACCGCCCCATGCACTGCCGCGCCGATCTCGGTCGCCGCTCCGTCTGGCCTCTGGGTCGCGAACACACCCTCTGACACTCAGACTGAGGGTGTGACCTATCAGCACAAGGCATGGGATCTAGGTCTCTTCAATAAGCGTGTCGGCACTTTCTACCAGGACAACGGCGCTTATCATAATCAGGCAACGATCAACCCCTTCAACGTCACCAACATGTTCTTCAACTACACCGTCCGCTCCGGTGGCCGCTTCGATCAGACGAAGATCCGGTTGAGCTTCAACAATCTTTTCAACCAGCACAGCATTACAAGCGAGTCGATCACGGGAACCGCAGTCACACAGAACATTGCGACCAATGGAGCTACTTACGTGGATCCATTCAACACCGTCGGTCAGACGCCCATCGCCGCGGGAGATAACATCAGCGTTCTTCCGGCACGTAGCGTCATGCTGTCGATCACCTTCGGCCTTTCGACGAAACGGTAACTTCGGGCCGTGTCACTGAAACGTGACACGGCCTGACCGCCTCTGGTGAATCAGGAGACTCCTCATGCGCCTCTTCACTGACTTGCTGGCTTTACCCTCTCGTCCGCTGTATCGACCAATCTTCTCCGCGCCACAGAACTATCTCGCAAACAAAACGATCCTCATCCTGCGCCACGCTAAGAAGAGCCCCAAGAGTGGCACAGGCCTTACGCCCCAAGGAGAGAACCGCGCCCAACTCTACCTGGGCATAGGGAGGAAGGCTGGCAGGCATCTTGAGGAGACGCTTCGACTGGGGTCATCACTCAGTTGTTGAGTAACCCCACTACCGCACCAAGGAGAAGAGCGTGGCAACTTCAGACAATAGAAACCTCCTCTCTGCACTTGAGGTCAACTGGCAAGCCGAAATGGAAGGCTTCCAGCCCTATACAGCTCTTTCAAAAGCTGAAGCGAACCCACACCGCAGAAACCACACTGCTTTTTCTGATCTAAGTGATCATTCAGTTCGTCTTAAGGTTGGTTAAATAAGCTTGCAACCATGGTTCATCGACCCAGGAGGCCATTCCTCCCATGCGCAGCTTTCCTCTGCTTACTCTTGGTACTCATCAGGCCTGAAGGACTGCGTTCGCAAAATGGTAACTCTGCGGAGTTGACGCAAACACTCAGCCTCGATGAGGCAATTCATCGTGCGCAGCAGAACGAGCCTGCGTTCGCTGCGGCCGTGGCGGATCGCAAGTCCGCTAGCATCGACCAATATCTTGCAAAGGCCGCCCTTCTGCCCACGGCGGTTTACCACAATCAGGTTCTCTACACTCAGCCGAATGGGCAGACCAACCAAGGTGGCCAGGCCGGGACGCAGCCTTCTCCGATCTTCATTGCCAACAACGCGGTCCACGAATACGCGAGCCAGGCTTCCATCAATGAGACGATCGGTCTCAAGCAATTTGCTTCGATCCATACTGCAGAGGCCAATGCCGCTCGTTCCACTGTGGAGTTGGAGATAGCTCGCAGAGGTCTTGTTGCAGCGGTGGTCAGTCTTTACTACGGGGTAGCTAATGCCAACCGCAAGCTTGCTCTTCTTGAAGAGGCGTTAAAGGAATCGCAGGACTTCGCGGATCAGACACAGAAGCGAGAAAAGGCCCGAGAGGTCGCTCACGCCGATGTCTTGAAGGCTCAACTACAGGAGCAACTACGGAAGCGCGATTTGATGGATGCCAAAGTGGCTGCGGCCAAGGCGAAGTTGGAACTAGGCGTTTTACTCTTCCCAGACCCTCGAACCTCATACGAGACGATCGCCCCGGAAGCCTCGAAGACCCTTCCAACGCGTGCTGAAATGATCGCATCTGCAGGTGCCAGAAGCCCCGAGGTTAAAAGTGCGCTCGCTTCAATGAAAGTCGCGGATGCAGATGTGCTGACCGCAAAGTCCGCTTACCTTCCTGATCTAGGTCTGAACTTTACCTACGGTATCGACGCCCCGCAGTTCGCAAGGCGTGGGGAGGCTGGCGTCAACAATCTCGGATATGCGATGAGTGCCACTCTCGACATCCCGGTGTGGGATTGGTTTTCTACACAGAAAAAAGTGAAGCAGAGCGAGATCCGTCGCGCCGTTGCGCGTGTAACCCTCTCTATGGCCCAGCGCCGATTCGTTGCCACGTTTGAAGAGGCCTACGTGGAGGCTACGACCGCACATGACCAGATTGACCTGCTCGATCTCAGTGTTCGTACAGCGACTGAAAGTCTGCGACTGACGCGCCTTCGCTATACCGCTGGTGAAGCAACAGCTCTTGAAGTGGTTGACGCGCAGACCACGCTTCTCACCGCGCAGGCATCCCAGGCCGACGGACTTTACCGTTACGAGAGCGCACTTGCGAACCTCCAACTCCTGACTGGAACCCTGTAATGACAGAGATGACCACGGCTTTCAAATATGCAACTCTTCTCGCCTTCTGCATACCTCTGGTCCTCTCTAATGGGTGCAAGAAAGCGGCAGCCGACAGCAGTGATACGGCAACCCTTGTGACCGTGCAGGCAGAGAAGCCAGAGATAGGAGAGATTGCCGAACAGATCGCCGCCGATGCGACTCTCTCTCCACTTGCACAGGCGTCGATCTCTCCGAAGATCACCGCTCCCGTGCATCATTTTTATGTGCAGCGAGGAGCGCATGTGAAAAAGGGTCAACTGCTGGCCATTCTTGAGAATCGAGACCTGGCAGCAACGGCGCTCGACAGCCAGGGACAGTTCGAAGCGGCACAGGCGACGTATGAGACGCAAACAAAAGCGCAGGTTCCCGAGGACTTTGCCAAGGCCCAACTTGATGTGTCCCAGGCGAAGGCGCAGGTAAACCTTGCAGGTGAGATCGCGGCAGCACGCAAGACGCTGTTTATTGAAGGAGCGATTCCTGGACGCGATTACGACACCGCCGCCGCTGCACTGGTGCAGGCACGAGCTACCTTCGATGTTGCGATCAATCATCTTCGGTCTCTACAAAAGGTCAGTCGTCAGTCCGCACTCAATCAGGCAAAGGGTCAATTGACTTCTGCAAAAGGAAAGTACCTCAACGCGGAAGCACAGGTGTCGTACTCAAAGATTCAAAGTCCGATCGACGGAGTGGTGACCGATAGACCTCTCTTTCCGGGAGAGACCGCAGCGTCAGGCAGTACTTTGATCACGGTGATGGATACCTCCAGCCTTTTGGCGAAGGTTCACCTCTCGCAGATCGTAGCGCAGCATCTTACGCTTGGAGACAAGGCGAGGGTTACGATTCCTGGCGTCGACGGTCAGGTGGAGGCCACTGTTGCCCTTGTCAGTCCGGCTCTCGATCCGGGAAGCACGACTGTTGAAGTCTGGCTGAAGGCGGATAACCGCGCTGGCACATATAAGGTGGGCACACCGGTTAGAGCATCCATCACCGGACGCGCTGTGCCTAAGGCAATGAAGATTCCGCTCACCGCGATTCTGTCCTCGCAGGAAGCTGGTAAATACGTCATGGTCGCGGGCCCTGACGGTGCGGCGCACAGGAAGACCGTCACACTTGGCATCAACGATGGCACTGACGTGCAGGTGCTCACCGGCATTGCGCCGAACGATGCTGTGATTACAACAGGGGGTTATGGGCTGGACGAAGGAACCAAAGTCAAAGTCGGCGTGGCGGAAGGGGACGCAAAGTGACGCCTCATTCCGCACTTGCGCCTAAGGAAGACAGCTCGTTCTGGCTCGCTCGTTTCCGAGGCCCTATCTTCTTCTTTCTGATCGTATTTTCGATAGCAGGTGTCTACGCTTCGCAGCGTGTGCCCATCTCGGTCTTTCCTGACACGAACTTTCCTCGTGTCGTAATCGGTGTCGACAACGGCGTGATGCCCGTCGAACAGATGCAGGTCATGGTGACCAAGCCCATTGAAGACGCCGTCAATTCTGTCCCTGGCCTGCTCACGGTTCGCTCTACGACAAGTCGCGGCTCTGCCGAGGTCAGTCTCTTCTTTGCATGGAATGTGGACATGTTCAGCACGTTGCAGCTGGTCGATGCCGCACTAAGCAAAGTGCGGCAGACCCTTCCTGCTACCGCTGCCATCACCACGAACCGTCTGACCTTTGCAACCTTTCCGATTCTCGGTTACAGCCTGACCTCGGATACGCTGTCTCAGACACAGCTATGGGAACTGGCCACCTACCAGTTGAAGCCGCCGATCAATCGGGTTCCTGGCGTAAGTACCGTCACAATTCAAGGCGGAAAGATTCCGGAGTTCCATATCGTTCCGAACCTTGCACGCCTGCAAAACTCTGGGGTGACGATTCTTGACATCGTCAACTCGGTTCAGGCGTCGAACATCGTCGATTCACCTGGACTCTACGAAGAAAATCACCAGCTTGTGCTCAGCCTCGTTGGAGCCCAGGTCCACGATGCAGACCAGCTAGCGCATCTCGTCGTGAAAACCACTGCCGGCGGGGCCGCCGTGCGGGTCTCCGACGTTGCGACCGTCCAGCCAGGGGTGATGCCGGCTTACACCGCTGTCGCCGCCGATGGCAGACCGGCGGTACTGCTCAACATCGCACGTCAACCATCGAGCAACACGGTCGCTGTCGCCGATGCAGTTGCAGTGTCGGTTCAACAACTCAGCAGGACTCTGCCCCGGGGAGTGCATCTTGCGCCGTACTACGATCAGTCGGAGCTCGTGCGCGAAAGCATACGCAGTGTACGAGACGCCATTTTCATTGGTCTCGCTCTTGCCTGCATCATTCTGTTCATCTTCCTGGGCGACTGGCGTTCAGCGCTCGTTGCGGGATTGGTGATCCCGGTCACGGTCGCGATCACTGTGCTTCTTCTCTGGACCCTGGGGGAAAGCTTCAATTTGATGACACTCGGTGGCCTGGCAGCGGCCATCGGTCTCGTGATCGACGACGCTATTGTTGTCGTGGAAAATATCGTCCTCCATCGCGATGCCGGTGAATCGCGCGTCGAAGCTGCAAGGTTGGCACTCAAGGAAATTATGGTGCCTCTTGTAGGCTCCACGATCACGCCGGTCGTGGTTTTCCTCCCTCTCCTCACCGTCACCGGCGTGACCGGGAGTTTTTTTCGCGCCCTCGCTGTCACGATGACGACGGCGCTTCTCACTTCCCTGGTTCTGGCACTCACGTGGATGCCGGGTCTCAGCATGTGGCTGTTGAAAGACCGGTCTGTAATTCGGGACTCTCATAGCTCAGCAAAAGAGTATGAGCACGGACGCCGGATGAGCCGCATCCTCGCATGGCATGGGAGCGCCCTGGAATGGGCTCTCCGCAAGCCGCTCCTGCTTCTCGGGCTTTGCGGTCTTTTGATCGCCGGGACTTTCCTCGCATACCAGAGCCTGGGATCAGACCTTCTACCAGAGATGGATGAGGGTGGTTTCATCCTCGACTACATCATGCCTGCGGGTAGTTCTCTTACTGAGACGAATCGTGTGCTCACCCATGTCGATCAAATTCTTCATAACCTGCCCGAAGTACAAAGCACTTCGCGCCGAACCGGCCTTCAGATGGGTCTGGCTGCCGTAACGGAAGTCAATACCGGCGACATTACAGTCCGGCTCAAAACGTCGCGGGACCGGGGCATCGACCAAGTCATCTCCGATGCGCGCGCAGAGATCAAGAAGACAGAGCCTGAACTCGACGTGGAGTTCACGCAGGTGCTCCAGGACATGATCGGCGATCTCTCCAATGCACCGGAGCCGATCCAGATCAAACTGTTTGCCAGCGATCCGGCGCTGCTCTCTTCTCTCGGTCCCCGGATCGCCGAAGCGATCGGCAAGATTAAAGGCGTCGTCGACATCCAGAATGGAATCGATAACACCATAAGCGGGCCGGCAACCAGCTTTCAAATCGATCCTACCGTTGCAGGACGCATGGGATTTACCCCAACAGAGGTAGCGGAAGATGCGACCTCCATTCTGGATGGTGTGACTACCTCGGATCCTCTGATCGCAAATGGACGTCCGTATACGATCCGGGTTCGTCTCGGAGACGAAACGCGTACGTCTCTTGATACCATCCAGAACACTGTCTTCAACAGTTCAAGTGGCAAAACAGCGACGCTGGGTTCGCTTGCACAGATGCAGCAGCTTCCTCCGCAGAATGAGATTCGCCGCGAAAACTTACAGCAACTCGTGGTTGTAACAGCACGCCTGGAAGGTTCAGATCTCGGCACCGCCATCGCGAAGGTTCAGCAGACGGTTGCAGGCATGCATCTTCCTCCAACGATTCGTATAGAGTACGGCGGGACTTATGCAGAACAGCAGAAGTCTTTCAGCGAACTGCTTAAGGTACTTCTGCTGTCCATAGCGCTCGTCTTCGGAACGCTGCTCGCGGAGTTCCGCAACTTCTCTGCGCCCACGGCAATTCTTTCCTCGTCGGTCTTGTCTATTGCGGGAGTTGTGTTCGCGCTTCTCATCACAGGGAGAACCTTCAACGTCGCATCGTTTATGGGAGTCATCATGGTGATCGGCATCGTCGCCAAGAATGGCATTCTCCTGCTGGATGCCGATGAACGATATCGCGCGGAAGGAATTCCGGCGCGTGAAGCGATGGTTCACGCGGCCCAGAGACGGCTGCGTCCTATCCTGATGACGGCTACCGCAGCGATCAGCGGCATGTTGCCGCTCGCCTTTGCCCTGGGTTCCGGCTCGCAGATGCTTCAGCCCCTTGCGATTGCCGTCATTGGCGGCTTGCTCATCTCCATGGTTCTGAGTCTTATCGTCACGCCGGTCATTTACTTTCTTCTGACTCGTGAGCACGCACACGCATAGAGGTAGAGCTCGCGCCCTCCCTCTATGCTGACTTCGATCTGTGGCAAATTCCCGAACTATTTGCGTCCCACCACAAGAACCGAAAAGGTCCCAGAAACGATAGCAGGTCGAGCACGAGGATTCTCCGGTGTCGGCGCAGGCTTTGGGCCGGTCTGGACAGTCACAAGATAGAGGCGATCAGTCTTCTCGTCGTAGCTCATTGTGCGCGCCCCCTTCTGCGTTGCAACGGTCTCCACAGCTTTGTAACTATGCGCCGCATCGATCACGGTCAACGTGCCATCGTCGTTGGAACTAAATGCAAGCTGCCTCTTGCCGTCGTAGCCTGCAGCGTCCGGCCCGTCTCCGATCGGCGCGAGAGCAATCTGTTTCCCGCTGAGCGCATCGGTAACGGCCATCTTCTTTCCATCGCAAACCGAGAACAAACGATGATGCTCACGATCGATAGCCATCCCGGAAGGAGACTCGCATCCAGCAAGCGGCCAGGTCGCAATCGTCTTTCTACCAGCCGCATCGAGCAGCACAATGCTGTTCTTATCTTCAATATTGACGAAGACATGCCCCTTGCCATCGACCTGAGGGAACTCTGGCTTACCAGGAAGCTTGATCGTTGCAATGACCTGTCTCGTAACAGCATCGATGACTGTCGCGTCATTGCTGTGCCCATTGAAGGTCCAGACCGTCTTTGTCGTTGGCTCGTACGCGATACCGTCCGGATTCATACCTGCAGGCACAGTCTTGAGCACCGCAAAGCTTTTGCGGTCGAAGACGGCGACGCTGTTCCCCTGACCGTCGCTGATATAGCCGGTCTTTCCATCCGGATCGAGAGCGATCCCGTGCGTGCCTTTAAATCCCGTAATCGCGCCCACAGCTTTACCCGTGAGCGTATTCACTACTTCGACTCTGGAGCCGTGGGTGACATAAAGAAGGTGAGCATCGGAATCGGCAACCAGATAATCCCAGCTTCCCTGGCCACCAATCAACCACTTATCTACCACGTGGTAGCTTTGGGCTGATGAGGCTTCAACGGCTGTCAGAACCGAAAAGATGCCGAGTGAAAAAAGAGCGATACGTCTTCCCATACAAAGTCTCCCAAGACCGATCTCACTGAATCCGTCTTAGAGCGTATTTTGCAGGAACAGCCTTAACCTGAGATGAAGGTCACACAGTTGTTGTGGGATATGTGGCCAACGGAAGGAAGACCCGCGCAATGGCGCCGCCGTCTTCACGATTTTCCAACTGAATAACGCCGCCGACACGTTTGCAGATCGCACGGCATATGGATAGGCCCAGGCCGGTTCCTCCGCTCTTGCGGCTTCGGGAAGCATCGCCACGATAAAAAGGCTCAAAAACATAGGGCAGATCTTCTTTACTGATTCCTTCCCCTTCATCCTCACATCGCAGCTCCGCCTGCCCCTGCGATTGGCCCACATATAAAAGGATTTCGGATTCCCGATTAGAATGTTGTAACGCATTCAAAAGGACATTACTGCAGACAAGGAGGGCATCTCGGGGATCCAGGCGTACGAGGGGTGAATCGCTGACAGTAAGTCTCATCCGAATCCCGCGCACCTCCGCAAGCGCGCTCGCGTGCTGCATGGCATCTTTTACAACCTCAGAGAGCGAACAGGACTGAGAAACAACATGCATGACTTTCTCCTCATGCTCCACACGCGCGAGAGTCAACATCTCCTGCACGGTGCGTTCCAGTCGGAGAAAATCGTCGAGACAAAGATCCAGACCACGCGCATACTCCTCTGCGCTGCGCTTCTTCATCGAGAGCAACTGAAGTGAAGACTTTACGATAGCCACATCCGTCTTGAGTTCGTGCGCCGCGTCACTCGTGAATCTTCTCTGTTGTTCGAAAGAGCGCTGCAGGCGATGGATTGCGGCCTCCAGACCGATCGCCAGCGGCTGTAGCTCTTTCAGCCCATGCGCGCTCTTCGGTGCCTCAAAGCTCCATCTGCCGGAGTCGATACGCGACGCTTCGACCACGAGTTCGTTCAAAGGATGGAGCGCCCGACGAAGCGTCAGGATCATAGTCCCCGTGGTCACGGCCATCAAAAGAACGGTAAGCAGGATGTAGAAGCGCACGGCCTCAAGCACCTCCTGCCATACGTGCCCCACCGGCATCCCAAAGACAACGTTCACCGTGTGGTGAACGCCGCCGTCGGGCCGTCCCGGGTCCACTGTACGTAAGGCCTGCATCTGCGTGAAGCGATATTCCACGCCGCCCACAGAGTCTTTCCAGATTGTCTCCGCGGGAATGACCAATCCGGCGATATCTCCATCACTCCCAATGATCTGTCCACGTTCGTCTTCAACCCTGTAAACGGCCCGCCTTGGCAGCTGGAGATCGCCCGGAACAAGCACGACTCTATCGCCTTCGTCCTCGGCGTCCTGCACCGCCCCCACGATGCTTTGTGCCTGACCACGCAACGTCGCATCAAAGGCCGATAACTGTGTGTGCCGTTCGTGAAAGATGATGCCAGCGAGAAGTGCCGCGGCGGATGCCGTCTCAAGCAGAAGCACGATCGCAATGATGTTGCGCAGGAGAGACCGTTGTCTTTTCATTGCTTGCACATCTCTTCATGCAGACGATAGCCGCGATGCCGCAATGTCTCGATGATTGGCCCACCATCTGTAACATTCAACTTACGTCGCAAGTTGGAGATGTGAACCTCAATCACATTCGAATGATGCTCCCAGTCGAAGTCGTAAAGATGTTCGAGAAGCTCTCGCTTGGAAACTACCGCCCGCGGGCGATGCACCAGATACTCGAGGATGCGATATTCGGTTGGGGACAGATCCAGTCGATTTCCTTTTCGCGTCACCAATTGCTGGATGGTGTCCACCTCAAGGTCCGAGAAGCGTAACACCGGATCAGCTGCTCCCTTCCCTCTTCGGATCAGAGCCTTGACCCTTGCAAGCAGCTCTCCCAGATCGAAGGGTTTACTGAGATAGTCGTCGGCCCCCGAATTCAGTAATTGAATGACCGATTCCTTGCCTTCCTGCGCCGTCAGGATCAAGACAGGTGTGCCGATCTTCGCTTGTCGGAGTCCGCGAAGTACCTCCTGGCCACTTTTACCGGGCAGCATGAGATCGAGAACGATGGTGTCATAGTTCGCCTGCAGAGCAAGCTCATGCCCCAGCTTGCCATCCGCCGCGTGATCGACGGCAAGGCCAGTCTCCCTCAATGCTCCGACAATGTTTTCCGCGAGTCTAATCTCGTCCTCGACTAAGAGCACACGCATTAATGTCCCCATAACAAATCTAGCTGTGAGCTTCTCACAATTGCCTTAAGACAAGCTGAAGCTGGCATTGAAGGCTTTGGGAATGCGGAGGCACATCCGCGAGTCACTTGAGCAGATCTGCGAAGGAACGGCTGTTGAGGTTCCGAGCTGACCTCTGCGCGCTCGTGGGATCAAAGATGCCGTTGAACAACATGGTGTGCTGATGCGGTACTGTCGTCCGATAAACGCGAACCCTCCAGCTCCGAAGAATCTCTATACAGTGCCTTCAGGAAGCGATGTCTTCGAGGATCGTCTTTCAGCATCAGCCAGGTGACATGCTTGAGGCATAGAGGCGGTCTTCTTTTCACGGGTGGAGTCGTTCCGGATGCAGATCAATTACTCGACCCCGCTCCATATCACAAAGAATAGTTCCGTAGCGGTGACCCTTCTTCCATGCCCACTCGTCGATGCCAAGCACTCGTGGTGTAGCGGATGCAGATGGATATGCTTTCTTTCGAAGCTCTCGAAGCAGTATCGATCCGCTTGCAAGCAGGCCCAGTTTGCGGGCCAGCCGTGCGCCTGCTCGGCCACCGAGCGGGAGCGTGACCAATTGAGGGCTTCGCTGGAGCTTTTTTTGGAGTTAGTGTGTGCCCACCCCTTCAGCCCCTCTCAGAGAGGAGCCTGCACTGTGATGGGATGACGACGGCACTCACCATAGAAGATCGACGATCGGGAGGTCCTTCGAAAAGTCTTCAGAGGAGCGAGCCCAAATGGTCTCACCGCGGAGGGTGACCTTACTCAATTTTTCTGACGCCGTCGGTACCCTGGCAACAAAGGAATCTCGAAGCGGCAGTCCACTCGGTTCATCCGGGGAAGTCTTCCCGTCAATTTGGACTGGATCCCTTTCGCTTGAAAAGTACCCCTGCGGTCGCGCAATAAGGATCTGACTGGTGTGAGCAGGAGGATTGGACGTCTCTGCACGAAGCACAGGCATGAAACGGAGATTCAGGAGTGCTGTGGAGCGCGGAAGCGGTGCTTTGTAGAAGCGGATGTGGCGTCCCTGGTACTCAAGGTCGAAGTCATACTCCTGGCCCGGGACAGCTTGAAAAGGACCCCACTTGCCATCTTCTTTCGTCGTCGTTTCGTAAGCGGCAGTCGTGCTCTCGGTGGCCCTTGCAGCATCGACCGGATGAATGGTGAGGTGCACG
>Ga0247783_1000590_pt1 | contig 11429 bp, 10 predicted proteins | sample UWRJL064202C5_FD_179911 | JGI IMG/M metagenome (GOLD analysis project Ga0247783, IMG submission 179911) | Plant litter microbial communities from Arlington Agricultural Research Station in Wisconsin, United States - UWRJ-L064-202C-5 | ecosystem: Environmental > Terrestrial > Plant litter >...
CAGCCGCACACGCAGCTCGTCACGCAATTGCGAAAGTTCGGCCAGCACCGAGCCAGAGGAATTGCGTTTGGGAAATCTCGAGTTCATGGTCCGCTCCCTTTCGAGCCCATTTACGCTAACCCTTCACTCAGGTGTTCGGGGGAAAATTTTGCCGGCCCGATGAACGGTCCGCGTAACCACCGGCGTAGCGCGCAAAGCGCGGCTGGCTCACTGCGGCAAGCGTGTGAGCCACCGCCGTCCAAGTCATGCCATCGGCGCCGTCGGGGTTGCGACTGACGAGGTACGCGAGGTCACCGAGTGTGACGATTCCGACCAAACGCCCTTGGTCGTCGACCACCGGCACGCGCCGGATCTTGTTCTGCTGCATGATCGCTTGCACGGTGACGGGAGTGTCACGTGGTGAGCAGGTCTTGACGTCACGGGCCATCGCGCTCGACACGCGAGAGTCGTGGAGCGGCGCGCCTTGCAGCTGGGCGGCCATGCAGATGTCTCGGTCGGTGACGATCCCCACCAGGCGGCCGTCGGCCTCCACGACGGGGACCGCGCCGCAGTCGTTCTCCCACATGATTTGTGCTGCGGTACCCAGGGTGTCGTCGGGCGCGATGCTGCGCACGTTCCGGGTCATGATTTCGTCGATTCTCATCGGGCGTCCTGGGGGGGCATGACAGAGTGACGGTTTTCCGGGCCGACCCAGCCGAACCAAATGGATGGGAAAGAACCGGCGGAACTCGGAAGAGTGTAATGCCAGGCGCGCGCGCGGTATACTGGGACCGTGGACTTTCGGCAGTACGCTGCCCAATCGGACGATCGCCTCGAGCTACTCACCGGTGCTCTGCTCATCGCGCGCGATGCGTACCCGGGGCTGGACTTCGATGCCCAGGAGGAAAAGCTCGACGAGCTAGCGGCGCCGCTTCGCCGTCGCCACATCGACGAGCTGCCGGCGGCGTTGCAAGCCCGCGCGCTCGGTGACCACCTGTTCATCCGCAACGGCTTTCGCGGCAACGCCGAGAACTACTACGACACCCGGAACTCATTTTTGAACGAGGTGCTGGAGCGCAAGACGGGGATCCCCATTTCGCTCACGGTGCTTTTCGTGGAGGTTGCGCGTCGGGCCGGCATACGCGCGCGAGGCGTCGGCTTCCCGGGTCACTTCCTGGCGCGCGTCGACGACAGCGAGGGCAGCGTGATCGTAGACCCCTTTGCAGGCGGGGCCACGCTCAGCCGACGGGATCTGACCGAGCTCTTGAAGCGGGTGGCGGGCAAGATGAAGTTTCAGGAAGGGATGCTCGATGCCACACCGAATCGGCACATAGTGGCTCGGATGCTGATGAATCTGCGGGGCGTGTACGCGGCGCAGGGCGACTATCCGCGGCTCTTGTTGGTGCTCGATCGGCTGATCGATCTGATGCCCGACGTGACCGACGAGCTGCGGGATCATGGCTACTTGTGCGCCAAGCTGGGCGCGCCGCGCGCGGCCATCGAGCACCTTCAACGCTACCTGGGCGTACTGCCGAACGCCGGGGACGTGGTCGAGGTGCGCAGGTTCTTGGCCAAGCTCGAAGAAAATTCAGCGCGCGGCAACTAGTGAACCTGAGGTAGACCGCCGCTCGCCACGCTGCACTGATACGCGCCGAGCAAGACGTACGCGCGCGCGCACTCGATGTCGACGGTCGCGTTGTTCGTGCTCTTGCCTCTTTCGACCAACGCCGTTTGATAGCCGAAGGACTGCTTGAAGGCCGAGCGTTGCTCGTGGAGCGTCTTGACGACGCAGGGCGCGTTGCCGCAAGCAGTCTTCTCCGCGAGCGTCTTCACTTCGGCGTTGTCGCCGTAGGTATTGTTCAGGCCGAGCGCGGTCGCCGAAAGACACAGCACGGCGAACAGTGGACGTACCAGAGCGCGCGTTTCCATCTCAACCCGCCATTTCCAGCTCGTAGAAGGGCGGGGGTTTGTCCTTCACCCACCACAGTCCGGCTCCAACACTGATCAGGTGCTTGGCCAAAATGCCACGGTAGTAAGAGCCGTTGCGCACGAAGATGTCCGCATCGGTCCGGGTCTTGTCGCAGCGCTCACGCAGATCGCCTCGCGTGGTGACCTCGACGTAAATCAGCCCGCGCGACATGGCTGCGATGTTTGCCACGGCCGGCGCGACATCCGGGTCGGGCAAGTACTGAAGCACGCCTTGGCAAATGATCAGGTCGTGCTTTTTGCGATCGCGCCAGCGCGCGATATCGCGGTGTTGAAAGCCGTGTTTTTTGCACATGGCTTGGCTGACCTCGGTCCCCGTGTACGCCACGGCCTTGTCATGCTTCTCGAACCAGTGTTTCCAGAGGCCGATGCCGGCTCCGATGTCCAACACGCTTTTCAGCTCGACGCGATTCCAGCGCGCGAACCCGACTACGAAACTGGCGAGGTTTGCATGTTCTTCCGGGCTGACGACGCGAGTCAGAGGGGATTCGTAGAAGCGGTGGTAGTACGCCTCGTCGAACCGACGGAACCGATCCATGGTGCGCAGTCTAACTCGAAGGGTCTGGGCGATTGCGATGCCCTTGCGCCCGGTCGGATCTCGAGCGGCTGGTCGCCTCGCTTGTAACCTGCTGATTTAATTGGTTATCATTCATAGTTGCGTAGTTGTGAATATCTGCAAATATATGCGCTTCGATGACCCAGGCGGCACCCCTCGACGCGCGCTGGCAGCTGTATCGGCTGCTGAGTGAGCCCTTTCGCCTGCGCCTGCTCGCGCTGGCCACGGAAGAAGAGCTCGCGCTGGGGGAGCTCGCGGACCTGCTCGGCGAATCACAGCCGAACCTCTCGCGGCACGCGGCTCCGTTACGCCAGGCAGGCCTGCTCGCCGAGCGCCGTCAGGGCACGCGTACCCTGGTGCGTCTGGACGCCGCGGCCAAAAACGATCCGGTGGTGTGTGACGCGCTCCGTGCCGGGCGTGCGCTGTGCGAGAAGGACGGAAGCCTCGCGCGCATCGCGACCATCGTTCGCGCGCGCGACCAGAAGACGCGTGAATTTTTCGCCCACCCGCCGCGCGTGGATGAACCGCTGGTGCTCGCGCCCGAGCTGCCCGTGTACATTGCCGCGCTGGCGTCCCTGCTCGACCAGCATGCATTGGCGGTAGACGCGGGCACCGGTGACGGCGCGCTCTTGGACGTGCTCGCGCCCGCCTTCGATCGCGTGGTTGCGCTCGACCGCAGCGCGGCGCAGCTGGCTCGTGCCGAGCGCCGCGTGCAGGCGCGCGGCTACCACAACGTCGAGTTGTATTCGGCGGAGATTGGCGACAAATCCGTGCGCAACGCAGTGGGCGCGGGAGCAGACGTGGTGGTCGCCGCGCGGGTGTTGCACCACGCCCCATTGCCGCGTGAAACGCTCAAAGCGCTCGCGCTGCTGCTGCGCCCGGGCGGGCATCTGCTGCTCCTGGACTACGCGCGCCACGCGGATGAAGCGCTGCGCGACGCGCAAGCCGACGTTTGGATGGGTTTCGACCCACGTGAGCTGGAAGATTTCGCGCGCGATGCGGGGCTGGAAGGGGTCAAGGCTCGCGATCTTCCACGCGGCCTTTTCCAAAACGGTGTAGACGGACACCTCAGCTGGCTCTTGCTCTCTGGCAAGCGCCCGGCCGAGCAAACGAATCACTCCCGGTAAGTGCCGGGGTTTGAGAAGCACAAGAGGAGACGATAGTCATGGAGAGCGTTCAAGAAACCGGTACGGCCGAGCGCCGCAAGCAAAGCGGAGTCGCCACCCAGGAAGGCAAGAGCTATCGCGTCGCCGACATCGGCCTGGCCGATTGGGGCCGCAAAGAGATCTCGATCGCCGAGACCGAGATGCCGGGCCTGATGGCACTGCGCGAGGAGTTCGGGGCGAAGAAGCCGCTCAAGGGCGCGCGCATCGCCGGCTGCCTGCACATGACCATCCAGACCGCCGTGCTGATCGAGACGCTCACGCACCTGGGCGCCGAGGTCACCTGGACGTCGTGCAACATCTACTCGACGCAGGATCAAGCGGCCGCGGCCATCGCCAAGACCGGCGTGCCCGTGTTCGCCTGGAAGGGCGAGACCGAGGCCGAGTACGATTGGTGCATCGGCAAGCAGATCTTCGCCTTCGAAGGTGGCAAAGGTCCGAACATGATCTTGGACGACGGTGGTGATCTGACCATCTGGATCCACCAGAAGCATCCGGAGCTGTTCAACGGCCCGGACGCGATCCGCGGCCTCAGTGAAGAGACCACCACGGGCGTTCACCGCCTGTACGAGATGTTCAAGAAGGGCGACCTCAAGTGCCCCGCCATCAACGTCAACGACTCGGTGACCAAGAGCAAATTCGACAATCTATACGGTTGCCGTGAGTCGCTCACCGACGGCATCAAGCGCGCGACGGACGTGATGTTCGCGGGCAAGGTGTGTGTCGTCGCCGGCTACGGTGACGTGGGCAAGGGCTGCGCGCAGGCCATGAAAGGCCTGGGCGCCCGCGTGCTGATCACCGAGATCGACCCGATCTGCGCGCTGCAAGCGGCCATGGAGGGCTACCAAGTCGTGACCATGGACGAGGCCGCCCCGCAGGCCGACATCCTCGTGACGGCCACTGGTTGCTGCGACGTGGTGAAGAGCAACCACCTGCTGGCGATGAAGAACGAAGCCATCTTGTGCAACATCGGCCACTTCGACAGCGAGATCGACGTCGCCTGGTTGGAAGGCAACAAGGAGATCCGCGAAGAGAACATCAAGCCGCAGGTCGATCACTTCATCTTCCCGGACGGCAAGAAGCTGATCTTGCTCGCGCGCGGTCGGCTCGTGAACCTCGGCTGCGCCACGGGTCACCCGAGCTTCGTGATGAGTTCGAGCTTCACCAATCAGGTGCTCGCGCAGCTCGCGCTGTTCGGCGAGAAGTTCCCGGTGGGCGTGCACATCTTGCCCAAGAAGCTGGACGAGAAAGTGGCGCGTCTGCACCTCGGCAAGCTGGGCGTGAAGCTCGACCGCCTGTCGGGTAAGCAAGCCGAATACCTCGGCGTGTCGGTGGAAGGTCCGTACAAGCCCGAGTTGTACCGCTACTGAGTCGTGGGGCGGACTCGCCCCTGTTTCGCTTGGGTCGTTTGGGGCCGTGGCCCCAAACGACCACGATACTCGCGGAGCTAGCGTCTCCGGCCGCGGGCTAGCCTCGTCGGCATAGCGCTACCTGGAGGGAATGCCGAGCCAACCGCCCGTTCCGCCGAGCGGTGCGGTACTGAAGGCCGACGGCTGGCGGCTCGTCACTCGAGCCCGACTCGCCGCCTGCGACGCCGAGCGCGAAATAGCTCGAAGCAAGTCATCCGTCGCGGCACTCATGGGCGGGCGCTGCGGGGGCCACTGCGGGCCTCCGTTGGACGTCGTGCTCGTCAGCGCCGTCACGCTAAGCTCATCGCGTCAATTGAATAACGCCGCTTAGCCCAAGTTTGCACGGTCCCCCCATGGCTTGAATTCTTTCTTGCGCGCTCAGGGTCGATACCGAACATTCCTCCTCCGTCGCGCATTATCCCCCCGGATGGAAAATAGCCGCCAGTTCTCGTTGGTGCCCAGGCCCCCGGCCATGGATGCGCCCGTTGGACTCGAGGGTCGCACTGACGACGAGCTGATGCTGCTCGCGCGCGGTGGCTCCGATGCGGCCTTCACGACGCTGATTCGTCGCCACCAGGCACGCACGTTGCGCATGGCGGTGCGCTATTTGGGACGTGATGCCTTGGCCGCGGACGTGGCTCAGGACACGTTCGTGGAAATATTTCGGGCGCTGCCGAGCTACCGAGCCCACGGCAAGTTCTCTTCCTATCTGTACCGGGTACTGCTCAACCGCTGCCACATGACCTGGCGCTCATCGCGGGCGGAACGGCGGGCGCTCGAGTACGTCTGCGAAGAAACGACGGAGATCCCGGAGTTGGAACTGCTGCTCCGCGAGCGCGGGCGCGATCTTCGGGTCGCCCTCGGTGAACTGTCCGAAAAGCTACGCAGCGTGGTGCTGCTGCGCTACAGCGCCGGGCTGAGCTACGACGAAATCGCGGAAACGCTCGAAATACCGATCGGCACGGTCAAGCGCCGCCTGTTCGATGCGATGACGAAGCTCCGCGAGAGCTTGGAGGGCGCATGACTTCTCGTTCGCGCATTCAGACGGCCATGCTTGCCGCGCATTTGGAGGGCGAGGTTACGCTGTCCGAGCGCGCCGCGATCGAAGCCGAGCTCCGAGACTCCGCCAAGGCCCGGCGAACACTCGAACAGCTGCGCAATCTGAGCGAGCTTTTGGCCGCGCCCGCGAGCGAGCTGGAAAATATCGATCTTGCCTCGCGCGTACGCGCGAAAACCCGTCAGGTGGCGCGAGAACAGCCGCGGCGTTCGCGCCGTGTCGTTGCGCTGTTTCTAGGCGGACTCGCCGCGTGCATCGGCAGCGCGTTCTTCTTCGTGCACCGTCCGCCCGAACTGTCCGAATTTCGCGAGAAAGGCAGCGATGCGCCCGCCGTTCCAGGCAGGCGCTGGGCGGGGATTCAAGTCCAGCGGGTAGCCCCGCGCGGCACGCCCGTGCCGCTCGAAGCCACGATCACTCGCGATGATGGCCTTTTGTTTTCGTACACGAACTTGGGGCCACACCCGTTCGCCTATTTGATGATCTTCGCGACGGACGCCAGCGCGGAGGTGCGTTGGTTCTATCCCGCGTACGAGAGCGCCGCTGACAATCCCCAGTCGATCGCCATCACGCGCGGTGGCGCCAACGTGCCGCTGGGCGAGCTCGTGCAACAGGAGGCCGCGGACGGACCGCTCTCTCTCTATGCTCTGTTCACGGCGCGGCCGCTCAGCGTGAAGGAAGTCGAGGCCTGGTTGAAACAGCACGGACCGTCCGTGGCTCAGGCTCCAGTTGCCGACGGCATGCTCCAACGCATCGAAACCCGGGTCGTGCGATGAAGTGGTTCGTCTGGCTGCTCGCGCTCGCGCTCGCGCTGTCCGCGGCCCAGACCGCCCGAGCGGCGGGCGCAGCTTTGCAACGTTTTGCGCTGGTGATCGGCAACGATCGGCCTGAGACTTCCAGCGCGGGAATCCTTCGCTATGCCGACGATGACGCGCTCGCGACGCACGCGTTGCTCTCCGACGCTCACGTACAGAGCTTGCTGTTCGTCAGGTTGGACGAGGCCACGCGCGGCATGCATCCGAAGCTCGCCGTTGCTGGAGCCCCGCGCTGGTCCGAGATCGAACGCGGCTTCTCGACGCTCATCGCGCGCATGAAGGAAGCTGCGGCGCACGGCGCGCGAACCGAGTTCCTGTTCTTTTACAGCGGACACGGCGATGTCGAGGGCGGCGAAGGCTATGTCGTGCTCGAAGATCGGCGGCTGACTCGAACGATGCTATTTTCGCTCTTGTCGCGCTCGTCTGCGACGCACAATCACGTCTTCATCGACGCCTGCAAATCGTACTTTTTGGTTTTCGATCGCGGCCCCGGTGGGCACCGAACTCCATACGTGGGAAATTGGGCGGAGCGAGTGCCCGCGCAGCTGGGCAACACCGGCTTCGTGCTTTCGACTTCGTCGGACCGCGCAAGTCACGAATGGGAACGCTACCAAGGCGGCATCTTGAGCCATGAGCTGCGTTCGGGCCTGCGTGGCGCGGCAGATGCCGATCTCGACGGCGCGGTCAGCTACGCTGAACTCGGCGCGTTTTTGCTGACCGCCAATCGCGCCATTCAGAACCCGCGCTTCAAGCCGGATTTCATGGTGCGCGCCCCGGGCCACAATCTCGAACACGAGATTTTGAGTTACCCAGCCAGCGTCGGAACGTTGTTCTTCCCGCCCCGCGCCTGGGGTCATTTTTACGTGGAGAACGCGCGCGGCGAACGGGTGCTGGACGCGCATCCGAGTGCGGGCCAGGCGTTACGCTTGCTGGTCCCTGCGGAGCGACCCTTGTTCGTTCGTCAAAATGACGAACTCGCAGAATACGCGATTGAGGCCGAAGGCGCGGTCGAAGTCGCCGCGCTTTCACCGACGATGCCCCAGGTCGCCCAACGCGGAGCCCAGAGCTTGGCATTCCAATGGACATTCTCCACGCCGTTCGGGCAAGCGGAGGTGCGCGACTTTCGCACGAGCGCCGCGGCCGTGCGCGACGAGCCGCCGGAGTCGAGCCCCAAAGCGAGCTCGACACGTCGCAGCGTGGCGCGCATCGCCGGCATCACTGCGCTCACTGCCGGTGCTGCTGGGCTAACGCTGTCGGCGTTGGCAATCAACGCTTCGGCGCAGGCAAAAGGCGCCCCCCAGGCGAGCGTCGCGTCGAGCAATCAGCAAATTGTCAGCCTGAACCGCGCATCGCTCGTCTGCTACGGCACGGCGCTGGCAGCCGGCTTGACTTGGGCCTGGGCCAAGTGGTGGCCGGAGTCGAGCGTCACGGTCAACACCAGCTCCAGCGGACCAGAGCTCGCCGATGGCGTCGTCCTGAATTTTTCGCGCCGCTTTTGAGACTTACAAAATGCATTCATTTCACTGGCTCCTCGCAAGCGGGATAGTCCTGATCGGTGGCTGCACTCGTGGTCTCGAGGGCGCGCCATGTCCTTGCGCCACCGGCTACGAGTGCTGCGTCGTGCGTAACGCCTGTTATCCTCTCGGCCAAAGCTGCGCTTCGGATGGCGCAGGCGGCACCAGAGAAGGGGGCAGTGGCGAGGGCAGCGCGGCGAACGCCGACGCCGGCGCGGGCGTGCTCGGCGCAAGCGCGGGCATGCTCGGCGCAAGCGCGGGCAGCGCGGGCGTGCCCGGCGCAAGCGCGGGCAGGTTCGGCGCAAGCGCGGGCATGCCCGCCGGCGGTGGAGGCGGATCGCTCGAGTCGGGCGGAGGCGCCGGAGGGTCCGGCGGGGTGAACGAGCCACGCTTCGTGTTGGTCCCAACGCAGCACAACGACAATGCACGCACGGGCGCGAACCTCGACGAGACCGTGCTCAACGCCTCCACCGTGAGGTCAGCGAGTTTCGGAGAGCTTTCACGTCGCCCCGTGCGCGGCGCCGTCTTCGCTCAGCCGTTGGTCGCGCCGGCCGTGAAGCTGCCCGCTGGAAGAGCGCTCGATCTGGTTTACGTGGCGACCATGGCCAACGAAGTTTACGCGCTCGATGCGCGTGACCCCGAGCGAGCGCCGATCTGGAACCGAACGTTGGGCCCTTCGATCGTGCTCCCCGACCCGCTGATCTCGAGAGAAAGCGGCCAGATTTGGCACGAAATCGGCATTCTCGGGACGCCCGTGCTGTCCGTCGCCGACGGCGCGCTGTATGCGGTCGCGGCCACGAAGGTTGGCGACGTCTACGCTCACCACGTGCACAAGCTCGACCTGAGCACGGGGAACGTGCTCGCGTCGGCGGCGATCGCGCACGTCGATTTCGTCAATGCCGAGCAGGCGCAACGCAGCGCTCTCACGCTCGCGAAGGGGGTTTTGTACGTGCCATTCGGAGACTACAATCCGGGTTCGGATGCGAGCGGCTGGGTTTTCACGTTCGACGTGAACCTGTCGCCGCTCGGCATCATTCGGCTCGGCAACCCGAGCGGCTCGGGCGTGACGATGAGCGGGCAGGGGCCCGCGGCAGACGACCGCGGCTCGATCTTTCTCGCGACCAATCCCGGATTTTTGACAGAGAACGAAGTCTCGAGCGCATTTGCGTCTCGTGTCCTCGTGCTTCCTGACTCAACCGGCGCTGGCATGAGCGAGCTGTTCAGCTGTTCGCCCGCAAGCCAGTGCCGGAGCACCGAGCTTGGCAGTAGTGGGCCGCTCTTGCTTCCCCATTCAGACCAGCTGGTGGTCGCTGGGCAGCGTGACTTGTACCTCCTTACGCGAGGGACTGGCGCTATTAATCCCTCGGCACTGTCGCTCGTGCAGAAGTTTCGCGGCGAGGGCTCGCTGGCCTGTGATCCGTCGGCAGTCAACTGTGCCGCGATGCCGAGCTCGCCCGTGTTTTGGCCCGGCTCAGGGCCGCAGCCCAAGCCCCGGCTGTTTGCATGGGCGTCGAGCGATCGCCTGCGAGCCTTCGAGTACGACACCGCGAACGGGCATTTCGATTGTCCCAATCCCGGCAACAACGGCTCCTGCGAGACACTGGCGAGTGACCCGGCAGTCTCCATTGACTCCGAAGGGAACACCTTACGGAGCGCGGCACACCTCAGCGTCTCGTCCCACGGCAGCGAGCGCGGTAGCGGCATCGTGTGGGCCGCGCAGCCCTACAGCTCGGACGGCCTGCGAAGTCCCGATGGCATTCTGCGCGCGTTCGACGTGGAAAATCTCACGTCATTCCTGTGGAACACGGAAACTGCTCGAACACCGCTCGGCCCACTCGCTCCGGGCGCAACGCCGACGGTCAGCGGCGGACGCGTCTTCATCGGCACGGCAGATGGTATCAGTAAGAGACGGACATTCGGGGACACCCCGACCGCTGCCACCCCGGCGCTCGCCAACTTCGCCGACAAGAGTCTGGTCGTCGCCTGGACGGTGAGCGATCCGTCGAACTCGGGCTTCAAGTTGAAATCCACGCAGGATGGCTTTGGCTTCGGCGAGATCAGCAGTGTCTACGACACCCTCTTTGACTTTTCGCCCGAACCCGCGTTGGCAGCGGATGACTCGCACGTTTACTTGGGATGGACCGCGTGGGTGACGGGGCCAGAGCGGAAGCGGAGCGTGAAGGTCGCGGTGTCCGCGGATCCGTCATTCGCTCACTATGACTTCATGACGCTGCAGAGCGCTTCCGGAATGCCGGAACTGCTCTCGTCCGCCGCGATCAGCGCGCCGGCTCTCACCTACGGCAATCACCGGCTGTTTTTGGCGTATCACGAGCAGGACAACGGAATCGTCGTCTTTTCGAGCCGGGACGGCTCGACGTTCGACCCGTCCACGCGGGTCAGCATCCCGCTCCCCCTATCGTCCTATCGGACGCCGGCGCTCGCCTATCTGAATGGCAAGCTGTACCTGACATCGACCGACACTTCCCAACACGTGAGGCTGTTCGTGTCTGCGGATGATGGCGCGAGCTTCACTGGCCCGACCCTGCTACCGATATCGAGCGAAGGGCATCCAGCGCTGCTCATGCTCAACCCCCAGGGGGCGAATGAGTCGGACCTTCACCTGCTCTGGTCGGACACGACCAACAGCGCCGATACAGGCCGCATCAAGATCGCCTCGGTCGCTGGGGATTTTTCACGCTTGGCACGCAGCCACGAGTTTTTGGCGGATCAAGCATACCAATCAATCTCGGCGACGCAGTTCAAAGACGCCTGGTACGTAGCGTGGATGGGAGTCGGCGCCACGAACCTCCCCAACGTGGCGCGCTACAGTCCCGGTGAGCTCGTGACTTACGGCCTCGGAGCTCCGCGATGATTCCGCGGCGCACGACCTTGGCCGTGCTGGGCTGGCTCTGGTGCGGGCTCGGGGCGCTATCGTGCAGCGGGCAGTTCGCCA
>Ga0247783_1000594_pt1 | contig 11396 bp, 8 predicted proteins | sample UWRJL064202C5_FD_179911 | JGI IMG/M metagenome (GOLD analysis project Ga0247783, IMG submission 179911) | Plant litter microbial communities from Arlington Agricultural Research Station in Wisconsin, United States - UWRJ-L064-202C-5 | ecosystem: Environmental > Terrestrial > Plant litter >...
CAAAACCGAGAGCGAAAAAATAATGGACCGCGTTAATGAGGCGGTAAATGGAAAGTTGAAATTTGAAAGGAATTAAAAATAGGGGCTCAATGTATGAGTCCAATTGTTGTCGCAAAAAAACTATCCAAAAAAAAGGGCGCAATAAATTGCGCCCTTACAAAATTACCGCTTAAAACTAATTAATCAGTTTTTTTCGGGCGAAAGCTAGTTTTTTTGCCGTCGCGCTCACCGAAACGTGGCTTATCACGGCCACCATCTTTATTGCCAAAGTCACGACCACCACCTTCTCTCGGACCGAAATCACGCTTTGGTTTGCGGCTAAATTCATCACCGCCAGTGCGTGGGCCTGTATCCAGAGAAATTTCCAATGGACGGTTGCGCACGCGCACTTTTTTCAATTTCGCCAACACATCTTTTGCGATGCCAGTGGGTAAATCGACTGTAGAGTATTCATCGTGCAATTTGATATGGCCGATAAAACGGCTCTCGATGCCTGCTTCGTTAGCGATAGCACCAACGATGTCGCCAGGACGAGCTTCGTGATTGCGACCTACTTCAATGCGGTAGCGATCCATGTTCTCGTCGTTGTGTTCGCGGCGTGGGCGATCTTCGCGCGGGCGATCATCACGTGAACCGCGATCGCGACCACCGTCACGGCTACCGCGATCATCACGTGAGCTACGTTCATCGCGACCACCGCGTTCGTCACGGCTGCTGCGCTCACGCTCGGGTTTCACATCGGTAAATTTAACTTGTAATGGACGCTCAACTTGCAACAAGTAAGCGAGGGCAGAAGCGATTTGCTCTGGCGATACGTCATTTTTGTGGCTGAACTCAGCCAACAGATCATTGAAGAAAGTCAGATCTGCTTGTGCTTGCAAGGTATCGGTAATTTGTTGGGTAAATTGATCGATACGATGTTTGGTAACGGTTGCACCAGTTGGCAATTCCATTAAGGTAATTGGCTTTTTAGTCGCTTTTTCGATGGTGTAGAGCAAACGCTTTTCACGTGGAGCAACGAACAGGATTGCTTTACCACTGCGGCCAGCGCGGCCGGTACGACCAATACGATGTACGTAAGCTTCGCTATCGTAAGGAATGTCGTAGTTCACAACGTGGCTTACACGCTCAACGTCGATACCGCGCGCGGCAACGTCGGTGGCGATAACGATATCGAGTTTGTTGGTTTTCAAACGCTCAATGGTGCGCTCACGCAATTGTTGATTCATATCGCCATTGAGTGGCGATGCTGAATAACCGCGTGCTTCCAATTTTTCTGCCAATTCAACAGTGGCAGTTTTAGTGCGCACGAAAATAATCATGCCGTCGAAGGGTTCAACTTCCAGGATGCGGGTAAGTGCATCGAGTTTGTTGGTGCCGCTCACCATCCAATAAACCTGCTCAATATTGGCATCGGTAGATTGGCTGCTGGCGATTTTAATTTCAGTCGCATTGTTCAAATAGTTGTTGCACACATGGCGAATTTCTTTCGGCATGGTGGCAGAGAACAATGCGGTTTGGCGGGTTTTTGGAGTGTGTTCCAAAATCCATTCAACGTCATCGATAAAGCCCATGCGCAACATTTCGTCAGCTTCGTCGAGTACCAAGGCTTTCAGATTGTTGAGGTTCAAACTGCCGCGACGCAAGTGATCCATCACGCGACCTGGTGTGCCTACAACAACGTGTGCACCGCGTTTTAATGAACGCAATTGGGTAGTCATTTCCTGGCCACCGTAAATCGGCAGCACATGGAAGCCAGGGATTTCACTGGCATATTTTTGGAAGGCTTCTGCAACCTGAATCGCGAGTTCGCGAGTAGGTGCTAATACCAAAATTTGTGGATCTGATTGCTTGGTGTCAATGCGTGACAACAAAGGCAAAGCAAATGCCGCAGTTTTACCGGTGCCGGTCTGTGCCATGCCGAGAATATCGCCACCAGCAAGCAGTATAGGAATTGCAGCTGCTTGAATGGGGGATGGTTGCTCGTAGCCCACTTTTTGGACGGCGCGCATGACAGCTTCAGAAAGGGCTAAATCGGAAAACATAATGGGTTCAGACATGTAATAACCTGTGTTTAAACATAAAAATCGCGCGCAAAAAAATAACGAGATAACAGCATAGGCCGCATCTGATTTTTTTACGGTTTGATTCTTATTGGTTTTTTAATGGGTGTTTGCGAAAAGCATCGCCCAATAACGGAGGGCAACAGTGAATGGGCAAACACAATAAAGTGGGGGCGATGATTGATCGCTAAGCGTATGTACTACATACAAGGTTCGGCTGCGTGTGAAAATAACTCAAGGAGTCAGGGCACAAGTGCAGTCGTAAAGGGCGATTTAATCAACGAATTCCCGCGTCATCTGCAAAGCAGACGTTTATGCAATCAACAAATTCCGGTTCGTATAACCGATTGCATACTATGGGGCAGGCTGAAGAGATTTGATAAACAGAATCGATCAGCGTCTATATCTACCAAGTGTTTAAACAGTTAACACATGGTCGGGCAGCCCTCAGACATCCAGTCTGTTCAGCATTACCCCATGACAAGACATTCACGATCAAGAGAGGGGTCACTGAAAGTGCGCGGAGTATAGAGGCTCGTGGCTTTTAAGGCCAGTGAAATTTGATTTGCGTCGCAAATTACTACTAAGCCTTTCCGATTTCGCGCACAAATTTGCATAAGTGCTTGCCCTTGGCTAAACGGACTATTCGGCGCGAATAGCTGGGTTTACACTCGCAACCTCAATCAGGATTCCCTTTTGTGGCTGAACATTATGGCTGAACGACATATCTCTACCACCGCGCTTGCCCGCCTGATTAACAAGGAGAGCAAAGAGCTGTTTATCCTGCTGACCACCGGCGGTTGGATTGTGAAAGTGGATAACCATTGGCAGCTCACCGAAAAAGGGAAGTTCGAGGGCGGGGTTTACGTCAACCATCCCAAGTACGGTGAATATATCGCCTGGCCGGAATCCATCCAGCATCACCACTTATTAAAGCTGCTGCCGGAAGCCCCTTTGAGTGCGACCAATCTAGCTCATAAATGGGATATACCCGCGCGTCTCGTCAATCTGTTATTGGCTGAAAAGGGTTTGATCAAAAAGCATATTCGCGGCTGGTTGTTAACGCCCAAAGGAAAAGCGCTGGGCGGGCAGCAACAGGAGGCGGAATCGGGTATTCCTTTTGTGACCTGGCCGGAAACCATTCTGGAGGAGCCAGAGCTGATCGGCTCGCTCCTGCAAATCACCGGCGATGAAGGCTTGGTCGGGCAACCTACACTGGATGGCCACAGCGTCAATAATGCGGTGCAGCGCCGTATCGATAATTGGCTGTACCTGACCCGAGTCATCCATGCGCGCGATTATTCTTTGCTGTGGGATTTGGACTCGGCCACCGCCGACTTTTATCTACCTGATGTAGAGCTCTGCGTTGAATGCTGGGCAGACGAACTAGGGCTGGAAAACAATCGTGCCGCAGTGATCAGTGGTGAGCTCGAAAAGAATGTGATTTATAAAAAACACAAGGTGGCCTATATCGAATTTCGCGATGAAAATATTCATCAAATCGATGAGGTACTCGCGCGCGAATTATTGCGGCGCGGTGTAGCGGTTTACTGAGTGTTGCAACCATTTATCCAATTAAAAATGTGAGGAGGAAAAACTAATGGCCAGTGTGTTTAGCTTAATTATGGAAGGAAAAATCCCCGGAAATTTTGTATGGAAGGATGACAAAGCTGTTGCCATTCTGACGATCCAGCCGATCCGCCAAGGCCATGTGCTGGTGATACCACGCGAAGAAATTGACCAGTGGAGCGATTTACCTTTGGATCTCGCCGCTCACTTAATGCAAGTCAGCCATAACATCGCCAATGCCTTGAAAGTGGCTTATCCCGCTACCCGCGTTGGTTTTATGATCGCCGGTCTCGAAGTTCCCCATACCCATATCCATTTGGTGCCCATGGACTCAATGGATGATTTAAGTTTTGCATTTGCGAAAAATGCCGATGGTGAAGTGTTAAAACAAACGGCAGAAAAAATTCGCGGAGTTTTGCAAGGGCAGGGGTTTGCTGAGGCAAAAGTGTAATGATTTTTGTGTGCCCGGTTTATGTCCGGGCGCTTGGTTAGAGTAGTTTATGAATTTGCTGCTTCCTCCCGGCCAGTTACTTTTCTGGCTAACCACTTTAATTGCGATGCCGATTTTATTATTGGCAATTCGTCACGCACCTTGGCAACAGGTATTGGCGGAACAATCCCGTCAGCACATTTTGTTTGCCACCGTTCTCGCCCTTGCGCTCTTATGGCTGCTGCAAGTGTCAGTACGCGATACCTTGGCAATCCATCCTTTATTAATGACCGTTACCACTATGGTGTTTGGTTGGAGTCTCGCGACGTTAATTGGCGCCATGGCGTTAATCGCGCTGGAAATTTATCAAGTGCCGCTGCATGCACTCAGTTTGAATTGGGATGTCGCAGTCGCGCAGTTTGATTTGCATGCATTTCCGGTCGATTTTTGTTTGAGCGTGGCTGTCCCGGTAGGATGGGCTTGGTGTGTGCTCTGGTTCGTGGATCGCTGGAAGTTTAAAAATCCATTTACCTATTTTTGGGGCGTTGGATTTTTTGGGGCGATGCTGAGTTGTGTGTGGCTGGGGCTTGTTGCGTTGTTACTGTTTGCGATTACCGGTAGTGAAATCCAGTTTGCGACCACTTGGGAGCATTTCATCGTATTCATCTTGATGACGTTTCCCGAGGGTTTTGTGAATGGCCTTATCGCCACGGTGATGACGGTGTTATATCCCGATATGGTAAAAACTTATCGCGATGACTGGTATTTAAAAGATTAAACCTGTCATCGCGACCAGCATAAAATTATTGGCCCATTCCCACCAGCGTCACAATTCCCAAAATAATAAATAAAACGCAAGCGGCTTTGTGTGCAACGCCGAGTGGCAATTTATCCATCAACCATTTCCCCGCAAAAATCACCGGCACGTTTGCCAGTAGCATTCCGAAGGTAGTTCCCGCGATTACTGCACCGGTCATCCAAATATCAGCGTTGAATTTTGCCGCAAGTATCACTGTGGCAATTTGGGTTTTATCGCCAATCTCTGCCAGAAAAAACAACACCAGCGTCGCTACAAAGGGGCCGTAGTTGGCGAAGCGACCCATATCGTCGTCTTCTTTATCGGGAATTAACAACCAGAGGGCGATGGCAAAAAAACTGCCACTGATAATCCAGCGAATCCAATCGGCCGGAATTACATCCGCCAACACCGCACCGATCCAAGCCGAAAGCCCGTGGTTGACGATAGTAGCGATTAAAACGCCGAAGCTAATGATGAAGGGGCGGCCGTACCGCGCAGCGAGAAAGAGCGCGAGCAACTGGGTTTTATCGCCAATTTCGGCGATAGCGACGGCGAGGGTTGAGCTGAGAAATGCTTCCATTGTGGATATCCAAAGGCGGGACGGTCAGGCGATACAGCCGTTTTTCTGGCCAGAATCAAAGATGCGCGGATTATAGGGAAGCATGATTAATGCGACAACCCGGAACTCAAGTCCAAGCCAAATGTTTGACTTTTGTTGAGCCTAAGTATTTATAAGTGTATGAAAAATAAGTAGTAAATATTTTGGCATCCACTTTGCACTTACCCTTGTAAACATGCCTTCCATGATAAAAGACCGTTGTTTTATTGACGGTTTGGATTGTCGGGCAGGGCAGAGATGTAGACCAGGGGTTTTTATGACGCAAGCAGTTTCCAATGTGATTAAGGTGCTCGGTGGTGCTAAAGCGCGTGCTGGCCTCTTGGCTGCCAATTCGGGTGAGCTGGTAGTGGCGCCAGCGCCAGCGGACAAGCCAATCAGCGAAAAAGGCCAGGACTTAAAAAGCGCTTTTGAGCTGTTTAACCAGATGTCCGAACAGCTTGCCGATTCTTATCACCTGTTGGAAAACCGTGTTGCCGAGCTGAACGAAGAACTCTCCAGCCTCAGCGATCGCCGCTTGCAGGAACTGGCTGAGAAAGAAAAGTTAGCCCATCGGCTCGAAAGCCTGCTGAATTTTTTACCCGGTGGTGTGGTGGTGCTGGATTCCTCCGGGCGTGTGTCCGAATCCAACCCCGCTGCGATTGATCTGCTGGGTGAGCCTTTGCAAGGCGAATTATGGCGCGATGTGATCAAACACTGTTTTGCCCCACGTCAGGATGATGGCCACGAAGTTTCATTGCGCGATGGCCGCCGCATCAGTATCCAAACCCGTAACCTGGGTGCCGACGGACAAATTATTTTATTGACCGACCAAACCGAAACCCGCCGCCTGCAAGGTGAGTTAAGTCGCCATGAGCGTTTATCTGCCTTAGGCAAAATGATGGGCGCGCTCGCACATCAAATCCGCACACCTTTATCCTCCGCCATGTTGTACGCCGGTCATTTGTGCAGCGGTAAATTGGATGATGCTCGTCGCCAACAATTCTCTGAAAAAATTCTCGGCCGTTTGAACAATATCGAACGCCAAGTGCAAGACATGTTGTTTTACGTTAAAGGCGAATTGGCACTGAACGATGTCATCAGCGTGGCGCAATTGCAGGTGGATTTGGCGGAGGCGATGGAGGTGCCCTTGATGACGAGTGAATCCACTTGTGAATGGATTATTAATTGCCGCGAACAATATATTCAATGTAACCGCGAAGCCTTGATTGGCGCGCTGTTAAATCTGGTGAATAACGCCATTCAAGCGGTAGATCGCAAAGCGGCACTGCGTGTTGAATTCAATCTGTATCCGCAAGCGCTAAATGATCCCAAACTCAGCGCCGAACTCAATACCGAAGATCGGCGTTTGTGGATTCGCGTGTGCGATAAAGGGCCGGGAATGCCAGCAGAATTGCTCGCATCGGTAGGCGATTTATTTGTCACTACCAAAGCACAGGGTACAGGTTTGGGATTAAGTGTGGTGAAAGCGGTTGCACGCGCGCATCACGGAAAATTTTTATTGCAATCAACATTAGGCAAGGGCACTTGTGCGAGTTTGCTGTTGCCTTTCGCGAACTTTACATCCTAGGGGAATAATCATGGCTTTAGCGTTGCAACAAGCTGAATTTGAAAATGCGATCAAGGTATTGGTTGTTGAAGATGACAACAATCTCCGCGAAGCATTAACAGACACGCTGCAATTAGCCGATTATTCGGTCATTGCAGTCAATAGCTGTGAAGAAGCGCTGAAACAATTGGCACTCTTTAACGATATCCGCATGATTGTTTCCGATGTAAACATGGGCGCAATGAGCGGCCATGATTTATTGCGCGCGGTAAAGCAGGAATATCCACAAATTCCCATGATGTTGATTACAGCTTACGCCAGTATCAGCGAGTCTGTCGATGCCATGAAGCAGGGCGCGGTCGATTATTTGGTTAAACCTTTTGCTCCACAAACCCTGGTGGAAACTGTCGCCCGGCATTTGGGTGTGGCGCAAATTTCTGGTGATGAACCTGTCGCTATTGCTCCGTCCAGCAAACAACTATTGCAGCTGGCGCAGCGTGTCGCCCAGTCAGATTCAACTGTATTAGTAGTGGGCGAATCAGGTACCGGTAAAGAAGTTCTCGCACGTTATATTCACGATCACTCCCCGCGCCGCAACCAACCGTTTATTGCAATTAACTGCGCGGCGATTCCAGAAAATATGCTGGAAGCCATGTTGTTCGGCCATGAAAAAGGTGCTTATACCGGCGCGCATACCAGCAGCCCTGGTAAATTTGAACAGGCCAATGGCGGCACTCTGTTGCTCGATGAAATTTCCGAAATGGATATCGGCCTGCAGGCGAAATTATTGCGTGTGCTACAAGAGCGCGAAGTAGAGCGCTTGGGCGGCCGCAAAACTATTAAGTTAAATGTGCGTGTTATCGCTACATCCAACCGCGATATGCGCAATGAAGTCGTCGCTGGAAAATTCCGTGAAGACTTGTATTACCGTTTGAGTGTGTTGCCCTTGCAGTGGGCACCGCTGCGTGACCGTATGGAAGATATTATTCCGCTCGCCGATAAACTTTTGCAAAAACACGCGCACAAGCAAAATCGTCGTGGGGTGAATTTGTCGGCCTCGGCGCAGCAAATGTTGCTTGCCTATCCCTGGCCGGGCAATGTGCGCGAGTTGGATAATATTATGCAGCGCGCGTTAATTTTGCAGGCGGGTAAATCAATCCAGGCAGAAGATTTAGGCTTGGGAGGCAATGGCTCTTATTCACAAAGCCCTGTTCATTACAGCCAAAAACCGAATTTGTTAGAGGCGGCGCAGGCGATTAATCCATCTGCAGAATTTGATACTGCCGTTGACTCCCAGCCCTCTTTTGCTGCGCAGGTTTTTGCTAACGCCAGTTATCGCGCCAGTCAATTTTCTGTCGCTAGTATTGCTAGCGATAATATCGCGCTGGTCAGCAACCAACCTGTGCAGCATTCATCGCTCAATAATCCGGCGTTGGGTAATGACCTTAAACAGCGCGAATACGAAATTATTATGAACACCCTGCGCAATGAGCGCGGCAGCCGCAAAAATACTGCTGAGCGTTTGGGTATTAGCGCGCGGACCCTGCGTTATAAAATTGCGAGGTTGCGTGAAGAAGGTTATGAAATTACGGAGTGATTGGTTGAACTGTGGCTCATATCACATTTAAACTAAGTGCCTTGTCTAAGCGCGACATGAAGTTCGTATTGGGCAATCCATTTTAAATGGGCAAAAATGGAAACCAGCTCAGCACACCAACGCTACCGGTAAATATCACTAGCAAAATGAATGTGTTTTCAAACAATAATAACGTCATATGCCTGAATAAATTTTAGCTAACGTAAGACCAAAAATAAGTTTTATGAATAGTTATTCTCCTAAAATATTTCTCAAAAATACCGTGATTTAAAGCCCCTCTGAGTAGTTAGGGGTTTTATTTTTTCGGTGCATGGCTCCAACAGCTTGGATAATGAAATTTAGATAAAAATAAAAAATGCATCTAAACAAAATTGCATATTATGCAATGCGCGTAACACAACAAATAAATATAACTTCCCAATCTAAAGGATTTACCTATGAAAAAGATCGACAGCAAATTTCGTCACCTGCCAGAGACTGAAGCGATGGAAGCAACTGCAGACTTGCGACTTCGCGAAGCTGCTCCCGAAGTGTATAAGGCTGAAATGAAAGCGGACGATCAAGGTCCGAAACAAGAGCGTGAAGCCTTCGTTCAAAAAGACCGTCGTACTTTTATGGGTCTTATTGCGAAATCCGGCATTACTGCTGGATTGATCAAAAGCTCTGCGTTGCTGGGCGGCATTCTGGCCAATCGTCACGCGCTGGCGCAAGCAGATGTAAATAAGCGCGTTATTTTCTGTTACATCAACAGTGGCGCCCCGACAGGAAGTTGGTTACCTGGCAGCGCTTCGGTAATGAACCAGGTCACGGTACCTTACGGCCCTACAGATTATAACGTTGCTGACATTTGCCATTTTCGTCAGGTCAATGTTATTACCGCTGGACATCAAACAGCGATGAATTCATTGGGTAATGTCAACTTTGCAACACCCACTATGGATAAGCGCATTGCCGATGTGCTGGGAACGACTACGGTGAGAAAACAGATCTATCTCGGGGCGAAAGCCACCACCAATGGACAATTGTGCAGTAATAGTGGGCCATGTATAGACAATCCAACACAGGCCTTGGCGAACATATTTTCTGATGGCAATGTTAGCAGTAGCAGTAGCAGTAGCAGTAGTATCAGTAGCAGTGATATAAGTAGCAGTAGCAGTGATATAAGTAGCAGCAGCCACAGTAGTAAGGGCAGAGGCAGGGGCCATGGTAAGGGCCATGGTAAGGGCAATACAGATACTGTCTACGATGCTCACCTTCGTACGCTGGACTCGGTCAAAAGCAAGTTAAGCACAGAGGAAGTTGTTAGCTACCAGGAACACACTCAGTCTCTTGTTAACATACAAGCTGAGCTTGAGACAGCCTCTAGCAGCGCACCGTCTACAACGTGTGAAAGCAATCTGCTTGTCGATACCTCCAATATGCAGCAAACAGGTCGATCTCAGGCCGATATTATTGTGGCGGCATTAGCCTGTGGTATTACCAAAGTAGCAACGCTTCAACTGGGCAACCCTGACGGTCAATGGGTAGCGCACAACACGGCTTGGAGACAAACTGCGCACGACGCATGTCACTCAACCCCAACCGCCACTGCATTTATTGAGATGCTTCGCTACATTAGTGATGTACCTGCTTACCTCATCGACAAGTTGCGTAAAACCAATGGTCCTGATGGTCAGCCATTAATAAAAACCACTGTGGTTGTACAGGTAACCTGTATGGGTAATGGTATGAGTCACGCCCCCGAGAACGGACCATTTATTGTGGCTACGGAAATGCCTGGTTTTGTACCGGGTTTCTCGGCTCGTACAGGTGGCAATGTGCTTGATTTGAACGGTGCTATTCCTAAAGGTCTGGGTCTCACCGGTATAGATCTGGGTGTTAGTACGCTTGGCCTAGTATAATTTTTTAGGTTCAATGCGTTTGTTAGTCAACGCCTCCTGCTGCTCATGCTTCAGGGGGCGTTTTTTTTCGAGGAAAATTTTTTGCTTGAGCATGATATCGACAACGGATTACACACCAAAAGAAGTCTACCGCCTGCCACGACCTGAAGGTCGCGCTCATGTCGAGGCAGGGTCTGACGAAGCAACGTCGTCATGGGGGCCTTAAGGACCCGGTGGCGGAACCATTCCCACGGCTCGCATCGATGCATCGAGATGAGCCCGGTCGCCTCCTCGAGCCAACCAAGCCTTCGTAAATTTATAGACATCAATGGGATCTGGTTGACTTGAATCGAGCTCCTTGTCGAAGATCGACATGATCAACTTGGCGTTCTTGTCCCAAATGGGAATTGCACAGTTTCTGTAGTGCCGGGTATTGACAGGCCCGCTACAGGCGCGGGGTGTGCCGTCGTTCAGCAGTAGAAACAGGAGATCTGTTACGCGATCCTCGACCGCCTCAGCCACGATTTTTTTGCCCTTCGGTCCCGTCATCCCGATGGCGGAACATGCCTTCGGCTTGTACTCCGTTGGCAGCTGGGGATTTTCCTTTACCAGGTAACTGCCGGGAAAGTACATTCGAACCGCTTTTGAAAGGAAAGTCGGAAACCCTTCAAACCAGGCGAATTCAGACGTGTTCTTGGGTGCACGCTCACTCTCGATCCAGCACCCGTCATGCACAGACGGCCACAGGTGATATCTGCCGATATTTTCCTGAAGAAAATGCGCGTACTCGTGAACAAGCGTCGCTTCGTCGAACATCGTATCTGTACCGGCACGAATCACACCGGCATTGGTAAAGGCGGTTACTGTCGCGATTGAAGGGCCGAAGATGACCC
>Ga0247783_1000596_pt1 | contig 11392 bp, 8 predicted proteins | sample UWRJL064202C5_FD_179911 | JGI IMG/M metagenome (GOLD analysis project Ga0247783, IMG submission 179911) | Plant litter microbial communities from Arlington Agricultural Research Station in Wisconsin, United States - UWRJ-L064-202C-5 | ecosystem: Environmental > Terrestrial > Plant litter >...
TTTGTAGTGCTCGAGGTTCAAGCCGGCGTCGGCCGGCACGCCCGGGTGCCGCCAGGCCGCCACGTGGTGGCCACCGGCCATCAAGAACGCGCCGAGACGCAGCTGCTTCTTCGCTTGGGTCATGGTCTGTTGTCCTCTATAGAAGATGTGCGTCTCGTAGCAGGTCGTTAAGCCCAGGCCAAGCACGGATTGGCTGGAAATGTGTCTCCAGTGAAAGAACGAGTTGTTATATCAAGAGACGCTGAAGTGGGGGAGCATGGTAGCCTGGGCGGCATGGTCGACTTCTATTTCGGAAAAAATTCAGGCAACGCCGCGCGCTCCGCGCTGGCTCTGTACGAGACCGGGGTGCTGTTCGGAGCTCACCCGCTGGACCTCCGAAAGCCTCGCAGCCCCGAATATTTGGCTCTGAATCCGGTTGGAAAGGTCCCTACGCTGATCGACGGCGCGAGCACGCTGTGGGAGTCGAACGCCATCAACTGGTACCTCGCCGAGAAGTATCCACACGCTGGGCTCCTGCCCGCGACGCCTGAAGGCCGCGCCAGCGTGCTGCGCTGGGCGTTCTTTCAAACGTCGCACGTGTCACCCGCGGCCACCGCCGTTCACCGCTCGCTCAACCCGGCGCATGCGCGCTACTTCAGCCAACCCACCCACGCCCAAGAGGCTGACAACGGCAGGAAGGAGCTCGCGCGCTTCCTGCCGATCCTCGAGGGCGCCCTCACGAATGCGGAATGGCTCGTCGGTGACTACTCCTTGGCCGACATTGCCTTCGCTCCGCACCTTGGCTTTCTGGTGCAATACGGCTTCGATTTCCCGGGAACGCCACGCGTGCGCGCTTGGCTCGAGCGCATCCGGGCGCGCCCTGCCTGGCGAAAAGCGCACGCGTTGATCTTCGATGGCTACTCTCCGTAAGTCACCGGCGAGCGGTGCCTCCGGAGCGCGCCTGGTCTAGGTCGGGGGCTCACGCCCGCAATCGTGTGCCGACTTTGGACTTCGCTTTGCCCTGGGCTCCCCCCGAGTGCCGCTCGGCGAGCCTCGCGCGCCGGATCGTGGACGCGATTACGAGACGTCGCTCCCTTGCTTCGCGTCGTCCTCGTCCTCGTCCTCGTCACCCTTGCCAGTGATGACTCCCTTCAACCAAATGAGTACGCCGGCGACGACGCCCAGAGCCAAGATCAGCCAGCCGAACTGGCCCCAGATCCCCCGCTGCATGTCGGCTTCGCTGTACTTGGCGCGCAATGCTTTGGCGAGCTCGGGATTATCGACGTACTTGTCGCCCTGAAATGCCACCGGCTTGCATTCGCTCACCGAGAAGTAGGACCAGAAAACGCCTTGAACATTGCACAAATAACCCGCCTGAAAACCGGCGAGCTCTGGGTCCGCGTCGTAGGGAGCCGGCAGCGGTCCGGTCGCAAACGTTTCATTTCCCGTATTGTAGATGAGGAGTCCCTTTGCCTCGGCCCGTGCAGGCATCGCCAAGACCGCTCCGAGTATCCCCAAGATCACCAGCAGAGATTTCATTGCTGCGATTGTACGCAGGCGTGCGAAAGTTCTCCCCAAAATTAACAGGCGAACGTGCCGGATGCGCGGCGACTGGGTGTCGAACGAGCGTACGGACCGTCGACACACTCGGCGCCAGTATCGACAGCCCGAAAGCGCAACGGGCAATCTCTCAGGCCCCGGATGCGAGTCAGAAAAATTCGGGCGCGCGCTGAAGATCTGCGGACGCCGGCACTCTAATCAGGCAGGCGCGGTCTGCTCCCTCCTCGAGTGCAGTGATGCGAGAAAAACTCGTCGTCCGCGCCGGCCATCGTTTGCAGCGACCTGCCGATCTGTTCTTGAAGTCTCTACCGCAAACACACTAGCTTGCTAGTGCTCGCTCGCAAGCGTGGCTCGAACAGGGGAATAGAGATGATGATCCGATCGAATGGGTGGAGTAGGCGCTCCTTGCTCCTGTTGTCGTTAGCGGCCACGACGGGGATCAGCGGTTGTGCTCCGGCCCCGAGCGAAGACAGCACTCGCCAGTCGTCCGCGCTCGAGACTTCGCCTCCGCCGGCGGGTTCCGGCGCACCCTCCGCGAAGCCGACGCCTGGTCTGCCGCCTGCTCTCCCGGCCTCGGGCCTTTCCGGCAAAATCTCCCCGAAAGTCAAAAGATGGCGTTCACCTACCCGGCGACGAAGTTTGGCTCATCGCGGAAAAGCGAACCGACGAGATTCGCTACTACCTGAGCAACTTACCCAGGAACACACCGCTCAAGACACTCGCAGCCAGCATCAAGGCACGTTGGGCCTGCGAACAGGCGCATCAGCAGATGAAGGAAGAGCTCGGCCTCGATCATTTCGAAGGTCGCTCATGGCACGGGCTACATCATCATGCCGTGCTCACGATGGTCGCCTTCGCGTTTCTCCAGCACGTCAGGATCCGCGAAAATAAAGCGTAGGCGCAGCGAGCCGACAACGCGAATCTCATTGCCGGCAATCCGCCGGATGCTGGTCGCGAAGCTCGCTGCGCCGATTTCCTGCCCTCACTGCCGGGGGCCCGTACGCCCGCTCGTGCCTATCTGAAAAGTGTCGGAGTAGTGCTAGGGGTGGGCTCGAGCAAAGGGGATGGGGCCGAGCTCGAAGACGGCGGGGTGCTGAACGACTGCAGGCGGCGCGTTGCGCTTTAAAAAGCCGCTGCGGCCCGCAGCGGCGTCGAGCAGTGCCGCGCTGAGTTTTGCTGGAAGCGGCAAGAGGAGACCCAGCTCCGTGAGCCGGGTGCGACAGACTGCGGCGCCACTGAGACTAAGCCGCACGGCCAGGCTGCTGCCCTGAATGTAGCTCGGGGCGAATCGCTCCAGCAGGTCAACGGGGAAGGCGTAGCAAGACTGCGTTGACACGACCGGGACTGTTTCTTCGAGGCTCTGTAGTAGTTCGGCTAGCGACTCTGGATTCGTTGCCGCAGAAGGCGCGAGCGCACGCTGCACGAGCGAGTCTTTGCGGAGTGCGGCGAGCAAGTCCGACTCGGCTATCCAGTCACTCAGTGAAGCGACCTTGACGGGAGTGGCGCCTCCGGGAGTAACGGCCAACGTGACGAACCGAGCTTCGCCCGCCGGATGGGCCTCGTGCGTGCAACCAGTTTCCTCCAGCGTTTGCACGCTCAAGAACGAGCCGGCCCAGGCCACGGGTGTGACGCTGATCCGGCGGCCACAATCCCGAGCAGCGACTGGCGAAAAATCGGCTTGGAACCGCGCGGCTTCGTAAGCTCGGAACGAAAAGAACGGAACAGCGTCGTGGCCGCGGGTGAGGGTGAGGTCGTTTCCAGAAACGGCCAACATCACGCCCTGGCTTTCGACGCTGATGGAACCAGGAGCAGTTGGCGCAGGCGCAACTGCTCCTGAGGCAGCTGGCTGGTTGGGGCTCGGCGCGCTCGTCCGCATCTCAGCGGCCTTGGGCCTGGTAGAGCTGGGCGGAGCCGGTGTTTGCGCGGGGGATGCCGTGGGCGTGGGCTCGGCAACCGCACTCGCTCGACATGCAGCGGCGAGGCCGATCAGCGCAAACAAGCAGAGACCACGCAGGCTTGGGGGCATGAGCACGTTCCGTGCCCTAGTTGGGCTGGGCTGAGCAGCTGGCCTGCTGACAGCCGTTACCGTAGAAAGTGTCCTGGCAGGCGACGGCTGCAACGTGGCACGTTTTCCCGTCGCCGCAGGGCAGGACGTTCGCACGATAGGGTCCGCTGCATTGAACGATCGAGTTGCCCTCGCAGTAGCTCCCCTGGTCCGCTCTGTCCGGGCAGCCTGGGTCTGGATCCGCCGACGCGACGCAGTAGCCGCCACTTGCGCAGACCAGGTCCGCGCAGCTATGCCGTTCGGTCACGTAACCCGAGGCGCAAAGGTAGCTGTCGTTCCCGTCGCAGCCATCGTTCCCGCGGTCACACAACGGGCTCGGATCGGGCTCCGTGGCGCACATGGCTTTGAGCCATGGCTGTCGCGCCGTGGCAGGAGTCACGCAAGTGTTTCCCTTCGACGCGCAGTCGTTGCTTGAAACGACGTAGCCCGACTGACATTGGTTCACGGCCGTTCCATCGCAGAACGTCGAGCTTGGATCATCACAGCGCGAGTCGGGCTCGGCAGCGAGCGCACAGAACGCGCCGCTCGTATCGCTCTTGCACTTGCCAGCGCCGCAGGGAGTGTCGTTCCAACTCCAGTAGCTGCTATTGCCATTCTCGACCCGGTTCGAGCAGTGCCTGGCCACGTCACCCTCGCAGTGCGATTCGCCGGAGGTGCACTCTTCCCTCGCCTGGCAAGCGCCAAGCAGGCCGGCGAGCAGTGCCGCCAGCACCACCCTCAGCGCTCGACCGGGCCTCAGAGTCACGCCGTCTCCGGAATCAGGGGCTGACATGAGTCCGGATTTTCGAGCAAAAGTCCAAATTGGGGCAGAAGCGTAGCACCTCTTCCTGAGATGCACGAGCCGTGCCCGCGCAATCCCTACTCGGGGGGCGCGCGCGGTCCGGGAAGAGCTCTTGCCCGTTGATCGACTATTGGCGGTGCTACCGTGCTGCTAGATTGGGGGGGCCCACGTGCCGACGACATGACGAACTCGCGTGACCGTACTTCGTCTCTTCCCGACGACCCGTCGCAGCCCGCGTCGTCGCCGGGTCGCCAGACGCCAGCGATGCTGCCGAACGCGGGCGAGAAAGGATCGCTGCCTCCGCCCGGCGCGGGTGAGCTCTGGGCGGGGAAGTTCCGGGTGCTCGGTGAGCTGGGCAGCGGGGCGATGGCCAAAGTCTTGCGGGGCTACGACACCAAGCTTCGCCGCGAAGTCGCTCTCAAGGTCACGAGGCTCCCGCGTAGCGAGCTGCCGCGTGATGAGCTGGCTCGCTTCGCCGAGGAAGCGCAGATCACGGCGCAGCTCGAGCACCCGAACGTCGTTCCGGTGCACGACCTCGGCACCGCACCTGACGGGCACGCGTACTTTTCGATGAAGCTCATCCCGGGTCGGTCGCTCGAGACAATCCTCGAGCGGCGCCGCAACAACGACCCGGCGACGCTCGCTCAATTCGGTTTGCGGCGTCTACTCGACGTTTTCCTGCACGTCTGCCAAGCCATCGACTATGCCCACGCCCGCTCGGTCGTGCATCGCGATCTCAAGCCCGCCAACATCATGGTTGGGGATTTCGGCGAAGTGCAGGTGATGGATTGGGGCATCGCCAAGTTGCTGGCACCGAACGCCGCGCAACCGGCGACGGTTACCACGAGCGTCGAAGAGCCCCTCACTTCCGAGCTCGAAAGGGCTGAAGGTAAGCGAGGCTCGGTGCGGCCTGGAGTCACCTCCGTGCGCACGGCAGCCAAGGCTTGGCAGACGCAATACGGCGCCGTGATCGGCACGCCCGAGTACATGTCGCCCGAACAGGCCCAGGGGCTGCCCATCGATGGGCGTGCTGACGTCTATGCTCTGGGCGTGATTCTGTACGAAATCTTGTGCGGGCAGGTTCCGTTCGAGCACGACGATCCGCGCGAGACGGTCAAATGCGTGATCTCCGAGCCGCCAACGCCACCGAGCTGGATTCAGCCGTCGACGCCGGCCGCGCTCGAAGCGCTGACGCTTCGCATCTTGGTCAAGGATCCTGCCGAGCGAACGCTGACGATTCCGCAAATCCGCGTGTACGTTCAGAACTACATCGAGGGCATCGCGCGCCAGTACGAACGCAACTCGTTCTTCGGTAGCATCGTTTCGAGCGGCGGGGCGCTGGTGCTGTTCGCATTCCTCGTCTGGTATCTAACCGGCCAATCGATTGCGAAAGTGCTCACGCTCGGCCCGCCTGCAGTGGTGAACGCCGTGGGCTGGTTCTTGCTCGTCCTGTCGGTTGGATATCCGCTCTGGGCCACGTCGATGTTGTTCCGCCTGGGTCGACGACCTTCGGATCCCTTTCGCCCGCCTTCGACGCAGGAGCTATTCGTGTCGGGCTTCCTCGCGCATCGCACGTTTTCGGCGGCGTTGGCTCCGCTCTTTCAGCTCGTTTTCATCGTCGAGTTGGTCGCGCTCGCGAGTCTGCAAGCCAGTAGAGGCGCGCTCGGCTCAGCCGAGCTCGTGCGCCACGTTTCGAGTCAGATGCGCGCTGAATGGTCGGAAGCGCTGATCGTGATTCTGGTCTTTCAGTTCGCGTATCTGTTCCTATTGACGACAGAGGTACGTTTCGCGCGCCGCATCGATCGCTACGATTTGCTCGTGGCGCGGCCGCGCTGGGAGTCGGTCTGGCCGGTTTTTCTCATGGTCGTATTGCTCTCCACCGTGATTACGACGGAGGTGCTCGATTGGGCGCTGGGCAGACCGAACGTCGCGCTCGCGACGTGGTTGCGAAAGGAGCTCGCGCCACCCTCGCTCGATTTGGTCGAAATCGCCAAGACGCTGGTGTTTCAAGGCACTTTTTTGCTCGCGCTCTCGGTGGCAACGATGCTTCTGGCGTTCTCGTTTCCGGAAATTTTGGCGGCGCTGCGTGCGCCGAATCAGCCTGCGGATGAAGCTTCGGTCGCGAGTCGGGGACAATATTTTCTACGCTCGATTGCGACCTTCCGTGCCGCTCGCGCGATTTGGCTGTACGGCGGCGCCATGATCGGCAGTCTCACCGCGATTCGCATGCTCTCGGAATCCACCGAGCATCCGCTGCTGGTCAGGATCTTGTACATCCTCGGACCGTCGCTGCTCGGCTTCGTCGGCTATTCGATGCTACGGGGCCGCACTCAGCGCTACCTAGCGCAAGAACCCGCGCTCGAACGCATGGTGCTCCTGCGCGTGCAGCAGGCGCGTGATGCACAGCGGCACGCGAACCTCGCGGAGCTGGAGCAGGTCTCGTGGCGTGCGCGCTGGACACAACTTTCCGCGCCCATCCTCGGCCTCACCGGCTACGTCGCCTGGATTTGGGGCGACCTGCATTACGGCTCGATACGCGATCTGCCCGTGCCGCTCACGACCAAGGACTGGCTGTTGGTCCTGCCCTATGTCTTGTTGTTCCCGGTGCTGCTTTCGCGCGACGCCGTCCAGCGCCGCTTCCTGCGACGACGGCTCGAAAAGACGGCTAATTCGTAGCCTCATTGCCCGCATATCGGGAGCTTTTCGCGGCTTTCGCTGCTGCGGCCCGTTGCGGGGAAGGCCACGCGGGCCGCGCTCGCGCGGGCGCGGGCACCGGTGGATGCGAGCCCGAGCACGACGATCGCCGTGCCAAGGCCAGCGCTGACCCAGAAGAATACGTGCGTTGCGGCGGCGAAATCGGGCGTGTTTGCGGCTTCTATGCCCGTGCCTGCTAGCGATCCGGCCAGTGCGACGCCGAGCGAAGCGCCAACCTGCCGGCTCGTGGTCGCAACGGCCGAGGCGATCCCCGCATGGGACCGGGGCATGCCCGACACTGCGCTGTTCGTGATCGGCGCATTCACCATGCCCAGCCCGACGCCAAGGATGCCGTACGCGGCGAGCAGGTACGACAGTGGCGTGTCTTGCGAAAGGCGGGTGAGGAGCAGCGCGCCGGTCGTCATGGCCGCGCCCGCCACGACCAGCGCGAGCCTCGCGCGACCCGCCCCGACCAGGCGTCCCGACAGGGGCGAGCACACCATCAGCGCGAGCGCGATCGGCAACGTGGCCAGGCCCGCCTGGGAGGCGGACATCCCGCGTGCCTCCTGAAGGTAGAGAGAGTTCAAGAACAGAAACCCGCTGAACGCAGCGAACGCGAGCACCGCCACGAGTGTCGCTGCCGTGAATGGGAGACTGCGAAAGAATCGCGGATCGAGCAACGGTTCGCGGTGGCGCGATTCCCACGCGACCAGACCAACGGCGCTGGCGATCGTCGTCGCAAAGCCCCCAGCGATGGGCCACGAGGTCCAGCCCGAATGCCGACCGTCGATCACCGCCGAGGTCAACGCGAACAGTGCCGCGATGACCAACACCTGCGCCAGCGGATCGAAGCGCCGTGCCCGCTCCGCTCGCGATTCTCGGACGAAACGCGCGGTCAATGCCAGCGCGACGACCCCGAGCGGGATGTTCACCCAGAAAATCGAGCGCCAGCCGACGCTCTGGACGAGCAGGCCCCCGAGTAGCGGACCCGCCGCCATGGCCACACCGAAGGCAGCGCCCCAAATGCCGACCGCTCGGGCGCGCTCCTTCGGATCGAGGAATGTGTTGACGATGATGGACATCGCCACCGGGTTGAGCATCGAACCGCCGAGCGCTTGCAACGCGCGGGAGGCGACTAGCACCCGCGCGTTCGGCGCGACGCTACAGAGCAACGAGCCGATACTGAAGACCAAGAGCCCCGCCTGGAACGTCTTGCGCCGACCGAAGCGATCGGCGATCGAGCCGGCGAGCAGCAGGAAGCTTGCCACGACGATGGTGTAAGCATCGATCGACCACTGCAGCTCGGCGACGCTCGCCTGCAGATCGCTGCGGATCGCGGGCAGGGCGACGTTGACGATCGTGGCATCCATTGCGGTGAGGACGAGTGCCAGACAGCAGGTGATCAGAATGATCAGCCGGGTGCGCGGAGAATCGGCGTGCAGGGGGGAAGGGGGCGAGGTTCCTATCGAGGCTGTTCCGACGCTCATGGCCAAGGTTCTAGCCTTCCTGCGGAATGAATCGATTGAAACATTCGAACATGGTACATGCACCAAATGGAATCCGCCGATGCCAACCTTCTGCTCGCGCTCGACGCGCTCTTTCAGGCAGGCAGCGTCACCGGCGCGGCTCGCCGCATGAACCTCAGCCCACCCGCGATGAGTCACACGCTCGCCCGGCTGCGGCTCGCGGTCGGCGATCCGCTGTTCGTGCGCGCCGGCAACCGGCTCGTGCCCACGCCCCGCGCGCTTTCGATGCGCGAGCGCGTGTCGCGCGCCGCGGCCGAGATCGGTTCGCTGCTTCGGCCCGATCTGCCGCTCGATATCGCGACGCTCGAACGAACGTTCATCATTCGAGCGTCCGACGCCACGATCGTCACGGCGGGCCACGCGCTCGACGTGCTCGTGCGAAAGGAGGCGCCCGGTGTGGCGCTGCACCTGGTCGGCGTCCTGCTCGCCGAAGCCAGCGAGGTCGATCTCGACATCGGTGTGCAGTACAACATCGCACCCGACCTGCGCGTCCAGACCCTCTTTCACGAGGAGATGGTGCCCGTGGTGCGCAAAGATCACCCGCTGGTAAACCGCCGGCTGGCTCCAGCGCGCCTGGCAGCGCTGGAGCACATCATGGTCGCCTCTCAGCGGGCGAAACTCGAAGAGCTCACCAAGCCAGGGCGTGGTCGGCGTTGGCGACCGCCGAGCCGCATCGTGCCTTCATTCTTGGCCGCAGCGGCTCTGGTGCGGGCTAGCGACGCGTACACCGTGATCCCGAGCCGCCTGGCTGCGACCGTCGTCGGTGCGTTCGGGCTATGCCGGCTCTCGGTCACTGGTCCCAGCACGAAGGTCGCCGTTGCCCAAGCCTGGAGTCCCCGTTTCGACAACGATGCCGGCCATATCTGGCTTCGCGGCTGCGTCCGGCGCGCGATCGGCGTCGCCGTGCGAGGGGCTTGAGCGCGCGATCCCTGCGCGTCAACGGTGAGCTCTCGGGGCTCTTCAGGGCGCGTCGACGTTTGCCGACATCCTCGAGCGTTCGCGGTCGCTTTCCGTGTACACTGCTCACGCGGTTGGCGCCTGATCCGACCTGCGATCAACCAGAGTCGAGCAAGTGAGCGAGTCGCCAGTAGAAGTCTTCGAGCTGATCGTGGGCATGTTCTTGGCGGTGGTGGTGCTGCACTACTTGGCGTCGCGGCTTTCCCTGCCGCCGGCGGTCGCCTTGCTCGTTGGCGGCGGCGCCCTGGCCTTCACCCCGGGCCTGCCGACCATCCACCTGAACCCGGAACTCGTGCTGTCGATCTTCCTGCCGCCATTGTTGATGGACGGCGCGTGGTTCACGGCGCATGCCTCTTTCCGCAAGCACCTGCGCGGCATTCTGTCGCTCGCCGTGGGCGCGGTCCTGTTTACGACCGGTGTCGTCGCCGTCGTCACCAAGCTGCTGGTTCCGGCGCTGCCTTGGGCGGCCTGCGTCGCGCTCGGCGCCATCGTCTCTCCGCCGGACGCAGTATCGGCCCGCGCCGTCTTGCAGCGAGTGAAGCTGCCGCGCCGGCTGAGCACGTTCCTGGAGGGGGAGAGCTTACTGAACGACGCCAGCGGCCTGGTTCTGTTCCGATTCGCCGTCGCCGCCGTGCTCACTGGCGCCTTCAGCATCCCGGCAGCCGCCGGCAGCTTCGCCGTGCTGGTCGTGGGCGGTGTTGCCGTGGGCGCCCTGATTGGCGGTGGGTGGGTGCGGCTCGTGCGCCGCCTGGGCGACGAAAGCTTGGTGATCTGCGCGTCGATCTTGGTCTGCTGGGTGGCTTACCTGTCGGGCGAGCTACTGCACGTCTCTGGCGTCATCGCCACCGTGACGGCGGGCATGATCTGCGGCTGGTACCAACACGTGGTTTTCAGCGCCACCACGCGCATCCGTGGCATCGCCACCTGGCAGGTGCTGATCTTCTTGCTGGAGGCCGCGGTGTTCATGCTCATCGGCTCCTCGCTGCGCGACGTGCTCGAGCGCGTCGGCGGGGCAGGTGTCGTGGTTCAGACCATGGGCCTCACCGTGCTCACCATTGTCTTGGCCGTGACATTGGCGCGTTTCGCCTGGGTTTTTGGCACGGATCTGGTCTTGCGCACGCTCCGGCGCTTGGGCGCGAGTCGAGCGGAGCCGCTGGGGCCGGGGGCCGCGACCGTCATGAGCTGGGCCGGCATGCGCGGCGTGGTCACGCTCGCGGTCGCCCTGACGCTTCCCGAAGCGATGCCCGGGCGCGACCTGATGCTGGTGACCGCGTTCGCGGTGATCCTGGTCACGGTGCTTCTCCAAGGCACGACCCTGGGTGCAGTGATCCGCTGGGCGCGCTTGCGGGAGGACGAAGGCGCCCAGCCACCGCTCGAGATTTTCGCTGCCGAAGTCGCCGTCTACAAAGCCAGGCTCGCCGCCGTGGAACGCCTGGCCTACGACGCCGCTGGCCAGCTCATTCACCCCCAATTGTTGGACTTCCACCGTCGCCGCGCGACCGCCGCTGCAAACTTTCAAGGCACTACCGAAAAGCGCGAGCAAGCCATCGCTGCCCACTTCGACGTCATCATCGCCGGCATCGCCGCTGGCCGCGTCGAACTGGTCCGGCTCCACCGCGCCCACGAAATCAACGACGAAGTTCTGCACAACCTCGAGCACGACCTCGACCTCGAAGAACTGGGCGCGATTGCCGCCAAAAACACCTGAGCCAAGCAGCACCCTTCCGGAAATCGCGAGCTTGGCGGCCATCGGCGACTGTGGCAGAGGTGCCCAATGAATCGCTGGGCCAGCGCGTGGATTATCGTGGGCGCGGCTTCGCTCGGGTGCTT
>Ga0247783_1000599_pt1 | contig 11386 bp, 7 predicted proteins | sample UWRJL064202C5_FD_179911 | JGI IMG/M metagenome (GOLD analysis project Ga0247783, IMG submission 179911) | Plant litter microbial communities from Arlington Agricultural Research Station in Wisconsin, United States - UWRJ-L064-202C-5 | ecosystem: Environmental > Terrestrial > Plant litter >...
GGGCACGGGCACGGGCACGGGCACGGGCACGGGCACGGGCACGGGCACGGGCGCGTTTACGGGAGGAGAGATTGCGCGAGGCGGTAATGAAGGCGGTAGATGGGCAGACCATCCGCGATTGCGCGGTGCTCGCGGGGGCTGCGGGCGTTGTAGGGATTTTCGGCTTCGAAGCCTGCGTGCTGGGGGACGAGGCGCGCCTCCGTCGAGACTAGGGCGGCGTACTCGGCGGCGCGATCGGCGACGTCGGTTTGGATGAAGAGGGCGCCGCCCGGGATGAGCACCCTGCACAGTTGTGGCAAGAGCTCGGCCGTGACGACCAAGCGCTTGGCGTGGCGTTTCTTCCACCAGGGGTCGGGAAAGTGCACGAAAACGGCGCGCGCACAAGCGTCCGGGAAGCGCGGGAAGGCGCTGCGAGCGTCTTCGGCGAGCACGCGAGCGCGGCTTCCGAGACCGCGTTCGCGCACGCGGTTGTCGACGATCGTCGCCCATTTGCGGCGAATTTCTAGACCGAGCATGAAAACCTCGGGATCTGCCGCCAAGCGTTCGAAAACGAAGCCGCCGCGACCGGGCCCGATTTCAATCTCGATCGGCGCGGAGCCGGCGCCAACCAAGAGCCTCGGATCGATCTGTTCGCCTTCGGGAAGTCGCGGAGCGTGTTCGTACGGATTCGTTTTCATGCACGGGTCGATGCTAAGACTCGGCCGGTGTTAGCACAGGCGGATAGCCCTCGCTGGCTTCGGATCGCAGCTTCGCGCTGGGGCTTCCTGCTCGGGGCGGCGCTGCTGGGGGCGCTGGGAATTCTGGGCATTTTGGCCAAAAATGCCGGCAGTCCGGCGGTCCCGCTCGACGATAGCTACATTCATTTTCAGTTCGCGCGCTCGTTCGCCGCGGGTAAGCCCTTCGTTTACTCGCCCGGGGCCGCGCCCGTAGCCGGTGCGACGAGCTTGCTCTGGCCCTTGCTGCTCGCGCTACCGCAAGCCTTCGGAGTGCAGGGTGTAGCGCTGATCCCTTTTGCCTGGGGCTTGGGCTTTTTGGCGCTGGGCCTGCTCGGCTACGAGACCGCGCGCGCGGCCGAGGGCGTCGTCAGCCCGACCGTGGCCTGGCTTGCCGGTGTACTCACGCTCGCGTTCAGCGCCAACACTTGGTTCGCTGCGAGCGGGATGGAGGTCGTGCCGCTCGGCTGGCTGCTGATGCGCTGTTGTCGACGTGCAGCGGAATGGCTCGAAGGCGAACGAACGCGCTTCTGGGAGCTGCTCTTGCTCGCGCTGCTCACCCCCGCAATGCGCCCTGAGGGAGCGCTCGGCAGTCTGTTGATTGCCAGCGCGCTCGGCTTCGGCGGCGGCCAGAGGCGCGCCTACGCGGCGCTGTGCCTGCTTTTTCCGATCGTGCCGCCGTTGATTTACCTGTGCTTCACGGGGCACGCGACGCAAACCACGACGCTCGTGAAGTGGCTGCCGTTCAACCCGTATTTCGACGCCCGCAGTTTGTTCGCGGCAATTTTTTATAACCTGCAGCTGTTCTGGTCCACGCTGCTCGATGGCCAATTGTGGAGCGCTGCGTTCGTGCCCGAGCACTCCAAATTCGCCACTTGGCTTTCGTTGCCGGCGCTGATCTTCGCCGGGCAGGCGCGCACCCGAAGTGCACGCAGTTGGCTGTTGGTCGCGCTCGGGCTCGGCATCTTGCTGCCCACGACGTACGACAGCTTTCTTTGGAATCGGTTGCGTTACTTGTGGCCATTCACCGGGCCATGGCTGATTGGGCTGCTGGCATTGGCCGACCAGATCGGGGATTTTGCGACGCTTTTGTGGCGACGCGCGAGCGCGCTGCGTTACCTGCTGAGTGCGGCGATGGTCGTCGCGCTCGCCGCAAAGTTCCCGTTTGCATTGGGCGATTTGGCCGAAAGCGCGCACGCGATTTCCGCCCAGCACGTACAGCTCGGCGTCTGGGCAGAGCAAGCGCTGCCAAAAGCTGCGCGCATCGGCGTAAACGACACCGGCGCGATCGCTTATTTTTCGCACCACCCGGTCTTCGACATCGTAGGCCTGACGACGACCGGCGAAGCGCGTTACTGGTCGGCGGGTGCGGGCTCGCGCTTCGAGCATTACGAGCGGCTGCCGCGCGCCGCTTTGCCGACCGTCTTCATCGTCTACCCACCCTGGTTTGCGCTCCCCGATTTGGTCGGACCATGCCTGACCGAGCGCACGGTGCGCGCCACCATCCTCGGTGGCGAGACGATGGTCGCCTGCTTGGCCGACTACTCTCGGCTGGGCTCCGGCGAACGCCCCTCGTTGGTCCCATTCTGGCCGCTGACCGCGCGCGATTCACTCGACGTCGCGGATCTGGAGAGCGAAGCCGCGCATGGCTATGCGCTGCTGCCCGCCAGCCAGGCCGACAACGTTTTGCTGAGCAACGGCGTGCTGCTCGACGGTGCGCGCCTGCACCGCAGTCGCGAATCGTTCCGGCTCAATCTGAGCCCCGGCGGCCGGCTGGTGACGCGGCTCGGCGCCGAACAGCCGGTGACGGTCAGCCTACGCATCGGGGGTCGCCCGATCGAGAGCTGGACGGTCAGCAGACCGGACTTCGAGGATCACCTGCTGAGCGTGCCCTCGGACCTGAAAGCGGGCACTGCCGAGCTGGAGATCAGCGCCGAGAGCGGAACCTTTAGCGCGCTCCACTACTGGGCTTACGACGCGCCGCAATAAGTTGCGGGCCGGCTCGACGGAGCTTTGCTATACCGCGGACATGCAAGAGCGCCCTCTCGGCAGCACCGGGATTTCGGTTTCCGAGCTTGGGCTCGGCACCTGGGGCCTGTCCGGTGACGGCTATTCGCCACTACCGGAGGCCGACCAAGACGCCGTGATCGAGCGCGCACTCGCGCTCGGAGTGACGCTGTTCGACACCGCCGACAGCTACGGCAAGGGCGCCATGGAAGCGCGCCTCGGTGAGCGCCTCGCCGCGCATCCGCAAGCCGTGATCGTGACCAAGCTCGGCACCGATCGCGAAGCGTCTCCCGCGCGCAAGCGGTTCGACCCCACGTTCATCCGCGAGAGCTTCGAGCGTTCTCGCGAGCGCCTCAAGCGTGATGTGATCGACATCGTGCTGCTGCACAATCCGTCCGACAGCACGCTGGCCCGCGGCGAGGCCGGCGCGGTCCTGCAAGAGCTGCAGAACGCGGGCCGCATTCGCGCTTGGGGTGCCAGCGTCGAGGGTGTCGACACGGCACGGATCGCGATCCACCAGGGTATCAAGGTGCTGGAGGTCGCGTACAACGCGTTCCACAGCCGCACCATGCAGCACTTGGAGCTCGAGATTCGTAACCAGAATGTCGGGATCTTGGCGCATTCCGTGCTCGCGCACGGGCTCTTGTGCGGTCAATGGCCGTTCGACAAGCAGTTCGCGAACAACGATCACCGCTCCGAACGTTGGACGGGCGACGACTTGAGGCGAAGAATCTCGCAGCTCAATGCCATCCGCCCGTGCGTGAATGGCAGCACCGTGACCAGCCTGCGCGCGGCCGCGTTGCGCTACGTCCTTTCCAACGACCTGGTGAGCTGCGCGGTGCTCGGCCCGCGCAGCTCACTCCAGCTCGATCAGCTGATCCGCGAAGCCGGCCGGGACCCCTACCTGAGTCCGGAAGCGCTCGGCGCGTTACAGATCCGCCTGGACAACTTGAAGGCCTCCGCATGACGGAGATTGGCGCGGGCTCTGGAGCTGGCGGCTCCGCAAGCATGCTAGGGACGCTCGACGCCATCGCTCGCGAAGCCGCCGTGCTGATTCGGGAGGTGTACGCCACCAAGTTCAGCGTCGACTTCAAGGCACCCCGGGATCCAGTTACGGAGGCCGATCGAAGAGCCAACGAGCTAATCTGCGAGCGTCTGAGCAAGCTGTTTCCGAACGTGCCGATCGTCGCTGAAGAAAGCGAACCCGAGACGTTCGTCGGCTACCGCAAGGCGGACCGCATCTTCTTCGTCGATCCGCTGGACGGCACGCGCGAGTTCGTCGCGCGCAACGGCGAATTCGTGGTCATGATCGGCTACGTGGTGGGTGCCCGCGCCACAGCCAGCGTGATTCACGCGCCAGTGAGCGGCATTTCCTGGCTCGGCGAGCTCGGCAACGGCGCCTACCAAGTCGAGGCCGACGGTTCGCAGAAGCCGATCTCGGTGAGTGCCGTCAGCACGCTGACAGAAGCGCGCATCGTCGGCTCGCGCTCGCATCGCAACCCGGCACTCGAGCAGGCGCTGGCCACGCTCGGCGCGCGCGAGCTAGTCGCGCTCGGTAGCGCTGGCCTCAAAGCGTCGGTCGTGGCCCACGGCGCAGCCGACGCATACGTCGCTCCGCACTACGCCGGCAAGCGCTGGGACGCCTGCGCGGCAGACGCCCTGATCAGCGCCGCCGGCGGCAAGCTCACCGATTCGCGAGGCGATCTCTTCGACTACCGCAGCGAAAAGCTAGACAACGATCGCGGCGTCGTCGCCTCGAATGGCCTCTTGCACGACGCCATCATCGAAAAGCTCGCCCTCGCACGCGGCTAACCCTGAGCGCGCCACGCGCGGCTCAGCCTGAAGCCTGAGGGGGCGCTCGCGGTACCGCACTGCACCTCGCAGCCTGCTCAATTGGCGCGCGGAGCGGCTCCCTGCGTTAACCGCCAAGACGCCAAAACGCCAGAAGAGGGAGAAGAAGCCAGGAATTTGGGTTTCGCGTGGCGCGAAACTCGGCGGCACTGAGACGGCGCGGTGAGATCTCACGTCACCCATTGCGCCGCTTCCACTCCCGCTCGCGCTCCCTCGCGGTGCGAAAAATGGAGTTCGAATTCGAACTCGTTTTTTCATCGCAGCCCCCGCTCGCGCTCCCTCGCGGTGCGGAAAATGGAGTTCGAATTCGAACTCGTTTTTTTCATCGCAGTCCCTCACCCGCAGCCGCAGCGGCGGCCGCGTGGTGCGGGAAATGGAGTTCGAATTCAGTTCGAATTCGAACTCGTTCTTTATCCCAGCCCCGCACCCCCGCACTGGCCTGCACCCTGCGCCGTGATGTACTTGCAGCGTGCGAGTGACTTGCGCTGCCGTTTCAGCGAGCGCCCCCCAAAAACGACAGCGGTTTTAGCCGACGCCGAGTTGTTTCAGTTTTTTGTGTAGGCCTTCGCGGGTGATGCCTAGGGTCTTGGCGGCGGCGGTCTTGTTGTTGCCGTGTTCGCGCAGGGCCTCGATCAGAATGTGACGTTCGACTTGGTCGACCATCTCTTTGAGCGATCCCTTGGCGGCGCCTGCGCTGAGCAGCACCGTTTCGATTTGGCGCACGCGCGGGCTGAGCAATTCGGGGGTGAGGAATGCGCCGTCGTCAGCCTGGATGACCAAGCGCTGAACTTCGTTTTGGAGCTCACGCACGTTGCCTGGAAAATCGTAGGCGCTGAGAATTTCAAGCGTTTCCTGGGCAAAGCCGGGCACCGATTTGCCCATCTCGCGCGTGTAACGATCGAGGAAAAAAACCGCCAACTTCGCGATGTCATCACGCCGTTCGCGGAGCGGCGGGACGCGGAGCGGGAACACCTTCAGCCGGTAGTACAGATCCTCGCGAAAGCGCCCTGCCTTGACCTCGGTCTCTAGGTTCTTGTTGGTGGCAGCGACGATGCGCACGTTGACTTGCTTCGACTGTGTGGCGCCGATCGGTCTGATTTCGCCTTCTTGCAGGGCGCGCAGCAGCTTGGCTTGGAGCGACAGCGGTAGCTCGCCGAGCTCATCCAAAAACAGCGTGCCGCCATCGGCGATCTCGAACAGGCCCTTCTTTTCGTCCGTGGCGCCGGTGAAGGCGCCGCGCTTGTGACCAAAAAGCTCGCTTTCCAGCAAATTTTCTGGGAACGCTGCGCAGTTCTGGGCGACGAACAATTTGTCTTTGCGCTTCGAGCGATAGTGCACGCTGGATGCGATGAGCTCCTTTCCGGTGCCAGTTTCGCCTTCGATCAGCACGCTGACGCGCGTGTCGACCACCTTGTCGAGCTGGCGCAAGAGCTCGGCCATGGCTTTGCTCTCGCCGATGATTTGCACGTCACCCGTGCGCGCGCGTTCGCGGCCGCGTAGGTACTGATTTTCTTTCTTGAGCTCGGCGCGCGCCAGGCTCAGGCGTTGAATCAGCTCGGCGTTGGCGATTGCCAGTGACGCGCTGACCGCGAGCGCGCCGAGCGCGTCGACGTCGCGTGAATCGAACATGGCCGGCGCGTCGCGGTTGTCCAGCTGGAGCACGCCCAAGATCGCGTCGTCTTTCCAGAGCGGGACGCCGATCGTGCTGCGGATACTCGCGCCCAGCAACGACTCGGAGCTGAAGGTCTCGCTGGGAGCGTCAGCGGCCAGCACGGCGGCCCGTTCCGAGATCACCTTGCGCACGATGCTGCGCGTGACGCGTACTGCAGCTTCCGGAGCGCGCGGCCCCGAAGGCCCGCGTACGCGCGTGACGACCGGCACGAAGCCGACCGCTTTGGCATTTTGCCCGCTATTTTCGGGCTCCGCGTCTTTTCGTAGCACGACGGTCGCGTGCGTGGCGCGGGGCACGAGCAAGAGCGCGGCGTCGGCGATGCCGCTCACCACGTCGGCGACGCCCTCGTGGCTCACGACTTCGCGCAGCGCTTGCACCAGCAGCTGCAAGCGATCATCACCTGCCGCAAAGGGCGCGCTCTTGGCCAGCTCGCTCAGCGGCCGAACGAGCGCGATTTCCAAGGTGTCGGTGTCGGGCGTGAAATCGACACCGAGCTCGATACCCTCGGCGTCAGGTCCGCCGAGTAGCAGTCGATCGCCGGGTACTAACGCGATCGCGCGACGCCCCTCGCCCAAGGCGTGCGATTCGCCGCCGCGCAGCAACCACGTTCCGTTCGTGCTGCCCAAGTCTTCGAGCACGAAGCCGTCGGCGCTGCCGACGATCCGGGCGTGCTCACTGGAAATCAGCGCGTCGTTCAGGACCAGATCATTGGACGATGCGCGTCCGATGCGAACGATGTCGAGCTCCGCGTCGAATACGCGGCCGGCGCTGACGCCGGAAGCGACCTCGAGGCGGAGGCTCGACATGCGCCGATCGACTCAGCTCGCGCGCGATTCCAAGCGGTACATCACCTGCTTGAGCGGCGAATCACCGGCAGACTTCTCGCGATCGGGCGATTTCGCGTTCTTCTCGATCACCGTGTTCAGCTTGGCGGCGACATCCTTGGAGCCCTTGGGCGACAAGTGGTCGATGACCGTGGCCGAGACCGAGCGCAACGCGGCGTTGGTCACGGAATCGAGACCCTTCACGACTTCGTCCCGGCTTTGCTCGTCACCCAGGATGCCGATCATGTAACCGGCCTTGATGCCCACGAACTGCTTGGCGCGGTCTTGATTTTCGCCCTTTTGCAGCGCGGTGACGTAGCACGGGACGCGATCGCCGCAGGCTTTGAGCAGGTTGTCGACCTGCACGAAGGCGTCTTTTTCCAACTTGGTGCCGTACTTGTCCACTGCCACCTTCACCTGGGGCATCTGGTCGGGTTTGGCGAGCTTCAATGCGGTGACGGTGACGGCCAGCTGCAGGGACTTCTTGTCCTCGTCGCTGCCCTTGGTCTTGGCAGCACGGAGCAGCAGCCAATCCACCATCGATGAATCGAAGAACTGACCCGCCGCTTCCGTGAGCGACTCGAGCGCACTGCCCGCGGGCGGAATTTCGGCGTCGATCGCGATCGATTCGTAGGCTTTCTTGAAGGCCTGTTTGGACTCGTCCGTGGCCGGGATCTTGGCCAGTTCGCGAGCGATCACGGCTTTGTTGCTGTCGTCGGTCTCGGCCTTGAGCGCCTCCACCAGTGGACCGATGGTGTCGGGGCGACCAATCGTGCCGAGGATGAGCGCGGCCGTTGCTACGTACGGCTTGCCTTTGGCTTCGGTGCCCGTGACCTCTTTGATTCGGCGCGCGCCGAACGTAGTCAAGGCTTCGTTCTTGCCCTGAAGCAAGGCCACGGCCGCGTCAGCGGCGGGCTTGCCGATCTTGACCAAGGCGAGCACCGCGGTCGCTTGCACGTCGGCCTTCGCCGGATCGAGCAGCACCTTGAGCAGCGGCTCGACGGCAGCGGGATCGCCTATCCTGCCGAGCACTTCGGCCGATGCTACCTGCCAGAATTGCTGATCGCGATAGGGATCGATCAGGTCTTTGTCCTTGGCGGTCTTGGGCTGAACCATCTCTGCGTCCAGCATCTTCGACAGTGGACCGACCCAGGCCTTCGAAGGCACGATGCGCATGGCGTCGTTCACGTCACGGTAGGCCACGCCACCGAGCATGGTGCTCGACCTTAGCTTCAAAAAGGCCTGCAGAAGCTGATCAGAAACGCTGGTGAGCTTGAGGTCCTCCGTGGCAATCGCGGCCCACTTGAGGTCTTGATCGTCTTTCGACGTGGCCGGGTGCTTGGCGAACTCTTCGAACGCCTTCTTCACGGCGGGTTCGATACGCTTGTCCTTGTAGGCGGCAAGCAGCTTGATCAGCGACACACGGGTCTTGTCGTCGAGCGTGGCATAGCCCTCGACGTAGGTCTTGGTCAGCGGATCGACGGTCTTGCTGATCAGCGTCTGGACACCCTCCGACTTCAGATCGCCATTTTTCGTGACCGAGTCTTCGAAGAATTGCTCTAACCGCTTCACGGCGCGTGCGCGCCAGGCTGGGTCATCGAGCTTCTCCACCCAGTAGTCGGGCTGACTCTCGTCTTTGCAACCAATGACCGTGGCAGCGACCAAGACCATCGTGGTCGTGGTTGCAGTGCCCAGGACTAAAGAGCGGATGAGCGACGCGATCGTACGCGAAGAGCGCAGCATGGAGATGCCTCCCGAGGCAGATGATGGGTGCGAATCACGGCAAGCCCGGGTGGCAATAAACAGCCAAAATTCCCTGGTTCCCGGTGGGTGCGGACGGTACGCTGACCGCCTTCAGCCTGTCAACGAAGGCTCGACACCTACATTTTCACACAGTCACCTGTGACGGATTTTTCCCGGGGGGTCGTTAGCGTCGGGGGGCGTGAGTATGGGGACGCTCGGCGCCTGCGGCGCGAGGTGGGAGACTCTCGTTTTGCGCACGCTCGGACGGGGGCGCTGGGCCGCCCGCGCTGAAGCCCGGGGAAAGCAGGCGCCCGTCCGGTCAGCTGTCGTGGGTCCGCCATCTCGCACCGGGAGGAGCGAGACGAGCGGTGCGGCTATTGGATACCGTACTCGCGCAGTCGTCGATAGAACGTGCGCCGCGGGATACCGCTGATCTCAGCTGCCTTGACGCGGTTCCAATTGCTCTCCCGGAGCGCTTCCAAAATCCGGTCGCGCTCTTCCCGACGATGCTCGGACACGCCGCCCTTGCGAAGCTTGATCGTCGCACCGCGCGGCGTCGCCTCGCGCGCGGGACGCGCAAGGGCCGGTGGGCTAATTGCCCAGCCGTCCGGAATGTCGAAGTCCCCCGCGTCCAGCTCGAGATCCTCGCTCAACACCCACGCGTTGAGCAGCACGTTCTCGAGCTGCCGCACGTTGCCAGGCCAGTTGTATTGGGCAAGGCGTTGTAGGGCCTCTTTGGTCAGGCCGTTCTTCTCGCGCTTGTAACGCGCCGCGAAGAGGCCCAAGAAATGATCGACCAGCTGCGGGATGTCTTCCGGACGCTCGCGCAGCGCGGGCACGCGCACTTCGACCACGTGAATGCGATAGTAGAGATCCTCGCGGAACTTTCCGGCCGCGACCATTTGCTCCAAATCACGGTTGGTCGCGAACAACATGCGCACGTCGATCTCTTCTTCGCGGTTACCGCCAACCGGGCGCACGCGCCGTTCTTGTAAGACGCGTAACAGGCCCGCCTGCATTTTGAGCGGAGTCTCGCCGATCTCGTCCAGCAAGATCGTGCCGCCTTGGCAGTCACGAAATAGGCCCTTGCGATCACGGTCAGCCCCGGTGAACGCTCCCTTCACGTGTCCGAACAGCTCACTTTCCAGCAAATTCTCCGGGATGGCGCCGCAATTCACGCCCAGGGTCCGGGCTTTGGAGCGAGCGGATGCGCTGTGGATCGCGCGTGCGACCATCTCTTTGCCCGTGCCGCTCTCACCGGTGATCAGCACGGGCACGTCCGTGTCACGCACGCGGTCGATCAACGCGTACACGCGACGCATGGCTTCGCTCGTGCCGACTAGCCCCTGATAACCAAAGTGGCCGTATAACGCTTCACGCGCGTCGCGCAGCTTTTGGCGAGCACGTTTCAGTTGCTCGGTGCGCCCATCCAGAAGCTCGCGCAGGCGCTCCTGGGCATCCTCCAGCGCGTCATTGGCCGCGGAAAGCTGGTCCGCGCGTTGCTTGTTTTCGTTGATCAAGCGCGCGTTCTCGAGCGCAATCGCCACTTGGTCTGCGAACGCGCGCAGGGTCGGTAGCTCGCGTTCGAAGTGAGCACCGGGGCGCACGCGCGTCTCCAGATACAAGGCGCCAATCGCTTCGCCGTCCGGCGAAAGGATGGGCACGCACACCACCGACTCGAGCGACATCTGATGCACCGACGCGAAGCCCTGCATGCGCGCGTCGCTCTGCGCGTTCATGGTCAACACGGGCTCCCCCGTCTTGACCACCGTTTCTGCGATGGAACGCGAGAATTCGGCGTGCGCCGCGTCCCCACCACGCGAACGCTGGGTATACACCGTGAGCGCGCCCGACGCCTGCTTGAGCAAAACGAAGCCGTGCTCGGCGCGCGCCAATTCTACCGCGTAGTCCGTCACCCGCTCGGTCAAGCGCTCCAAATCGAGCTCGCCCACGAGCCGGCTATTGACCTCCAAGATGCGCGCGAGCCGCTGCTCGAGCGGGGTCGAGCTGAGCTGAGAAATCGAAGCGCTGGTGCCGGCGTGCAAGCTCGAGTTCGAGCGCGGGGGCAGCGGCGCACCGTTTCTCAAGCTGCTGAAGGGCGCGAATTCGGTCGCGGCCACACCGATCGCGGCCGGCACCGAGGCGCGCAGCGTGCGACGCCTGGTATCGTTCCAATACACCTCGCGTAGATCTCGCGGCAAACGCGCGCCGATCTCTTCCAATACGGCGAGGGCCTCTTCGCGATCGCGGCGCGCCAAGAGCGGCTGACCGCCGGCTTCTTCCAGCTCGGCGCGAGCTTCGAGTGCGCGCCAGATCCAGTCTTTTTGCGCCGCTGCGCGGGCTGCGGCCAGCGACTCGTCCAGCTTTTCGCGGGCGCCCAGCTCGTCACCGAGCAGGTTCTTCAGCCGCGCCGAGGCCAAGAGCAGGAGCGAGCGATGCACGGTTGCCCCGGCCAGCTCGGCCTCGGAGCGACTCAACCAGGCACGCAGCATCGGCAAGTCGGGCCGCGGCGCGCGCACTGCCGCGAGCACGCCCTCCAGCCTCGCCTCCGCCGCATCCATGCCTCGGCTCAGCTC
>Ga0247783_1000600_pt1 | contig 11386 bp, 8 predicted proteins | sample UWRJL064202C5_FD_179911 | JGI IMG/M metagenome (GOLD analysis project Ga0247783, IMG submission 179911) | Plant litter microbial communities from Arlington Agricultural Research Station in Wisconsin, United States - UWRJ-L064-202C-5 | ecosystem: Environmental > Terrestrial > Plant litter >...
GGGGCTGGGTTTACTGGCGGACTCGATGTTCGGGTGCAGGCCGGAATTGTTGGTGTGGTCTTTGTCGGTCCACTCCAGGCTGAGGTTAGCAAAGCCCTGATCACTGGCGCCCAGGCTAAAACCATTGTTCAGTGCCAGGTGTTTGTTGGCACCTTTGTCATCGCGCTGCGGGTTGATATCGCTACTGCCATAAGTGCCGTAGTCAGCCGCCAGCGAGCCGTCGGCGCTATCCGATTTGAGGATGATATTGACTACCCCGGCGATAGCATCGGTGCCATATTGCGCCGCCGCGCCATCTTTTAAGACTTCAATGCGCTCAATCGCCGACACCGGAATCTGCGCCAGATCCGCGCCCGTAGCACCGGCAAAGGTGCTCGATGCATTTACAATTGCAGTCTGGTGCCGACGCTTGCCATTGATCAACACCAGCGTATGGTTCGGCCCCAGTTGGCGAATCTGCGCCTGGCGGGTGAGATTGCCCACATCGCCACTGCGTGCCGGTACATAAAACGATGGCTCCAGCTTATTCAACCCATCAATCAGGTTTACCTGCCCTGTAGCCTTGAGGGTATCGGCAGTGATAACCACAATCGGCGAGCTACTTTCACGCACGCTAATGTCGCTCTGACGGGTGCCGGTAACGATAAGGGTATCGACCTCAGCCGTGGAATTGGTATCCGCACGGGCGAGTACTTCCTGGGCTGTCGCCGTCGCAGAATGACCACTCAATAGCAATGACGCTATAGCGATGGATAACGTATTTCTGGTTCGCCAGATGGCGGATATTCCTGCTGGGTTCAAGACCATAACTCCTCGTTGGTAAAGCATTGAGCGTAAGAAACCTGCCGCGCTGTCACAGCACGCCGGTAGAAAATACGGTGTAAGGATTGGGGCTTAGCTTTGCGCCAGCACCTTGAGCGCGCTGACCAACTTATCCAGATCGCGGGGACGGGTAAAAATAGCGGGCGTTACCCGCACACTATCGCCTGAGGTTGCACCGCCACGCGCCACGGTGAAAATGCCGTGTTGTTCGCGCAGCCGCCGCGCCAGTTCCTGATTGTCGGTTTTGCTGGTTTTGCCATTGAGGCGAAAGGAGGTAATTGCGCCATAGAGGCGCGGGTCATCCGGGGTGAGAAATTGGATGTTGTCGATTTCCTGCTGCGCACGCGTCACCCAATAATTGCGCAGGTAGCGCAAGCGTGCCACTTTGTTGGCAGCGCCCAGTTGTTGGTGGAAATCCAATGCTGCAGGTACGGTGAGAACATTAGCAGTAGCAGTGGTGCCGGTATGAACGCGCGAATTTATAGTGTCCGGCTCGGTGCTTGCGCTCACCAGATGTGGATTGATGTCGGCGAGACGCTCTTTGCGGATATAAATAAAACCAACGCCCAAAGGTGCGCCAATCCATTTGTGCAAATTAAACGCGCCGAAATCAGCATTGAGTTGCGGGATTTTAAAATCCAGATGGCCCCAGGAGTGAGCGCCATCGACAATTACATCTATGCCTTTTTGTTTCGCGATAGCAGTGATGTCGGCAACCGGAATGACCAACCCGGTGCGATGGCCTATGTGCGTTAACAGAAGCAAACGCGTGCGTGGATATTGCTCAAACGCGCGCGTGTAAGTCGCAATAATTGACTCATAGGTTGCCGGTTCGGGAATAGTAATTTTTGCGGTATTAATGCCGCGCGTTTCGCGCAGATATTCAATGTTGGCTTGCGCACCATCGTAATCAAGATCGGCGTAAAGTACGGTGTCGCCAGCTTTAAGTTTGTTGTAATTCACAATTAAATTTTGCAGTGCTTCGGTAGCGCCGCGCGTTAGTACAATTTCATCTGGCGATACACCGGCCACGGCGGCAATGTGCAGGCGAACATTAGCGGCATCTTGTGCATATTGTTGGCGTAAATAATACGAGCTGCTTTCATTTAAACGCACAATATTGCGCTGGTATTCCGCGAGTATTGGCGCGGATAACACTCCGTAAAAACCATTTTCCAGATTGATAAAATCCGGCGTCAACTTAAATAAATTTGCAATTTGGTTCCAATATTTTTCATCGCGCGCGTTGTATTCTGCATCGCCTTTTAAGGCCTTGGGCACCGATAGGGAATTATCCCCGAAGGCGCTCTGGCCAATACCCAAACTGCTCACCGTAGCGGCGGCTGCGAGCGAACCTTTTAATATATTGCGGCGTGATAATCCATCTGCTGTTTGCATTCCAGGCTCCAGATAATTGACTTATTAGTGTCAATGTCTTCAGCGAAAAATGTGCCAGTTATTCATTGTTGTATTCAGTTCAGTAAGCTGTTTAAAACGTTGCCGCAACTGCTGTAAAACAATCCATAAAAAATAATTTCCGCTTACATTTTTTATGTGTGTTGAAAAATCACACGCGATTATTAATGAAAGGGATTTTTCATCTTGCACTGTCTGAATTCCAAAACAGGGAAGTGTTGAACCGGGTGCAAGTGCTGCTGCTTTCACGCTGTCGCCTGCTGATGAATTAAAAACACGGCCTCGGATCAAAATTTGTAAAACATTGTTTGATCAAAATCAATACAATCTGCTGCAAAAGGCGCATTCTATTCCTGACGGCACTGTGAACCAGTGCTCAAACCAGGTAGGAGGAATCACCATGTTAATCTCAGGTATTGTTGCCACTACAGCCTTGGTCAGTGTGTTGGTGCTGTTGTTCGTTGGTAGTTTGGCGTTGGCGGCGGTGGATAAACACCTTGACGCGGGGCGGATACACTAAGGCACTTGGCTGGCGCCGTCGCAATTGGCGCCTTATGTGGTAAAACAGACGAAACTATTCCTGCGGTGGCGGTAATCTGGGTAATCTGAATCATGGGATTACCCAGGTAGCGCGCGATGGCAAGATATGTTTAACACTTTGGCCCTGTGGGTGCCGCGGATAGTCGCGCAGGCGGAGCGTTTTCCTTGGGCTATGCCGTTATTTGGCTTTGGCTCTGGGCTGGCAAGTTTTTTTCTGGTCGAACGCAAAGAGGAGATTGCGCAGTTTATTGCCATCATGATGTTGGCAAGCTGGTGTTGGTTGACCCTGGAAAAAGTACTGCGCGGTTATGTGACCAATTGGTTTGGCGTGCAATTGCCCTCGCCACTGCTGAGTTACTGTGCGCAGATGGTGCATCAGGAAAGCCTGTTTTTTATCATCCCCTTCTTTTTTATCTCCACCGCGTGGAATAGCGGGCAGATGCTATTTACCGGCCTGTTGTTAGTGGCGGCGCTGGTGTCGATTGTCGATCCGATTTACTTCCGCTGGCTCGCCCCCCGGCGCTGGCTCTATTTCACCTTCCACGGCATCACCCTGTTTGCGGTATTGCTTACCGCGCTGCCGATTATTTTCCAGTTGCCCACCTCGAAAAGCTACGCCTGGTCATTGGGTATTGCGCTCGCATTCACCCTGGCCAGCGTGGCCGGTGAACTGCCCTGGCGCTGGTGGCAGCGGGGCATGGTGATTATCTTGCTCGCCGCGTTTGTCAGCTTGTTCGCATTTATCGCGCGCCCCTGGGTGCCGCCCGCGACCCTATGGTTGACGCAAGTGGCGATCACCGACCGCATCGATAGCGACAATCGCTCCCCGGAAAATTCGCTGCTAGTGGTCAGCCAAGAGCAGTTGCGCAGCGGCCTGTTCGCCTACGCCGCGATACACGCGCCGCGCGGATTAAACGAGCGGATCTACCACGAGTGGCAATTAAACGGCCAGGTGGTGGATAAGGTCGCGCTGGAGATTAACGGCGGGCGCGAAGCGGGTTATCGCGCTTGGTCGCACAAAGTGAATTTCCCCGAACATTCGCTTGGCCGCTGGCAGATACGGGTGGTGACGGAAGCGAACCAGGTGATTGGTATACTGCGTTTTCGTGTGGTCGAGCAGCTACCTGCAGGCAATTCAACTGCATCCACTTCAGCGATGGCTGTGCCACCACCTGCAGTAACACCCGACAGCGCAATGAAAGCGCAGCTTAAGAAGATGGCAGGCGAGGCGGAATAAGCTTCGCAGCCGGTGATTTTCCGGCGCGCTGATTATTTGGAGCTAATTACCTTGCTGCGCCTATAATGCGCAGATCTCACAAGGTAAGCTCCTTCATGTCTTATTTGCCCGTTACCCATAACACCCAACGGACCTCCGTCGCAGCCGATACCCTGCATGCTGGTGCAAATAGGGTTGCGCAAAGCAGCGATAAATTGCGCATCGCATTACTCGGCTACCGCAGTCATCCGCATGTGGGCGGGCAGGGAATTTACCTGCATTATTTGAGCAAATCCCTGGTCGATTTAGACCACAGTGTCGATGTGATTTCCGGCCCGCCTTATCCCGAACTTGATCCGCGTGTGCAATTAATTAAATTGCCGAGCCTCGATTTATACGCGCACCCCAATCCCACCCGCGCGCTGCGCCCACAGCATTTTTTATCGCTTGCCGATTTTTATGAATGGTGGAGCAAATTAAGCGGTGCCTTTGGTGAACCCTACAGTTTTGGTCGTCGGCTGAATAAATATTTCCGAAAAAATAAACCGCACTACGATATTGTCCACGACAACCAAAGCCTCTGTTTCGGGCTATTGGATTTGCAAAAACGCGGTGTGAATGTCATCGCCACAGTGCATCACCCGATCACCCAGGATCGCGATCTCGCACTCGCTGCGGCTACCGAAAAAGGCCAGCGCTGGTTAATCAATCGCTGGTACAGTTTTTTGGCGATGCAAAAAAGAGTGGTGCAGCAGCTCAATCATGTGATCACCGTATCGCACCAATCGCAGCGGGATATAGTTTCCGCGTTTGATCGCCCGGCAGAAAAAATCCAGGTGATTCCCAACGGTGTTGATGCCAGCATTTTTAAACCGCTGGACAATATAAGTCGCACGCCATTTCGTCTAATTACCACCGCCTCATCCGACCAGCCCTTAAAAGGCTTGAGTGTGTTATTGCGTGCGCTGGCGCAACTGCGCGGTGAATTTCCCGAACTGCATTTAATCGTGATCGGAAAATTAAAAGAAAACGGCGAAACGCAACAAGAATTGCATGCGTTATATCTGCAAGATGTAGTGCACTTTAAATCCGGCATTAGCAACCAGCAATTGGTAGAAGAATATGCACAGGCGAGCATCGCCATAGTGCCTTCACTCTATGAAGGTTTTGGGTTGCCTGCTGCCGAAGCCATGGCCTGTGCTGTACCGCTGGTGTGCAGTGACGGTGGCGCCCTGCCGGAAGTAGTTGGCGCTGCGGCGCGTTTAGTGCGCGCTGGCAATGTGGATGATTTACAACGTGCGCTGCACGAATTATTGCAAGACGCTAATGCGCGCGCACAATTAGGCGAGCAAGGGCGGGCGCATATCCTGCAACAACTCAGCTGGGATTGCGTGGGTAAAAAAATGCAGCGCTTTTATTATCAGGTGCTGCAGCAACACGTGCAGGATGATCAAGCAGTAGCGCATGAATTATCAAGTGAGCAGGTACAAAATGCTTACGATTAATTTCCGCGATTTTCCGCTAAACGCAGGTGATCTGGTATTGGATCTCGGCTGCGGCGAAGGTCGCCATGTGATCAATGCTTATTTGCACGGCGATGTCACAGCGATAGGTGTTGATTTAAACCATCGCGATTTACTGACCAGTCGCGAACGTTTTTTACCTTTTGCACAAACCAACGCAAATAAACACTTCTATTTACAGCAGGCCGATGCGACTAGATTGCCATTTGCCGATCACAGTTTCGATAAGATTATTTGCAGCGAAGTATTGGAACATATTCCTGATTATCAAGGCGTGCTGGCAGAAATAGAACGCGTGTTAAAACCGGGTGGTTTGTTGGCCATCACCGTACCGCGCGCCTGGCCGGAAAAAATATGCTGGTGGTTAAGCCGCGAATATCATCAGGTAGCAGGCGGCCATATCCGTATTTTTAATGGCCAGCATTTGCGCAGGGAAATCGAACAACAAGCCTTTCAATTTTATCAACGCCACTGGGCCCATGCGCTGCATTCACCTTTCTGGTGGTTAAAATGCCTGTGGTGGAAAACCCAGGATCAAAATCCGCTGATTAAAATGTATCACCGTTTATTAGTGTGGGATCTAATGGAAAAGCCCTGGCTCACCCAAACGCTGGAAAAAATCCTCAATCCAATTATGGGAAAAAGTGTGGTGATGTATTTCAGGAAAGAGAATTAACGATGAAAAATTTATTGCTTTCCAAAGGATTCTTCCCTGAGTCGCTACTGCGCCCCACGGTTAATTATATTTTGCAAACCCAATTACCCAATGGCTGCATCCCCTGGTTCACCGGCGGTAAAGCTGATCCCTGGGATCATATTGAAGCGGCGATGGGCTTAACCATTGGCGGCGAACTCGCAGCTGCACGCCGCGCCTATCAATGGCTTGCACAAGAGCAACTTGATGATGGTAGTTGGTGGGCGAATTATCTGGGTGATGAAGCCGTCGATAAAAACCACCGCGAAACCAATTTTATCGCCTATATCGCCACCGGCATTTGGCACTACTATTTAGTGACGGAAGACACCGACGTCCTTCGCGAATTTTTCCCGTCGGTAAAAAAAGCGATTGATTTTGTATTGCGTTATCAAGCGCCGACCGGTGAAATCTATTGGGCAGTGGCCGAAGATGGCAGCGCAAAAAAAGATGCACTGGTGACTGCCTCCAGCTCAATTTATAAAAGTCTGGAATGCGCCATTTTAATTGCACAGACACTCGGTGAAGAATCTGCGCCTTGGTATAAAGCCTGGCAACAATTGGGCAATACATTGCGCCATCACCCAGAATGTTTTGACCGCACCTGGGAACCTAAAACCCGTTTCTCCATGGATTGGTTTTACCCAATCCTCACCGGCATAGTCCAAGGCAAGGCGGCACACCAGCGCATAGAATCCAAGTGGAATACTTTTGTTGAACCCACGATAGGTTGTCGCTGTGTTAGCGACGAACCCTGGGTGACGGTAGCGGAGTCCTGCGAATTAACCCTCGCACTCCTAGCGGCAGGTGAACACGCCAAAGCGGTAAATTTATTTAGCTGGCTGCATCAATTTATGGATGATGATGGCGGTTACTGGACAGGCTACAATTTTCGCGATCAAGTTATTTGGCCGCGGGAAAAAACCACTTGGACTACCGGGGCGATTTTATTAGCTGCCGATGCGCTCACCGAACACACAGGCGCGGCGCGACTATTTATTCAATCAGCATTGGTGTTGGAATCCACGTTGGATAAAACCGATCAATCACTCCAAGCCAAAATCGAACACTGATTTTTATTTGCGAAGCCAACTTGATCTTTTACGAAACCAATTGATCTTTATAAGAAACTAGCGACTATGCGAATCCCACGAATTTTTACTGAACAAAATTTGCTGAGCGGCGAATTGGTCGAGCTGGAAGAATCCGCCTCCCATCACCTGAGCAAAGTCCTGCGCATGCAAGCCGGGCGCGAATTGATTTTATTCAATGGCAAGGGAGGTGAATTTGCTGCAACCATTCATGAAGTCAGCAAAAAACACGTTACCGTCAGTATCGCTGAACAAACAGCCGACAACCGCGAATCGCCCCTTGCACTGGAACTCGCCATCGGCATTTCGCGCGGTGAACGTTTTGAGTGGGTGCTACAAAAAGCCACCGAACTGGGCGTCACCAAAATCACACCGCTCATCACCGAGCGCACCGAAGTAAAAACGAGCGGCGACCGCCAGGAAAAAATGCAGGATCGCTGGCAACAAATCCTCGTCAGCGCCTGCGAACAATGCCAGCGCAATGTGTTGCCGCAATTATCCGCCCCCATCCAGATTTCTGATTGGCTTCCACAAGTGAATTCCGATTTGCGTTTTGTGCTGCATCACCGCGACAGCAAAATCCTGCCCGCCGAACAAACACCAAAAAGCGTCACGTTATTGATTGGCCCCGAAGGCGGTTTAAGCGAGAGTGAAATCGAACAGGCCTTGGCGAAACATTTTAATGCCCTCACGCTCGGGCCAAGAGTGTTGCGCACGGAGACGGCGCCGGTGGCGGCGATTAGTTTGGTGCAGTATTTGTGGGGGGATTTTTAAAGCGTCTGATCTCCAAACACATTTTTAAGATTCAACTACCGAGGATTTCTAGGTAGTTGATCAAAATTGCTAGTCAATACTATTAATTAACTCTTCAAACCATGGCTCATCGCGAACATTGTCTAGGTCTTTATCACTCTGAAGGTGAGCTTTAGTTTGCAGGGTATTTACTTTTTGACAATGCCAAAGTTTATCCTTGCATTTATCCTTTTCATTGCGCAACGAATAGACACAGGCCAAATTATACAAATCGTCCGGATTTAATTTTTCTCCACGCTCAAGAACGTCCGATGCTTGTTCTAAATATTCATTATTACTTGTTAGTTGAAAAGCTTCGATTAGGGCCACTCCCCACTTGTAAAACGCATCATAATAATCAGGTTTAATAGCAGTGGCTTGTTGGCATTTATCAATGCTTTGTAGATAAAGGAACTCATCGCCTTTGAGTTTGGCGAGTTCAGATAAGGCATTTCCCCAAGCGTAAAACGCTTCAGGATAATCGTGCTTAATAGCAATGGCTTGTTGGTATTTATCAATGCTTTGTAGATAAAGGGATTCATCGCCTGTTAGTCTGGCAAGATCAGATAAAGCCACTGCCCAATTGTAAAACGCGTCATGATAATCAGGTTTAAGAGCAGTGGCTTGTTGGTATTTATCAATGCTTTGTAGATAAAGGGATTCATCGCCTGTTAGTCTGGCGAGTTCATATAAAGCATTTCCCCAATTGTAAAACGCATCATAATAATCAGGTTTAATAGCAGTGGCTTGTTGGTATTTATCAATGCATTGTAGATAAAGGGATTCATCGCCTGTTAGTCTGGCAAGATCAGATAAAGCCACTGCCCAATTGTAAAACGCATCATGATAATCAGGTTTAAGAGCAGTGGCTTGTTGGTATTTATCAATGCATTGTAGATAAAGGGGTTCATCGCTTTTGCGTTTTGCGAGCTCATATAAAGCCAATCCCCAAGCGTAAAACGTATTACAATCGGGCTTAATAGCAATGGCTTGCTGGTATTTTTCAAAGCTTTGTTGGTAAAAGGAGTCATCGCCTTTGAGTTTGGCCAAGATACATAAGGCTAATCCCCAATTGCAAAACGCTTGATGATGATTGGGATTAATGGCGATGGCTTGTTGGTATTTATCAAAGGCTTGTTGGAGAAGGGGCTCATCATTTTTGAGTACGGCAAGGCCACATAAAGTATTTCCCAAAGAGTAAATTGCGTCAGGCATGTCAGGCTCAACGTCGAGGACCTGTTGGTGTTTTTTAATGCTTTGTAGATAAAGATCTTCATCGCTTTTGCGTTTTGCGAGCTCATATAAAGCCACTCCCCAAGCGAGAAACGCTTCATGATAGTCGGGTTTAATAGCAATAGCTTGTTGGTAGTTTTCAAAGCTTTGTTGGAAAAGTGATTTATCACCACCGTTGCGTATGGCGAGATTGGATAAAGCCAATCCCAAAGCGTAAAATGCATCAGGCATGTCAGGCTTAATGGCGATGGCTTGTTGGTATTTATCAAGGCTTGACAGGAGAAGGGATTTATCCTCATTGAGTTTGGCGAGTTCAGATAAAGCCAATCCCCAATGGTAAAATGCATTATGCATGTCGGGTTTAATGGCGATGGCCTGTTGGTATTTTTCAATGCTTTGTTGGAACAGGGATTCATCACCTTTGAATCTGGCGAGTTCAGATAAAGCCAATCCCCAATGGTAAAACGCATTATGCATGTCGGGTTTAATGGCGATGGCCTGTTGGTATTTTTCAATGCTTTGTTGGAACAGGGGTTCATCGGCTTTGAGTATGGCGACGTGACATAAAGCCAATCCCCAAGCGTAAAACGTTTCATGCATGTCAGGCTTAATGGCGATGGCTTGTTGGTATTTATCAAGGCTTAACAGGACAAGGGATTCATCTTCATTGAGTAGGTATTCATTAAGAAGCTTATGCCCCAGCATTGTGTATGCCCATGCAAGGTCTTCTTTATGATCAGGATTTTTTGGGTCGCTTACTGCAATCACTTTATCCCACTCGCCTTTCATAAAATATTCAGTAATAATTGCTACTGATGACTGCTTTTTCTTTAATTTTTTTAGTTCGCGTTTAAATTTTGTTAGCATGTCTTTAGAGCTGGATTGATCAAGTGGAAAGTCAGTAACAGGTTTAAGTACCCCTAGTAGATGTTTATAAGGATTGTTAAATACAATAGGAGGAAAGCACTTTAATTCTAGGGCCAGGGCAATCAAAAATTCATCGGCATCACACCCCCCAATATAACAAGAAACCTTGCGGTTTTTGCCTATTAGTTCTGCAATAGGAGTATCCGGGTCGTCTGCGTATCCAGCCCACCATAATCTTTCCCTACCTTTGTATTCATCTGCAATGACAGAAAACACAGGGTCTGATGAACCGCTATATCCAATAACTAATAATGAGCTTTCCTGAAAAGTTGCATGTATTAGAGGGCGAATATTTTCCGCGTGTTCTTTTGTCTCTTCATCTGAGTTAAGAAGGCTCTTGCCAGTACCTTGCCCATGTAAATGGATAATGGCTTGAGGAGCAATATAGTCTGTGTCTACAGTTGCAGCAGCGGCAAAGTCGTAGGTTGCGGGGTGTAGCCCCAATAAACTGCAGGCTCTTCCTAGGATTGAGTCAAAATTAAGAGTCATCACCCTGCTTACAAAATTTGCCCGCATCAAACTTGCGATAGCAATATGCGCCCAGTTTATCTTTGATTTCTTTAAATATGGGCTTAGCAATTCCCGGCGGTCATTGATAGTCAGACAACTCATACAAGCGCCGTAGTCAAGCATTTGATTATCGTCCAGATTCCGCTTGCATTCATCACCAAATTTTTTATGAATTGCATTGACTAGCTCGCCCGCCAGTGGAATTCCCGCGGATTTAGAACAACCAGCGCCTGTTAATAAATTAAATGGTTTACGGGAGTCCTTTTTGTTTCGCATTTGTTTGGCCAGGAGTTTTATGTCCGCATCGGTAAATTTAGCCATAGTAAATCTCCAAATCCTTAAAGTGCGAATGGGGTAGGAATAATCAGGGGAGGCATGGTTTGCAAATGTTGCATTTCCTTTGAAGTTAGCAAATTACACTGAGCTTGAATGGTTGCTGCGATAATCAATGAAGCATAAAAACTATAACCGTAACTCGCGGCAATAGGTGATGCGCGATTGTGAGTTGTTAAATCTAACGAAACTAGTTCAGCAAGATTTTGAATGGCATTGCTCGGGGCGATAATTTCCTGCCATTCAAGTTTGGCTTTTGTGTGTGTGATGCAGGTGAATTTGTTAAACG
>Ga0247783_1000602_pt1 | contig 11369 bp, 8 predicted proteins | sample UWRJL064202C5_FD_179911 | JGI IMG/M metagenome (GOLD analysis project Ga0247783, IMG submission 179911) | Plant litter microbial communities from Arlington Agricultural Research Station in Wisconsin, United States - UWRJ-L064-202C-5 | ecosystem: Environmental > Terrestrial > Plant litter >...
GCGAGACGGTCAGCAGTGTAGCTATGTCTCGCCGGATGGGCGGCGGTGTAGCGCGCGTCGCTGTCTAGAGCTCGACCACGTGCACCCTTGGGCGGTGGGAGGAGAAGGCACGATTGAAAATCTTCGCTTGCGCTGCCGCGCTCACAATCAGCGGTACGCGCGGCAATTCTTCGGCAAATCTCGTGTGGAAGCAGCCGTGGAGCAGGCCCGGCGCCGGCGCGCTGCCGCGGAGGGCCCGGGCAAGAGCTGACCCATCCTGAGCTGAGTACCGACGTGGGTCGAAGGTCGGTTCGGGACTCGGCGGCGGTGTCGCGCGCTCACACCTCGCCGAAATCCTCAACTGAACGGCATTGCGGTTAGTCCCGGCTAGTCCGCGCCGTAAACGGACACGACGTTCGCCTGCACCGCTGCGTCCGCCGCGTCCGATGAGTAGTGCGCGGTCATGACCCCTTCGAAGAAGTTGCCTACGGCGGCATTGCTGTTGTCCCCAGAGGCTCCAAGGCCGATGCCGCCTTGCTTCCTCATTGGGTTGTAGCGTGCGCTTGGTCTCGGGCCATCGAAGGCTTTGCTCAAGGTGCCGGATTGGGCATCGCCGGTCTTGATCGTCCAGTGGTTCTTGCCCGCCGCGTCACCCTTCAACATCGCGGTCACATACTTGAAGCTCAGCGAGCCGTTGGCTTCGTAGGGGCTCACGTTTCCCGCCCAGAGACCGTTTTCCAGGTCCCCCATGACCCAGGGCCCCAGACCCGCGCCTTTGCCCCAGATAGTCACCGATCCGAAGTTGATGGCTTCCGCGCTGCCCTCGCCGTCATCTCGGCTGTTCCGCTCCATGTTGCCGTAGTCGAAGCAGCAGCCGGAATTGTAGATGCCACCGGCAACGACCATGTACTCGGTCTCTGCGTCGTCACCAGTGGCGGTGCCGCAGGCGTTGTTATTGCGATAGGCAACACCAGGCACGATACGCAACCCGTAGACGAGATGATCGCCGAGCGTGGTCGAGAGCGCGCCGGCGTTCGCCTCATTGCCAGGGGTCGTCTTGGCAGCGCCAGGAGGCGCCTTCGTCAGATGGTTCCCCTGACCCGATTGGTCGTAAATGATCGAAATCGTGCACGCCACTTGGCTGCAGAAGTCGGCCTGTGCGGCGGAGTCCGCGAAGCCTCCGGGCGCGATCGGCGAGATGTCTCGCGTCGCCCCACTGACGTTCTTGACCTGATAGAGCGGTCCGCCGTACGTCGCAAAGAGCGCTCGAACGGTGCTATGCGCAGCGACGCACGGGCCTCCGTCTGCCGCGTAGATATCGCAAGGCGCTTGCGTCGAGCCCACCGGCGCCGGCTCGGGCGGCGCGGGGGCCGTGCCCAGACAAGCGCCCTCCGTGCATTGCTCGGGTCCCGCCGCGAGGTGATCACCGCAGATCCAGCCGCACACGCCAGACGTACAGGCCCAACCGGGCTCCAGAGCGCAGTTCGCGTTGCAGCCATCACCCGGGTGGGTATTGCCGTCATCGCAAGCTTCCTTCGCTTGCAGATGGCCGTCTCCGCACGTTGCTGGGACGCTATCAGCGCCGCCTGAGCCACTAGCGCCTAGGCTGCCAGCGCCGCCCTTCGCGGTGTGGCTGGTGCCTCCGACCGCGCCATTGGCGCCGCCCTGCGCGCTGTCGCTGGCGCCTCCGCCTGCGTCATTGGCGCCGCCCTTCGCGCTGTCACTAGCAGCTCCCCCGAGCGCGCCGTTTTCGCCACCGCCGTTGCTGGGTTTGACCGGGTCGGTGCCAAGGTCGACCATTTTTGGTCCGCAGCCTGTGACGAGCGCCGCGGCGATCAAACCGGCTATATCCACTCTCATTATTTGCCTCCCCCCAATAATGCGACGAATCCTCGCTTCGGATCACGGATTCGACCGAAGTCCGAGCGCCGCGCGCACGGCGGCTGCGTGCTCGCTCCGGGGCGCACGCTCGATGACGTGCTGTCCAACCGCTTCGGCGCCCTCGCGGTCGCCAGCGGCGAGCAAAGTACGCACCATCAAAACCGACGCTTCCGGGCGTAGCGCACCCTTGGGGAACGTCCGCTCGTAGGCTTGGAGGAACAAAAGCGCGCTGCCCGCCTGACCCCCCGCAAGGGCATGGCGTGCCCCGTCGAGCAGGCGCGTTTCCTCGGCGAGGGTAGGAAGCGGGGCTTGCGCTCCCTCCAGCGCAAAAGAACCGCGCGCAGGCAGTCCCAAAGAAGGGGCGCTCGGACTGCGATCGGACGCGCTGGGCGAGCTGAGAGCACTGGGCGCCGCTGCCGCTTCGAGAACGGGGCTTGCAGTGCCGCGGGCGTGCGCGTCGGGAATCGAGGGTGAAGACGGTGTTTGCGCCGCCGAACGGGTGCCTTCGCCCAGCGCAGCGGGGGCGACGCTGTCGGCGGAAGTAGCAAGCGAGAACGAGGGTTTCACGAATGCCCGCGCTTCGGCCGTGCGGGGACTTCGCTGCTCGAGCGTGCGCTCCAAAAGCTCGGCGCCGCCAACGGCGGCGAGTCCGAGCGCCATCCCCGCGACGAGCCACTTGGCGAGCACCGCGGCGCCGAGCTTGCCGCTGGCCGCAGCGCCCGATGTGGAGCTCGAGATGGCTGACGGCGCCTGGGCGACCTCGGCACCGAGTCCGAGCAGCATTCGTTCGAGCGCACGATGACTCGGCCGATCGACGTGTGCGGAACGGATGAGATCGCGCTCGAACTCGTCATCAGCTTCGACGAGACGCTGGGGGGCAGTCACGAGGACCTCCGGGGAAAATGGAGTCGCGCGCGCAAGCGCTTGACCTCGGCATGGAATGACTCCCGTGCGCGTCGCAGACGCGACGCGGCCGTGCCGCGCGGAATCGCGACGAGCTCAGCGATTTCGCTCAGCGACAACTCCTCGATCTCGTACAGCACGAAGACGGTCCGCTCGTCGAGATCGAGCGCCGCGAGCGCTCGATCCAGCAGTAGCCGTCTTTCCTGTAAGACTGCGGACTGTTCCGGGTTGGGAGCTGAATCGGAGAGTGATTCGACTTCGGGGCCACCGCTCTCGGCCCGCGCCCGCGCCGCCGCGCGCCGCGCCGACATGGCAACCAGCAGCGCGGTCTTGAATAAAAATGCCTTCTCTCGGCCGGCTTCGAGCTCAGAAAGGCGCCGCGCCGCGACCTCGAATACCTGCTGAGCCGCGTCGTCTACCGCGGGGCCGGGAACGCCCAGGCGCCGCAGTGAGCGCCAAATGAAGCTAAAATGCTCGTTGGCGAGCGCGGCGAGCCGTGCCTTCGGATCGCGCGCCTCCGCCGCGCCGATTCGAGCGGCTTTGCTGAGAGCGGCTTGTGCTGACAAGGAGTCCTCCAACAATGCGGCGAGCCTCAGCGCCGGATCACGGAAAACGCACCCCGAGCGAAAGTGTCGCTTCGAAACTGACTTGGGGGTTCCGCGTGAGTTCCGGCTCCCCGGTAAATGCAAAGCGATAGCGGCCGAGCGGAAGTTGCACGCCCAAACCGGCGCCCAGCACGAGTCGACGCGCAAAGGTCCAAGTCGGCCTGAGCACGAGCCCGAGCGAGCCCCAAGGCTGACTGCGCGTCACGTTACCCCCGCTATGGATCCCGACCGCCCGTAAGCGGCCGAGCTCGACGAACGGGCATGGTTCGAAGGCGAGCCCGGCATCGCTCACGCGCAACAGGCACCCTTCGAGGCGCGCGGTTTCGAGTACGAACTCGGCGCGAGCCCCGCTGATCGGACTCGAAGCGTGAGTCACGGCGCGACTGAATGACAGCCGCGCGGAGCTCATCGCCAGTGAGCCATCTCCCCGCCCGATCCCCAAAAAGAAGCGCTCAGCGACGCCCGCAGCGAGCGTCGGCGCGGTCTCGATTGCGAGCTCGGGGCCGACAATCAACCACAAGGCGGCCGGAAGGCGCGGCAGTGAGGGCGCCGCGGGCAAAAGGTACACGGGCGGGGGCCGGCCCTCACCAGGAGCTGGGAGCGGCGTAGTGCTCGCCTGAGGATCGATCAGGACAGCGACGATGAAGGCGAGCGCCTGCACGAGCTCGTTGCAGCCTGCGGCCTGCAGCTCGCGCACGGTGCGCTGCTCGCCTCGCGCGAACGTCACCTGCGCAACGAGCTGCTGCGCGTTCCGCTCGATGGCGACGGTCACCGCGAACGGCGACGTCGGCGAAAGCCAGCCCGCGGTCCGCGCGGCCACCCGAGCCGAAAAGTCGACGCGAGTCGGGCACTCGGGAGGGGCCCGATAGCCGAAAGTCGCCACATCACTCGGCGTGGCAGCTGCGTTCGCCGGCACAGCGGCGAAAGCCAGCCCGAGCACCAACCGCCAAAACGGGACTGAAATCATGGGCCAGGGCCTGCTCACACCGAGGCCGCTTCTAAAAGCCCATGCGAAAGCGCCACGCGAAAGCCCCACGGAGTGCAATGCCGGCAGCTCGAACTTTCCGTCTGTGAATTTCGCTCGTCCGCGTGACGCAAAGCGGCTTTGGCTGCCGAACCCATCCGCGATTCCGTTACTCTAGTTTGTCGGCGTAAGCTCCACAGGACTCTGCGCTCGCTAGCATCCTGCGCGATTGAAGCTGCGATTAGGCCGCAGTCACGCTTGGGAACCTCGCCGCGCCCCATCATTGAAGTTGCCATGAACCTCTCCTCCCGCAAAGCCTCCTGGTCCCCTCTCCTCGGAGTTGCCGCACTTCTCGCGGCGTGTTCCTCGTCGCCCCCCGACCCGAGCCCGAGCAGTGGCGGGTCGACGCCGCTTGCCGGAAGTTCGAGCGGCGGCAGCAGCGCGAGCGGCGGCAGCAGCGGTCTAGGTGGCGCAAACGTCGCGGGCGCCGCCGCCAATGGGGGAAGCGCTGGCAGCAGTGGTAACTCGAGCCAGGGCGGAAGCTCGAATAGCGGAGGAGCGCCCAATACCGCTGGCGCGTCCGGCGGCGGTGCCTTCGGCAACGGCGGGAGCGCCGCGGGTGGCCGGCAGGGCAGCGCCGGCAACTCGAGCGGTGGCAGCGCGGGTGCTGCGGCCGGCGCTTCCGCAATGGGCGGCCAGGCCACGGGCGGAAGCAACGGCGGGGGCGCAGCTGGATTCGAGCCGTGCCCGGCGAGCGGCGTCTGCAAAATCATGCCGCTTGGCGACTCCATCACCGAAGGCACCGGCTATGCGGGCGGCTACCGCGTCGAACTATTCGCCAAAGCGGTCGCGGACAAAAAGAACATCACTTTCGTCGGCAGCTTGTCCAACGGACCCAACACCATTTCATCCGGCGTCACCTTCCCCAAGTCTCACGAAGGCCACTTTGGTTGGACCATCAGCCAAGTCGACGGCCGCATTCCCGACCCTGCGCTCAACGCCGCGCCCCACATTGTCCTTTTGCACCTGGGAACCAACGACATCAATCAGAACATGCTCTCGGGTGCTCCCGAGCGCCTCGGCTCCCTCGTCGACCAGATCATTGCCAAACTACCCAGTGCCCTGATCGTGGTTGCGAAGATCATTCCCGAACCTTCCCAAGCGAGCGGCATCACCACTCTGAACAACGCCATCCCTCAACTCGTCCAAACCCGCGCTAGCGCCGGCAAACACGTCATTCTGGTCGACCAATTCAGCGGCTTCCTTGCTTCGGAACTCGGTGACGGCGTGCACCCCAATCAAGCAGGCTACGCACGCATGGCGGGTGTTTGGTACACTGCCGTCAAAGGGTATCTGCACTGAAGCAGGCTGCGACTCGGCGCGCGCCAGCGGAGCGCACGATCTCGAGATTGCGCCAGCGCGCTTGCTCGCGGCTCGACGGTGGTCACACACGACGTGACCGAGTTCGTAAGGGTTCCTGCATTGCCGTCGGATGAGTGGGCCGAGCGGAACAGCTGGGAATTCTCGATGCCCATTCACGACGTTTGATCAGATGCTTTCTCAAGTCGCTCAAGTAGGTCCCCGTCTGCGCGGCAACTACGTTGAGACTGGGCGGCTACAATTTCGCGGCTGAGCCGGAAATCACTGTCAGCTAAAAACGACAAAGTTCGCCGCCGTACGTTTATGTGACGGAAGCAGCGCGCAACCGGTATTGCAGGGGTTAGAAGATAGAACCAGTCAGCTGCGCGCCTGCTGGCCAGCGCTGCGCTGTGGGTCACGGTCAGCTCGTGTGAGCGAAGCGTAATGCCTACTTCGTTAATGAGGAGCTTCCGATGACAGCTCGATTTCAGAACCTGAGCGCGCTCGTGCTCGTTGGCACAATCGCCGGTTGCGTGACGGGGGCGATCGACCCAATGAGTTCACCGAAAGGCGACAGTGATCCTGTCGGAGGCGCTGGTACGGCGGCCTCGGGCGGCGCTTCGAGCACCCCGAACACGACGCCCGCAAAGCTGGACCTGTCAGGCGCGCCCAAGTATTTCCGGGTGATTCGGCTCTCGAACCAACAATGGGCCAACAGCGTACAGACGGTGCTCGGCCTCGCCACACCGACGGACCTGGCGCAAAACTTCCGAGCGCCGGTCTCGGGAAACTCAGACTTCGACAACAATGAATTGTTCCTAGATATCGACAATTCATCCTGGCAGAATTTTCAAGCGGCTGCCGAGGCGTTAGCCGATCAGGTCACTGCATCGGACGCAACCCTCGCCAAAGCATATTCAGGCAAGGACGCAGCTGGCTTGATCACGACTTTGGGACGGCGCGCCTATCGTCGCCCCCTCACCAGCGCCGAGCAGTCGAAGTACATGACCTTGTACAACTCCGGTTCGACCTTGAGCGGCTCCCGGAGTGCCCTGGCCAAAGGCGCGTCACTAGTGATTCGCGCGTTGCTTCAGTCGCCTAACTTTCTATTTCGGACGGAGCTCGGGGCGGTTGGCCAACCCCTGAGCGGTTTCGAGATGGCGGCAAAGCTTTCCTTGTGGCTAAAGAACACCAGCCCGGATGATAAGTTGCTCGATGCTGCGGCCGGCTCGACGACGCTGAACACACCGGATGGAGCGGTCGAGGCGGCCAAAACCATGCTCGAGGACGGCGCAGCTGCCAAGATCATGCGCAGTTTCCACGGGCAGTTCCTGCACCTGGATCTGTTCTCCACCATTACCAAGAACATGGTTCCGGACTTCAATCAAGCTATCGGCCCCGAGCTCACGGAGAGCTCGTACCTGTTCTTCGACAAGATTTTCTCGAAGAACCTCGGCGTCAAAGACATCTTCCTCTCGACGAGCGGCTTCGTCGGGCCGAACATGGCTGCCGTGTACGGCAACGGCGTGACCGTGCCGTCCACCGGCTACACCGAGCAGCCCCTCGGGGATAACCGGATCGGGTTTTTTACGCAGCTCCCGTACCTCATGTATTGGGGGCGCAACGGCGGGCCCGACTCGATCCACCGCGGCGTGACGCTGAATGTCGATGTGCTGTGCGCCACGTTGGGGCCGCCCTCCATCGTCCTGCCGACTCTCCCTGAGAGGCAGCCAGGCCAGACCAACCGTGACATAGTGGACCTAACGACTTCAGGCTGTGGCAGGGCTTGTCACAACGCCATGATCAATCCAATTGGCTTCGCGTTCGAGCACTACGATGGCATGGGCCGCTACCGCACCACCGAAAAGGACGTTACCGGAGCGGAGCTGACAATTGACAGCAGCGGTACCTACACCTTCACCGACGGCACGAAGACCTACAAGGACGCGGGTGAATTGATGCAGGCAATGGCCAACGGGCAGCAAGCCCACGCCTGCTACGCCAAAAAAATCGCCAGCTACGGCCTGCAGCGTGACGTCGTCGAAGCAGACATGCCGCTCTTGACGGCTCTTGCGTCGCCCAGCATGTCGAACGGTAGCTCGGTCAAGCAGATGATCCTGGATCTAGTGAAACAAGATGCGTTTAGAACCCGGTCTGGAGGTGCACAGTGAGGTCCAAGGCTGAAGCAGGGATGGGGCGCCCAGCGAGCGGATCGCGCTTGAATCGACGCAACTTCTTGAGGGGAGCCGGATCGATCGCCATCGCGCTTCCGTTCTTGGAAGGCTTGCCCGAGCGGTCAGCGTGGGCGGCCGGTGCTGCGCCCGTGTTCACTTTCTTCATCGTCGCCGAGAACGGCGTCGTGTTCAAAAATTTCTTCCCATCGGCCACGGGCGCGCTCACCACCGCCGGTCTGGCGGGTTCGACGGACACCGCCACGAGCGCGCTGTCCGCGCACGCCGCCAACTTGCTGTTCATCAAGGGCATCAACTACCAACAGCCCGGGGTGCAAGCATGCGGGCACGCCGAAGGCCTGGTTCAAACCCTCACTGGCATCAAGCCGGGCGCGACCGGGAACAAGGGGTACTCCGGCGGCCCCTCAGCGGACACGGTGATCTCCAAGGCGGTCAACAATGGCGCCGAGCCGCTAGCGTTGTACTCGGGCTCGAAGGGCTTCATCGCCGAGCGCATCTCGTTCAAAGGCGCGGGCTCGGGACAGGTACGCGCCGCTGACGTCAACCCCTACCTGCTGTACGCGAAGGTCGTGGGGCTCGCGAACGCCGGCGGGGCGAGCGGCGGGGGCACCACGGGTACCGTCGACCCAGTCGCCGCGGAGCTCGCTTCGACGCGCAAGAGCGTGAATGATTTCGTGCGCGAAGAGCTCAACAGCCTGATGTCCATGTCCGCGCTGAGCTCCGATGACAAGGGGCGTTTGCAACAGCACTTCGACGCCATCCGTGACGTCGAGGTCAAGATGACGGAGATGGCAAGCATGGCAGGCGCATCCTGCTCGGCGACTGGCATCAAGGCGTCCGAATACGATGCCATGAAGAGCGGCTTCGCGTTCAAGAGCGGCAGCATGGAGGACTACGTTCGCTTGCACCTCCAGATTGTCGCCATCGCGTTTGGCTGCGGCTTCAACCGCACCGGCACCCTGCAATGGGGTGACGGCACGGACGGCACCAAGTACAACGTGCCGACCAATGTTACGCTCGGCATGTGGCCGTTCCACCAGATCAGCCATCGCATCCAGTCGGACTCGGCATCGGGCTCCAACCCGACCGCCGAGCAAGCGCATCACGAGATCGACGCGTTGCGCATGAAGACGCTCGCTGCTGGCTTGGACGTGTTTGCGGCGCATGGTTTGCAGGACAAGGCGGCGATTGTCTGGACCAACTCGATCGCGGACGGTCCGTCGCACGTGACGAGGAACGTGCCCATGATCATCTGGGGCAATGCGGGCGGCGCCCTCAGGCAGGGCGCTTACATCGACGCGGCCGGCTCCCAGAACGACGCGGTCTTGAACACGATCATCACCGCTGCCACAGCTGACGCGGCCTCACCTGCAACACTACTGGGTAGCGGCAAGACGCTGGCTGCAATGAAGGCCTAGTTGCGCAATCCTGGAAGACCTCGCCGTTGCTAGCGAGGTCCATTTCCGGGCTGACGGCGCTGAACGCGAGCTCGGTTGCCGGCGCTTTGCCACCGTGATCCCAAAATGGAGAGTCCGTGTTCGATGATCCTTCGTATCACGACGCACTCTGGCTGGGCCTTTCGCTCATTGGCAATCTCGCTCCTGTTGGACGTGGGCTGTCGCCCGAAGCTCGAGCCGATTGTCTCTGACTTGAGTGAGACCTTCGAGCGTAGTGATATTGGTCCTACCTGGCGAGATAGCGGAGGCAAGTACCGCATCGTCCAGGGGGAGCTGTCGACCGGTTTGGCGCACCATCACCCGATCTGGCTCGAGCGTAAGCTGCCGACCGATCTCTCGCTCGAGTTCGACGTGCGCACCTCCAGCCAAAACGGCGACATTCGAGTGGTTCTGTATGGCGACGGCAAGTCAGCGAACCCTGACGCGGAGGGCTGCCAGTCGAGCGGGTACGAGCTCGTTTTTGGGGGCTGGAAGAATCAGCTCTCGGTGATCTGCCGCGCCGGCCAAACCGACGGAGGCCATCAGCGCGCGCGGAGCGACTGGCCCGTAGTGCCCGAGCGACCTTATCACTTCTACATCACCCGCAAAGACGGCGTGCTCTCCTGGTACGTCAACGGCCACGATATGATGTCGTGGAGTGATCCGAATCCGCTATCGGGAACCGGACACGAGGCGTTCGCGTTCGACGGAGGGCAATCAGAGGTCTTCTTCGACAATCTGGTCATCGGCCCGTACCACCTATGACCCGTGTAAGCCTCGAGCCTTGGTTTCGCACGCGCGCAGCGTTTCAGTCGCCCGACAGGCGTGGGCCCCTTTCCGGCCACAGCCGCCTGCCGCGCTTCTCGATCTTGTTCGCCCCGTTGTTCGCGCTGTGCCCACCCGCGCGTGCCTTTGCCCACGCGTCCGGTATGGCGACCGAGAGCTGCGGCTGTCATTCAGGTGGTAAAGCGCCCACCGTGCTGCTCACTCCGGACTTGACCAGTATCAGCACGGGGCAGACGGTCAATCTCACGGTCAGTGTTTCGACGACGAATGGCAATGCCGCCGGCTTCTTTTTAGAAGCGAATACCGGGAAGCTCAGCGTCGTCGATTCTGGAACCAAGCTGCTGGGGAATGGCGTTACGCAGAACGCGACGCGCACCGGCACGGGTTCCGCGATCTCCTTCAAAGTGGGATGGACCGCGCCGGCTACACCGGGCGGAGTCGACTTTCAGGTGTGGGCCAACTCTGCCAACGGCAATAAAGCGCAAAGCGGCGACGGGGAGGGCAGTGGCTTTTACAGTATGGCGTTCGGTTGCACCGGCAGTAAGTTCTACCTCGACGGCGACGCCGATGGCGTAGGCTCGGCCGCGTCCGGGTACACGGTGGCTTGCAGCCTGCCGGCAAACTACTCCGTCAAGGACGGCGACTGTGCTGACAACGACCCCAGGGTTTATCCGGGCAACCCCGAGATCTGCGACGGCCGCGACAACAACTGCGACGGGCAGGTGGATGAAGGCCTCGAGCTAGCTACCTTCTGCACCGACGCTGACGGTGACGGTCATGGCGTGTTGGGCAGGGCCACGGTCATCGGCTGCAACGACGCTGTAGGCTTCGGCCTATGTGACAATGATTGCAACGACTCCGATCCGCTGCTGTTTCCCGGCGCGAAAGAGAGCTGCAATGGCAAGGACGACAACTGCAACAGCAAAGTCGACGAAAACGCGCGTCCGACGTGCGGCGTCGGCTGGTGCGCTCGCGTCGCTCCGGATTGCACCAGCGCGTGCAAGCCGGGCCCGCCGATGGCCGAGGTGTGCAACAACTACGACGACGACTGTGACGGCGTGAACGACAATGGGTCGGATCTCCAGCTCTGCGGCAGCACAAGCCTAGTTTGCAGAGGCGGCTCTTGCGTCCCGGCTGGCGGCGGCTCCGCGGGCGGCGCAAACTCGACGGCCGACGCTGGCTTCGCGAGCAGCACTGGTTCAATGGGCGACGTCGGATTGAGCGGCAGCGGCGGCAAACAGCGGCGCGACGAACCCGAGGGGTC
>Ga0247783_1000603_pt1 | contig 11351 bp, 8 predicted proteins | sample UWRJL064202C5_FD_179911 | JGI IMG/M metagenome (GOLD analysis project Ga0247783, IMG submission 179911) | Plant litter microbial communities from Arlington Agricultural Research Station in Wisconsin, United States - UWRJ-L064-202C-5 | ecosystem: Environmental > Terrestrial > Plant litter >...
CCACTGCCCGCAAGCCCGCCGCCGCTGCCCGCGAGCGATCCACCGCTGCCCGCGAGCGCGCCGCCTTTGCCGGCGTCACCGCTGCCGCTGCCAGAGCTGCCCCCAGCGCCGCCACCGCCGGTTCCGTCGCCCAGAGGACTGATGATCGTTGGCGCAGAGTTCGAGCCAGTCGTGTTTGCGCAATAGCCGAACGCTTGCAGCGTCGTGCCGGGAGCCACGCTCGCGTTCCAACCCACTGGGGTGATTGTCTTACGTGAGCCTGAACCCGTAAAAGTGCCGTTCCAGGAGCTATAAATGCTGGCTTGGTTGAGCTCGAGGACGACCACCCAAGTGGCTGCGGCAGCCTTGCCAGAGTTCGTGATGTTGACGTTGGCGCAATAACCCGACCCCCAAGAGGTCGTCTTTTGAATGGTGGCCTTCAGGTTGGCCCCGGCCGTGTCCGCCTGAGTCGTCTGCGCTAGCTCGTCGCCGTTCGAGCTGCTGCATCCCGCAAAGAGAGCGAGCAGAAGCGCCCATCCAAAGCCCTGCACCCCGCGCATCGACGACATCGGAATTCTCCTTGACGGATCCACCGCCTACCCTGTGGGTAGACAGCACCCTATCACCTACATTCGGCACCTCCAAGTGCCGTTTCGGCTGCATCAGAAAAATCCCGCAAGATGAGCGAAACCAGTTGCAGTGGGACGGTTATCGTTACTGGGAGCGCCGGCGTTCTCTTCTAGCGACTCGCTTGCTTGCCAGCGAGCTTCGGCGGGCCCAGATTCAGCCGCAGGTGTTCCAGTTTCAACGCACTGTCTCCCGTGCGCTCCGCGTGCTGCTCACGTGCATCGCGTTGGCCATGGCGATGCCCACGGGGGTTGCAGTTGATCTGCAGACGTCGGTGAGTGCGCGCGCAAGCTCGTTGGCAGTGGCGCCACGTGCGCGTATTGCGAGCGAGCGTGTTGCCAGCGAGCGCACACCCAACGAGCCACCGCGCACCGACTCCACACGTGCAGCGGATCGCTCACGCAGCGACTCGACCAAGCCAACTGAGCTCGGTGTACAAGCTCGCTGTAGGTTTCTGCTGAATTGTTCGTGGCTCTGCTGAGCTCGATGTGACGTGCCGCCTACCCGTTTTTGAACTTCTGGGAGGTCTCCATGTTCGCATCGCGCACCGTCTTGCGCGCGCTCGCCATTTTTTTGCGTCGATTCACGCGGCTGTCAGGCAACGTTCTTCGAGCACTCTTGATCGGCACTGCTTCGTTTGGTCCACCACGCCCCGCACCCGAGCCACCGCCACCACAAACTACCGAGCAGGCCGCTCTGAGCTCGTCCGAGGCTTAGAGAGAGGCAAGCTTCGCCAATTCGGCCGAGCGCTTGCGACAGGCGCGCAGAAGCGCTAGCCCTTCACGCACGGGGAAGGCGCGCTATGAGATTTCGAATCGAACGAGCGAGCGTCTGGGGAACACCGCGCGGACGCCTCGCACTGGCCTTGAGCGCCGCTTTGGGGCTTTGGCCTGCGTGTGGCGGGAACCCGACGGTGGTCGGTCCATCGGTTTCGGCGGCGGCTGGTGCGAGCGCGGCTTCGGGCAGTGCACTTGGTCAGGGCGGCGCGGCCTGCACGCCCCCAGCGTCGTGCGGAAGCAGCGGCGACCGCGGCTTCGAGCTGACGCTTGCGGGCGGCGCCACGTCCAATAGCGGCGGGGCTTCCGGCATGAGCAATGCGAACGGGCTTTGCCAACCGCCCGCACTGGTCGCCCCTGGTTGCGTCGCCGCGCTCAGCAGCGGCTCGGAAGCGCTGTGCAACGGGGTCGATGATGATTGTGACGGCAGCATCGATGAAGGCTGTCCGTGTACGGCGGGCGACGTCCAAGCCTGCTTTCTTGGTCCGCCTGCGCGGCGCGGCGTCGGCGCGTGTGCCGATGGTTCGCAAACATGCATGCGGGGCGTCGAGTTTGCGGCCTATTGGGGTGATTGCCTGGGCGGCATCCGGCCCAGCCAAGAAGCGTGTGACGGCCTCGACAACGATTGCAACGGCTGCGCGGACGATCTGGACGGCTGCCAGCCGCAGGGGTCGTGCCCCGGACCCAATGATCCGCGGACTCCGGCAGGTGCGCCGCTCACGCCGTATTCACTTCGCGGGCGCGACTTTTTCACGGGCGCGGTCTCCATTTGGTCGTGGACGGTCCAGGGTGGCCCGTGTGATGCCCTCACTCCGAGCTCGCCGAGCTTTACACTGACGGGCGCGAACTCCGAAACCGCGACCTTCATGCCGAAGCTGAGCGGCGACTACACGATCACGATGACGGTCGTGCCGGAAACCGGGCCGCGCTTCACCTGCACGTGGATCGTGCACATCGTGGGTCCCGGGCTGCGCATCGAGATGTGTTACCCGGAAAGCTCGACGCAGGACCTCGACCTGTATCTGAAGCAGCCTGGGCATCCGACACCCTGGTTCACTGGCTCGACGCAGTACGCCGCCGCGCTCGATCAATGTAGCTGGGCCAACTGCGAGGCAATACTGAGGGGAGACACCATCATGCCCCCGCCCCCGCAAATAGTCGGCCGCGCCAACTGGGGGTACCCGAACAGCCCGCTGTCGCTGTGCCAAAATACGCTCCAGGGCACCACCTGGCAGGGCCTCGGTTATTGCGCCAGCCCACGCCTCGACATCGACAACAACCTCAGTGAAGCGACCGGCGTGCCCGAGAACATCAATGTCGACGCGCCGAAAAACAATGAAACCTTCCGCATCATGGTCGCGAACTTCAGTGGCACAGCGGCACGCCCACTCGTCAACGTGTATTGCGACGGCCGCCGCACGGCCACGATCGGCGCGGCACCCGACGTGCTCACGTCCTTCAGCGGCAGGCGCGGGAGCGAAGCCGTCGGCGCCCTGTGGCGCGTCGCCGACGTGACGACCCACGTCATTGGCACGCGGACGACCTGCACCGTGAGCGTCTTGCACCCGGCTGGCGCGAGCACCGGCTTCAATCTCACCGTCGACGATCCGAGTTACTGAGCGAGCCGCTTGCGGGAAGCGCCGAGAGGAGAGGAAGAGTGGGCGCTCGGGCTCCGGCATCGCAGCTCGCTGCGTGCTCGGTTCCCGGACTTGGACGCCGAAGGCTTTGCCGACCTGCGACGCGATTCGTGACCATCAATAAACATAGGCCTCGTGGGCGGAAATCGGAGTTCGAATTCGAACTCGCGCGGGAGCGCAGCTCACGATTCCTCGCATCTTGTGCTGTGTGGTGAAAGCATGGTCCAACGATGACCGCTTCGCGGCGCAGAAATAATACTGCGGGCACGTAGGACTTTCTGGGGCGCGACGGTGTCCGCCAAGCGTGCTGAGAAAGGCCGGCTGCGCTTTGCAGCGGGTGCCGACGCGCTCGCGCTCGTGCGCTGAGACGCTGCACAGCGCGCTGATCAAGCTCGCGCAGCGCTCGTGAAAGCCTCGACGAGCCGCCATACAACACGGTCGTGGTGGCCGTGCTCACTGAGTCGTTGGTCAGTACGTGGGGTAATTCACGGACTTGAAATCGATCATGGGAAAGGAGAAGAGCAGTGACAAATCGAGTCCCGCGACTCGGAGGCAACACGATATGGCGTACATCTTCAGCGATCGACGCGAAGCGGGGCAAACCCTCGCCGCGACTTTGCTCAGCCAGTTGGGGGCACGCAGCGAGCCCATCGTACTGGCGCTACCACGCGGCGGTGTTCCGGTCGCCTTGGAGGTGGCACGTGCCTTCAAAGCGCCGCTCGATGTCCTGACCACGCAACGGCTCGAGGTGCCTGGGCACGATGGCCTGAGTATGGGCGCCGTCGCGAGCGGCCCGGTGCTCGTCCTCCAGCCGAGTGTGATCAAGCGCTTCGAAGTCTCCGAGGAGACGATCACTCGCGTCGTAAGAAAGCAGTCGCGGCAGCTGGAGCGACGAGAGCGGGCTTACCGCAGCGACGCGCAGGCCACACCATTGCATGACCAAACCGTGCTGTTGATTGACGACGGATCGAGCGAGCTCACCGCTCCGGTCGCCGCGATCACCGCGATTCGCGCACGGCGCGCGAAGCGACTGATCCTGGCGCTACCGGTGGCCTCCCGTCCAAGCTGCGCTCATCTACTCAGGCTCGTCGATGACTTGGTGTGTCTCGCAATGCCCACACCTTTTGACGGGGTCGCCAGCTGCTATCGCGACTTTTCGCCGGTCTCGGACCTCGACGTGCGCCGCATGCACAGCGAGGCAGGATGGCGCGTGCAGCGCTCGAGGTATCTTCACTAGCCTTACTAGCGCGTCGCCTCCAGCGCGATCCACGCCCAGGGCAGATAAGCACCAACGTGGCGCTTTGCGACGCACCAAAAAATGCGGAACGGACCTGCTCTGCACAGAGCGAGCATGGATTTGTGACGTCCACACGCAGCTCGGCGATCGCGTCATATGCCGCTCGGGCTGGTTCGCGCTTTGCATTCTGCATGTGGGCCACGCAACTCACTGAAGGACCAATGCATGCAGCAGCTCACTCATGAAACAAGCAATGGGCATCCGATCTCGCAGTCCCGGCCCCGTCGTGCCAAGCGCCGCGGCCGCGGCCTCGGCTGGTTCAGCGTCGGCCTCGGCTTGGCCGAGCTTCTGGCGCCCGGAGGGATAGCTCGGCTGATTGGTGTGCCCGACAACTCCCGCTCGCGACTCATCTTACGCGGGCTGGGCGTGCGTGAGCTCACGTCCGGAATCGGCTTGCTCGCCCAGCCGGAGTCACCCGGTTGGCTGTGGAGCCGCGTGTTGGGTGATGCCATGGATCTGGTGCTGCTCGGTGACGGTTTCACCATCAAACGCGGCCGGCAGGGTCGCTTGCTGGCGGCAACCGCGGCCGTCGCAGGGGTCACGGCAATCGACGCCTTCAGTGCGGCCAGCCAGACCCGGAACGCCACGCTGAGCAAAGTCGGCGCGCCGATCCATGTGCGCAAGACGATCACGATCAAGCGTACGCCCCAGGAGGTCTACGAATTTTGGCGCGACCTGAGCAACTTGCCGACCTTCATGGCCCACCTGGAGTCGATCGAAGTCACCAACGGTGTCTCCACGTGGCGCGCCAAGGGGCCGTTGGCCTTGTCCATCTCTTGGCAGGCCGAGGTGACGCTCGATCACCCGGGGCAGAGCATCGCGTGGCGTTCTGTCGAAGGGACCACGAACGTGCCCAATCGCGGCGTGGTCCGTTTCGCGCCCGCGCCAGGCGACCGTGGCACTGAAGTCGAAGTAGAGCTGAAATACGAGCCTCCGGTCGGAGCGCTCGGCGCAGCGGTTGCCAAGCTGTTCGGTGAGGAGCCGAGTCAACAAATCGCGTCCGATCTGCGGCGCCTCAAACAAGTTCTGGAAACGGGTGAGGTGCTGCACTCGGATGCCAGCATTCACCCTGGGCTACACCCTGCAAGACCCGCCAGAAAAGGCGCTGACACGAAGGGATCGCTGCAATGAAAGCCAATTGTTGGTACGGCAAACGCAAGGTCATCGTCGAGGACGTGCCTGATCCGCAGATTCTCAATGCACACGATGTGATTATCCGCGTCACCAGCACGGCGATTTGCGGTTCCGACTTGCATCTCTACAATGGCTTCATACCCACCATGGAGCACGGAGACGTGCTCGGCCACGAGTTCATGGGTGAGGTGGTGGAGGTCGGACGCAATGTGAAGAAGCTCAAGGTTGGCGACCGCGTGGTGGTCCCCTTTCCGATCGCTTGCGGCCACTGTCACGCTTGTCAGCAAGGAACCACCTCATTGTGCGAAAATTCCAACCCCAATGCGTGGATGGCCGAGAAGCTCTGGGGCCATTCGCCATGTGGGATCTTCGGCTACTCGCACTTGCTGGGCGGGTTCGCCGGCGGCCAGGCCGAGTACGCCCGGGTCCCCTTTGCTGACTTCGGTCCGATCAAGGTGCCGGCTCACCTGAGTGACGATCAAGTGTTGTTCCTGTCCGACATTTTCCCGACCGGCTACATGGGCGCGGAGATGTGCGACATCAAGCCGGGGCAGGTGATCGCCGTTTGGGGCGCGGGACCCGTAGGGCAGTTCGCGATCGCTAGCGCCAAACTGCTCGGAGCCGAACGCGTGATTTCGATCGACCGCTTTCCCTATCGCTTACAGATGGCTGCTGAGAAGGCCGGGGCCACGGACATCATCAATTACGAGCAGACGGACGTGCATGAAGCCCTCATGGAGTTCACTGGCGGCCGCGGACCGGACGCATGTATCGACGCGGTGGGGCTCGAATCCCACGCGCACGGACCGATGTACGCGCTCGACCGAACCAAGCAGGCGTTGATGGTCGAACCGGATCGGCCGCTCGCGCTCAGGCAAGCCATCCGTGAGTGTAAGAACGGCGGAATCGTGTCGGTTTCGGGCGTGTATGGAGGTTTCGTCGACACCTTTCCGATGGGTGCGGTCGTCAATCGCGCGTTGACGATTCGTTCTGGCCAGTGTCACGCGCACCGCTATCTCGCGCCTTTGCTGGAACGCATCGAGCGCGGTGAGATTGACCCGAGCTTCGTGATTACGCATCGGCTGCCCTTGGCTGACGCAGCCAAGGGTTACGACTTGTTTCATAAGAAGCTCGAAGGCTGTGAAAAGGTGGTACTGAAAGCGGCCTGAACTTCATCTTCGCTCGGCGCCTGCAAGCTCGTCGGCGATGCTGAGCGCGTCATTGGGGTCGCTCGACTCCGGCGGAAGTGATCCGCTTCGGTAGCTGAGGCGGAGTGATCCGCTTCGGTCGTTAAGACCGGCGGTGAGCCGTGCACCGCGCTCGGGTCACCGAGATCTACCGAAGCTGAACATTTTCGAGCTGACCCTTCATTCGCGCGAAACTCAAGACCTGCTGTGCGCTTGTCGCCCACGGCTTTCCGGGCACGTGTTACAGGACAGAACGCGCCCCGCGGGCGCATCGACTCCGATGTGGCTTGGCTATCGCATCTCATTCGGTTTGCTCGGGTTCGCCGCGCTAGCTTTCGCGCTGGCTTGCTCAGGGCAGGCCTCGAACGAACGCGCGAACGAAGGCGGTTCGTTCGGCAGCGCCGGGATACCGCGCGGAGCAGCCTCGTCCGGCGCGCCAGGCCTGGCGAGCGGGGGTACGCTCGGCAACACGGCAAATGCTGGCGCGGCGGGCGTTTTCGCGCTGGGCGGCTTCGCTGCGAGCGCAGGCGACGGGGGCACGAATAGCGGGCCGTCCGCAGCCGGGCTCGCCGGGCTCCCGGGCGCTTCGGCGGCGGGCTCAGCGGGCGCTTCCGGCAGCGGGGGATCGGCCAACGCCGGCGGTTTCAATGTTGCAGGCGCTGGCGGCGGCTCGGCTGCGTTCGTTCAAGTCTCGGGCATCCTGGGCAAGAACTGCGGCATCAAGGGCTGTCACGCCGACAAGCAGAGTCCGCACTTCGTGCCCGACGCGATGCTCTACGCCATGCTGACTGGGCCCAACACCGTGCTCGCCGCGTGCGACTACACTCGGCTCGTGGAGGAGGGTGATCCGGCAAAGAGTGCGCTCGTGCGGCTGATGAATCGGAAGTGCGGCAGCTTCACTATGCCGCCCAGCTGCAACAAGACGCCCTGCATTTCTGCAGCCGATCTCAAAGCGCTCAGCGACTGGATTTCAGCCGGAGCGCCGCCTTAGATCGATATCGATGAAGCGATAAAGAATCCTGACCCGTTCTGCGAACTCGCTGATCGAGCACTCAGACTCGATATTTCAATGCACGGCGGCACTGCCTGCCAGTCGTCGAATAGTGCGCGGATCGCCGGCGATCGTGCGAAGATGCGCGTGGGCGACCAGGCGCGTCAGCGACGAGCGCCGTGTGCGTGTGAACAACAGCGCCCAACCCTATGCGGCAGGAGTCCAGGATGTTCCCCGTTCGCCGATCGAGTGTGCAGCTGCACCAGTGGTTGATGTTTGGCTTGCTGGTGCTCCCTCCAGCGATAGTGGCCTGCAGCAGCAAGAGCATCGAGGATGGCAACTCGACTCCAGCTCCGAGTACCACCGCGACAGGTGGGCAAACCAGCTCGCCGATGGGCGCAGGCGGGGCAGGCGCGACGTCCGGCGCGACGCCGGCGTCGAATGCAGCGGGCGGGACCGTCAGTGCCGCGGGTGCAGCGTCCGCCGTCAGTGGCGCAGGTGGGACCACGACCGCGACCGCCGGGCAAGCCGGCGCCGCACCCGCCGCTCTTCACGACCATTGCGTGTATGGCTTCGATCCGCAACCCACCGACGCAACGATGAAGGACGGGCCCGCGGAGTACTTTCCGGCGGGCAAGACCGACCCGTCGATCGTGGATCTGACGGTGCAGCCGGAGGTGCTGAGCTGGATGCAGAGCCACTATTGGCAGGCGGCGCACGTCGAGTGGCACGCGATTCGAACGTGCAGTCTACCCGGCGGCCCGCGCGGATCGAAGGTGAACATCTGCCAGTTCACCGACATGATCCCGACTGATCAAAATTGCCAGTCCACCGGTGATGGCTATCAGTTCTTGCTCTTTCACCGGCACATGCTCGAGGCCTTGAAGCAACTTTGGCCCAAGCACAGTGAGCAGTTCACCGGGTTTCCGAAGTTCCCTCAAACCGCTGAGGATGTGCCTGCGCAGTGGCGAAGTGCCTGGCAAAAGTTCAACAGCACCGATCTAGCCAACGCCAAGATCGGCGAAGAGATCGACAAGCCCGAGAACTTGAAGCTGTTCCCCGATGAGGGCGCCCTGGGCTTCTGGCTGCAGTGCAACATGGGTACGACCATCAAGGGCTTCGATCTCAAGTCGGGCGGCCTACACGGCGATCTGCACGCGCATTGGGTACGCCAGGGCAACACCGACCACGGCTTGGGTAACACGAGCTCGAACGTCGACAATTACATGTTCTGGAAACTGCACGGTTGGATGGACAACGTATGGGAGAGGTACCGCAGCGCGAAGGGCCAAAAGCGAACCGACCCCAAGTACGTCAACGATATGCTGGCGTCGTGCCACGAGATGGACATCGAGGCCGAGATCTGCAGAACAGGCGCCAAACCGGTGGACGACAATGCGCCGCTCCCGGTCGAGTCCGGTTTCTTCCACGAAAAGGTGCGGCCCATTTTCGAGGCTGCCGCCAACAAGTGCAGCGGCTGCCATTCCGCGGCTGGACCTGAAGCCGGCATGTCGCTCGGTGGACACATCAGCTCGAAGGACATCGTCGCCGGACTCGTCAACCAGCAGGCCATCGGCGGCGGTCAATTCAAACGCATCGTGCCGGGACAGCCGGATCAGAGCTGGTTGTATTTGAAGATCACGGCAGCGACCACCAGCTGCAAGGCCAGCAGCGCCAGCCAGTGCTTCCCCGGCCCGATGCCTCCCTCCGCCGACGGCATGACGACCGTGAGCGCTGCCGACGCCGCGATCGTGCGGCAGTGGATCACGGACGGCGCCAAAGGGCCTTAGGGCGCTGCGTTCACTCAACGGGCTCGGCGTCACGAGCAGCCGGTGGGTCGCGCGTGACCTCACCCGGGGTGCGGTCACGCGCGCTGGCGCGGGGAACTCACGCCTTGATGAACGCGAGCAGGTCGGGGTTGACCACCTCCGGATGAGTCGTGCACAAGCCGTGCGGGAGCTTCGGATAAACCTTGAGCGTGCCGGCCTCCAGCAGCTTGATCGAGAGCAGCGCGGAATCGGCGATCGGTACGATTTGATCGTCCTCACCATGCATGACCAGCACGGGTTGTGCGATTTTTTTCAAGTCAGCCGTGAAGTCGGTCTCGGAGAAGGCTTTGATGCAGTCGTAGTGGGCCTTGGTGCCACCCATCATGCCTTGGCGCCACCAATTGTCGATCACGCCGGGCAAGGCTTTTACGCCCTCGCGGTTGAAGCCGTAGAACGGGCCGCTCGGCACGTCCTTGTAAAACTGGGCGCGGTTGGCGGCGAGCGCCGCGCGGAAGCCGTCGAACACCTCGAGCGGTAGGCCGCCCGGATTCGCGTCGGACTTGACCATGATCGGCGGCACGGCGCCGATCAACACTGCTTTGGCGACGCGACCGCCTTGGCCGTATTGAGCGACGTAGCGTGCGACCTCGCCGCCGCCCGTCGAGTGACCGATGTGGATCGCCTGCTTCAGCTCGAGGTGCTTGGTCAAGGCTGCGACGTCGGCCGCGTAGGTATCCATTTCGTTGCCGGTATCGGTCTGGCTCGAGCGACCGTGACCGCGGCGGTCATGCGCGATGACGCGAAAGCCTTGCTCGAGAAAATAGAGCATTTGGCCGTCCCAATCGTCGGCGCTCAAGGGCCAGCCGTGGTGAAACACGATTGGCTGGGCGCTCTTCGCTCCCCAATCCTTGTAGTAGATCACCGTGCCGTCTTTGGTTGTAATGGTGCTGTCGGCCATACTTCGTTCCTTGCGCGTTAGGGGGGTTCGATGCTTTGCGGGCAGGACATAGCAAGCACGAGAACGCCCTGGGTTTCAATCGCGCGTCGGGTGGGTGAACTTCGCCAGCAGTGAGGCGGATCGCGACTGGCTTGTTACTCCCTGCCTGGGCGGGTGCGGCGTTAGAGCATGAAGGTCAACCACCCCAGGAGTAAAGACCATGAATGCACTGAGAATCGAAGGCACGATTGCAATAGTGACGGGCGCGAACCGCGGCCTCGGGCGAGCACTGAGTGAGGCGTTGCTCAGCCGCGGCGTGAAGAAGCTGTACGCAGCGGCGCGCGACCCGAATGCGCTGAGCACGCTGCGTGACGTGCGACTCGTGCCGCTCGAGCTCGACGTCACCGACGCGCAGCAGATCCGCGCGGCGGGTGTGGCGGCTTCCGACGTCACGCTGGTTTTCAACAACGCGGGCGTGGTGCTCAATGCGGAGCTCGCGGGCGCGACGGTGATCGAGCAAGCTCGGCGCGAGATGGACGTCAATTACTTCGGCTCGCTGCAAATGTTGCGGGAATTTGCGCCGATCCTGGCCAGAAACGGCGGCGGCGCACTGGTCAATATTGGCTCCTTGGCGGGGCTAACCAACATTCCCCTGTTTCCAACGTACAGCCCGTCGAAGGCCGCGCTTCACTCGCTCACGCAGGGCGCGCGTGTGCTGCTGGGGACGCAGGGCACCTCGGTGTTCGGCGTGTACCCGGGTCCGGTCGACACCGACATGGTCCGTGAGCTGGCCATGCCGAAGGCTTCGCCACGCGACGTTGCCTTCGCCATTCTCGACGGCCTCGAGAGCGGTCAGGAAGACATCTTTCCGGACGCTTTCGCGCGCGACTTCGGGCGAGAGTTTGCATCTTCGCCGAAGGCGTCCGAACGGCAGGTCGCGGCGATGGTCGCGGCACTGGCGGCTGGTACAGCGGCCTGAAAAAAGCTCCAAAGCCGAGCCGAACGGTATACAAGAAC
>Ga0247783_1000605_pt1 | contig 11330 bp, 10 predicted proteins | sample UWRJL064202C5_FD_179911 | JGI IMG/M metagenome (GOLD analysis project Ga0247783, IMG submission 179911) | Plant litter microbial communities from Arlington Agricultural Research Station in Wisconsin, United States - UWRJ-L064-202C-5 | ecosystem: Environmental > Terrestrial > Plant litter >...
CGATCGGGCACGCCTTCGAAGCGCTGACCGGCACGTCGATCGTTTTCTCACGCGGCGGCGCGGTGGTGGCAGCCATGATTGGCGCACTGCCGTTGATCAGCAAAGCCGCGCGCGCTGCGTTGGAGTCGGTCGACCTACGTCTGGTCGGCGCCGCGCGGACGCTCGGCGCCAGCCGATTTCGGGCCTTTTTTACGGTCAGCTTGCCGCTCTGTCGGCGAGGGATCTTGGCCGGAGTGATGCTGGGCTTTGCCCGCGCGCTGGGTGATTTCGGGGTCACGTTGATGGTGGCGGGTAACATCCCGGGGCAAACGCGCACGGCCTCGCTGGCGATTTACGACGCGGTGCTGTCGGGTCGCGATGGCGACGCCACGCTGCTGTCGTTGATCATGACCGCATTTTCGATGACCGTACTGATCGGCGTAGGCCTGCTCACCCGGCAGCGACAAGATGGCTTCTGAGGCGCTCGTGCCGAACCAGCTCGCCGTGCGGCTCGGCCTGCAACGGGGGCAGACTCAGCCCGGCTTCCGGCTCGACGTGACGCTCGAGCTCGGGCCTGGACTGAATGTACTGTTCGGTCCTTCGGGCTCCGGGAAGACCACGATTTTGTCGGCGATTGCCGGGCTTTTGCGGCCCGACTCCGGTCGCATCACGCTCGCGGGCGAGACCTTGTTCGACGCCGAAGCGGGCGTCGATTTGGCGCCGAATCGACGCCGCGTCGCCTTGGTTTTTCAGTCGCTGGCACTGTTCCCGCACCTCGATGCGTTGGGCAACGTGGCCTACGGCTTGCCCGGTAAATCGAGCAGATCCGAACGCCGCGAGCGCGCTCACGCGTGGCTCACGCGCATGCGCGCGGCGCACCTGGCGCGCCGCTATCCGAGTAGCTTTTCCGGCGGTGAGGCCCAGCGCGTGGCCTTGGCGCGCGCGCTCGCCAGCGAACCACGCGCCTTGCTCTTGGACGAGCCATTCTCGGCGCTCGATCATACGATGGTCCGTGAGCTCAGCGCGGAGCTGGTCGAGCACGTCAATTCGCTCGCGCTGCCGGTGGTGCTCGTGACACACGACCGCACGCTTGCCCGTGAGCTCGGACGAGAAGTGACGCTGCTGCGCGCTGGCAGAGTCGAGCGTGTGGGGCCGGCCAGCGAAGTCCTGGCAGAGCGAGAGTGAAACGCGAGGGCGCTTGTTCCTCACGCGCTCCTCGCGCTAAGGATAGCGCGTGGCAGACGCAGCATACGAGGCCTGGCTGGTCGATCTGGATGGCACGCTGTACAGCGCGCGCTGGGTGAGGCTGGCGATGGCCGTGGAGCTTGCCGTGTTCGGTTGGTCGGCGATGAGAACGCTGCGGCAGTTCCGCCATGATCACGAAGCCGTGCGTGCGGAGCAGAGCTCGGGCCAAGCGCTCTCGAGCGCGCACGCGAGCCCATTTGCCAGACAGCTCGCGCGCACGGCAGAAACCTTGGCCCTACCTGCAGCAGAGGTGGAGCGCACGGTTCATGATTGGATGTTCGAACGGCCTGGTAAGTGGATCGGCCGCTTTCCTCGGCGCGCATTGCTGGCAGAGCTACGGGCGTTCAAGGCCCAGGGCGGCCGTTCGGCGCTCGTCAGCGACTACCCCGTGCGACGCAAGATCGACGCCCTCGGTGCGCGCAGTCTGTTCGACGTGATCGTCGCCAATGGCGAAGAGCATGGACCGCGGCAGCTCAAACCCGATCCGGAGGGCTACCTGCGTGCCGCCGAATTGTTGAAAGTGACGCCCGCTCGCTGCCTAGTGATTGGTGATCGCGACGACGCGGACGGCGGAGCCGCACGCGCTGCGGGCATGGGCTTTCGCTTGGTTTAGTGGCGTCAAGCCGCGCAGCCCTGCAGCTTCGGCGTCCAGAGCGTGGCGCGATTTCTGCCGCCGCGTTTGGAGGCGTACAGCGCTTCGTCCGTGGACTTGAACAGGGCTTCCCAGGTCTGTCCGGCGAGCGGGAAGAGCGCGGCGCCCACCGAGCAGGTGACTTTGATCGGTCCGAGCTCGCAATGAAAAGACGTGGCCTCCAGCTCGCTGCGGATGCGTTCGGCGAGCAGCATCGCGCCGCGCTCGTCGGTCTCCTCGCAGACGATCACGAACTCTTCGCCGCCGAAGCGGCCCACGGCGTCCGTGTCGCGCTTCACGCGCTTGAGCACGTCGGCAAAGCCCTTGATCACGAGGTCGCCCACGTCGTGGCCGTAGGTGTCGTTGACGCGTTTGAAGTGGTCGATATCGCACACCAAAAGCGAGAGCGGCTTCTTGAAGCGTTGCGCGCTCTTCAGCTTCTGAAGCGCGACGTCCTGCAGGGCGCGCTTGTTGAATAGGCCGGTCATGCCATCCATCGTGGCCAGCTCTTCCAGGCGCTTGAGCATGCGCGCGTTGGCCAGTGACACGGCCACGTGGCTGGCCAAAACCTCGAGCGTGGGGCGCACCGAGTCGCCGAACGCGCCACGGCGGTTCGAGCCCAGCACCAACGTGCCGAGGGCGCGATCGTGAACCAAGAGCGGCAGCACCAGCAGTGAGGGCATGGCCGGTGGACTCAAGCGACGTGTGAACACGGTCTGACGCGAGGGATCGTAGTCGCCGCGGTAGGGTAGGGCGTGACGATTGGCGACCACCATCGAGACCAAGCCCGAGTTGTGCTTGAAGCGCTGGCCGACCAGCTCGGCCGAACCCTCGCCACTGACCGCGCAGATCTCGTGTTCTCCCGAATTTTTGTCGAACAAGGTCACGACCGCAAAGTCGAAGGCCGCAAACTCTCGCGCGCCGCTCACGCCGGCCTCGATCACCTGCGCCTCGGTCGTCGCCGAGGCTAGCGCATTGGCTGCGCGGTACAGCTTGCCTTGCTCGACCTTGGCCCGGTCGAGCTGCACGAACACGCGCTCGTTCTCGATCGCACGGAGCACGAAGTGCGCCGCCGACCGCAGCGTCTCTTCTTCTTCCGGGGTGAAGGGCTCTTTCGCTTCGCGATCCACGACCAACAGGCCGCGCGCGTTACCGTGGTCGAGCAGCGGCGTCGCGCACACGGCGCCAATCGCAGGCTTCCTGGTGTAGTAGGGCACGTGAGCGCCTGCCTTGGGACCGGCAATCGCCAACAGCGAGCCCTTGGCCAGGCTGGCCCCGAAGATCCCGTCGCGCGCGCTGAACGGCCCGTTGGCGATGCCGTCTTCCGTGCTGGAGAGCTCTTGGATGTGCAGCTGGCTGCCGGTCGCATCCAGACCCAGCAAAAGCGCCGTGCGCAGGCCGAGCGTGCGGCACAGTAAGATCAGCGCAAACTCGACCGCCTGGTGGATCTCGTCCACGCCCGAGCGCAGCAGGCGTTCTTCGGCGTCCGGGCTGGAGAGCGTGGCGCGCTCGCCAGCGGCAGTCGGTGCGCCGAGTAGGCGATAGGAACGCGCCGCGTCTTTCATCTTGCGCAGCTCGGTCTCGATGCGTTGCCGCGAAAGCGCCCGGATACGCGCAATTTCTGCGCGAAACACCAGCATGTTCAAGAACGCGAACACGCCCAGCAAGGTAGCGTGGGGTAACAAGCGGGCGGTGTCGTGGCTGCCCCAGGCGATGAAGTTGAGCGCGGCCTCCACCAGTACCGCGAAGGCGATCGTGCCCGCCGCCGCGAGCGGCTTGGCGAAGCTCGCGCAGATCATCACCAGCGCATACACGGCCGGATAGTACGGACCGTCCAGGCCGCCCGGAGTGTGCAGGATCACGCCGTATGCCAGCACCACCAAGTGCGTGAAGAGCTCGAGGTCGAGCCGCGTGGTCTCGCTCGAGGAGAGCGAGTGCAGTCGCTTCAATAAGCGGTAGCCGAGCGAGCCTCCCAGGAGCAGGATGGCCAGCACGTTCCACGAGAGCGGCGGCGGCTCGACGGCCCAGTAGACGAGGTAGCCACTCAGCGCCAAGCTCGCGGCCAGGCCGGAGCTGCGAGTGATCACTTGCTGCACCCAAAGGGCCGAGCGCACGAGCGGGTCCATATGCGATTTTCCGTAGCAAACCGCGCGCGAAACGGCCCACTTTTCGGGTCTTTTCCAGCACTTTCGCCAGAAATCAGGACTGTGCGAAAAGGTCGGATACGGTAGCTCGGGTGCGCGCCGGCTTACGCCTCCAGATCTTGCTGCTGCTGGGCGGGCTGTTCTTGCTCGCCTTCGTTCCGCTATTTCTGGCCGTCGCCACTTATGCAAGTTTCAGTTTGCGCCAAGTACGACAATCCCACGCTCGAGCGCTCGGGCGCGCGGTCGCAGGCCACGTCTCGGAAGCGCGCGCGCATCGTTCCCCGGAGCAGTTGTTGCGGCTGCTGGGCGCGGAAGTCGGCTCGCAGGGAGTCGCCGCGCTCGGCGTGTACGGCGCGGACGGCCTGCCCGTGGCGCGCGCGGGAGAGCCGTTCATCGTCGATCTGCTACCGGCGCGGGTCGCGGCCGATCGCGAGCAGGTGCTCGAGCTTTCGAAACAGGCCGCGCTGGAAGTCGTCGTGCCCAGCGTGGACGGCGCGGTGGTCGCCATCTTGCGCACCGACGACAGCGCGGCGCGCGCCGCGCCGCTGGTCCGCTTGCTCGGCCTGTATTCGCTGCTCGTCGGCTTGGTCTTGCTGGTCGCCGCTTACTTCGCGCTGACCCGGCTGATCGTTCGGCCCTTGGATGAGCTCGCGCGCGCCGCAGAACGCGTCGCGACGGGCGCGCGTCGCTTCTCGGTGCCCGAGAGCGGAGCGCGCGAGCTGACCGAGCTCGGCCGCAACCTGCACACCATGACCGAGCACTTGATCCGCGAAGAGCAGGCTTTGCGGGCCAAGGTCGACGAGGTCGAGCGCGCCACGGTCAGTCTCAGGGAAGCCCAAGACCGCCTGATCCGCTCCGAGCGCTTGGCTTCGGTCGGTCGCCTGGCGGCTGGCTTGGCGCACGAGGTCGGCAACCCGATCGCGGCGCTACTCGGCTTCGAAGATCTGCTGCTCGAGGGCGGACTCGACGCCGCCGAGCAGCACGATTTTTTGCAACGGATGCGCAAGGAGACCGAGCGCATCAACCGAATTTTGCGCGATTTGTTGCAGTTCGCGCGCCCCGCTCAGGCGCACGAATTGGCTCGCGCAGGTCAGGGCGATGTCGCCGCTGCCGTGACCGACATGGCTGCCTTGATTACCCCGCAAAAAGCCATGCGCGGGGTGGAGCTCGATCTGTCCATCCCCGATGGCTTGCCCAGCGTCGCGCTCGGCGACGAGCAGTTGATGCAGCTCGTGCTCAACTTGGTGCTGAACGCGGTGGACGCTTTGGACGGCGGGGGCCGAGTGCGCGTGAGCGCGCTGCCCCGCGCGGAGGGTGGTGTGCGGTTGATCGTCGAAGACGACGGTCCCGGCGTCGCGCTCGCCGTGCGCGAACGATTGTTCGAGCCCTTCGTCTCGACCAAGGAGGTCGGCAAAGGCACCGGCCTCGGGCTCGCGGTCTGTCGCGGCCTGGTGGAAGCGGTCGGGGGCAGCATCGCCCTGGACCTCGCCTTTACTAGCGGGGCGCGCTTCGTGGTCGAACTGCCGGCTGCGAATCGCTCGCCCGAATTTAGCCCGGCCGAGGACCACTGACCGCGAATTTGCCGTAAATACTGGACAATGTCCGGTTGTTTCGGAGGCTGACTCGAAAAAACGCGGCCTCGATTGCGGCCAGCGCTTGTCCATCGCGCGCGAAACGGCGCAAAATGCATCGGCGCATGCGACTTGGTATCGACTTCGGGACGACGCGAACGGTGATCGCTGCGGTGGACCAAGGCCGCTACCCGATCGCTCAGTTCGAAACCGCGCAGGGCTACTCGGACTTCGTGCCCGGCTTGGCCGCCAACAGTCACGGCAAGCTCGAACTCGGCTGGGAGGCTGCGGCGCGCTTCAACCAAAATCCGGACGGCGCGCTGCGCTCGATCAAGCGCGCGGTCAGCCGCGTCTCGCCGGACGAAGTGTTTGCCGAGCTGGGCATGGCTCAGACCAGCGCGGTCGAGCTGGTGGCTGCGTACTTGACCCGCATTCGCAGCCTGCTCGTCGAGCAGAGCAATCTCGATATCTCGCCCGATGAAACCCTGGAAGCGATGGTCGCCGTGCCCGCGAACGCCAGCACGCGCCAGCGTTACTTGACCATCGAGGCCTTTCGGCGCGCAGGCTTCGAAGTCTTGGGCATGGTCAACGAGCCCACGGCCGCGGCCATCGAGTTCGCGCACCGCAACCTGGGCACGATCGGCAAGCGCAGCCCCAAGCGCTACGTCGCGGTTTACGATTTGGGCGGCGGCACCTTCGACACGTCGGCGGTGTCGCTCGAACATCGCCGCTTCGAGCTGATCGCGAGCGAGGGCATCGGCGAGCTCGGCGGAGACGACTTCGACCAGCTGATTTTCGACTTCGCGCTGCGCGCGGCCAGGCTCGATCCGCATGCGCTCAGCTATGTGGAGCGTGCGCGCTTGCTCGAGCTGTGTCGCGAGGCCAAGGAGGCCCTGACCTCCTCTTCGCGCCGCATGCTGATCGATCTCGGCCGGATCCTGCCGGGCGCCGAGTCCATCACGCTGGAATTGGCCGATTTGTACGATGCCACGCGGCCGCTGATCGATCGCTCGCTGGCCTTGCTGGAGCGCGTTTTCAGCAAATTGGAAGAACGCGGCATCGACGCGAACGACCCGCGGCAACTGGGCGCGGTGTACCTGGTCGGCGGCGCGACGGCGTTCCCGATGGTCGGCAAGATGCTGCGCGAGCGCTACAAGCGCAAGGTGCAGCTGGCGCCCCAGCCGCACGCGGCGACCGCCGTCGGCCTGGCGATCGCCGCGGATCCCGACGCCGGGGTGTTCGTGCGCGAAGCCGTCACCCGTCACTTTGGCGTTTGGCGCGAGGGCGAAGCAGGTCGCGAGAAGATCTTCGACCCCATCTTGGACAAGGGCACGGTCAGTGAGTCGGGAGACTTTCTGATCGAGCGTAGCTACCGGCCCGTGCACGCGGTGGGACACTTGCGCTTCCTGGAGTGCAGTGAGCTCGGTGGCGATGGGCGTCCGGAGGGCGATCTCACACCGTGGGGTGATATTTATTTCCCATATGATCCGCGTTTTTTGGGCGATTCGGACTTGAGTGGGCGCTCGGCGGAGCGCTGCGAGGGTCTCTCCGAGCAGATCGTCGAACAGTACCACTACGGGCGCGATGGCACGGTCACGGTCACGATCCAGAATCAGACGCGCGGCTATCAGCGGCGCTTCGTGCTCGGGGCTTCGGGCGAGCTCGCGCCGGGTTGAGTAGGCCCTAGGCCAGCAGTTGCTCGACGCTCACGGCGGCCAGGCCGCGCTCGCGCAGGGCACGTAAGATCTCCGGCAAGGCAGCGATCGATGCCGGGGTAAAATCGTCACGCTCTGCCGCGTCGTGCAAGAGCACGATCGCGCCGTCGTCGAGATGCTCGATCACGCGCCGGGCGACGCGCCCCGGATCCGCGCTCTGCAGGCCGTCCAAACTGCGCACGCTCCAGGCGATGATGCGGGCCGCGGCCTGTTCGGCGCCGCGGAAGGTGCGGTAACTGGCAAAGCCCACTGGCGGACGAAACAAATCAGGCGTGATCCCGCACGCCTGAGCGATGGCTCGCCGTGTGCGCTCGATTTCTCGCCGCGCGTAGCCAGGCGAACGGAACGAAAACAGGCGATCGTGCTGAAAGCCGTGGATGCCGAGGGTATGGCCGGCCGCGTGGATTTCACGCACCACGTCGGGGTGTGTCTCGACTTTGTGGCCCAGGACGAAGAACGTGGCTCGTGCGTCGTGAGCGCGCAGCAGCTCGAGCACCGCGCGAGTGGTGATCGGATGCGGCCCGTCGTCGAAGGTCAGGGCCACGCGTTGCGCGCCCGGCTTACCGCGGGCCAGCGCATCGCCGTACATGCCGTACTGCGGCCAAAGCACACCCCAGGTCGCGAACGAGCACAGGCCCGCGAAGGCCAAGCCGAGTTCGAGCGTCGTGGGCGGCGCATGTGACCAGGAGAGCCCACACCAGGCGAGCGAAGCCAGGCTGATCAACCAGAGTAGCAGGCGCGCGAGCGGCACGTCAGCGCCGACCGAACGTAAGAGGAGGCAAGTGGCACACGTTTCTGAGTCTACCCCGAGCGCGCCGTTCGTGTAACGTGCCCGCCGACGTGCAATTCACGACGCTCGACTACGCCAAGTTCTTCGCCCTGGCCTTCGTCGTGACCTGGCTGTCTGCCCGCGTGCGGGTCTTACGCCTGACCTTCCTCTTGGGGGCGAGCTATTTCTTCTATGCCCAGTCCGGCGTGGCATTTCTGGCGCTGATCTTCGCCTGTTCGAGCGCGGACTTTTTGCTCTCCCACGCCATCGGCAGAGCCAAAGATCCGAGTCGACGTAAAGCCTGGCTGGGGCTGACCGTGGCCATGAACCTGGGCGTGCTCGGCTACTTCAAGTACGCGAAATTCGGCGTCGATAGCGCACTGGCCGCGTTCGAGGCGATGGGCGTGCATTTGCCCGCGCCGGCCCTGTCGATTGCGCTGCCCGTCGGCATCAGCTTCTTCACCTTCGAGTCGATGAGCTACGTGATCGACGTGTACCGGAAGGAGCTCGAGCCGCATCCGAGCTACCTCGAGTACCTCACGTTCGTGGCTTTCTTTCCGCATCTGGTGGCAGGTCCGATCGTGCGCCCGCGCGATCTGCTCCCGCAGCTCGCGCGCCCGCCTGCCTGGCGAGAGGGCGAGGCGAGCTCCGCGCTCTTGCTGATTGCGACTGGCCTATTCAAAAAGCTCGCGATCGCCGACTACCTGGCGCTGAACCTGGTCGATCGCGTGTTCGACGCCCCCACGCAGTACTCGGCGCTCGAGTGCTACGTGGCCATGGTCGGCTACGCCGTGCAGATTTATTCGGATTTTTCGGGCTACACCGACATTGCCATTGGCTCGGCGGCGCTGCTCGGCGTGCGCTTTCCGCCCAACTTCGCCGCGCCCTATCAGGCCCATGACATCGTCGACTTTTGGCGCCGCTGGCACATCTCACTGTCGAGCTGGTTGCGTGATTATTTGTACGTCCCGCTCGGCGGCAATCGCCGTGGCTCACTGCGCACGTACGCGAACCTGATCGTGACCATGTTGCTGGGCGGCTTGTGGCACGGCGCGAGCTGGACGTTCGTGGTCTGGGGAGGGCTCCATGGTCTGGCGTTGGCCTGCAATCGCGCCTGGCGCGAGCGCTTCGGGGACGTGCTCGGGAGCAAGCCCTGGTTGCGAGTCCTGTCCACCTTCGCGACCTTTCAGTTCGTGCTCTTGGCCTGGGTCTTTTTTCGGGCCCACACCTTCCGCGATGCGCGCGCGATCTTCGGGGAGTTGCTGACTTTCACTGGCTATCACCCGAATCTCGACCCACGCGTGCTCCTGGTCTTGGCTCTCGGTCTCGCTGCGCATTTTCTGCCGCTGGAGCTCGAGGCCAAGTTACGCGTGCGCTTCGGGGCATTGCCTGGAATCGTGCAAGGGGTCGCGCTGTTCGCGGTGCTGCTCCTGGTCCGCCGAATGGCGAGCGCCGAAGCCGTTCCCTTCGTATACTTCCAATTCTAAAGCCAATGACCGAAGCCGAAGACGCCCCAAACCCGCCCGCGCCCGCCGGCGCCGAAGCCCCCCCGGCGTTGAATACCGAAGGCCGTGAGCGTCCGCGCTTCTTGCTGGAATTTCCGAGCGACCCCGCGCTGGCGCAGTTGGTGCGCGCGTTCGAAGCGGGCAACTACCAAGCCGTGCGACAAGGCACGGTCAAGCTGCTGGCGTCGACGGAAGATCCGATCGTGCGCGCCGCTGCGCGCGAACTCAGGCGTCGCATCGACCCCGATCCGTTGATGAAGTATTTGCTGTTCGTCGCGCTCGGCTTGTTCGTGTTTCTGGTTTGGCTCGTGTACAAGGGTCAACCTTGAGGCGCGCGCTGCGTTCGCTGCTGCGGCTGTCCGCCGTCCTGAGCGCCGCTTGCGCGGCGCGGCCGGCCACGCCGCCGAGCGCGCCTGCGAAGCCCGTGATTGGCGAGCTCACCCGCTATTTGCCGCTCGAGAACGACACCGTGTTCTCGTACGAGACGTACATCGAAGATACCAACGAGCGCGGCATCGCCGTGTTCGAGATCAAGCGACCGCGACCGGAGCTCGCGGAGCTGAGCATCGCCGGACAAGTGCGCAAGCGTTACTACTTCGAGCCCGCCGGGGTGCGCAGCGCACAGGGCGGTCATCTGCTGAAATCGCCGCTTTCGTTGAACGCAGAGTGGACGGGCGATGACGGGAAAGTGAGAGTCACCAGCGTCAATCAGAGCGTGGACACTCCGGCGGGGAAGTTCACGGGCTGCCTGCAAACGGTCGAAGAAGCCCAATTGGGCAGCGCTACACGCAAGACCACGACGGTTTTCTGTCCCGGTGTGGGCATCACCGTGCTGCAGATCGAGGCCGAGCAAGTTGGCACGAGCGTCCTGCAGCGTCTCACCTTGAAATCGTTCGGGCCACGCTTCAAGGCCCCGTGACCCCGCGCGCAGTGGGGTGGGTCATTTGTGACCGCAGCCCGGGACGGCTGGCAGGATCGGTTTCGCCGCGTGGGGCCCTTCCGGCGCTGGGCGTTCCGCGTTAAGGGGCATCGGTGTTTCGGATCCTTGCGTCGTTCGCTTCGAGCGCGCTCCTGCTTTGGAGTTGCAGCTCGGACAGTCGCATTACCTGCTCGGGGCAGGAGCCGGACTTCATCGCGGTACTCAAGTTGGCAGGGCGGCCACTGCCCGCGGACACGCTGGTGCATGTCGTCTATGCGGGCTCGGGCTTCGAGGATTTTCGGCTCGCGGATCCGCACGCTCCGCACGAAGTCGCCTTTTGCCAAGTCGCGGATGAAAATGGTGTGCCGCTCGATCCGTCTGCTCAGGCGCCCACGGACGCGGACGCGGCTGGGGCGGCTGGCGCTGCGGGCTCAGGCGATTCACCGCCGGTCGTGGAATCGCTCTACTGCAAGCTGTGGACCAAGGGCTTCACACAACTCCGAGTGAGTGGCAGCGGCTTCGCCACGGCGGAGTACGATCTGACCCCGAAAGAGGGCCAGTGCACCGGGTTGGTCGTGAAGGTGCTGGACTCTCCGGACGCCGGCTCGCACTGAGTTCACTCTCCAGGTTGATTGGGCAGCCGCGGCTGACGGCGGCTGGTGCGCCCGGCTCGCTGCGTGATGTATGTGCGGCGCGGCGCGGCGCAGCGCAGCGCAGCGCAGCGCAGCTGTAAACACTCCGCACTCCGCCGGTTTTCGAATTTTCCACGAGCGTGCGCATGGGCGCTCGAAACGCGCCGACGTCCATTGCCTTCGACGCATAGCCGGCGATTAGTTGGATCGCGGATGCGTT
>Ga0247783_1000606_pt1 | contig 11314 bp, 7 predicted proteins | sample UWRJL064202C5_FD_179911 | JGI IMG/M metagenome (GOLD analysis project Ga0247783, IMG submission 179911) | Plant litter microbial communities from Arlington Agricultural Research Station in Wisconsin, United States - UWRJ-L064-202C-5 | ecosystem: Environmental > Terrestrial > Plant litter >...
ATCGGAGTCGTATTCGACGGCATCCTGCGGATCGTCCGGTCATAGTTCACGAAGAAGAAGAGCTTGTCGTGTCCGTCGTAAACGTGAGGGATCCAGACAGGTCCACCCACGGACCCGCCCATCTGGAAGAAGCGATCCCGGGCGCGCGGCGTCCCATTCAGATTGAAGAAGTAGCTATTGGCATTCAGGGCTTCGTTGCGTCCGAGAAAATAGACGGCTCCGTGATACACATTCGTTCCCGAGCGCGTATTGGCCGCCAGCACCGCGCCCGAGGTGCGTCCGTACTCCGCGGGTGCGTTCGCCGTAAGAAAGCGCAGTTCGTCGATGCCATCCGGCGAAGGCAGGAGCAGAGGCGATCCCGTCGAAGCAATAATCGTCGAGACGCCGTTCAGCAGAATCTCGTTGTTCAGCGTTCGGCTGCCGTTGATCGAGAGCTGCGAGGTATTCACCTGGGTGGGATTTCCACCGGTGGCCACGCCGGGCACAAACGCCAGCAGATTTTCCACGTTACGGCTGTTCAGGGGGAGGTTCTCTACATCCTGCGGCGAAATCAGCGTGGAGATATTGGCGGTCGAACGATCCAGCTGCTCGCCCTTGGACATCACCGTCACGACATCTGTCGTTTCGCCCACCTGCATATCGATATTGATGGACGCGACCTGGGAGACCGTCGCGATCAGATCATTCACCGTAGCCGTCTTCAAACCGGCCGCCACGATCGTCACGCGATACGCTCCCGGAATCACCTGCGGCGCGACAAAGCTGCCGGCAGAGTCGGTCGTTCCGTCGAAGACCTGTACATTCGTCGCCTGGTTGATGATCGTGACCTTCGCCCCGGGAACCAATGCCCCCGTCGGATCCAACACCTGGCCGCGAATCGTCGCGTTGGTGTTCTGCGCCTCGACTACCCCATACCTCACCAGCACCGGCGTCACCTGAAGAGCGACGATTCCGAGCGCCAGTGCTAACACTGGCCTTAACATTCTTGTCCCTAAAGTTCTCACTGCACTACCTCCAAAGTTCATCCGAACCGTCACGGGCTCTCTGTCCCGGCTTTTTCATAACTACGATTAATAGGAAAGCATTCCAACACAGCACCATTTCTGGAGCAGGAGCCACACTCGGCGTCACCATAGACGGTTGGCAAGTGACTCACCGTTTGACCCAAGCGAAATGGCGTGGCATACCCAGTTTTATTGGACTTATAGTCCCGCTGGAGCTCTTGTTGCAAACAAGGCGCATTCCTTGAATGCGCCTTCTCTGGAAATCTGCACCTGCTGCTCAGAGATTGACCGCTAAGACGGGAGCCCGTTGCCCTCTGAACTCAGGAGACGGCACGCGCCAGTATGGGTCGAAGCATATCTTCAAGACCCAGATCTTTCTTGTGCTTTTCGCTCATATCCTGTCACACTTCAGAAGCTATGAGTACGGACCTCGCCAATCTCGCCGACACCGGCCTCGAAGTTGTGAACCTCGAAACAGACTTCGAATTCACCCGTCGGAATCTCCATCCCCGCGACGCGGCAACCCAGCTTGCAGGCATGCAACGCCTCGCCCAGGCCTTCGTCGACCGTCCCGAGACCATCCTTCAGGAATTAGTGAATACGGCCATCGATCTTTGCGGCGCGGACAGCGCGGGCATCAGCATTGAGAATAAAGACGAGACCGACCACACGACCTATAACTGGGTCGCAACCGCCGGCAAATATGCGCGCTTCGCCGACGCCACTCTCCCGTCGTATCCCAGCGCCTGCAGCGTCTGCATCCAGCGCGGACAGCCACAACTCTTCCGTGTCCGTCCCCAGTTCTTCGACCTCATGGGTATCGAAGCCGACGTCGTCACCGACGGCATCCTCATCCCCTGGCAGGTCGAGGAGACCCACGGCACCCTCTGGATCATGGCTCACGAACGGACCGAGGCCTTCGACAGGAACGATTGCCGCCTCATGGAAGCTCTCGCGAACTTCGCCGCCATGGGTGTCCGCCAGAATCGCCAGCAGAAGATCCTTATGCGACAGGCGTCCCTCGCCGCTGCGGCCGCCATGGCGAATCAACTCGCACACAGCATTAACAATCCCCTGCAGAGCCTTACCAATCTCGTCTACCTTGCCGCGGAAGGCGGCGCAGACCAGAACGCCAAGGCTCTTGCAACCGACATGGCGGGGGACCTCAACAAGCTTTCTACACTCGTCAAAAAGCTCCTCGCCCTGCCGATAGAATCCCTGCGCCAGCACTGAAGCGAACCCGCCTTACTCGGCGCGCAACGCTGTCAGCGGGTCGACGCTTGCCGCCCGACCTGCCGGAACGGCGCTCGCCGCCAGCGCCACCATGGCTACGCCAAACACCGCCACGGCATAGCTCGTCGCATCCATCGGCTTCACTCCGTAGAGCGAGGTCGTCAGCGCGCGCGCCACCAGCATGGCCAGCGGAACTCCCACCAGTACACCCACTCCCGTCAGGATCAGGCTGTCCCGCAGGATCATCCACACCACCTGGCCCCTGCGAGCTCCCACGGCCATACGAACGCCGATCTCGGCGGTTCTCATGTTGACGCGGTACGCCAGCGTTCCATACAGCCCCGTTGCCACCAGCACGACTGCCAGCACACCGAAGAACTCCGCCAGCCGCGCAAACATCAGTTGCTGGGAGATGCTCTGCTCAAACTGCGCGCGCTGGGTCATCGGCAGCACCAGCGGAATATTGGGATCCATAGTCGCAACCACCTTACGCGCGGAAGGCAGCATGCTCATCGGATCGCCGTTTACGTGCATCTCCACGTGCATCGCCATCGGCTCGCCTGCCTGGGCGTAGTGGTACCAGATCATGGGGATCGGCTCTTCATTCATGCTCGTGTACTTGTTATTCTTCGCAACGCCCACGATCACAACATCGTCCTTTTTACTGTTCCCGTTAATATGGTGTCCGAGCGGATTCATGTTGGGTAAGAATCTTTGCGCGAACAACTCACTCACTACCGCCACCTGTTGCGACGTCGGCGTGTCGACCTCCGTAAATTCGCGCCCCATCACGATCGGAATTCCAAGCGTGTGGAAGAAGTCCGCGCCCACATAATTATTTCGTTGCATGGTCGAGCCGCCTCCAGCGACCTGGGGCTCTTTTCCATCCACCGTCGCATTATTGTTGTTCGACCAGCCCGAACCCACGCGGTTCCCCATCACCGTGACGGCTTCCACACCCGGCAGCGCGCGCAGCTTCCGCATCAGCTCTTCATAGAACTGGACACTCTGCGTTCCCGTCGTCGCATTTGGCTGACTCACACCAAACACCAACAGACCCTCCGTCCGTATACCCAGCGGAATATTCTGCAGGTTCTGCAGGGTTCGTACCAGCAGCCCTCCGCCGACGAGCAAAACAACGCAAAGCGCCATCTGCAACGCGACGACGATCTTCCCCGTGCGTGTCTTCCCTGCGTCGGTACCCGAGGTAGCCGCCGAAGTCTTCAGCGCCAATTCAGCGCCGCCCGCCACGGCCGTACGAAACGGCGCCAGACCAAACAGCACGGCAGAAAGCAGAAGAACGACGAGCGTTGCCAGCAGCACCATCCTGTCCGGCGACAAGCTCGAATCGATATGCGCCCAGATGCCCAGCATCCTCGTCGCGCCCTGCGCAAAGGCCCATGCCAAAGCTCCACCCAGCGTCACCAGCAGAAGACTCTCTACGAGAAGCTGCCGCAGCAGCTCACGTCGCTGCGCACCCAGAGCCAGGCGAAGCGAAAACTCTTTCTGTCGTGTCGCGTTGCGTGCTATCAGCAGCATCACAATATTCGTCATCGCGATCAGCAGCACCAGGCCGACCATCGCCATGAGCATTCGCAGCGGCTTGCCCCACTCCTCTTCGTATCCAGGGAAATTCTTGGCTTCGTCGAAGCTCAACACCGGAGGCTTCTCCCCCGCGAGCGGAGCTCCCAAGCTGATGTAGGCGGCAGCCTTGAAGGTTCCCTGCAAACGCTCCGCAGCCTGCGTCCGGCTCACGCCGGGAGCCAGCCGTGCCACCATGCGCAGACACCACCAGTTCGGAACCTCTGCGTAGCTCTTGCCCTTCCTGAAGGGCGCACCCCACGCATTCAAGGCCTCACTGTTTTGCAGAGGAATCCATAAATCAGTGGAGTGCCCCGCCTCGACACCTTCAAAACCAGCAGCAGCCACACCCGCAATCGTCAGCGGAACGCCCTTCACATAAATCGTCTTCCCGACGACATCCGGATCGCTCGCAAAGCGCGCAGTCCAGTACTTCGCACTGAGCACTACGATCGGTGAATGGTCCGTCTCATCGCTCGCAGCAAAACCCCTGCCGCGGACCATCTTCACTCCCAACCCAGAGAAGAAGTTGCCACTCACCATGTCTGCTTCGGCCTCCTCCGGCTGTGCTCCGATGCGAACGCCGATCTTGTCGTTGGCCAGAGGCACATACGCCATCACTTCGCTCAACACACTCTTTTCGCGCCGCAGAGCATCGTAGACCGGATAAGAAAGCGAAGTCTGCCAGTCACCGGTATTGTTCGATCGACGGGGCGCGCCTGACGTCTTCACATACACCACACTCTGCGGGTCTTCCACCGGAAGAGATTTCAGCAGCACCGCATTCATTACGCTGAAGACCGCTGTATTCGCGCCCACGCCCAGGGCCAGCGTCAGCACCGCCGTCACGGTGAAGCCAGGAGTCTTCCACAAAGAGCGCACCCCAAAACGAACGTCGCGCACGACTTTATCCAGCCAGATCCATCGACCCTTCATATAGAACCTCTCCTGTGCCGCCCGTACGTTGCCGAACTCGCGCATGGCCTTCCAGTGCGCTTCGCGCTCATCTACCCCCTCGCGCCGTAGCTCGTCCGCTTCCAGCTCAAGATGACTCCTGATCTCTTCCGCAAAATCATCCGAACTTCGCTTGCGCCAGAACATATTCAATCCTCCAGAGGAGCATCCAGAATCATCGCCATCGCGCGTGCCAGCCGCCGCCATTCGCTTGTTTTCTCCACCAACTGCTCGCGACCCTTCGCCGTCAACGAATAGAACCGCGCCTTGCGATTGTTCTCACTCAGGCCCCACTTGGCAGAGATCCACTTCTTGTCTTCGAGCCGCTGCAGAGCGAGATAAAGCGACCCGTGGTCCACGAAGAAGACCTCCTCCGACTGGCGCTGGATCCTGCGCGCAACACCCTGCCCATGCACCGGTCCAGGTAAAAGCGTCTTCAAAATCAGCAGGTCAAGGGTCCCCTGCAACAAGGCAATCCGATCGTCACTTCTATCTTGGGTAGGCATTCGACCTGAGTATCCTCACGCTCGGGTCGGATGTCAACCCAAATATCCCTACGCAGGGGACAACAGAAAAGTTCCCAATGCGTAGAGTCATAAGCAGGAGTCTCATCACTGATGTTTAACGTGCAAGAGCAGTTCGGCCAGATCGATATCTACGTCTTCGATCAGATCCTCCGTGGAAACATCCTCCCCGGCATGCGCATCCTCGACGCGGGATGCGGCTACGGCCGCAACCTCGTTCACCTCCTGCGCGAAGGCTGCGAGGTCTTCGCCCTCGACGCCGATCCCTCTGCCGTTGAGCATGTCCGCCAACTCTCCGCCTCGCTGAATACGAGCCTTCCGTCGGAAAACTTCCGGACAGGACGAATCGACAGGATGCCCTTCCCAGATGCCTTCGCGGACGTCGTCCTCTGCAACTCCGTCCTTCATTTTTCTCGGGACGAAGCTCACTTTGAAGCCATGCTCAGCGAACTTTGGCGCACCGTAAAACCGGGCGGCCTTCTCTTCTGTCGCCTCGGCTCACGCATCGGTATGGACTTCGAAAAGATCCGGGAAAACATCTATCGCACCGGCGACGGCTCGGAGTGGTTCCTCGTGGACGAAGCGATGCTCTTGGCCGAGACCGCGAAGAGAAAGGCCGTCCTCGTCGATCCCCTCAAAACCACCATCGTGCAGGACCACCGCTGCATGACGACCTGGGTATTACGAAAGCGCTACACGGCATAGTGCATGCCGGGAGGAGCCCCTTTCCCGTGCCGCGGACAGGATGAAGGCACGCCGGATATTCCGGAAATGAAACTCCTTACCGTCCACACCGCGACGCGAAAGACCTTTGAGCCCACTCCAGCTAAGCTTCGTATTACGCTCTAAAGTACGGCTCTTCGCCGAGCAGCACAGAACCGGAGATCAAATGCGCAATTTATTCTTTACAGCCCTGCTCTTTAGTACGAGCGCCTGCCTCTCTGCACGGAGCGTCGCGCAGACCATTGTCCTCGACAACAACACGATCTCTGCCCCCACCTCCGCGCCCAAAGCTCCCATCTCCCTGGATCTCTCCGGCATAGATAAGACCGTCGATCCCTGCACCGACTTTTACGCCTATGCCTGCGGCAACTGGCGCAAGAACAATCCTATTCCGGCGGATAAAGTCCGCTATGGCCAGTTCGACGCTCTCAACGAGCACAATAACTATCTCCTCTATCAGGACCTTCGCACCGCGGCCGACCACCCCACGACTCCGCTCCAGACCAAGTACGGCAACTACTTCGCCGCCTGCATGGATACCGCGCAACACGACAAGCTCGGCGTGCAGCCGATCCTGCCCACCCTGGCAAAGATCGACCATTGGAACAATAAGGCTACCCTCGCTGCGCTCCTAGGCAATCTGGAAGATAAGGACGGGGTGAGCCCCCTCTTCGGCTTCGGCTCTGAACAGGACCAGAAAGATTCCACCAAGCAGATCGGCGCTCTCTTCCAGGGCGGACTCTCTCTTCCCGATCGCGATTACTACCTGCAGCAGGACGATCGCATGAAAACGATCCGCGCGCAGTACGTTGAGCACATGACGAAGATGTTCGTCCTCCTCGGCGACACGCCGGAAAAAGCCACGGCAGAAGCCAAGTCCGTGATGACCATTGAGACGGCCCTGGCTGAAGGCTCCACGCCGCGCGTCGATCTCCGCGATCCAGCCAACATTTACCACATCAAGTCCCGCGCGGAGCTCCAGGCCCTGACGCCGGGCTTCAAGTGGAATGAATACTTCAGCGCCCTCCACCGGGATCAGCTCACCAGCCTCAATGTGGCCACACCCAACTTCTTCAAGACGATGAATCAGCAGATCGAATCCGCCTCCGTGGGAGATCTCAAGAGCTATCTTCGCTGGCACGTCGTCCATGAATTCGCTGGCGCGCTCTCCACGCCCTTCGATCAGGAAAACTTCAACTTCTTCTCCGCCACGCTCGCAGGACAAAAGGAGCAGGCACCACGCTGGAAGCGTTGCACCTCCGGAACCGACCGCGCGCTCGGCGAAGCCGTCGGCCAGGATTGGGTCGCCAAGAACTTTCCTCCCGCAGCGAAGGACAATATGGAGAAGCTTGTCCACGCACTGGAGGCCGCACTCGACCAGGACATCAAGGGCCTGGACTGGATGAGCGACGCGACCAAGGTCGAAGCCAAGAAGAAGCTGGACGCCTTCCGCGACAAGATCGGATATCCCGAGAAGTGGCGGGATTACTCCAAGCTGGACGTCAAACGCGACGATTACGTCCACAATCTGCAGCAGAGTGCTGTCTTCAACGACCGCCGCGACCTGGACAAGATCGGCCAGCCGGTAGACGAGAAAGAGTGGACCATGACGCCTCCAACCGTGAACGCCTACTACGACCAGTCCAATAACGACATCAACTTCCCCGCTGGAATTCTGCAACCGCCGTTTTACGACTTCAAGATCGACCCCGCCGTAAACTTTGGTGCCATCGGCGTGGTCATCGGGCATGAAATGACCCACGGCTTCGACGATGAGGGATCGCAGTTCGACCCCAAGGGGAACGTCCGGATGTGGTGGACGCCCGAAGACAAGGCGAAATTTGACGAGCGCACAGCCTGTGAGGTCAAGGAGTACGGCGCATTCGAGCCCGTTCCGGGAGCGATGCTCAACGGCAAGCTGACCCTGGGCGAAAACACCGCAGATAATGGCGGCCTTCACATCGCCTACGCCGCCCTGATGGACACTCTCGCGAAGGAAAACCTCTCCACGACAGCGACCATCGATGGCTACACCCCCGCCCAGCGCTACTTCCTTGGCTTTGCCCAGGTCTGGTGCGAAAACACACGGGAGCAGACCGCCCGCATGCGCGCCAAGACCGATCCCCACTCCCCCGGACGCTTCCGCGTAAACGGGACTGTGGTCAATTTCGACAAATTTGGTGAGGCCTTCAACTGCAAAAAAGGCCAGCCTATGATGCCCGTCGAGTCCTGCCGCGTCTGGTAGATTCGTTCCAAATTATCAAAAACGAACTCAGGCCCGAAGCGTCAAATCTTCGGGCCTGAGTTATTTAAGATCGTGATTTCCGCTTTGCCCGAGTTCCTGCCATTGGCGAAATGCTCACACAGTTCTACAATGATGCGAGGACTGAAACTCCCAGAAATCTGAAGCGGTGCTTGCTCCCAAAAGAGCAAAGTACTGGAAAGAATCGAAGGAACCGCATGAAGTTGAGCAGAATCGGCCGGGCATCTCTGGCCACAGTACTATCCCTCGCTGTAGGTTTGGGCATGACGGCGTGTGGCGGCGGAACAATCGGGTTCATGTGGGTCCTCGCTGGCAAACAGACGTCGAATGGCTCCGGAAACTCCATCACCGGCTTCAAGATCGACAACTTCACCGGAAACCTGACTCAGGTGGTGAACTCTCCCTTTACCGCTGGAGGCGTCAACCCTGTCCAGGCCGTTGTGAAGCCTGGCGGCCGGTACGTTTACGTGGTCAATACCGGCGATGGCACGACGGCGGGCAATATCTCTCTTTACAGCGTTGGCGGCGATGGCATTCTGAGCTTCCAGCAGACGTACAGCACCCAGGGCGATCTGACCTCGAAGCCGGTATTCCTTCAAATGGATAGCGCTGGAGCTTTCCTGTACGTGCTCGATACCCAGGCACCCCTCACGCGGGACTCTGCGGGAAACATTACGAACCCCATCCCGGCTGGCTGCGCTATTGCGAACTGCGGCGCGATTACGGTGTTTTCCGTCGCTGGCGATACCGGTCGCCTCACCCTGGTCACGAACGCCACCACCAAGAACAGCGCTGGAACCAACATCACGTACTTCCCTGTGGGCCCGACGCCGACCCTGATGAAGTTTGTCTCCGGCACGCTTCTTACGGTGAATAGTCCGGTGAGCGACAACGACAATCAGACGATCACCTCGTACACCGCAAACGCCACCAGCGGTCAGTTGACGCTGACGACCAATACCACTCAGGCCACGAACTTCAGGACCATCACGTCCATCACGACCGGCGGAAGCTATGTCTTCCTCACGGATGCAGCGACCAATATGATCTCTGCTTCCACCCTGACCAATGGCGTGCTTCAGAGCGTTACGGGAGGCCCGGTCAACAACTTTGTGACCCAGGTGACGCCGGTATGGACCCTGACGGACTCCACGGGTAAATTCGTCTATGTGCTCAACTCGAATTCGACCAATGTCACGACGAGTTCCAGCAGCATTGGTGCATACACGATCGACTCGAATGGCAAACTCACGAAGGTGTCGGACGTGAACAATCCCTATCCCGTGGGCTCTGGCCCCGTTTGCATGGTCGAGGATCCAGTCAACAAGTATGTCTACACGTCGAATGCTAACGACAGCAGTGTGACGGGATACGAAATCAACAAGTCCACCGGTCAGTTGAACGTCCTTCGCCGCGGTTCCACCTTTGCGGTCACGGGCAAGCCCAGCTGCCTGGTCGTAAGCGGAAACGTAAACTAAATCCCTTCCGGCACGGCCCTTTCGGCGTGCCGGTTCGAAAAATCCAACGCTGCTGCAAAGCAGGACATGAACGGGGCGGTCACGGTCCCGGCATTTGAAGGAAACACATGAAGTTCAGTCAGATGGGCCGTTTTACCCTGGCCTCGCTCGCGTCTCTCGCAGTATGTCTCGGCCTTACCGCATGCACCCGTGACTACACGGTGGCGTACGTCTACACGACTTCCACCAAATCCAACCCCGGCCTGGTCAACGTTTATCACGTGGACTTTCAATCGGGGTCGCTCCTTCAGCTTTCGGACTCGCCGGTCTCCTCCGGCGGAAAGAATCCCGTAGGCCTGGTCGTGACGCACACCCAGAAGAGCCTCTTTGTCATCAACCGGGACGACTCCAATATCGTCTGGTATCAGATCGGCACGGACGGCAAGATCTACGCGCAGAAGACCTACAACACCTCCGGCAGCTTCCCAGTGGCTCTCGCTCTCTCCCCGGATGACAACTTCCTCTATGTTCTCTGCACCTACCAGGGAACTGCCACCACCGGACCGGGCGTCATCAACGTCTTCAAGACTGCCGGGAATGCGACGACCAACGACTACAGCCTGACGCTGGCTTCCACCACCAACGTTGGTCTTTCGCCGATCGGCATCACTGCCAGCGCAGATGGAAGCTTCGTCTACGCCATCGAGCAGGACCCCGATCCCACCGTCACGACCAATCTGCTCGGATTCTCCCGCAGTACCTCTACTGGCGCTCTGACCGCGCTTCCCGGAACCACGGTCACTGCGACTGGAGCCACGGGCTACAGCTCCGGTGTTGCCCCCAGCTCCATCGTGGAAGATCCCAAGGCGCGTTACCTCTACGTGACGGATCGTTTGGCCAACCAGGTGATTGGCTACACCTTCTCCGCCGGCGGCGTACCTACACCGATGAACAACGGCCCCTTTGCCACTGGCTCTTTGCCGGTAGCTTCCACCATTGATCCTCGCGGCATGTTCCTGTACGTAGCGAACTTCAATGCGAACACGGTGACACCCTACGCGATCGATATCGCAACCGGTACGCTCTCGGCTTCCAGCGGTTCGACGGGAACGGCAACGGGTACAGGTCCGACCTGTGTAACGATCGAGTCCGCTCTGGGCATCTATCTCTTCACCTCCAACCAACTGGATAGCTCTGTAACGGGTCTACAGCTCAACCCGAGTACGGGCGCTCTGAAGAATATTCAGAACACTCCGTTCCCCGCTTCCGGTCTGCCAAGCTGCGCTGTGGCGGTCGCCAACGGCGAGCACGCAACCCAGATCGTGCAGTAGTCTCCTCCGTTCCAACACAAAGGCCCCGCTTCGGCGGGGCCTTTGTGTTTTGTGCGCTATCCTGCAACCTGTATGCGTTCCATTACACTTCTCACCACCGGCGGCACCATTGAAAAGCGCTACGTCGAACAGATGGGCGCGATGGCCAACACTGAGCCCCAGATCCAACGGTGCCTCGCCCTCCTGCGTCTCCCAGGCGCGAAGATCACCGTAGAAGAGTTGATGAATAAGGACTCGCTGCTTA
>Ga0247783_1000608_pt1 | contig 11310 bp, 7 predicted proteins | sample UWRJL064202C5_FD_179911 | JGI IMG/M metagenome (GOLD analysis project Ga0247783, IMG submission 179911) | Plant litter microbial communities from Arlington Agricultural Research Station in Wisconsin, United States - UWRJ-L064-202C-5 | ecosystem: Environmental > Terrestrial > Plant litter >...
GATGACGCCGCATTGCAAGCATTCATCGACGGAGATCCGGCGCGCCGCGCCGCGTACGGCAGCGCGCTCGTCGATCTGCAGCACGCGTTCGACGAGCAAGAGCGCACTCGCGAAGCGGATGCCGCGCTGCAGAGCGAGCTGTTGATGCCGCGCTTGCTGTTCGCAGCCTATCGCAGCGTGCGCATGGCCGCCGAGCGGCAAATGCCGGATGCCCAGCGCGATCCGGACTTCCAGGAACGCAACGTGCCGAGACTCCGCGACGAGCAGAAAGCGCTGGCCGCGAGCTACCACCCAAAACTCGACCGAGCGCTCTTGAAGCTTGCGTTGCAACGCGACCGCGCGCGCGATGCGCAGCACCGTACGCCCGCACTATTGCTGATCGCTGGCAAAGATCCGACGGACAGCGCAATCGATCGCGCGATCGCGAACCTCTACGACAAGACCCGATTGGGGGAGGAAAAGGCTCGCCTCGAGCTGTTCGATCATGGGCGTTTCGCCGCACTCGCTCAGCACCCGGATCCGATCGTGCGATTGGCCGTCAAATTGTATCCAGCCTTGCGCGCCGCCGAAGACCGCTCGAAGCGATTCGCAGGCGAGCTGCGTCTGCTGAAGCCTCGCTACCTCGCCGCACTGCTTTCGTTCAAAGGTGGCGCGGTCGCGCCGGATGCCAACTCGACCCTGCGCGTTGCTTACGGCACGGTGAAAAAAGCCCCCCCCGACGCCCCCGGCGCGAACATCGGTGCATTCACCAGCTTGTCCCAGATGGTGGCTAAAAACACCGGCAAAGAGCCGTTCAACGCGCCCGCGCGCTTGCTCGAAGCAGCCAAGACCCGAGCTCAATCGCCCTATCTCGACAAGACGCTCGGCGATGTGCCCGTCGATTTCCTCAGTGATCTGCACATCACGAACGGAAACTCCGGCTCAGCCACGCTGAACGCGCGCGGTGAGCTCGTCGGCCTGGCTTTCGACGGGACTTACGAGTCGGTTGCCTCGGATTGGGCATACGAGTCGTCGACACGCACTGTGCATGTCGACCTGCGCTTCGTCCTGTACTTGCTCCACGACGTGGATCACGCGCAAAACGTGCTGAACGAGCTCGGGGTCGTGCGCTGACGACGGGCGACTCTGGCTTGGAGCTGTGGTCGAGGGCCCTTAGAGCTGTGGTCGAGGGCCTGCTGGAGTCGCGCTGGTGCGCGCCAAGGACAGCAGCATCTGCGCGGTTTCGATTTGTTGCTCGCCGCGATTTCGGAATAGGAACAAGCCCTGGGTGTTGGCGCCTCCGCTGCCCTCGACCACGATCGCGACTTCGCTCTTACGTCCCTCGTTGAACGCCAAAATCGTGTGACGCACGCCGGGCAGGTACGACTTTCCGCTGCCGCAGCAGGTATTGGTCAGCAGGATCCCTTGGCTGACGGCGGCTGCTGCTGGGTTATCGCGCAAGCGTAGGTCATTCTGGAGCACGGTGGTGTGATCGGCGGCCAGCACCAAAATGCCGACCATCGAGAAGTCTGCGAAGCCGTCGGGAGGGCTGCCTTCGATGGTATTGTCGAGGACCAGGTTGTCTTCTGGCCGGTTGATGGCCGCCGCATCTCCGCCCGGAGCGGCGACCTCGTCACGCGCCAACTGGATCACGATGCCGTCCCCGCCGGTGCATGGACCGCTGCAGTCGAGCACTGTCAGATCGTGAATCCGATTGTGCTCGATGCGCCAGCGATCCCCGCCCGTGGAGGTGATGGCTTGCGCGGTGCCCTCGAAGTGATTGTGTGAAATCTCGATGTCTCGCGCGAAGCGCGCGAAGATGCCGAAGGAAATGGGCGCTAGATTCGCGCTCGAAACACCGCGACCGTCGAAGACGAAGCCGCTGATCTTCGTGCCGCTCGCGGGATTTTTGCCGTTCGGCCCAGGCAGGTAAAAACCGACGCGCGCGACGCCCAGAACGGGCCCATTGGCGCAGCCGATGATCCGCGGATGACCAACGCCGACCAACTCGACTCGCTTGTCGATGGTGGCGCCGCAGTAGGCACCGGGCGACACCCGAATCTCGTCGCCGTTGCGCGCGGCGTCGACCGCGGCTTGAATCGAGGCGAGCTTTTCGGGTACTCGCAATACCCTGGCGCTGGCCAGCTGAGGCGAACAAACCAAGCCCAGGCACAGCGCAGCACCGAGCAACAACCCTCGTCCCATGACTCTACTCCTGGCTGACCTTCGCCACTCACGAAGGGCCACCATGATTGTCCCGGGGCGTACGGCGCACCAGCAAATTCATTCGTTCGAGACGCGCGCGCTCCGCCGGCGCCTCGGCGCCTCGGCGCAAGGTTGCAACACAACCGCCACGCAAATTCGGTGCGAGCTGCGCTATTGCTGCGCCGCGATCCAGGCCAAGACGCAGGCCGCGTCTTCGTCACTGAGCGACGGGCGCGCCAGCGGCATGGGCGCACCGCAGGGTGGGGTCGGAGAGAGCTTCTGATAGATCAGGCTGGCTTCGGGGTTAGCTGGGTCGGCCAGGGTCGTGGCGCAACTGACGCCCGAAACCCCGACCACGCGCGCCGCGACGCCCGGTGACACGAGATCCAAGTCCTGCTGCGCCCCGGTCGCTCCGTGGCAACCCGTGCCGCCGCAGCTCGGGACGAAAATGCGCGTGACGACGTCACCGCAGGCACCCAAACCGGCGTCCGAATCGGCAGGGGCCGCTGCGTCGTCACTGCCGCGGCCTGCGCTGCCGCCGTCCACCAGGAAGCGTTGCTTGTCATCGAGCGTGCCGGGGCAGCCCGCGAGCAGCAACACGCCGAGGGCAGTGCCCAGGACGAGCACCGCCGAGCGGGCCGCTCGCAACGTCAGAGCCGAACGATCAGTGCGCATAGCGAACTCCCAAGCCAACCTGCAGCTGCTCGTCGAGCGCGCCACCCGCGACGTAGGGATCCCCCACCTTGGGCTCGAACGAGGCGAAGTAGCGTGTGTAACGGCCACCAAGGCGAGCCTCCAGACCCGGAACGATGGCAAGCGCAAAACCGAGGTCGCCATCGATGCCTGACACGTGCGAATCTCGAAAACGCTCGTAGATTTCGCCGGGCGAAGTCACGGCCAGGTAGGCGATGCCGAGGATGGCCGAGAAGCGCCCCGCGAGTAGCAGTCGGCCGTCCAAGCCAAAACGGAGCGCGATGGTGCGCGCGCTGGGCAACAAGGCCAGCACCTTGGAGTTGCCGTTCATCACGAAGTAAGTCGCGTCGGCGCCGAACGAGGCCCCGAGCTCCAGCGGGTGCTGCCCAGGGATCAAGAGCCGCTCGCGCACCTCGCCGCTGTAGCGCGTCCAACTGGTTTCGATTTTATAACCCTCAGGGGTTGTCGAGTCCAGCCCGAAGGCGCGGCTGAAGCGGCCGCGGAAGCCGAGGTCCCGGAGCACAGGTACGTCACTGGTTGCCAAAGGGTAGGCTTCGAGTCCGAAGGTCACCATCGGCGCGACCGGCAAGCTATACGGTCTGAGCGAATTGCCGAGCTCGTCATTGTACTTGAAGCGGCGATTGCCGATATCCATACTGAGCGACACGCCGACCTCCGTGCGGCCGGCAGCAATGCGGGCCGCTTCGCGACGTCCGAGCGCCTCGTGATCGGCCTTCGAGGCTTCGTCCTTCGCAGTTGCGGGCGTGGTCGCAGCGAGTGAAGCGCCGGCTTCGCTGGACGCGCTAGCCAGTGCCGGTTCGGGCGCTGCTGGCGGCTTCTGCTCTGGGGTCGCGGGCGCGCTGTCGGCTAGCTTGGGGGGCGGCGTGTCTTCCGGCGTGGGCGGCGCTTTCTCCGCCGGTTCAGGCGTCGGAGCGGCTTCAGTGGCGGCTGGCGCGCTGTGTTTCGGCTTTGCTTTGCCGCGTTTTGCCGGGGCGGCCGAGGCGAACGGCGCAGCGAGCACGAGCGCTACGCCGAACGCGAGGCCGCGCGCGAGGCCGCGCGCGAAGGAGAGGCTTTGGCTCATCAGTAGTTAGGCGATGATGCTGCGGATTGCCGTGCCCGCGGTGATCTGGTCGTCCAGCTGGGCATCGGTCAGGCCGATGCCGGCGCCGAGCGTCTTGGCCACCGAGGCCAAGCTCTCACTCGCGGCCAGATCCCCACCGTCGGCAGCTGCGCCGTTTGCGGGGTCGATGTTTGCCGCGTGACCGCCGGGCACGATACCGCCCACGACCGAGCCCTTGAAGCCCTTGCCGATCATCAAGGCCACGGAATGAGAGGCATTGTGGCCGCGGCCATTCAAAGAGTCGAACGTGCGCCCGAAGACGTTCAACGTGGCGAACGTCACTTTGTCTTCCAAGCCGTAGCTCTTGAGCTTGGTCATCAGGGCCTTGATGTTGTTGATCGAGGCCGTCGTCTGCGTGGCTTCGTTGCCGAAATTCGCGTCGCTGTGATTGTCACCGGAAAATGGCAGATGGATGGTCACGACAGGGGTGACGTTCATCTTGATCAACAGCGCGGCGGCGATCACCTGATTGGCTGCGTCGTCACTCTGGATGGTGGCCAGGTCGGACGCCACCTGCTGTATCATCTTCCGCAGATCGGCCTGCGAAAGCGCCATGTTGTCCAGGTAGGCGCGTTCGGCCGTGGTTTGAGAGCGGTTCTCTTTCAAGGTTTGATTCAGCTTGCTCAGCGTGTCGTCACGCAGGCCTTGCAGGGTGGCCGCCAGATCCTTCGGCGCGGACAGCACGGCCTTGAGACCCGTAGGCGTGAGCTTCGGCAGGTATTGGCCCTCGTACGACAGCTGTTCGCCGCCGATGGTCACGGGCTGGCTCTGCACGGTGTTGAAGCACGAGCGCATGGTCTTCGCGAAGTAAGAGGGGAGCCACTGACCGCGCCGGAGTGAGCCGAACAGCTGCAGCACGCGCCCGAGCTCACCGTGGTTCGCGGTGCCCGTCGAGTGGTGGAAGAACACCGTGCGATCCAAGATGTTCTGCGGCAGGGTCGACCACGGCTTGGCTGCGGTCCACTTCTTCCCGCCGATCGTGAGCTGGGTCGCAGTCATCGACATATCGGTCGGATCGCTGTGATTGACCGTACCGGCCGCGAAGGCCGCCGGTAAATCGTAAGTGCCGGGGACGTTGCAGTTCAAGGCATCGCCGTTGGCCGACATGGACAAGATTAGAAACTGCGCGCCGGCGGCGCACGCATCCTCCGCGCGCACCGATTTGGGATTGAGCAAGAAGGAGATGGGGAGGCCGGTGGCCATGGCGCGCAGACCGACCAGGCCCGCGCCGGCCAGCGAAGCTCCCAGCAGTTGGCGACGATTCAAGATGCTCATGTCTGGGTGTCTCCTACAAGCCGACGGCGACGGATGTGGGCGCAAGGCAGGCCACGATGAAGGTGGATTTGAGTGCGTCGGTGGGCTTCGCACCCGCCGCGATCGCGGCGTCGTAGTGTTCCTTGAGCAGCTGCGTGACGGTCGCGCTGTTCGGGTCAGCCGAGGTGATGCCCATGATGTTGGCGACGAAATCGGTGATGGCCGCGTCCTTCTTGGTGCTGTCGTAGCGGCTCTTGGTCTTGTCGACGGTGAGGCCTGCAGCGTACGCGCATAGTGATTCGGTCGCGCCGCGGTAGAACGGCGTTTGGTCGGTGGACAACGCGGGCGCCTCCGCGCCGCGCAGGTAGCCATCTAGCGGAATGTTGTTGGTTACCGCGATCTTGGTCGTGTTGTCCGTGATGCCCACGCACAGGCTGGTGGCCAGTTGCAAACGATTGGTGAGCGCCGCGCAGAAGTGATCTTGGCGCGAGATGCTGACGGTCTCGCCCAGATTACGCCAGGTTTTCGTGGCTTCCTGGCCAGTGACGAGCGGCGAGGCAAACAACTCCGTGACCAGCGCGTGGAAGTCGTAATTGGAGTCGACGAACGCTTTGACGACACGCTTGAACTCGGGATCATCCTCCGAGCAACCGCTGGAATTGGCGTAGTAGCAGAGCTTTTGCGCCCAAGCGCTGGCGTACAGCGGATGCTCGATCAGCGCTTTGGCGAAATCGTCGAACGACTCGAGCGCGGCCTTTTCGCCCAAGTAGTCGAAAGAAGCCGTGGAGAAGAGCTGCGCGGGATCGTGCTGCGTGTGGTACGAGTAAGTGAACGATTGGCGGAAGATGTTCCGCATCGGGTCCATCGTTTGGTGGCAGCTGTAACAAGGGCTCGTCGGATCCGAGTGCTGCCCGTCCTTGCCGTTGTCGAGCACGGTGGAGGTGCCCTTGTCGATCGGGTTGATGCTGCGACCGACGCCGACGATCAGCGCTTGGTTGAGCGTGTCGCGGTGCTGGTTGCTGTTGTTGGTCGCCCAGTTGGCGAAAAACGCAGGCGTGGTGAAGTAACCCACGCGCGGGGTGCGCACGAAGATCTCGTCGACATTGCGGAGCGTGGGTAGATCGTAGAACGGGATCAGCTTCGCGCCGTCCTTCACCACGGTTACGGTGACCGGGCGCCAGATCACGTCTTGTGCGGTGACATTCGGTGAGGTGAAGGCGGTGGCGGCGCCATTGCAGTTGAATTGGTAAAGATTCTTCTGGTCCGCCGGCACGTCATCCGGGATGGTCAGCGTGGGCGGGCCATTGGCGTCCGCCGGATCGATGACGTTGTTGTTGCGGATCGCGAAGCCGAACAGCCCTAAAAAGGCGGCCGAAACGCTGTTGTATTTGCGCTGGTTGTACAGCACGTCCGCCTTCATCGCGTTGCCCTTGTCATCGAGCAGCACGTGACCGGTTTCATCCACCTGCGGCACGCTGCATTTGAAGGGTGCCGGCACGGCGAAGTGCATGAAGTTCGGACTTGCCGGATCCAGCGTTTCGGAGAGCGGGATGTTGTTCGGCACCACCGGCATCGCTGCTGGATCGAGCGGCGGCTGATAGGTCAGCCAGAACGCTTGCGTGGTGCTGAGCGTGCCATCAGGCATTGGCACGCTCAGCGTTTGCTTGCCCGCGTCATCTACCTGCGCTTGGTCGAGAGCGAGGTAAAGCGACATCAACATGGGCGTCATCATGAACGTGTGCGTGGTCACGGTGCCCGTGAACGGCTTGCCGTCCGCGATCAGCTTGAGCGCGGTGCGCGACATCGACTCTTGAGCTTGCGTGAACAGCGGCAAGTTGGTTAGGGCGTCGACGCTCAGCTGATCGAAGAAATCATTCTGTGAGATTTGCGTTTGCTGGAAGGCCTTGCTGAAGAATGTGCCCAGCTTGGCTTGCGCTTCCGGGCGCACGAACCAGGCGTCGACCAGGCCTCGCAAGGCCGCTTTATCCTGCTCGACCGCGGCGATGTCTTCTTCCGTCGCGGGCAGGCCGAGCAGCAAGTTCTTCACCTTCGCGACGTAGACGCGCGCTTGCACTGGCTCGAACGGGACCTCCGTAGCGGGATCTTCTGCCAGCCCCGCGGACGCGCCTGAGCCCGCGGAGGACGAGGAGGACGAGGAGGACGAGGGCAGCACGTCGAGTGTACCCGTGCAGGCCACGGCGACGGCGCCTGCGACCAAGGCTGAAGCCGACCAGCCATGTATGAGCCTAGATGACATCGAACTACTCCTCAACTGGCCCGAGATCTCAGCACCCGAACTAGGTGCTCGACTGTCTCATACGGCGCGTTGCTTCGTCCAATAGTTATGAATCCGACGGTCGGCCGAAATGAGGTACGCGCTATGCGCACGGTCTCGCCCGCACACGCATGCTCGCCTGCGTCGCGGCACACGCGTACCGCGCACACGACGAGCGCACGAATGCGATCGAGCGTGCGCTTCACTCGTGAGAGTTATGCGCGCTTTTCGCACGCTCTAGCGCGGAGTTCGCGTGCGAGCGCGCAGCTGCGAGGATCTCGTGCTTAGGAAATTTCCGAGCAGCGAGGAACGCGTTTGGGGCCCGCCGCCTACGGGCCCGCGGCCGCGAATGAGCATCTCGCGTTCGGTCGTCGTGATTCTTTTTTCTGAAGTAAGAGCTCGTAACGAACGGGTTCCCGTCGGTTCACGGGCGAAGCAAGCGCGCGCGCCGTACCCGCGGAGTGAGGCGAGCGGCTTGCCGCGAGCTGCTGTTCGACACCTGTGAGCGCCCCCACATCTGCTACGGCTCGTCGTATCCCGGATATCCGTTGCTAGCGGGGTGCGATGTGCCGTCGATGTCGAGAGCTGGATCGTCTGCCGCGCGGACTGCCGACTTGGGAATGGCCGTCTTGCCCACGGTCGACAGGTGAAAGTCTCCATTGGCTTCGCTAGTGAACCAATTCGCGTTGTCCCAGGCCATGGTCGTGCCAAACGCGCCCTGCGTGCTGCTACTCCCACTGACGGCATTGTGGCTAAACGTCATCCCAGTACAGTTAGACCCATTCGTGCCTCCCGTTACGGACTCCCCAGCCCAGCTCGTCAGGATGCTATTGGAGATGACCCCTCCAACCGGCGGCACGGCGTTGACGCAATTGATGGCGTTTTGATTACCAGCGACCGTGACGTACTTGAGGTTGACGGTGACGCTATTGTCGAAAGTGAGCCCAGCGAAACTGAGACCACCAGAGCCGTTTGGACCAAACGACGAATTTTCCGCGAAAAAGCTGCCGATTTGAAAATAGGGGCTCGCGCCCGATGCGTTCATGGATGAGCGGCGCACATGGATTTCGCCTACGCCCGAGATTGGCGAGTGAAAGCCAAAGTCACGCGAATCATCGACCCACACCGTGCTGCTGCTGCGACTAAGGATCGCGGTACAGCTGCCGGTTCCGCTCAAAAGCACGCTGGCCACGTAAGCGGTGGCCCCCGAATCAACGACCAGCAGAGCATTCCGAGGATCGTTCGACGGACCACCAGTGATCGTGACGCTGCCGACACCGACGATCGCCACCTCGCTGCCGGGCGCGATCGTCATGCTGTCGGTAAATGCGTAGCTCCCGGCCTGAAGCCTGAAAACCTTTTCCGTGTTTGCCGCGACGCTCGCGATCCCGTCACTCAGCGCTTTCGCCGTAGTCACGGTCACCACGGCAGACGCAGCAAAGCAGCTGCCCGCCTTGGAACCGCTCAGGTGACAGGCACTTGTCGGACATTGCGCATGGTTGGTACAGGCACTGCAACCGACGCCATCCACGCAAGCTGGCTTGGATCCCGAACAGGTGGCCGTTGCCCACGCCCCGCTCGTGCACTGCCGTTGTGTGGTCGAGCTCGGGCACGTCACCCCGCTTGCGTTGCACGCACATCGGCTGCCCATTGCGTCGCACACAGGCGTATCCGAGCCGCAGGTTTGCGTGGTGCTGAGGCCGAAACAACCGGTCGCGTCTTTTTTGCATTTCTGCAGCGCGGAGCCCTGGCAACTCACAGCGCCGTCTTGCGTACAGGTATTCGTACATTCGAAGCATGCCGTGCTGGAGGCACAGGTGTTGGTGCTGCAGGTGCTGGCGTTGCCCCAGTCAGGACAGCCATTGACCGAGATACACTCCTTTAGCTGCCCCGATCCCGTGCAGCTCTTCATGCCAAGGGTGCAAGTATTGGCACACACCAAGCAAGCCGTAGCTGACGAACACTTCCCCGTCGTCGCGCACGCCTTGGCTGCTCCCCAATCTCGACAACCTTGAGCGTCCACCTCGCAGCTCGAAAGTGCGCCGCTCGTAGAGTCACACTTGCTGGCTCCGACGTCGCACTTGTGATTGCAGGTGATGCACGAGGCGGTCGAAGCACAGGTCTTCGCTGCGCATTGAGTGGCTGCTCCGAACGTCCGGCAACCAGTCGTTGCATCCGCACCACACTGCCTCAACTGCCCGTCTAGCTTGCAGGATGCTTCACCGAGCGCGCACTCGTTGCTGCAAGTAAGACATTTTTTGCCGTCTGCGTCGCAGGTATTGGTCCCACACGCGACGGGCAGCGACCACTCCATGCACTTGCTGCTGCCGAGTTGACAGCTCCGCGTGCTGCCGTTTTCGCACACGGAGTCCCCCATTTCGCATTGATCGCTGCAAGTGGTGCACGCCGCAGCGTTGGCGCATTGTCCCTCGGGACATGGCGTTGGATCGCTCCACACCATACAGCCCGGGGTCGCCTGACGGCACTGGCGAATAGCACCCTCGAGGCACTCCGCCTCGCCAGTCGCGCACTCGCCACAGCTAGCATCCGGCGCCATACCGCCTGATCCGGAAGTCGTTTCAGCGGAGCCACCGGCAGCGGAGCCGCGGCCAGCGGAGCCACGCCCGGCGGAGCCACCCGCAGCGGAGCCGCTGCCACCGGAGCCAGTGCTAAAGTTACGCTGTGAAGAGCTGCACGCGGCCAATGCCCAGGCCAGAGCACAGACCCCGGCAAGACACGACCCCCGAACACTGGTTACCATGGCGCAACGCTTAGCATGGCGCTTCATTCGCGCCGCGAGAATCTCACTGCTCCGTGATCGGAGCGCCGTGCCCGCAACGTCCAGCTCGGCCACGCACGAGTAGGCCTTGCCGTTTGCCTCGCTCAGCGCGACGAAGCGAATGTAACGCCCAGATCTGGCGGTAAAAGTTACGGTCGTGGGCGACTTGCCCGTGCCGAAGCTGCCGCTCTTTACGGCGCTGCTAGCTCAGCGTTTCAAGCCGGAGTTCTTGGTGATCGCGTCTGGGCAAGTCACTTCTTGGTAGGTGACCGCCGGATTGTCCGGTGCCCCGAACCAACCCGTGAACCATTCGCAGCCCGTACGCAGCTCCGGCTTGTTCGCAAACACGCTATCGCATTTGGCCTTCGCGCAGGCCTTCGATTTCTCGTAGTCGAAATTGTTCGACTTTTGGCAAGCCAAGAAGAAGCCTCCGTACTGCTCGCCCAAGTCACTGGTGCCCCATTGCTTCGAGCAGGCATTCAAGATGCCAACACCGCCGCCGGGCACCAGCAGATCGAATTGATTGCCGTCCACGCCGCCGTTGTTGATCGCTTGCACGATCATAGTCTTTCCGAGCAGCGCTTTCGAGCCAGCGTCGACGGTGCCGCCGTTGTGAGAGCCGCCGGTGAACTGCAGCTGGTAGCACTTGCCGCAGAAATCACTGCCCTTGTTTACGGCGGCGTAGCCGTAAGACAAGGTATCGCTCACGGCCCATGGCTCGAGCGCGTGGCACATGTACGCCACCCCACCACTTTCACAGGCGTTCCGCGCCTCGACATCGCTCAGCGGCTGGTCGTCTTGCCCGCAGCTCTGGATCGGCGTGGCTGCGCCCACGCGCGCCTTCCAACCGCAGGCCGGCTTGCAGCAGTCCCAATAGCGCGTGGCCCAGCCGCTGGTCCCGTTGGTCACAGGGGGCGGCTGCACGACGGCCTGACCGCCCGAGCCGCCTTGGCTGCTGCTGCCGCCGCTGCTCATGCCGCCTTTACCGCCGCTGCTCGTGCC
>Ga0247783_1000609_pt1 | contig 11303 bp, 7 predicted proteins | sample UWRJL064202C5_FD_179911 | JGI IMG/M metagenome (GOLD analysis project Ga0247783, IMG submission 179911) | Plant litter microbial communities from Arlington Agricultural Research Station in Wisconsin, United States - UWRJ-L064-202C-5 | ecosystem: Environmental > Terrestrial > Plant litter >...
CAACGCACGCTACAGTTTTACTGACAAAAATCAAATTGCTTACTTTATCCAACGAGTTGGAGCGTCAGATGTAGATAAAATGCGTTTGGTTCGTTTTGATTTCAATACGAATACTTACCTAAGTCCCTCACCTGTAATCGATCTTTCAGATGGCTATACTAATGCTTACGCATACAATCGCGATCACCACAAAATTATCTTAATAAATCATCTAACCCAAAAACTATTTATTCTGCACCTGGATGATTATTCACTTCAATTGGTAAGAAGCACGGAAGGCAATTATGTCTACCCGTATTTTTCTGACCAAGGTTATTTCCTTTTGGCGGTAACTCCGGACCAGTCCAACGCGCGATGGATTGATGTCTATGACAACAATGGCCAATTAGTAGATTCATCTCAGGAAGAGGCGCTAGTTGAACCTAACAACACTATCTACTATGAACTTCAGCGCTCCGAAGGGGTACACTTCTGCCAATTTTCCATCTCTATCAATGAAACAGGAACGCTGATAAAAACAGGAGATGTTGATAAACGCCTTGAGGATATCTGCACCAATTCAAACCAGGTATCAGCCAGTGGTTTATATGCATTTTCAACTTATGAGGATAGAATTCCTGTCTCCATTTATAACAGGGAACTGGAAAAAGTTATTGATATCCTTGGCTTTAGCGTTCAGTGGTTGGGCGACAAATTAGTATATCAAGAACAATATTCTTATGACCTTATCATCCAAAACCCAATAGACCAGACAGTAAAACGTTTAAGTAACCAAGATCTTGAAAATGGTAAGATAACTGTGGAGGCAAGAAAAATAATTATCACACGCGACAAAGATTATAAAACCCCAGCATTACTAAAAATATATGACGAAAACTTACAATTAATATATGACAGCAAAAATCACTGACTTTAATTGCAGAGGGAGCCAAGCTCCCTCTGCAATTAAAACATCAATATTTCATAAACAATATTCCTATTGGTAAAGAAATTCAGCTCCGCATTGAATTTGCTTGTTCTGACCGCAAGTAGATACATAGCTAGAAGCAGCGTAAAATCACAACCAGATAACCATACCTACCCCAACCTTTGCCGGAGTCACCGGCCAGGAGCCATCATGATTCGTATTACCGAACTCCAACTGCCGTTGGATCATCCCGCTGAAGCCCTGCGCACTGCCATCGTTAAACGCCTGAAAATCAGCGATGCCGAGCTGCTCGATTTCACTGTGTTTAAACGCAGCTACGATGCACGCAAAAAAAATAGCGAAATTAACTTTGTCTATATCGTCGACCTGCACACGGGTAACGACCAAAAAATTCTCAGCCGTTTTGCTGAAGACAAAAACATTCGCCCTGCTCCGGACACAAATTATTATCCCGTCGCTACCGCACCCGCCGATTTAACCGAGCGCCCGCTGGTCATCGGTTTTGGCCCTTGCGGATTGTTCGCGGCACTGACACTTGCGCAAATGGGTTTTAAACCCATTGTGTTGGAGCGCGGAACCGATGTGCGCCGTCGCACCAAAGACACCTGGGCGCTCTGGCGCAACAAAGTATTGACACCGGAATCCAACGTGCAATTTGGTGAAGGCGGCGCGGGTTTGTTTTCCGATGGAAAACTCTACAGCCAAATTAAAGATCCGAAATTTTACGGCCGCAAAGTAATGCACGAATTTGTGCGCGCCGGTGCGCCGGAAGAAATTATGTACGTGAGCAAACCGCACATAGGGACTTTCCGTTTAACCGGTGTAGTCGCTGCTATGCGCGAAGAAATTAAAGCGCTCGGCGGTGAAGTGCGTTTTGAAAGTAAAGTGAGCGATTTTATTATCGAGAACGGCCGCATTGAAGGCGTTACCCTGGCGGATGGTGAAACACTGCGCAGTCGCTATGTGGTGCTCGCACTCGGCCACAGCGCGCGCGATACCTTTCGCAAATTGCATGAGCGCGGTGTATTTGTAGAAGCTAAACCCTTTGCGGTGGGTTTTCGGATCGAACATCCACAATCGATTATCGATCACGCCCGTCTCGGCAAATATGCGGGTCACCCTGAACTCGGCGCCGCCGATTACAAAGTGGTTTATCACGCAAAAAATGGCCGGGCGGTTTACAGTTTTTGTATGTGCCCAGGTGGCACTGTGGTTGCGGCAACTTCAGAACCCAATCGCGTGGTCACCAACGGCATGAGCCAATATTCACGCAACGAGCGCAATGCCAACGCGGGGATTGTGGTGGGCATTAATCCGGAAGAAGATTTCCCCGGCGGTCCACTCGCCGGTGTCGAGCTGCAAGAAAAACTGGAATCCCACGCCTTTGAATTGGGCGGCGGAGATTACTGCGCACCGGGGCAATTAGTGGGCGATTTTATTCGCGGTAGAGCATCCACCGAATTTGGGGAGGTTGAACCCTCTTATAAACCCGGCGTCCTGCTGGGTGATCTCGCCTCCTCATTGCCGGATTATGTGATCGAAGCGATCCGCGAAGCCCTCCCCGAATTCGGCAAACAAATCCGCGGTTTTGACCGCGCCGACGCAATCCTTACCGGTATTGAAACCCGCACCTCATCGCCTGTGCGTATTACGCGCGAGCATGAATCGCTACAGAGTTTAAATACCCGTGGTTTGTACCCTGCGGGTGAAGGCGCCGGTTATGCAGGAGGCATTCTGTCAGCCGGTGTCGATGGCATCAAGGTCGCGGAGGCAGTGGCCAAGGCAATGCTGACCGATCTGGCGTCTTAATAGCGAATACACCTTATAACCTGTCGTCTAATTCCTTAATCCTACAAGTACTAGAAGTGCTATTGATTTCAATAGCGCTTAGCTACTAGTATGAATGACCATAAGGTTGTGTGTACTTTTACGTCTGGGGGATAGGTATCCGGGCACCAAAAGAAAATAACCCTGGCTCCAACGCAATAATTAATAAACGCGGAGAACCACCATGTCCCTCAAGCTACTACCGCTCGCATGCGTAGCGGGTACACTCGTTTTTGCTTCACAGTTACACGCACAAACCACGAACCCGGGCAACTGTGGTTATAGTATTAACTCCGGCGTTCATGCCACTTGGCCCAAGCCTGCTTCCTACCAAGGCTGGTCGGGAGTAGCGAATAAAACCGGTGAGGTCGCCACCAGTTTTAAAATCTTGCTGGATCTGGGTAACACCAGCATTCGCAACGGCAATCAGGCCGACTATAGCCCCACAGAAGGTGGTTATTTTGTAAATTCACCCTCCTCGTTAGTGCACCAAAAAATTGCTCAAGGTAAGGAATACCGTTTTGTTTATATAGGTACAGGAGCTTACACGGGTGCGACTGGCTATGTGATTTCAATCAACGGTAAAAATTGCGATACCGAAACACCCGTTGTTAGCCTGAGCGCAAACAAAAAATTATTTACCAGCAACACCAACATCACCCTCAGTGCACAAGCAACTGACAATGTGGCCGTGCGCAAAGTGGTATTTGAAGTGGATGGCAAAGTGATTGGCCAAACCACCAAAGCCCCCTTCAGCCTCACTCTTCCAGTCACCAGCAGCGACAATGGCCGCCATATTTATACCGCCACGGCTTATGATCCCAGCGGCAATAAAACCAGTTCAAAAGCAGTGCGGGTGCTCACTGCGATAGGCAATCGCTTCCTCGGTTCTGCCGTCGATAATCAGGCAGAATTTGCTGATCTACCCACCTACTTTAATCAGCTGACTCCCGGCAATGCCGGTAAATGGGGCAGCGTTGAAGCAACGCGCAATGTGATGAAGTGGGACGCGCTGGATTACGCCTACAACTTTGCCAAAGCCAACGGCATGCCGTTCAAAATGCACACACTTATCTGGGGTCAACAAGCACCCGCTTGGATAGACAGCTTAAGTGCTGAAGATCAATTAAAAGAAATTGATGAGTGGATGGCCGCAGTTGCACAGCGTTACCCGGATGTAGAAATGATCGATGTGGTGAACGAAGCACTGCACGCACCGCCAAGTTTCAGAGCTGTATTGGGCGGCGCCGGTGTCACTGGCTGGGATTGGATGATCAAAGCCTTTGAGATGGCACGCGCGCATTTCCCACACGCGCAATTGCTACTGAATGATTACCAAATTTTGATTATGGAATCCTTCACGCAAGATTATTTGAAACTCATCACCTTGTTGCAAGAGCGCGATTTAATCGACGGCATAGGTTTGCAAGCGCACTTTTTGGAACGCGCTGAAAATGATGTTGTGAAGAAAAACTTGGAGACACTCGCAGCCACCGGCTTGCCGATTTATATTTCCGAGTTTGACCTGAACTTTAAAAATGATGCGCAACACGCAAATCGCGTGCGCGATTTGTTTACCATTTTCTGGGATAACCCATCGGTAGTCGGTGTTACGCATTGGGGCCATTTACAAGGTTATACCTGGCGAGAAAACGGCTATTTAATTCGCACCGATAAAACCCTGCGCCCAGGCTTTGAGTGGATGCTCTGCTATGCCGCTGGCGGTACCAACTGCGCAGTGCCGGATTACACTCCTGCGGGCTGGACTGGCGATGCAACAGGCCTGACCTTGCAAGCAGAAGAATATGATGAAGGCAAAGGTATTATCGCCTCTGGTGATGTTGTTTCTTACACCGATCAAGGTGATTGGATCGCGTTCAAAAAAGTGAATTTCCAAACTGCTTGGGATCAACTCAGCTTCACCTATTTCAAAGGTAATGCTGATCTAGGCTCAATCTCTATCCATCTGGATAGTTTGGATGCCGCACCACTGGTTGAAAAAACGCTGGAGTCCAGCGGCGGCTGGGGCACAGCAAAATCCATCACCATCCCTTGGCCAGCAGTGAGTGGCCAGCACGACGTTTACATTAAATTTAATAATGTGTACGGCGTTGCCAATATCGACTCAGTGAAATTCCAAGCTCCCGATGCAGGTGTAGGCTTTGGCCCCAATCTGATTGCCAATGGCAATTTTGAAAGCGGCGCTACCGGCGGTTGGTTTAGCTGGAACGGCACTATTACCGCTGACACACTGAAGCCACATAACGGCAGCTATGCATTAAAACTCAGCAATCGCAACGGCAATGGTCCAGCGGCTTACAGTTTAAAATCGCTGGTAAAACCCGGTGGCAAATACGCGGTAAAACTCTGGGCAAGCATTGCGGGTGCCGACTCGGCGAATATAAATATCACCAGCAAAATTGGTTGTGCCGGTACTGATTCTTACAGCTGGTTAGTAAGCCCGGTCACTGTCAATGCCTTGGGTTGGGTTGAATTATCTGGCCAATTAAATGTGCCGCAATGCGACTTAACCGATCTGCTGATTTACGCTGAAGGCCCTGCCGGTGGAATCGATATTTATCTGGACGATGTATCGGTACGCGAAATAGTTACTGCCAATCTGGTGACTAACGGTGATTTTGAAGCGGGCAATGTAAATGGTTGGTCATCATGGGCCGGTACCGTCGCCGCGACAACTGAGATTGCACAATCTGGCAGCTACAGTTTGAAATTAAGTAATCGCAGTGGCAACGGCCCAGCGGTTTACAACAATTTGAAACCGCTGCTCACTGCAGGCAAAACTTACTCGGTCAACATGGCAGTCACTATTCGCGGCGGTGCCACAGCACCGGTGAATATCACCCGCAAACTCACTTGCGGCAGCGATACAACCTATAGTTGGGTGGCTAATACTTCTGCAGTAACGGAAAACACCTGGAGCACCTTGACCGGTGACCTGGCAATTCCTGCGGATTGCGTGGTTAATGATTTTATTATTTACGCTGAAGGTCCTGCCGGAGGCATTGATTTGTTCGTGGATGATGTTGTCATAACCGCGAAATAATCAAACCCTGCCAGTGGGAACTTATCCAAAGTTCCCACTGGATTTTATCCCGCCGCGCTACTGCAATACCCTCGCGAGTTCGCCCTTCATTACCCCCCCCTTTTCCGGTTTGTATTAGGTACTGCGCCTGATGGTACAATTGCCATCCCACAGGTTCCTTGAACCCGCAGAGACAAGCCAATTGTTATGAAACTCGATGATATAAAAAAACTGCACCAAAAAAAATACCGCGCTGAATTTGGCTATTTTTTAGTAGAAGGTGAGCACCTGATTCTGGAGTTGGAAAAAGCCGCCAACCAGAACCCTGCCTTGCAAGAATGTGAATTATTCGTCACCGAGACATACCAGAACTTTCCCAGCCGATTTAAAAAAAATCTGGTTAGCGAAAAACACATGGCGCAATTATCGGACACCAAAACGCCGCAAGGAATTATTGCTGTAGCGCCACTCCTATCCAGTAGCAACTCCACCGTTAACAATGAACGCGCGATTTATCTGCATGAGGTGCAAGACCCCGGCAACCTCGGCACCATCCTGCGCAGCCTCGCCTGGTTCGGCAATTTCCGCTGCCTGCTCAGCGCCGGCTCGGTTGATCCCTACAACCCCAAAGTAGTGCGTTCCAGTATGGGCGCAATTTTTCATGTGCCGATGGAATTGGATGTACCATTGGAATCGCTCAGCGCACGCTTTAATTCCATCGCCACGCTGGATATGAATGGCAAAGCACTGAGCGATAGCAGTTTTAAAAATTTCACTTGCTATGTGTTTGGCAACGAAGCGCGCGGTGTACCGCGTGAAGACCTGCAAACCATGAACGCGCAACCGTTTACTATTCAGGGTTGCGGTGCGATTGAATCACTGAATTTGGCCTCAGCGGTAAATATATGTGTGTATGAGTTAACCAGATAAACACAAACTGCAAAATTAATCTTTTACAGTTTTCCTTTGTCGCTGATTACTTTTTCAGAGGAATCGCCGCCATCAACCCGCGGGATAATAAACCGGGAAATACGCTATGGTGATTTTCCCCTTTGATAACTTCTACCTGCAAATTCAGACCGGAATAATTACGCGAGCGCAGGGCCTTTTCAAAGGCAAGCACATCATCTGCCATTTTTTTGTTATTCAAGCTGCCGTCATTATCGTCAGCATAAATCATGGCGTGAGCCTTTAATGTTTTATTTGCTTTCGCGTACCGCTTCTCCATTGTAAACATCACTTTATTATCATACCAAAGCGAAGGGCTACCTATAATATAGTGATCAAATAACTCAGGTCGGTTAACCAGGATATAGCTACCCAACAACCCGCCAAAAGAATGGCCAACAAATATTTTATTGTTTGGATCTATACGGTAATTTTTTTGCATCAAAGGAATAACCTGATCCGCAATAAAGTCCACATATTCTTTGGCATGCCCCGAAGCCAATCGGCTCGCACTTGAGTGGCCATTTTCCTCCATTGGCGAAAACGTGGGAGTGTAATCGCGGGTGCGGCTCACACCTCGATCGTCCCCTTTGGAATCTGAAATACCTACCAGGATAGCCTCCTGAATTACCTGCCCTCCCATTAATTGCATTACACCGCTAGCCATGGGAAATGCATAGATTGCATCATTCACGATAATGAGAGGATAAGACGCCGTTGAATTTTTATAAGACGAAGGCAATCGAATATACAACTCATAATCCTTCTTATTGCTATTGGCATGAATAGTTCGCACCTCGGACTGGGGGATACTAAACACTGGCAATTCTTCACTATAAGCAATGTTTGCCAGCACAACAGCAGACAACAACAAACCAAAAACCTTTTTTCTCATATAAAACTTCCTTTGATTATTTAACTATTTTCGCTGCCGTAAAGGCTTTATCAATATATTCAGCATTTTCAGATGGATGGCGCAACTCAGCTTCAGGCACACCTTTGCTATTGGCAATAGCGGCTACCCGGCCCTGCTTATGAAATACAATATTGGGAAAGTTGCGCGCAATCGGGTCTTGGTAGGCCTGCTGGGGGCTAATAATTTTCCAACCTTTAGCACGCAAGTGCGCAATCAGATCGCCAACAAACAATGCAGCCGCATCGTTTTCGTGTAACAACATTACATGTTGTGGCGAGCGACCGAGTGATTTCTGGGCAATTGCATCGTAAAATTCAATGGATGCGTAGAGCATCTCAACATAAAATTTTCGCGCCTTTTCATAATCAATCGTCTTTTTTTCTTCCGCTGCTTTTGTTAACAGCGAACTGATATACCAATCAAAATTATCAACAGTGACATAACCATCTTTGTAGCCAAGTTCGGTGAGCGACTGTTGCAATGACGATATTGCCGCTACATCCTTACCGTAATGCAAATAGGGAAAGCGGTGATATGGCAAGAAACTGTTGAACGGTTTCAGCAGCAAATGGGCTTTATAAACGTCAGCAGCATAATCCAAAATCCCCAGCTCGCTCGCTGATTTATGGCTATAGCTGTGATTAGCCAAGTGAAATCCCGCTGCGCCATACTGTTCCAATCGTTTTTGTGTATCGCTGTTGATGTAATCCGCTTTTACAAAAAATAAAGCGTCTGGAATTTTGGCCGCAATCAATACATCAATAAGTCGCTGAGTGCGCTCTTGTCCCGTCATCAATGCGGAGTCAGGTGTTGGTGCATCGTCAAACGTGAAGGCAATTTCACGTGCAGCAAGGAGAGGGGTAATCAGCAGAGATAAAACGAACAAAAAATTACGTGACAGGTTTTTCATGGCAGTCCCATTTTTATAAATTTTTATTCCACAGTTGCATTGTTTGTTTTTCAGGCAAGCAACAAATAGATTTCATCCATTCAAGCTTTTACTGACCGCTCTAGAATTGGAAAGTTCAGGTGTGCGTAATTATACAATTTTTATAAAACCATAAGGCGTACAATAGCTAAACACACGCAGCGGCGCAGTCTTGACGTATACGAGCTTCGTATCCCCCTTTCAACAAAGGCCTTGTATGGCAAAGCTACGTGTTCGCTACCAAACCATTGAATTTGGCACTACTGATATCCATATCCGCAGCCTGCGCGACAAGCAGGAATTTTCGGATGACAAGGGCGAGGCAGAAGCATTGGGTATTTCCTCTGCCTCCTGGCCGCTATTTGGAATCGTGTGGCCTTCGGGTGAAGTACTAGCGCAGTTGATGGTTGATTATGCAATTGGCGAGAAACGCATTTTGGAAGTGGGTTGTGGAATTGCACTGGCCAGCCTGGTATTAAACCATCGCCAAGCCAATATCACCGCAACGGATTATCACCCGGAAGTAGAAGGGTTTTTAATTGAAAATGCAGAGCTGAACCAAGACAGAATTATTCCCTTTATCCGCACCGGATGGAATGATCCAATCAGTGATCTAGGTGTGTTTGATGTCATTATCGGTAGCGATCTTTTATATGAAAGTGAGCATGTAGATTTATTATCGGAATTTATTAACCAACATGCTGCACCACACTGCGATATTATTTTGGTAGATCCTGGGCGGGGGCATCACGCAAAATTCAGTAAAAAAATGGTTGCCCTTGGATATTCACATAGTCAGCAAAAACCAGAACCCAACAGGAAAACCAATGCAGCATTCAGCGGTCAGGTGCTCACCTATAGCCGCTAATTCCGCAGAGAAATTAATTGGTTTTATGTTGTGTGCAGTGATAGCTCTGTTTGATCTCGTTGCCATCTACCGAATGCAAATGCACATCAAATCCCCAGAGCCGGTGTAAATGTTTTAACACTTCTGGAGTTGAGTCACCTAATGGACGGCGATTATGCATGTAATGGTGTAGAGTCAATGATCTATCACCACGCACCTCTACATTGTAAACCTGAATATTAGGCTCGCGGTTCCCCAGGTTATATTGCCCAGCCAAGGTCTCACGCAGGCGTTTATAGCCGATTTCGTTGTGAATGGAATCGACATTGATTTTATCCTGCTGGTCATCATCGACAATGCTGAATAATTTTAAATCGCGCATGATTTTTGGCGATAAGAATTGCAGGATAAAACTTTCATCTTTAAAATTTTTCATGGCGAACTGCATAGTTTCCTTCCAGTTTGAACCGGCAATTTCGGGAAACCAGACGCGATCCTCCTCCGTGGGTTTTTCGCAGATGCGGCGAATATCACTCATCATCGAAAAACCCAAAGTATAAGGATTTATACCGCTAAAATAAGGGCTGTCATAAGCGGGTTGCGCCACTACACTGGTGTGCGACTGCAAAAATTCCAGCATAAACCCGTCATTCACGTAGCCACGTGCATGCAGCTCGTTTAACAACGTGTAATGCCAAAAAGTAGCCCAACCTTCATTCATCACTTGGGTTTGGCGCTGCGGATAAAAATACTGGGCTATTTTACGGACGATACGGATCACTTCACGTTGCCAGGGTTCCAGCAAAGGCGAATTTTTTTCCAAAAAATATAAAATATTTTCCTGTGGCTCAGTTGGAAAACGAGGTGCATTTTTTTGCGGATCACCCGCAGCCGATTTTGGAATGGTACGCCACAAGTCATTCACATGTTTGCGCAAATATTCTTCGCGCTCGCTCTGGCGGAGCTCCTCTTCGTGCGCAGAAATTGGATAGGGCCGTTTATAGCGATCCACACCGTAATTCATCAAGGCGTGGCAAGAGTCCAGAATATCTTCCACCGCCGCTATCCCGTATCGCTCCTCGCACTTACTGATGTAGTTTTTGGCAAACACCAGATAATCGATAATAGAGCTGGCATCAGTCCAGGTGCGGAATAAATAATTCCCTTTAAAAAAAGAATTGTGTCCGTAACAAGCGTGGGCAATCACCAGCGCCTGCATGGTCATCGTATTTTCTTCCATTAAATATGCAATGCAAGGGTTGGAGTTGATCACGATCTCATAGGCTAAACCCATTTGTCCGCGTTTATAAGAATGCTCTGTGCTGAGCAATTGTTTCCCATAAGACCAATGACTGTAACCAATGGGCATGCCCACAGATGAATAGGCATCCATCATTTGTTCTGAACTGATCACTTCGATTTGGTTAGGGTAAGTATCCAGACCAAATTCTTTGGCAAGCTCGCCGAGAATCTGGTCGCACTCCCGAATCAAATCAAAGTTCCATTCGGATGTGACAAACAGTGGTTTATTCATGCAACCTTCTTATGAAAAAGTTCACGAAATACGGGGTAGATATCACTTACTTCGCGGATATGCTGGAGCGCAAAATGATCTGGATATTCATCGCGAATAGTTTCGTAAGTTGTCCACAGCGCTTGATGTTCATTGTTAGTGATTTCAATATAGGAAAAATATTGGCAATTGGGCAGGAGATCATCGACCAAAATATCGCGGCACACATCGGAATCTTCACCCCAGTTATCGCCATCTGAAGCTTGGGCGCCATAGATGTTCCACTGTTCAGGTGAGTAGCGATCCCGAATAATTTCATCCATCAGTTTCAAAGCACTGGACACCACTGTACC
>Ga0247783_1000610_pt1 | contig 11299 bp, 4 predicted proteins | sample UWRJL064202C5_FD_179911 | JGI IMG/M metagenome (GOLD analysis project Ga0247783, IMG submission 179911) | Plant litter microbial communities from Arlington Agricultural Research Station in Wisconsin, United States - UWRJ-L064-202C-5 | ecosystem: Environmental > Terrestrial > Plant litter >...
CGCTCCGGAGAGAGAGTTGAAGTTGAAGGTTCCCGAAGTGTTGCTGAAGCTGGTAAAGGTTTCGCTGATCGAACGGTAGTTATACCCCGCCTTCAGGCTATGCTTTCCAAGACTCTTGGCAATTCCAATGACGAAGTTGCGCGAGAAGAATACAACTGGACCGGAGTTCGACGTTCCCTGTGCGACAAGGCTGCTATCTGCTGTAATCGCGGGGAAGGTCTTCTTCGACTGAGCCGCAACATAGTTTGCAGGAAGTCCTAGCGTGGTCTGATCGAAGCCCTTGCTGATGTCCTGCGTGTCGTTGGGAAAACGATTGAAGCCGAAACCTACTGTCAACAAGGTTGTTGGGTTCAGTGTGATCGTGTTCTGAATACCGATCGCGTCGACCTTGCGATAGAGCAAATAAGATCCGGACGAACCTGCGAAGTTTTGCAAGGGGTTACCGCCCGGCTCTTTACTTCCGTAGTGGAGATAGTAAAAATCCGCCAGCCAGCGCGCTCCGAATTGATGCGTCACCTTACCATTGAACTCGTCAGCACGATCCCCCAGCGTGTCTCCTCCATTAAAGTTTGCCTTACCCAATCCCGTGACACCGGCGATATTCGGGTGCGGGTAGACATTCAGAATGGCCTGGCCGATGGAGTTGATATTCGAAATCGTGTTATTTGCGTAGTAGATCGGAATGGCGGAGGTCGAAAGCGCCAGATTCTTAATGCAGGTGCCGCCTGAGGCGCAGACGCCAGCGGTCACGCCTGGAGTACCGACGGAGTTGACGGTGCCTATCTCAGAAAAATTGCCCGAGCGCTGCAGCTCTGTTGGGACAACAAACTGCGTGCTGTTCACATAAGGCGAACGCTGCCGATAACCCTCCTCCGTGATCGCAAAAAATGTCTTGTCCTTCCCTCCAAGGAAAGAAGGCAGCGGGATCGGTCCCGACAGACTTCCAACATACGAGTAGAACTCTGCAGCGCCACGGGGAGTGTTGCTTCTGTTGTTGAAGTAAGTGTTCGCACCCCAGTTTGTCTGGCGCGTCTCACCCTGTAGAACGCCGTGCAGCGAACTGGAACCGGACTTGAGCGTGGTATTGAAAATACCTCCACTCGTACGTCCGATCTCCGCATCATAGGTATTCGCCTGAACCTTCACTTCATCAACCGCCTCAATCGACGGGATAATCACAGCACGATTGCTCAAGTCCGTAATCGGTACACCATCCACCAGGTAGTTATTCGAACTCATGGGCGCGCCGGCAATGGAGATCGTCGAGGATCCGCTCTGATCCTGAAAGCGCACAAAACGCGGATCTCCGGTTGCCGTTACGGCATTATCGAGCTTGGAAAAGAGGAAAGGATTTCGTCCGGGATTCGGAAGATTCTGTAACTTCTGCGCATCGATCGTCTGACCGTTATAAGAGGTGCCATGATCGACCAGCGGCTCTGCAGCACTCACTTCAACGCTATCTGTCGCCGCTCCAACCGAAAGCTTCAGATCGAAGGTCAACGTATTTCCTGTATCTACCGTAACGCCACTTTGCTCGATAGAGCGAAAGCCCGACGACATCGCAGTGAGCGTGTACTTTCCTGGATCGACCGCATTGAAAACATATTCGCCAGCACCATTCGACTTAGTTTTCCTCGAAAGCTTCGTCGCCTGGGACGTAAGCGTCACCTCGCTATTCGGAAGCGTCGCACCTTGAAGGTCCGTCACAATGCCACGGAGCGCACCATAATTCGACTGGGCAAAGGAAGTTCCAAATGCAATGAACATCGCCAGGAATAACGCCAGGGGGCGGAGCTTGCTAGCGACGGGGAATATCGGGAAATTACGATGCATATTTTGTTCGTGCCTCCGAAGGATGGAAAACTCAGATACCTTTTTGGACATACTTCACCTTGATCACCCTGATGTAACTCCTTCCGCCATGTAACTCTTTGCGCAAGAAACGCAGAGAGATGCACCACGGGTTAAGTCGCAGCCAGATGCAACTGGGGTGAGCGGCGGCATACTCCGCCGTTGTCCTTCATGAATGTTTCAAAGCGAGTTGAAAACAGGCCCTGCCGAGTGGATTGCTATAGAACGGTTCAGATCGGTTTCCGGCGGAACTGCCGGCTTTGCTATGACAACTGAATCAGACTGCAATGACGCTGTACGGCCAGAGGAGAAGCTGAAGGTGTGGCTATGCCACACATCACCAACCGAAGACATAGGCGAGCAACGTGATGCGGGGGTGCAGCTGACGACAGTGTGTTTCTGTCTACCAGACCGTCCCATTTGAGTTCGAGGTAATGGGTTTGAAAGTATCGAACCTTGAACGGCGTGTCAACAAAAATTTGTTTCTTTCACGGAAGGACGTCTATACAAATACGAAAAAGGAATAGGTTTTGTAGAGTACGGAAAGTAATTACGTAACTTCACTCGAAAAAATCTCTCAGGAAAACCTTCTGTGCAAAATGAAAATTTGAGTTAGAGTACACACAGTTCCCCTCGACAGCTTCTCGCTAAAACTGCTCCGCATGATCAAGACAAGCCAGCATTGGCCTAGCCTTAAGAATTCCTGCATTCCAAGGAGAGTTATCATGCCCCAGAAGAACGCATCCGCGGTCTCCCGCCGTTCCTTCATGCGCCTCGCGAGTGTCGCTGCCTCGATGCCCATCCTTACCGAAGCGCACTTCGCCTGGGCTGCACATCAGGCAACTCCTGCACCCGGCACCTCGGCTCCAGCACGCCATATACGTCCGGCAGCGCCGCCGGGGGCTGTCATGATCAATGCGAATGAAAATCCCCTGGGTCCCTGTAAAGCTGCATGCGAAGCCATCGCGGCCATCGCACCCAAAGGCGGACGCTATGACATGGATGGCGAAACAGGCAAGCTCACAAGGACCTTCGCCGAGCAGAATGGCCTGAAGGAGGAGTACATCATGGTTTATGCAGGCTCCTCCGAGCCGCTGCATTACTCCGTGATGGCCTTCACTTCCCCAACCAGGGGGTTCGTTACAGCAGACCCAACCTTCGAAGCTGGCATGCGCTCGGCCATGATCGCGAAGGCGAAGATCAGCAAGGTACCGTTGCGAGCGGATTACTCGCACGACGTCAAAGCCATGGTGGCTGCGGATCCGAACGCAGGCGTGATTTATATCTGTAATCCCAATAATCCCACTGGCACGACCACGACCAAGGAAGATATTGCCTGGGCGCTGGAGAACAAACCCAAGGGCTCGATCCTTCTCGTCGATGAAGCGTACATCCATCTCTCTGACGCACAAAACGTTCTCGAGTATGTTGCCGCGGATAAAGACCTGATCGTCCTTCGCACCTTCTCCAAGATCTACGGTATGGCGGGCATCCGTTGCGGCTTTGCGGTCGGTCGGCCCGACTTACTCGCGAAGTTACAACCCTTCGGACAGAACGCCATGCCGATCACAGGTTCCGTCGCAGCGAAGGTCAGCCTGCTCGACGCAGAGCTTGTTCCTACACGCAAGGCACTCATTGCAAAAACACGCAACGATACCTTCGCGTTCCTCAAGGCGAATAACTATAAGTTCATTCCGTCCGAGTCCAACTGCTTCATGGTGGAGGTCGGCCGCCCCGGTGCGGAGATTATCTCCGCCCTGCACACGAAGAACGTCTTCATTGGCCGTACGTGGGCTATCTGGCCCACTATGGTGCGTGTCTCCGTCGGAACACCGGAAGAGATGGCAAAGTTCCAGGTGGCTTTCAAGGAAGTTATGGGCGAGACATCAACCGCCTCTCTTCCCGCCCACGATCCATCTGCGGACCTAGCCTTTCTCTCTTAGACGATTGGCAAACACGAAGAAAGGCGGAGCCAATGGCTCCGCCTTTCTTCGCTTCCAAATGCTGTTACTTGGAACGAACCGCGATCACTTCAATTTCCACCAGCGCCCAGGGAGCCGCAAGAGCGGCTACCTGCATTGCACTGCGTGCGGGCTTGTTCGGTTGATCCTTTGTGCCGAAGAACTTCGTGTAGCTGGCCTGAAGTCCCGGGAAATCCAGTTTCCCACCCTTTGCCGGATCGCCTGCGAGGAATACCGTCATCTTGACGACATCCTTCATATCCAATCCCTGCTCTTTCAATAGAGCTTGGATTTTGGTTAGTGCGCTGAATGCCTGCGCCTCGGTATCTCCATAAGCTGCGGCAACGCCCTTTGTGGCGTCTGCAGGCGTCACAGGGGAGGCAAGCTGTCCACTGAGATACAACGTGTCTCCCGCCCAGACACCATTGGCGATTGGGCTCTTCTCATTCGGTTGCAGGTGCTTCACCACGGCCTGCGTATGACCGACCGTGCTCAGTGCCATCATCGCTGCAGTAAAAACGATTTTCTTCATGAAACCCTTTCTTGTGCGGTAAGTCGTTCGTTCCATGCTGACTGCTCGGATTTTTACGCGCGCGCTTTGACTTTGTCGCTGATCATCTGGATAGCGCGACGACCACTTAGTGCCGCGCCCTCCTGCCAGCCCACAACATGGCTCGTATGATCTCCGGCAAAGTAGATAGGCCCGTCAGGCTGCGTAATCACGTCGTACATCCCTGGAGGGGTTGCTCCGATCCAGGAGCCCTCGTTGTACTTGATGTGCTTCCAACCGCAGAAGATCGGCTTCTCCAGATCCTTGCCGTGTCCGGGGTGCAGCTTTTCAATCGATGCGCGTGACGCAGCAAACTTTTCTTCCATCGTAAGTTTGTTGAATCCGCCTACCGTCTCATCCATGTAACCCGAAACGATGATGCCACGGTCCGACATGAGATTGCAGCTCGGATACCACACAGGGCTGGGTCCCTGCGAGAGGAAGGACAGGCCGCCGTAGATGTTGTAGTCCTTCTCCCAGAAGCGGTTCGACTCCCACGGAACCTTGAACGATCCGCGATACAGGCTCGCTCCGAGCTTTACAGCCGAAGCGTGCTCAGGATCCAGGTCCGCTTGAATTTTATTCAGAATCGTCAACGGCATCGCGCATACGGCGTAGTCAGCTTCCACATGCTTCGTCACGCCGCCCTGCACGTAGGCCACGCTCACACCCTTTGCCGTCTTCTTGATCTCGCTCACCGGCGAGTCGTAATGCACGATCGGTCCGAGCGACTTCGCAAAGGCATTGGCAATCTGCTGCATACCGTTCACAGGTTGCATCATCGTGGCCTGCCAGTCCCATGCTTCTTCATACAGCTCCGCCGACCAGAAGTTTGCATCCAGCAGTACGTGCATCGGGATCGTGTCTTTCTCGAAGACCATTTCCTGTGGGCCAGCGCCGGGATACTGCTTGATGCCCGAACGATCCGAACCCTGGTACGTGTTGCTCTTATCCAGAGCACCGTAGATCTTCAGAAACTCGATCATGCGGGTGCGATCTTCCGCAGAGAGCTCCTGGTCCAGCGATCCATTCTGCACGGCCTTCGAGAGCAGCTCGCTTACATGCCCACGCGTGTCGTTGATCGCCTTGCGCTGCACATATGGCTTGCCTCCATTCACCTTATCGTTCTGCAACAGAGTGGAGCGCGAGGTATTGACCTCAACTTCGACCGGCACCCTTAACTCACGACAATAGCCAAGCATCGTTCCATGCACGGAGGGAAGACGCGCCGGTCCCATGTTCTGGTACAGCCCCTCGCTCCAGGAAATCTGCTGCCTGGTTCCATCCACAAACTCCACGACGTCGCCATTCCGTGCGCTCCAACTGCGTCCACCCACGCGCTTCCGCGCCTCCAGTAGAGTGACGTCATAACCAAGCTTTCTGGCTTCATAGGCGGTCGTGAGGCCTGCAATCCCGCCTCCCAGAACCACCAGCTTCGTACCCTTACCCACACCCGCCGTAGCGGTGATTGGTTCAGCGGCCACTGCCTTCATTGGCATCAAACCCATGGCCTGCATTGCTGTAAAAGCGGCGCTGTAACCGCCAGCCTGCCCGATACGCAAAAGGAAATTGCGCCTGGAAATGCTCATCAAATCACCTCGTCAGATCAAAAAATAGAGTTACTTACAGACGAAAAGGTTCTACGGGACAGGCCGTCGACGGGATACAGAACGCTCTTCCGGCGACAAGCCATGCGTAACCGTGTTTCAGGGGATTCCTTTCACTCTATCGCACACGCGGCATTTTCTCCTCTTCCTGAGGGAACAAAACGGAAGAAGTAAAGAGCACGTCAAAGTGAATCGCTTAACACTTGCCGAGGGTCGCGTATCTCTAACTAATCTGTACTGCGATGGCGTCTGTACTGCGGTGGCGGACAGCACTTATATAGAAGAACCGGGACTTATGCGCGCCACAAGGCAAAGCTGCCAAAGAATGCAGGCTAAGAAACTTCTTCCCCCCTTCAAAATAACAGCGTGAATCGAGCCGCTGACGGCCTGCCAAATCGTGCTTCGGCCCGGGAAAAATTGGGCGTGGCATGGAGATGCCGCCGAAGGCGAACCAGACCGAATATGCCTCGGAACCAGGGCAGTATTGACCCTGTCAACGCTAACGATCACGTACTAAGTGAGTAAATCTTTAGTACATGCTGCAGGGGCACCTCATGGATATCTTCGGCATCACAAAGCTATGCGAGCAATTCATGTTGGACAGCTCGACCATGTGACGATAGGACGCTTGAGTCTCGACGCATCTGCATCCGTCTGGCCCATGTGCGCGACCTGCGGTGCATCTGTGTTTATCGACCACAGCTTGGAGCTGCCTCAGCCGTTCAAGCACGAGATCCAGCGCAGACACCCATGGCATTCAGGCGGCATCCTGGAGGTCATCGCTCACGAGAAGAAAAAGAATCAGTTGATGCAAGTTCTCCGCCGATGCGTTCGGTTCGGTCTTTAGGAATCGCCTTTTCTCTTAGGGACGCGTGGAAGTAATCAGCGAAATCACCTTGGTTCTTGTCGCCAGATCATCATCGAACCCTCCATGCGTCGTACTCTGCGACGCCGCGCTCGGGGCGGTAATTAGGGTGACATTGGGAAGATTCAACGACGCAATCTGACTATTGAAGTAAGTCTGCATGCCAAGGATCGGCGTGACCGTGCCGTGCTCGAAGGATTGCGAGACAAGATACAGGAGAGACCGGCTGTAACCCAGAATCGGTTCGCAGGTGGGATCTTTCTGCTCGAACGAGTCGAGCAGGCTGAACTGGTTATAGGCTTTCACTTTGCCGCTCTTGATAGCGGGTACGACCTGTGCGAGAAAGCTGTCCGACCGAACTGCCGGAGCCATAAAGTTGACACTCTCAAACTTCCAACCCTCTTTGCCCAGGCGATCGACGATCGCGCTGTGGACGATGGCCCCTGCCGAGTGCCCAATGAGATGCAGCCGTACCTTCGACATATCTTTGAAGTAAGGAGATTTCTGGCAGGCTTTGTAGAGCTTGATGCCGCCGCTCTGCGGATAGCTCGAGATACAGTCGGCGTTCTGCTTCATCTCGCCCCAGATCGCAGTGCCAGGAACGGCCAGAAGCTTTTCCAGACGGGCATTCCACCAGTTCCTGATCCCATCCAACATGCCGCCCGTCGTCCTCGTCTGACGGGAGAGCAGGTCAGCGGTCCGGTTTTTGATCGTATCCCAGAGACCGGTCTCCCACATCAGGAAGATGGGAAACACCTTGGCGTTATAGAGAGCGGGAATCCATTGCGATGCCGTCTCCGCCGCATCCTTCTCCGCCGTCAGTCCACCATGCGCATAGATGGCGACGTCCATCACATCCCCATCCTTGAGTCCCCACTTCTCACGCGCGATCGCTACCTGTTGATTCACAAGCGCATCGAGATCTCCATCCTGCGTACGAAAGTCGCCGGTGTTACTGAGCAGACCATTATTGGCCATATCGATGATGAAAGGATCGATCTCGCGGTAACGCAGAACGCTATCGCTGGCGAGGCGGACGGTCCCAGACTTTACCCGCAGCGACTTGGACGCCGCAATGTCCCGATGAAGTTTCGTCACCGCTCCGAGCTGTGCCACCCAGCAGTCCATCGCGTGTTCCAGCCAGTCTTCATACGTCAGAACCGCATGACCCTCCGAGCCCCAGTTCGTATCCCAGGAGTTATGCACGATGAAGCCTTCCTGGGTGTAACCCACAATCGCAAAGGCGTGCGCCCCATCGCTTGGAAGAGCTTTCTTCGGCGGGATAATCCAAAGATCGGTTTTTCCGTCTGTTTTAGCGTCCACGCCTTCATCCCAACCGCCGTGGACGACGGCGCTGGCATAAAGGACGCCTGCCTCATTCAGTGCCACCTGCATATCCGTGACCGAGCGCACTTCCACGCGGTAGTAAGCTCCCAGCGGGCGGCGAACCGCATCCAGCCACCAGTCCTCCGCCGCATCGGTACTGTCATCCACCTGTTTGGGCATGTCGAGCTTAGGCCACAGAGCAGCACCGCAGGCTCCGTGTTTGTACCAGCCCTTCATCGCACCCCGAAGACTGGAACCCGTATCAATATCAGGCGCGCCCGGAAATTCGTCATACCGGCGCGCCATGGAGTACAGCATGAAGGGCGACACCTCACACTCCTCCGGCGTCCGTTTCGCGGCAGAGAGCAGGTGATACAAAACACTCGCGAGGGCAAAGCCTGTGCAGGCATTCGTGTCGTGCTGATTGAGAATCGGGATCTTGACCCTCGGCGCAAGGACCTCGCTCGGAATCACCTGGATCGACGGAATATAGGGCCGGTCGCGAAGATCGATACTGTCAGGCACCACATTGCGCAGATACTTTGGCGGGGCTTTTTTCGCAGCGGCGGTTACGTTCTTCAAGGTAGCGGATTTTTTCGGAGTAGATTTCTTTTTGGTAGACACGTTCAAAGTCTCCTTTGGTCTCGGGCGAGACACACGGTTGAAACAAGAAGAACGGCGAAAGAAAATCTACCATAGCTCGCGAAGTTCCGGAAAAAAGATCCGGTACATGCCTCTGAAATCTCCATAATGATCCTCATTCGCAGGAAAATTCAATTCCCTGCCGGAGAGTTGGAGCTGTTCGCAAGCGACCAGGGCCCCGCTCGCCATCCCCTCGAAGAGACGCGAAGCTACGCCCAACTTTTAGCCACCATTAAAGAAAGGGCCACGAAGAAAATCTTCGTGGCCCTTTCTTTCAGGTTTGAAGCCGCTTAGAAGATGTACTTCAGAGCAGCCTGCAGTTCGCGGTTGTTGATCTTCGTGGAGGAGATCTGACCGAAGCTGCTTGCTCCCCAGCTCGTACCCGGGTTGGAGAACTGCGGCGTGTTCAGGGCATTGAAGGCCTCGAAGCGCGCCTGCAGTTTGTGGTTTTCGTTGAATGGCATCGCAAAATCCTTCATGACTGCGGCGTTGACCACCTTGGTGCCAGTTCCGAGGAGACTGTTGCGCGGCGTGGTTCCAAAGGTTGCCGTGCTGAGGGAGTAGGCCGCCGAAGAGAGTCGAAGCGTCGGTGTCGGGTTTGCGAGGTAGGGGTTGAGGCCCGTCTGGTTGGGGCGCTGCCAGGGGTTGTCCACGTTCTGTCCGTCGGTGCTCTGCGTTACGTTGATGGGGGTGCCGCTGTTGAGCAGGATGAGGCCGTTGAGGGACCATCCATTGATCGCTGTGCCGAAGGCCCGGCTCTGCGTGAACTTCGGCATATGCCAGACGTAGCCGATGACGAGGTTGTGACGCTGATCGGTTGTTCCGCTGGCATACTCATGCGGTGCGCGGATGTTCTGGCAGTTGCAGCCGCCGCTGTTCACATCAGCTCCCTGGTTATCCAACTGGTGAGAGTAGGCGTAGACCACGGTGACATTGAGTTGGCTGGTCATGCGCTGTTCGAAGTGAACCTGGAGAGCGTTATAGTTTGACGCGCCCGTGAAATCCAGAGCGCGGATACGCGCGAAGGTGGGATATGGACGGCGTGCCTGCACGGCACCGGTACCGCCAGGCTGGGGCGAGTTGAAGTAGGTGAGGCTGGTATCGAGGTGTGTGCCTTTGACGCCGACGTAGCTGACATCCAGAACGCTCTTGCCGAACTGCTGCGAGACCGTGAGATTGTAAGTCTGAATATTGACGTCCGGACGCTTACGATCCGCAGGCACCGAGGTGACATTGAAGAAGGGTGGATTCGGATAGAGCGACGCCGGAACCGGTGTGGAGATCGTTGCTACTGGCGCAACCGGTGGCGGAGTCGGCGACGATGGAGTGGGTGCAGCGGCCGATGGATTGATGATCGTCAAGCTGCCTGCGGTGGGCGGGTTGAGCTGGAGGATGTTGATGTTGTCGAACTGACCGCCGAAGTAGGTCATGCCATAGCCGCCGCGGAGAACTGTCTTCGGAGAAAGGCTATAGGCAAAGCCAAGGCGCGGTGCGATGTCCTTGTACGTAATCTGCCAGATGCCGTTGAGACGCTGTCCGGGAGCAGGTGTCAGTGTCGGTGTAGGCGTGCTGAAGTCCAGCGTTCGTGACACATTGTTCGTGTCATAGGGTGGTGCATAGATCTCATACCGTACGCCGAGGTTCAGAGTGAGCTTATCCGTTGCCCTCCAGTTGTCCTGGAAGTATTCCGCAGTGCGCCACTGGCGGGCAGCCGTGATCGGCACACCTTCAGGTGTGATGGACGTTTTGGGAAAGCCCAGCATAAAATCTGCTGCCGCATTGCCCGTGATGTCACCGGTGAAGGTCTCCGAACCGAAGGGAGTGTTGTTGGTAGTAGCGTTGTCCAGGGCTTTACGAATGTCTCCACCGAAGAGCAGTGTATGACGCCCGCGTGTCCAGGTGATGTTATCGGCGAGCTGGAAGGTACGGCTGTAATCGAGATTGGACGCTGCTTTATCGTCACCCATGCCCAGGTAGCCAGTGATGTTAAGCAACGGGAAACCCTGCTCGCTGGAGGTAAGATCGCGACCGCTAGGACCGCCCACCTTGAAGCCGGTGATGCCAAGTGACGCGATCGTGAAATCAGTATTGGTGCGTGTGCTGAGTTGGCTGACATGCTCCAGGTTTGCACCCATGCGAAGTTCGTTCACGAGGTTCGGCGTAAAGATGTGCAGGAATTGGAACGCCGCATTATGCATCGGGTACTTGCCCGTGAAGGTGAAGTTGCGGTTCACGTTGGCATTCGGGAAGTCGCGGTACGTGTGAATGTAGTGAATGAAGATGGAGTTCTTATCGTTGAAGCGATGATCGAGCCGACCAATCTCCTGGTCCACCTTTTCATTTCCAATGCTCGACCCTGAGTAGTTCTGCGTTCCGGTTGCATTGGGGAGTGGTACGTATTGATTGATAAGGGCCTGTGAGACGGGATTCACAGGAATCTGATTGCCGGCATAGGGCTGACCAGTAAAGGGGTTCCTGATGCTTCCGGGGGCGGAGG
>Ga0247783_1000612_pt1 | contig 11298 bp, 3 predicted proteins | sample UWRJL064202C5_FD_179911 | JGI IMG/M metagenome (GOLD analysis project Ga0247783, IMG submission 179911) | Plant litter microbial communities from Arlington Agricultural Research Station in Wisconsin, United States - UWRJ-L064-202C-5 | ecosystem: Environmental > Terrestrial > Plant litter >...
GCAAAAAATAATAGTCAGTAATTCGCGGGCAATAAGGTGATTTCCAATGAGGATGTATTGGAGCAGGTTTGAACCCATCATTTCCGGATAAATTTTGAAAAATACGCAGTAAACGCCGTGCAACTTCTATTTGCAGGATGGCGTAAATCAACCGCCTTGCATGGTATATATTACAATTTTTGCAGAGATTACAGGTGCGACAGGCGATTTTTGTCGTGTTCAACCCTTCGGCCCGAGACAAAAATGAAAACAACAACTTTGGTTAATGTACTGCTGGTGGACGATGACAGAGCCAATCTGCTCACCCTCGGCGCAGTTCTTAAAGGGCTGGAAGTAAACTTGGTATTTGCTGCATCGGGTGAAGAAGCCCTACGACAGGCATTGCGTTATGACTTTGCCGTTATCTTGCTGGATTTTTATTTACCTACCATGGGTGGGCTCGAGGTTGCGCAGATTATCCGCACCCGGTCGGCCACGCCTATTATTTTTATTACTGCCTCCGGCCCGGAAGACTTTCCGATTGAAGAAGCCTATTCACTCGGTGCCGTGGATTATCTGACCAAACCTTACAACTCCACGGTATTAAAATCGAAAGTGGCTTTTTTCATTGAGCTGCATAGGCGTACCGAAGCATTGGCAGCGAGCGAGCGGGCGCGTTATCTATCCGAGCTTAGTGTCAAGGACGGGCGCATCCGTCTGATTCTTGAAAACTCAAAAGGTTATACGTTTATCGTGACTGATATAGAAGGGATCATTACCGAGTGGGAGGGCGATGCCTCCGTTGTCACTGGTTGGTCGGCCGATGAAGCGATTGGTAAATCGATTGGGTTGATCTATACCGCGGAAGACCGTTTTGCGGGCTATCCACAAATTGACTTGAACTTGGCAAAATTAAATGGCGTTGCCTCCAATAAGCGCTGGTATGTGAGTAAGGACGACCGGCGGTTTTATGCGGATGGTGTGTTAGTTCCGCTGAAAGATTCGGCTGACCAGGTGCACGGTTTTAGCAAAATTTTCCGCGATGTCACCATCGAGCAACTTGCAGTTGAAGAGCTGCGCCGGCTTGCAGACAGCCTGGCTGAAGCAGATAGGCGCAAGACAGAATTTCTTGCCACCCTTGCACATGAACTCAGGAATCCACTCGCTCCCATACGCAACGGATTGGAAATCCTGCGTGCGGGTGGTGACAGTATGAACTCGATAGAAACAACGCGCGAAATGATGGAGCGCCAGGTCACTCATATGGTTCACCTTGTTGATGACTTGCTGGATATTTCCCGGATAGACGGTGGAAAAATTGTCCTGAAAAAAGAAACCATCACTATTAAAGAATTAGTGGCGAGCGCAGTAGAGGCAAGCATCTCATTAATTGAGGGCGGTCAGCACACATTGGTAATCAATATTCCTGATGATTCACTGCTGCTGCATGTCGATGCGATTCGCATTGTACAAGTCATTACTAATCTGCTGAATAATTCTGCTAAATACACGCCCCCCGGTGGGCGGATTGAACTGGATATAAAAACCGAGGGAACCTACATAACTTTGTCAGTAGAAGACAATGGCATTGGCATTCCTGCGCAAGCACTGCAATCCGTTTTTGAAATGTTTAATCAAGTGGAAAGAAATATCGGGCACGCGCAAGGCGGGCTTGGCATTGGCTTAACACTGGTGCGCGAGATTGTTGAAATGCATGGCGGGACGGTCGATGTGGTTAGCACTGAAGGTGTAGGTAGCAAATTTTCAGTGAAGCTACCGGTTGGCGAATTCGTGGGCACGCATGAACAACAAAAAACTACCCTCGTTCCAGCAGGTATACAACCCCTGCGCATTATGGTCGTTGATGACAACGTAGATGCAGCCCAAAGTTTAGCGGCATTGTTGCAATTTGGTGGGCATACACTCTATGTCGCTGATTGCGGAATTGAAGCGATAAAAATTGCTGAACGTTATAAACCCCATATTGCCTTTCTCGATATAGGTATGCCCGGCATGGATGGTTATGAAACCGCATCGGCAATACGAAAAATTGATGGGTTGAGTGAAATGAAATTGGTAGCGCTGACCGGATGGGGCGCCGAACAAGATAAATTTAAATCGCAAACCGCTGGTTTTGATAATCATCTTACTAAACCCGCACAATTGCATGCGATCGAAGCGTTGATATCAGCGTTTGCCGCCTCACCAAATGGTTCGACTTAAATTGAAAATAAATAAATACTCATTTTATATTTCATGAAATTTGTAAAACCTGGAGACAGTTATGGATATCGCAGTGCAGTTGGACGACCAGCTTGAAGTGAAGACGTTACTGCACGTTTTGATGGCGCTCAAGAAAGGCGATTTTTCTGCGCGTATGCCCGCTGATTTGACCGGCATGCCAGGCAAGATTGCCGACACGCTGAATGAAATTATGGAAGCGAATGAGCTGCTGGCGAAAGGCATCGCAGAAGTGAGCCGCGAAGTGGGGCGCGAGGGGCGTCTTTCGCAGCGTGCGGTCGTTGCATCTACCTCGGGTGGATGGACTACGATTGTTAATTCTGTGAATACCTTGATCGACGATCTGGTGCGGCCCACCACCGAAATGGCGCGGGTTATTGGCGCTGTGGCCAAAGGCGATTTGTCGCAAACCATGGCGCTCGATGTTGATGGCCGTGCGCTGAAAGGACAATTCCTGCGCTCCGCAACAACCGCCAATACCATGGTGGAACAGCTCTCGTCATTTGCATCGGAAGTAACGCGTGTTGCGCGTGAAGTGGGTACCGAAGGTAAGCTCGGCGGCCAAGCAAACGTTCCCGGTGTGGCCGGTACCTGGAAGGATCTGACCGACTCAGTGAACTCCATGGCCGGTAACCTGACATCGCAGGTGCGCAATATTGCCGATGTAACTACCGCGGTTGCCAACGGCGACCTCTCTAAAAAAATTACCGTGGATGTGCGTGGCGAAATTCTGCAATTGAAAGACACCATTAACACCATGGTGGATCAGTTGCGTTCATTTGCATCGGAAGTAACGCGTGTTGCGCGTGAAGTGGGTACAGAAGGTAAATTGGGTGGGCAAGCTTACGTACCTGGCGTAGGCGGAACCTGGAAGGACCTCACTGATAACGTGAACTTCATGGCATCGAATCTGACCGATCAGGTGCGCAATATCGCCAACGTAACGACAGCGGTGGCAAATGGCGATCTCTCCAAAAAAATTACCGTAGATGTAAAAGGTGAGATTCTGCAATTGAAAGACACCATCAACGTGATGGTGGATCAGCTTTCGTCATTCGCATCGGAAGTAACGCGTGTTGCGCGTGAAGTGGGAACAGAAGGGAAGCTCGGCGGACAAGCGCAGGTAAAAGGTGTTGCAGGAACCTGGAAAGATTTGACCGACTCGGTGAACTCCATGGCGGGGAACCTGACATCGCAAGTGCGCAATATTGCGGACGTAACTACAGCGGTGGCGACGGGCGATCTCTCCAAAAAAATCACTGTGGATGTAAAAGGCGAAATTCTCGAATTGAAAAATACCATCAACGTGATGGTGGATCAGCTCAACTCATTTGCATCGGAAGTGACACGTGTTGCGCGTGAAGTGGGCACCGAAGGTAAGCTCGGCGGCCAAGCGCAAGTAAAAGGGGTTGGTGGAACCTGGAAAGACCTCACCGATAATGTGAACTTCATGGCTTCCAACTTAACCGGGCAGGTGCGCAATATTGCCGAGGTAACCACCGCCGTAGCGCGTGGTGATCTCTCTAAAAAAATCACCGTGGATGTAAAAGGTGAAATCCTCGAATTGAAAGACACCATCAACGTGATGGTGGATCAGCTCTCGTCCTTTGCGTCGGAAGTAACGCGTGTAGCGCGTGAAGTGGGGACGGAAGGAAAACTCGGCGGGCAAGCAAACGTATCCGGTGTGGCGGGAACCTGGAAAGATCTCACCGATTCGGTGAATTCGATGGCCGGTAACTTGACCGATCAGGTGCGTAACATCGCCGAGGTAACCACTGCGGTGGCAAATGGCGATCTCTCTAAAAAAATTACGGTAGATGTGAAGGGCGAAATTTTTGAATTGAAAAACACCATCAACGTGATGGTGGATCAGCTCAACTCATTTGCATCGGAAGTAACGCGTGTTGCGCGGGAAGTGGGCTCAGAAGGAAAGCTCGGCGGGCAAGCAAACGTATCCGGTGTGGCGGGAACCTGGAAAGATCTCACCGATTCAGTGAATTCGATGGCCGGTAACTTAACCGACCAGGTGCGTAACATCGCCGAGGTAACCACAGCGGTGGCAAATGGCGATCTCTCCAAAACAATTACCGTAGATGTGAAAGGTGAAATTTTTGAACTGAAGAACACCATTAACGTGATGGTGGACCAGCTCAACTCGTTTGCATCAGAAGTAACACGTGTTGCACGTGAAGTAGGTACGGAAGGTAAACTCGGCGGCCAGGCGCAAGTAAAAGGCGTTGGTGGTACATGGAAGGATCTCACCGATAACGTAAACTTCATGGCATCAAATCTGACCGGGCAGGTGCGTAACATCGCCGACGTTACTACTGCGGTAGCACGTGGTGATTTGTCCAAAAAAATTACCGCTGATGCCAAAGGCGAAATTCTCGAACTAAAAAACACCATCAACGTGATGGTGGATCAGCTCTCATCGTTTGCATCGGAAGTAACGCGTGTAGCGCGTGAAGTGGGAACAGAAGGAAAGCTCGGCGGACAAGCTAACGTATCCGGTGTGGCGGGAACCTGGAAAGATCTCACCGACTCGGTGAACTCAATGGCCGGCAACTTGACGTCGCAAGTGCGTAACATCGCGGATGTAACGACAGCGGTAGCGAATGGTGACCTCTCCAAGAAAATTTCCGCCGATGCCAAAGGCGAAATTCTGCAATTAAAAGACACCATCAATACCATGGTGGATCAGCTGCGTTCGTTTGCGTCGGAAGTAACTCGGGTAGCGAGGGAGGTGGGAACCGAGGGCCGTTTGGGGGGGCAAGCAAACGTGCCGGGTGCATCGGGTACCTGGAAAGACCTCACCGATAACGTAAATTTCATGGCATCCAACCTGACCGATCAGGTGCGTAACATTGCAGCGGTAACCACAGCGGTTGCGCGTGGTGATTTGTCCAAAAAAATTACCGTGGACGTGAAAGGTGAAATTCTCGAATTAAAAAATACTATCAACGTGATGGTGGATCAGCTCTCCTCATTTGCATCGGAAGTAACGCGTGTTGCGCGGGAAGTGGGCACCGAAGGTAAGCTCGGCGGTCAGGCGCAAGTAGAAGGTGCGGCAGGTACCTGGAAGGACCTGACGGATAACGTGAACTTTATGGCCGCGAACTTGACCGCACAGGTGCGTGGTATTGCCGGTGTTGTAACAGCAGTAGCCAACGGCGATCTCAAGAAAAAATTGACCGTAGCAGCGCAAGGGGAAATTGCGGCACTCGCCAACACCATTAACGAAATGACTGACACGCTTGCGGTCTTCGCCGATCAGGCAACCACTGTGGCACGTGAGGTGGGTGTAGAAGGAAAATTGGGCGGCCAGGCGAGCGTACCCGGTGCGGCGGGAACCTGGAAAGATCTCACCGAAAACGTAAACCAATTAGCGGCAAACCTCTCGACGCAAGTGCGCGCAATTGCAGAAGTGGCGACAGCGGTGACACGCGGTGACTTATCCCGTTCGATTCAAGTTGAGGCACTTGGTGAAGTATTGGATCTGAAAGATAACATCAACGAAATGATCCGCAACCTGAAAGAAACCACGCAAAAAAATGCGCAACAAGACTGGCTTAAAACCAACCTTGCACGCTTCACCCGCTTGCTGCAAGGTCAGCGCGATTTGGAAACCGTGACCTCGCTCATTCTGTCGGAATTGGCTCCGCTGGTGAATGAACATCACGGCGTGTTTTACATGATGGACTCCAGCACTAAAGATTCCCGCCTACGCATGATTGCTAGTTACGGTTATCGTTCAGATCGTAAATTGCCAACGTCGTTCCTGCCCGGTGAAGGTTTGGTTGGCCAGTGTGCCAAAGAGAAAGCCGGTATTTTGTTAGCCGATGTTCCTGGCGATTACATTCAGGTTTCATCGGGGCTTGGATCCGCAACACCAAACAATATTGTGGTATTACCGATTTTATTTGAACAACAAGTAAAAGCCGTTATTGAAATCGCCTCGCTTGATCGTTTTACTGAAACGCATCTGTCATTCCTCGATCAGTTGATGGAATCCATCGGGGTGGTACTGAACACCATTGAAACAAACAGCCGAACTGAAAGTTTGTTGACTCAATCGCAATCGCTCGCGCAGGAATTGCAGCAAACCAACCAGGAACTCGCTGAAAAAGCGCGGCTGTTGTCAGATCAAAACTTCGAGGTGGAGCGAAAAAATACCGAGGTAGAGCAGGCCAAAATGGAATTGGAAGAAAAGGCTAGCCAGCTCGCACTTTCTTCTAAATATAAATCTGAATTTCTTGCCAACATGTCCCATGAGTTGCGCACACCGCTAAATAGCTTGTTAATTCTTGCGCAACAATTAAGTGATAACCCGAACGGGAATCTCTCTGATAAACAGGTGGAGTTTGCGCGCACCATCCACGGTTCCGGTAGCGATCTGTTAACCCTCATTAACGATATTCTCGACTTGTCTAAAATTGAATCGGGAACCGTTACGCTTGATATCAGCGAGTATCGCTTCCAGACCATCCGTAATTATGTTGAACGCACTTTCCGCCATATGGCCGAAGCGAAACAACTTGGCTTCTCAATTGAACTCGACAATTCATTGCCTCCGTCGGTCATGACCGATAGTACGCGGCTACAACAAATCCTTAAAAATTTATTGTCCAACGCATTTAAATTTACCTCTCGCGGCCGCGTTACCTTGAATATCAGTTTGATGGATGGCGGATGGACGGCAGATCATCCAACCCTGTCGCAAGTCGATGCTGTATTGGCATTCAGGGTGACTGACTCAGGTGTTGGTATTGCTGCGGATAAACTGCAGTTAATTTTCGAGGCATTCCAACAAGCGGATGGTAGTACTGCTCGTCGATACGGTGGCACTGGTTTAGGTCTATCTATCAGCAGGGAGCTGGCGCGGTTATTGGGTGGAGAGATTCGTGTTGAAAGTGAAATTGATGTGGGCAGTACGTTCACGCTTTTGCTTCCATATCGACACAATGAATTTTCAAAAGATGTTTCCCCCAAATCAACGGCGCTGCAATTATCTTCGCCGCGTAGAAGTGCGAGCTTTGAACACTCCGAAAAGATTGAAGCAATGAGCGAAGCGAAGAATAGCGCCGGACAAATAAGTGAAGGAAATTTTGTTAACTCTGAGCTCGCTACTGTAAATCCAGCATTCGATGATCGCGCCTTAACGGTAGCAGGTGATCCCTCAGTGCTGATTGTGGAAGATGATTCGGTTCGCGCCAGTTTATTGCTGGAGGCGGCGCGCGCGCAAAACTTTAAGGGGATTGTGACACCTTCCGGTGAATCTGTATTAACGCTAGCGCGCGACTATTTACCCACTGCAATTTTGCTCAAACTTCGGTTGACTGACGCGGATGGATTTACTGTTTTGGAGCGCCTAAAGCGCGACCCTGCTACGCGTCATATTCCGGTGCATGCTATCTCAGGTTCGGATGAAATTACTGTCGCGTTACAAGACGAAGATCGCGAGCATGTTGTCCGGCTTGGTGCTGTCTCCTATTTAGCTGAACCCATTTCACCTGAACGGTTACAGCAGGAGTTTTTGCGCATTCAACGCTACGCACAGCGCTATAAGCGAAAATTGTTGGTGGTAGAAGACGATGAGATTCAGCGTAATAATATTGTTGAATTGATTGGAACTGCCGATGTGGATATCTATGCGGTCGCCAGTGGTAAAGAAGCGCTCGGCGCGCTGTCCAGCGCGCGTTTCGATTGCATAGTGCTGGATTTAACCTTGCCTGATATCAGCGGCTTTGACGTAATTGACAGGATTGGGAAGGATGATGCATTAAAAGATATTCCCATCGTGATTTACACCGCGAAAGATTTGGATCGCGAAGAGTTAACCAAATTAAAACGCCTTGGCAAAACTATTGTTATTAAAGATGCGAATTCACCTGAGCGTCTGCTTAATGAGACCTCTTTATTTCTCCATCGTGCCCACGCTAACATGCCGGAGCCCCAGCGCCGTATGATGGAGGCAATGCGTGAAGCGGATAGCGGGCTAGCGGGTCGGAAAGTGCTGATTGTGGATGATGACTTGCGCAATATTTTTGCGTTGAGTTCGGTTCTTGAACGGCAAAATATGAAAGTATTATTTGCAGAAAATGGTCGCGACGGAATTGAAGTTTTGGAAAAAGATCCTGATGTCGAAATTGTACTCATGGACATCATGATGCCGGAAATGGACGGTTACGATACGATGCGCGCAATTCGCTGCATTCCACAGTTCAAAGCATTGCCAATTATTACGCTTACGGCAAAAGCCATGAAAGGTGATAGGGATAAATGTATTGCGGCGGGTGCATCTGACTACATCACTAAACCGGTTGATGTAGCCCAGTTGTTATCACTGATGCGTGTGTGGTTGCATTAACTGCGAAGGCGCTGTCGGTAATTGGGAGCACATTGTTAATTCCTGTGGTTACCAGACCACCGGAATTAACAAGCAGGTATTTTTCCTTGGCTGATTTTCTCACCCAAGGAGCAGCAGAAGGCAGGACTACCTACCGCCGCGAAGTCTTTGTACAATGCGGCTCCTTTTTGTTCACAATAAAGAAAATACTATGAACACCAGCAGTCTTACGGCATCTGATGCCACCCAAAAAATACTCAATACCACGGTTATAGTTGCCGCCCTCGGCTACTTTGTCGATGTGTACGATCTTATTTTGTTTTTGGTTATCGGCAAAAAAAGCATTGCCGAGATCAACCCCGAGTGGGCAAGCCAGCCTGCGGTGATCCTCTCGCAATTCCAGCACCTGCTCGATATCCAAATGTTGGGCATGCTGATCGGCGGCATCGCCTGGGGCATTATCGGCGATAAAAAGGGCCGTCTCGCGGTGCTCTTCGGCAGCATTATCCTCTACTCGCTGGCCAACCTTGCCAATGCCTATGTCACCGATATGACTACCTATGCGGTGCTGCGTTTTATCGCCGGGTTTGGTCTTGCGGGGGAGCTTGGGGCGGGAGTGTGTTTGGTTGCGGAGTTGATGGATAAAAACCGGCGCGGCCTGGGCACCATGATCGTGGCCTCCGTGGGTGTATTCGGGGCAGTAGCCGCGGCATTGGTTGCACAATTTATCAGTTGGCAAACCTCTTATATTATCGGCGGCGTACTTGGGCTTGGGTTATTGATCTTGCGCATTGGCACTTTTGAAAGTGCCATGTTCCAAAAAGCGCACGACCCACATATCCGCCAGGGTAATTTTTTTATGATGTTTGCAACCCGCGAACGTTTTACACGTTTCCTTAAAACGATTTTGCTCGGTTTGCCCACCTGGTTTGTGATTGGATTATTGGTGGCACGCGCGCCCGAGATCGCCACCAATCTGCATGTCGATGGTGCCATTGCACAGAACTGGTGTATTTTGCTCGCCTATTCCGGTTTGGTATTGGGTGATCTCGCCTCGGGTACTGCCAGCCAATTAATGCGCAGCCGCAAAAAAGCGTTTGCGCTTTTCTATGCCCTCTGCACCATCGTGATGTTTATTTACCTCAACTTGCACAATGTCAGCAGCACTGTTTTTTACGGCGCGATAGCTGTGCTCGGTTTTTCGGTGGGCTTTTGGGCGCTGTTTGTGACTAACGCTTCCGAACAATTTGGTATCAACCTACGTGCGACTTCGGCAATCAGTGTGCCCAATTTTGCGCGCGGCTCATTGGTTCCTATCGCCTGGATTTACAGTCAAATCGTTATCGCCACCGGCGGGAATGTCATTAGCAGCTTCTTGTGGTTGGGCGGTGGGATTATGGTGATTACATTCATCACGCTCTATTTTGTGCGCGAAACCTTTGGGACCGATCTGGATTTTTACGAGCGATAATACTGGGGCGCAGGCATAGCGCGCATTTCTGATATTTGCCCGATATAAAAAAAGCGATTGCCCCTGCGGACAATCGCTTTTTTTATGGCCGTGATAAAAAGTTAAAAGCTCATTGTCACATTCAGTTTTGCACTTTGCCCCGCTGCCGGGAAACCTATGTCCGTGTAGTAATCTTCATCCGCAAGGTTTTCCAAACTCAAACCAAAACGGGTTTGGGCATTGAGTTGCCAATTTACACTCGCATCAAAACGGTTGTAGGCATCCAGCGTTTGTTCAACATCAGTGCCGGTATAGCGGCTCACGGCGAAGCGGTCATCCACCCGCAGGTAATTGAGGTTGAAGCTCCATGCTTCATCCAGCGCATAGTGTAGGGATGTACCATAGGTAAATTGTGGGCGGCCGAGTAAATGGTTGTCGGATGACAACATGTCGATATCGGTATAGGTTCCATGCACGCGAAGGGTGAGATTTTCCAGCGCTTGCCAATTCACTTCAGTTTCTACACCGCTGGTTTCCACGCGCGCGCGATTGACGTTTCTAAACGTCTCGCTATCAAAATCGATCAGGTCTTTGTAGTCATTTTCAAAATAGCTGAGGCGAACACTAATCTGGTCTTGTGTGAATTCGATACCAGTATCAGCAGAGGTAACGGTTTCCGGTTTTAATTCGCTATTTCCCACTAGTGGATGACCCAAGGCAAAAAAGCTGGGCAATTTAAAACCTTCACCCCAATTGGCAAACCAACTGAGTTGATCGTTAATGCTGTAGCGAATACCCAATTGTTCACTGGTATTTGCTGCAATATCTTCAGCGTCATCGCGTCTGATGCTTGCTTGCAACAACAGCTGTTCAGTGGCGTAACCGTTGATGTTAATAAAGCCGCTATCGATGCGTCGCGAGAGCGAAAAATCGGTAGGGAAATCAAAACCTATATTCAGATAACCCTGGCTGTCACCTTCTTCTTTGCGCGATTCCACACCGATATTGGCCCAGAGTTTTTGCTGGTCGCCGAGGGTGTTGATCCAACTGAAAGCAGTGCGGGTGAAATCGGTAGTGTAACCATTTTCAGGCACTGCATCGTAAGGTGCTATACCGGGCGATGCATAATTTTCTTCGCGCTCGTACCAACTCGCATTGGTTTTACTTTTCCAAAAATCATTGACTTGCACTTCCCAGCCCAGCGCTGCGTTTTGATCGGTGTAGTCGCTGGTATCCAAAGTCCGATCCACTGCAAATTCCGGCCCGCCACTTTGTTCGGGGA